>Ga0181530_10000490_pt1 | contig 50464 bp, 52 predicted proteins | sample PEATcosm2014_Bin_42_FD_119769 | JGI IMG/M metagenome (GOLD analysis project Ga0181530, IMG submission 119769) | Peatland microbial communities from MTU Mesocosm Facility, Houghton, MI, USA - PEATcosm2014_Bin10_60_metaG | ecosystem: Environmental > Terrestrial > Soil > Wetlands > Peat | place...
GCATCGCCAAGCCCCCGAAGCCCCAGGCCTCGGGATTCTAAGGCAGCTTCGCCCCAGCCGGAACCCGCCACGGCCGCAAATCTCGCTTTGTTTCCACACAGGCTGGCCCCACAACCGACCTTCATCGGCTCGCTACCAGCGCCCGCCCCCGATTCTGATGGAGCCCGAGCGCGCGTCCTCACTGGAATGACGGGGTTTCGCGGACGACGACGGCACAGTAAGGAGGCGTCGGCCGATTGGCCAAACCGCTCAATTCGTCGTAACGGCAACGCTCGTTGCGCCATGTTCTGCACCGGAGGTGTCGAGGAATCGGAAGAAGACGCGGCTGTCGGCCGGGTTGAAGGAGATCGACCCGGTCGCGGTCAGGAAGACCGAGAAAGTCGGCGTGGCGCCGGTCGCGAAATTACCGATCGTGACCGAACTTGTCGGTGACGCCAGGCAGCTTCCCGTCGCCGGGTTGCTCTGGCATATCAAAGCGCTGACGGGCAGCGTGGCGCCGTTATAGTCGATCGCCGCCGTGATCGCGGCCGGCGAGCCAATGTTGTCCGAAGCGACGGCAAAGGAGCCGCTCCCGCTCGAGAGATGGACGGTGCCGTCATTGCTGGCAGTGGCGGCCAGCGCAATCACGTCGGCGACCGGCGTGCTCGACAGGAACAAGTCGACGGTGTTGACGCCCGGGAAGACCGGGGCCGTGACCAGCGCGTTCGACTGCTGACAAGTGAAATTGAGCGGCAGCCCGGGCGCGTTGACGACTGCCGTACCCTGAAACCCAATGACGAAACTCTGCGAGCCATTGTTGCCCGGGATCGTTACCGGCGTGTCGGGCGTCCCGGTCAGGGCATTTGTGGTCGGATTGGTCGTCTGAAAGTTCAGCGTCAAACCGTAGGGCGGAAAGCCCGGTAGGCTGACCTGGCAGTTGTCGAGGTTGCTCGTCCCGATGTTGATCATCGTCGCGAAAATCGTCGCCGGGTGGCCGATCTCGACCGAGCGCGAGCCCGGCAGCACGGACGCGAAGAGCGCCGACGGCGCCGACGGGATTTCCTTGATCGAGTTGTTGAAGGTATCGGCGACAAAGACGTCGCCCGTGCCATCGACCGCGACGCCGGTGAGAAGGAAGAACCCATCGGCGATCGTGTTGACTGTGGCATAGCCGCCCGACGCCACGATCTCCTTGATCGCGTTGTTGTAGGTATCGGCGACAAAGACGTTGTCAGCGCCGTCGACCGCGACGCCGTTAGGCGTGTTGAACCCGCCGGCGAGCGTGTTGACCGTGACATAGCCGCCCGACGCCACGATCTCCTTGACCGCGTTGTTGCCAGCGTCGGCGACGAAGACGTTGCCGCTGCTGTCGACGGTAACGGCGGTGGGATAGCTGAACCCGCTGCCGAGCGTGTTGACCGTAGTATAACCACCGGCGGCCACGATCTCCTTCACCGTGCTGCTCAAGGTATCGGCGACAAAAACATTGCCGCTACCGTCGACCGCGACGCCGTAGGGATAGGTGAACCCGCTGCCAAGCGTTTTGACTGTGACATAGCCGCCGGCCGCCAGGATCTCGAACACCGCGTCGTTTCCCGGATCGCCGACGAAGACATTGCCGCTCCGATCGACGGCGATGCCTTGCGGACTGACCAACCCGCTGCCGAGCGTGTTGACCGTGGTATAGCCACCCGTCGCCAGAATCTCCTTCACCACGCCGTTGGCGGTATCGGCGACGAAGACATTGCCGCTGCCGTCCACCGCGACGCCTTGGGGATATTTGAACCCGCTGGCGAGCGTGACAATTGTCTGAGCCTGGGATGCCGGCGACGCGATTGCGCAGCCGATCAGAGCGACCGCGGAGAGGAGACCCGCCGAAAGTTTCATGACACCCTCCGCCTACGGGTTGGACGGTGTGCCGGGGTTGCCGGCTTGCGCCGCCCCCTGCAACCCGAGAAGGTTGGTGACGTTCGGTGTCCCGACACCGAGCAGATAGCTGTAAGGTGTCGCGGTGTTCGCGACCCAATCGCCCGCGAACCCTTGGATCTCGCGATGGAAGTATTGCTGGTTCGCCGGTGCATTCGCGCCGCCGGCCGCGATTTGCTGCGCTGCTAGGCTGTAGATCAGCGGGTTGATGTTGCCAAGACGCCCCTTGGGAGTATTGGCCTGGTTCTGCCCTGGCGGATTTGCGCCGCTGCCGCCGCCCGCGAGTTGGATCATGTATGCGACAACACCGGCGAATTGCGGCGAGGACGAGCTGGTCCCGATCAAGCCGGCACGGGAACCACCGATAAAGACCTCGGTAAAGCTGCGTATCTGAGCGTTGCAGAAGTTCGGATTGGCGGTGATGCCACCAGGACACCCGCCCATCTGCAGGGAGATGTCGGGCACGGTTCGCTGCGTTGCGTTGCCGGTCTCAACCAGGTTCTGATAGGCCGGCTTGGCGAAGAATTGGCTGATGCCGCCGCCCGAGCCCCAGTAGCCGCCGGTCATGCCGCCGCTGCCGAGCCCGAAAATGTCGAAGGGAGAGATCAGCGGATCGCCATTGGCATTCTCCGAGACATAGGCATCTTCGAGCGTCGAGGCCGGGGTGGTGGTCATCAGATTGGTGCCGCCGACCCCGGTCACGTTTGGATCCGCAGCCGGCTCCTCGACGCCCGGCGCCGCGGGAGAGGTGCCACCGCTGAGGTAATAGCCGGTCGGTGAGAGATCGGTCGGACAGGGCAGGTTGCCCTCGTCACCCGAGCTGGCGACAAAGGTGATGCCCTGGGCGTTGCCCTGCTCGAAGATCTGATCCTCGATGGTAAACACCCAGCCTTCGCTGACCCAACCATTGAACGGGTTCGGAACCACTTCCGGGAACTCGCACCCGCCGAAGGACGAGCTGACCACGTCGACCGTATTGTCTTCAACGATCGCCGTGTAGCCGGCCATGATGCTTCCGTCGGACAGATCGGGAATGTCATAGAGCTGCTCGGTCGCCCCCGGCGCCGTCGTCAGCGACATCTGCGTGTCGAGCGAGGCTTCGTCGGCCGCGGAATTGCCGAAGGCGCCCGATCCGCCCGAAACCTCGCGGATCGTGAAGGTTGGCACCGGTAGGCTGGTATTGCCCGAATAGTTCTGCACGATCAGACTGGCGCCACTGCCGGAGGTGCTGTTGAACGCCAGCGCTAGATCGCTGTTCAGCGCGATCGAGGACATCAGAATGCCGATATTGGTGCCGAGGCCGACGATCTGCTCTGGTTTGGGCAGACCGGTGCCCGCGGAAGTCGTCTGGAACGACGGAAAGCTATAGGCGGCCCTCATATCGTTGCCGAAATAGCCCTGAACCGGGCCGATGTTTCGGCGCGCGCCCGGCAGAGCGTCGGCATTATCCATGCGCCGGGAATGGACATGGGTAATGATATGGGGCTCGAACCCCACGACATGAGCGCCGGCCGCGGTGAAGACATTCGGCAGCGTCACATGGCCTTCGGCGGCGACATAACGCCGATGCCCCGTGTCGGTTGCCTGCATCGTGTTGAGATGCACCCCGAACATCGCCTGAACGGCGCTCGCCGGTCCCTCGACTTCCAGGCTCTGGCTATGCTCGGCAGTCACGCTCATGCCGGCAGCGGCTAGCGCCGCCTCGACCTGCGCCACCGCGTTCGGATCCGGGCCGTAGGCGGCCTTGAATTGGGCCGGCGTCAGCCAATGGTGATACGTTTGCGGCTTAGTCGGATCGACGACGTCGGCCAGGAATTGCTGGAGTTGCGCCGTATGTGTCAGCGGAAAATAGACCGTGAAGGGAACGCTCGTGGCAGGTGCGGTCGCGCCCACCGAGATCTCTGCCGGCGCCGCGATCGCGGTGCCGGCGATCCCCATCCCCAACAAGACTCCAAGGAGCGCCGAACGCGAGACCACCATCATGGCTCCCCCCGTATCACAAGCCGTTTTCGAACCTGATTCCGACCTACACTCAACTCGTCGGCGATCCAGTCAGACTAACATCGAATTTACAGCCGCGTAATTCATCCAAATGGACGAATCATAGATAATTTTTTGTTCGATTTTCGTGACTACCAAAATCTACTAATCCAATTCTGCGGTCACGCCGCAGATGAGACACCCGGCGCGGCGCCAATTTGATGTGGATTGCACGTGTCGGATTTTTTATCGGTTGGCGGCACGCCGACGATCTCGGCGCTGCTGAGTTTCTCACGGGTCCAGCCGAGCAGCTTGGCGAGATCCATGAGGCTTTGCCGCTTGACCTGCAAAACCGCAGCGCGGCCGCCGGTAACCTCTGAGAGATCCATTCGCCCATCGATAGAACCCGACGCCGCGTTAGGGATTTTCGTTCTGGCAACCTACCTCAACGGCGGGTCTAGGCCGGTCAGCGGACCTTTCAGTTCGTCTCGTTTTTCAGCCTAACGGCGGCGAGTCGCTCGGGGCGGATAGGGTCAATTATAGCCCCTTTTCGAGTCATTGCCTGATGCCAGCCCGGACGTCTCAGAATAGCGGTCGCCAGGATCGTTTATGAGGACGCGTCCTAGTCTAGCACGGTGCCATCCCCAACCTGAATCAGCGCTTCAGAACCAAGATTTTATCAAGCCCGCGAGAAAGTGGTCGGGCTCCGGCTCCGACAGCTGCGGGGCCGCGACACCTGGCTGAACGCTGGCGACGGGCGGTGGCGTGCCGTCAGAGCCGGCAAGCCGGAACCCGCCGTAATCGCCCCTGGCTTCGTTGGCATCGTGGTTGAACGACAGGGCCCCGAACCGCGCGCCTTGCGCGGCCTGCCGAATGTTCCAGCCGGTATAGCCAAGCGTGCCATCCCAGGCCGTCGATCCGGACAGCCAGCTGTACTGCGCCAGTCCCGCGGCCTTCACTTCGGCGCAAACGGTGCCGGAGCCGTAAACCCCTATTTTGTATTCCGGCCGTCCCCCGCCCGCGGCGGCAACGCCCCGGAAATATTGATCGACCTGCTGCAGCGCCGTGTCGCGCGCATTAAAGTCGACGGCGAAGTAAATTGCGCTACCGGCCGGCTGTCGGACCGTTTTCGCCTGGAGATAGGCGCTGAGCGCATCGTTATAGCCGGAGGCATACGAGAAATAGGCTGGGTCGCGCGAATGCCATTCCCAGACGGTGACGAGCTTGACGCCGAGCGCCGACAGGCGCTGGACCTCGCTGGCCGTGAGCGTCGGCCAGCGCGATGCCGGGTCGCGATAGTAGCGGGCGACAAAGGCGAGCGGGATGGTCTTGAGCTCACCGAGGACATCGCTGGCGTCCGTCGGCAGATCGATACCCCATGCCGGTCCGGCGCTGCGCGGCATCTCGGCGATCGCTGGCGGCAGGATTGGCTCGGATTGGCATCCCGCCAAAAGCAATGCCGTGAACAATAATGCGAGATTCGTGGGCCGCAACTTTCCTGCTCCCCCGCAGTTCAGTCCCGATGGAACATTTAACCGCTGTTACCAAGATTGACTACCGCCAAATATTCGTGATTACCTGATCGAAATGCCCGCCTCCGATCGACCTGACCATCCGATCGCGAGGTCTCGAACGACGCCTTAGGATCGACCTCAACGGTTCGAGAGTGACGCCGCGAACGGCCGGAATCGGCGCAAAGGCGACAGCGCACGCGAAGACAGAGATGGTCCGGTCCTCACCGATCTACGACGTTCGCCAATGACGGCTATATGCGCCACAGCGGACCCGACCCAGCGCCTATGGACCGCCGACGGCCTCCTGCCCGCCACGTTGCCTGTCTCGGTGAACGAGAGACAAGTCGGCTGCGGAAGTTCAAGGAAAATCCCAAACACGCGTCGTCATTTGCGACGGAAGAGATGAAGGCGACCACGAGCCCGAGCTGTGTCCTGCCGCTGCTCCTCCTCCGCTCTCCGGTTTCCTAACCGAGGCCCATACCGAAATCCCTCGCGCACAGCATTCGCAAATTTGGCAGATTTCTGCCCCATCCGGAAAGTCGATTTGACTTGTCCGGCGCGAGTTCGATCTGGTCGGTCGATCGCCTCGTCGATCGCGACAAGAGCTGGTCGGGTTTCTCGGCGAATTACACGGCGAGGGAGTCGATCTCTATTCAAAGGATGGGTGTCTTTGCCGAGTTCGAGCGCGCCATGATCGTCGAGCGTGTCAAATCAGGGCTCTCGCGCGCCAGGGCGCAAGGCAAGCGGCTCGGACTGCCCTCGATAGCCTCCGCGAAAGAAGACGCTGTACGGCGTGCACTGGTGTCGTCAAAACGGCGAAGATGGTCGGTGTGGGCGTGAGCGTCGTGCAGCGCATCAAGGCGGCGGCCTGAGCTTGCCTCCTCGCGGACAACCTGTCGATCGCGCGCCCCCCAAGATCCATGCGAGCAGCGCGCGCCGAAACAGCCCCCCACAGTCCCTTACGCGGCCGGCCGCCCTTCATCTGATCATCTGCGCCCCACGACTTCCGTGACGGGCTGGCACTTTTGGGCCCTGGGTCGATTCCGAACGCCCTTAGCGGCGGGCGCGGATAGGTACTCAGACGGCCTGATCAGCCGCTCCCGAACTGGCGCGGGCGGATCAGTCCTACGGCGCTGGCGGTTCAAAAGCGCCTCGCCTAGAGCTCCGCAACCCAGCGCGGAGGTCAGCCGGCTCTACCCATGTCCGATGTGGACGATCGTTGCCGCGCCTCAAACCATTCATCAAGGTCGCGGGTATCGTAAATTACGCGCCGAGTCGGCTTGTGGTATTTCGGGCCGCCCCCGAAGACGCGTAGCTTGGAAAGCGTGCTGGCGCTGATCCCGAGATATTGGGCAGCTTCAGCGGTTCTGAGCCTGCGGTATTCGGCCGGTTGCATGCGTGCCTCTCGCGGTTCGCCGGGCTATGAAGCGGAACGAGAGAGGGTCTCTAAGGCTTCCAGCCGGCGCCTGTCGAGTTCGCCGATACGGCGCTTATTCACGGGGATCCGCGGCCACTTTCCTCCGACGGAGGAGGTCGGATGTTCGAATCGTATCGGGTCCGCCTAAGCCGGCTGGCGGTGGCGGGCGGTCTGGCGGGGGGCCTCGGCCAGCGCCGCGGCGAACTTGTCGGGGCTGGTGAAGGCGAGGTATTCTGCCGCGTATTCGGGCGGCAGGATCTCAACCATCAGATCGTTCTCGACCCACACCTCGATCACATGGAACGGGCCGCGGTTGCAGTCGAAGCAATTCCAGCCCTCGCGCTTGGCGATCGTCTTTACGGTCGCCGCGTCGGTCGCGACGCTGAGCGCGAAATGGGTCGAGCCGTAGCCGCTCAGCCCCGCGCGCTTCGCGAAGGTCCCGCCGACATCGCCGCCCGGCTGCAACACGGTGTCGGCCGGGTAGACCTCGACCCCCGAGCCGTGGTCATCGAGCTGTAGCGCGAAGAAGCTCCCGGGATTGGGCGGGAACGGAACCGCTTTTCCCCCCATCATTTCCGCCAGAACCCCGGCGACATGCTTTGGATCGTGCGCGGCGATCGACAGATGATGGATCATGGCAGCCTCTCGGTTTATCCGAGCGGGATATCGCTTGCCCTGCCGGGCTTGCCCCGCTGACGAGTAGTCTACGCGCGTCGCGCGGAAGCGGGTAGCGGCTTGACGCGCGTCACCGGGCGGCGCGGACTCGCGGCGCGGTGGCAAAGTGGAGGCTATTCGACCGAAATCACCAAAAATGCAGGGACAGGATGGCCAGACCCAGTAGCGCAACAGCGATGATCTCGGAGTGGATGTTTTCCGTATCGATGGTTTTCGACCGTACGGCTTTGCGGCCGATGTCTTTTGGTTCGATCACCCTGCCGTCGACGATCCGGCCGTCGACGATTTTGTCGCCGACGAACCTGGCGTGGATGATTTTGGCGCCGACAATTTCGAGGTCGATGACATCGAGATCACGGGAAACAAGCGGTTCTGCGATGGCCATGGGTAATCCCTTTGAGGGTTAACCCGGCGCGACCTCATATATGAACGGCCGCTCAACATTAAAATAATCTGAAATCTTGCTTACGACAACCTTAAAAATACACGAGATTGTGCATTTTTACGCCGATTTGCCTATTTCGTTAGCACTATTTGCGGCATTTATCGCCAAGCGCGTAGCTTATGTCGCCGAGGGCCGCATCGATCCGCGCCAAAGCCTCGCCGCGTTCCTCTCCGGTCAGGCAGCGATCCATCGGCCCGCGGGCTTTCGCCAGATCGGCGAGATTTTGCCGCAGCAGCCGGCAATTGAGCGCGAGATCGCCCGGCACGAAACGTTTCTCGCGCGCCTGGATCGCGAGCACCGCCTGATTGGCCGCGGCGAGGTCGCGCCGGCACTCGGGTGTTCCGATTGCGTCCGCCCACGCGGCCGCGCTCGCCAGAAACACGGCGAGCGCGCTGACCGCGGCTAGGATTCGTCTCACCAACATCGTCGGCATTGTGTGGCACCCGCCGCGGCGGCGCTATAACAGCGGCGCGACACACCGAGGAGGAGGCGCATGAAAGCAGCGATCATGGTTCCCGGCGCCGCGGGCGGAGCGTGGGAGGTGCGCGACGTGCAGCGGCCGGTTGTGGGCGCCGGCCAGGTGCTGGTGCGGGTCCGCGCGTCGTCGATCAACCGTGCCGAATTCCGCCGGCTGCACACGATGCGGATCGAGCCCGGCAGGCCGGCACAAGAGGCGCGCGCCGGCGGCGGCGACGCATCGGGCGAAATCGTCGAGATCGGGTCCGGGGTCACCGGCATCAAGGAAGGCGACCGGGTGATGGGCCGCTGCGCCGGCGGGTTCGCCGAGTTCGCGCTGCTCGACGCGCGCGAGGTGATGCCGGCGCCGGCGGCGCTCGATTGGGCCGAGGCGGCGTCGGTCCCGGTGGTCTTTGTCGTCGTCCATGACGGGCTCTTCGCCAGCGGCCAGCTGTTGAACGGCGAGACCTTGCTGGTGACCGCGGTGCCGTCGGGGGTCGGGACGGCGGCGCTGGTGCTCGGGAAATTCCTCGGCGCGGGTGATCGGCACGTCGCGTTCGGCCGAAAAGCTCGAAAAGCTCAAGGCGCATGGGCTCGATATCGCGGTCACCACCGGGGTCGAGGGCATGGGCGAGGCGGTGAAGGCGGCGGCCGGCGCGGCCGGGGTCGACATGGTCGTCGACAATATCGGCGCCGACGCGCTGGAGCCGTGCATGGAGGCGATGAATGTCGGCGGACGGTTTTGCACGATCGGCCGGATGAGCGGGGTCCACACCACCGAGTTCAACATCGACCAACTGGCCGAGAAGCGCCTGCACCTCTACGGGGTCAGCAACCGGCTGCGCAACGCGGCACAGCGCGCCGAATCGGCCAAGCGCTTCATGGCGGATTTGCTCCCGGCGCTGAGCGACGGACGAATTCGGCCGATCGTCGACCGCTCGTTCCCGCTCGACGACATCGCCTCGGCCCAGGATTACGTCGAGGCTGACCGCCATGTCGGCAAGGTCGTGATCACGATGTGAGGAGGGCGGGCAGCGCCCCCGGAAGGGTGCCCTCCAGCAGGCTACCTCGCCGGTTCGGGCACCAGGCCGGGTTCGGTGACATGCTCCAACTGGCCAGTCGTCTCCTTGCCAAACAGCACCGGGATAAACGCGCCGCACATCACGACGATGACGATCGTGCCAAAGAAGGTGAACGGCTCGCCGACATGCGGCTCCATCAGGAATGGCGCCAGCACCCCGGCGAAGATGCGGCCGAAGGCCTCGCCGAAGACATTGCCGCGACCGCGCAGCGCGGTCGGGAACTGCTCCGACAGATAGACCCGCACGATGGTGAACGACGACAGCGCGGTGAAGCCCAGCACGACCGCGCCCGTGGTCATCATGATGCCGGCGTAGTCGCCGCCAAGATGCGCGGTCGCCATCAGGATCAGCCCGGGGAACGCGCCCGACATGGCGTAGGCGATCGCCCAGCGGCGTCCCCAACGCTCCATCAGCACGGCGTTGAACGCCTTGCCGGGAATCGTCGCCAGAAAGACGATCGTCGTGATCGCAAAGCCGGTCGTCACCGCCGAGCCCTGTTCGATCAGCGCCTTCGGCAGCAGGATGGCGATCAGGTAGTAGGCGGTCCCCGCGCACATCGAGGTGAGGATTCCCACTACGGTCCAGCGCAACTGGCCGGGCGCGAACAAGGCGGCGAAGTGCGGCAGTTTCTCGCGCGTTTCGGCGAGGTTTGAGCCAAGCTCGGCGACCGTCAGCGGGGCGATCTTGTTGCCGCAGCGCCGGATGTAAAGGTTCACGGTCGCGACCGCCTCCTCGGTGCGGCCATGGCGCAACTGCCAGCGCGCGCTTTGCGGGATCACCAGATGCACCATGATCGGCACGATGAACAGCGCGAGCCCGCCGGGCAGCGCGATCCAGCGGAAGCCGTTCTCGCTGCCGGCCAGCAGGCCGCCGACTAACGGCAACAGCACGAAGGCGCTGGCCAGGCAGATCTCATAGATCGCGCCGTAGGTGCGCCGATGCTGCGCCGGCATCAGCTCGGCGGCGACCGGGAATGGCGCGGTGATCGCGAAGCCAAGCCCAAGGCCGGTCAACAGGCGAACGACGATCAGCTGCTCGGCGGTCTGCACGAACGGGATCAGCAGCGTGAAAAACGTCATACTGACGACGCCGATCTGAATGATCGTCTTGCGGCTGACATGGTCGGAAATCGCCGCCGAGATAAACCCGCCGACGACCACGAACATCGTTGCGGCGACGGTCAGCAGGCGAATCTGGTCGGGCGTTATGTGCAGCGGCCCCTTGGCCAGCACCAGCAGCGAGCCAGTCAGCGCCAGATCGTACCCGTCGGTAAAGCCGACCAGCCCCAGCACCAGGATGACCGCGATGTGGTAGGGGCTGAACGGGATGCTGTCGAGCTTGCGACCCAGGACCGAGATGGCTGGCATATCCGGCATTTGCATGATCTCCCTGTAACTACGGAAAATTCTCCGCCGTGCGCCGTCGTTCCGGCGACTGTCCGGCCTGGTTGGCCGTGTTGTTCTCGGGACTTTGGGCTGGAACCGGCGCGGTTGGCAATGGGATTGCCGACGGCAGCACGTTAGGATCGCTTCAACAACCGCGCGTCTTGCGGCACCGGATCATCGGGCAGCTGGGTCGCGCGATGGCGCGCTTGAGCCTCGTCGACCAGCAGCGACAGGAGCGCGGTGAAGCCGATCGGCTCGGGGGCCGTTTCCCACAGGTAGAACGCGAACGAGCCGGGGCACGGGTTCACCTCGTTGAGCCAGATCTCGCCGGTCGCCTCGTCGCACAGGAAATCGATGCGCGGCGCGCCGGTGCCGCCGACCGCCTCGAATGCAGCCAAGGCCCAGCGCCTGATGTCGGGCGCCTGCTGCCCGGGCAGCACCGGGTTAATGTCGCGGGTCAAGGAGAGCATGCCCTCGCTCGGCTGCGCCAAATTCTTGCCGCCGGCTTTGTCGTCGCCGTTGGCTGATAGGTACTTCTGGCGGAAATCCAGCAGGGCCTCGACCCGTTTCGGCTGCTCGATCGCCGAGCAGCGCGGCACCCCGGCGAAGCACGCGACCGATATGTTGTATTCGACGAGATTGGGTACGAACGGCTCGATCAGCGCTTGCGTATCGAGGCGGAAGATCGCCGCCAGCAGCGCGCGCACCTCCTCGATCGTGTCGGCCTTGCCGACGCCGATGCTGCTGCCGAGATGCACCGGCTTAACGCAGCACGGATAGCCGATCTCGCCAAGCGGCGCGGCGAGCGCGGCCGCAGCCGGCAGACCGGTTTCCGGGCGCTCGACGACCGCGTGCTTCAGGAGCGGGATGCCGCTCCCGGCGAGCATGCGCTTGGTCGCGACCTTGTCCATCAGCACTGAAGACGCCAGGGTGCGCATGCCGGTATAGGGGATGTTCGCCGCCTCGAAGAGCCCCTGAAACTGCCCGTCCTCACCGCCCAGCCCGTGAAACGCGAGGAGCGCGACATCGAACTCGACCGGGCTGCGCCGCGCGAACAGCCCGCTCTTGCGGGGCACGAGGCGCGCGCCGCCGCCAGCGGCGATGTCGAGCGTGACCTCGCTGAGCTTGGCGCGAAGCTGCGCGTCGGGCAGGTAGTTGCGGCGGTCTTCGAGGCCCGGCCCGGTCAGCCAGTCGCCCTGCGGCGTCACATAGACGACAAACGGGTCGAAGCGCGCCTGATCGAGCGCCTGTAGCGCCTGCAATCCGGTGACGACGCTGACGTCGTGCTCCGGCGAGCGGCCGCCAAAAAACACGGCAATTCGGGTTTTCATCGCGGGGCTTTATCCTATAGGTGCATGAGTTCCACCAGTCTGAAGCGCTACGATGTCCGCGCCGGGGGAAGCGAATTCGCCGCCTATCGATTGGCCGGCGTGGCACCGGAGAGCGCCACGGGTTTGATTTGGGCGCATGGCTGGGGCCACACGCATCAGGCCTTGCTGCCGCTGGCGCAGGCGATGCGCCCGGTGGCCGATTCGTGGCTTGTCGATCTGCCCGGGTTCGGCGCGTCGCCGGTCCCGCCCTCGGCATGGGGCACCGCCGACTATGCCGATGCGATGGCCGAGTGGATCGCGACGATGCCAGCGGGGCGCAGGGTGTGGGTCGGGCATTCGTTCGGCTGCCGGATCGGACTGCAGCTCGCCGCGCGGCATCCGACGGCGGTCGATGCGCTCTTCCTGATCGCGGCGGCGGGGTTGCGGCCGCATCGCTCGCTGGCGGCGCGCGCCCGGCGATTGCCCCGCCGTGTCGCGTTTCGCGTGCTGCGTGCACTGACCCCGGAGGGCCCGGCGCGCGACCGGCTGCGCGAGCGCTACGGCAGCAGCGACTACCGCAATGCGGGGGCGATGCGCCCGGTGCTGGTCGAGGCGGTCAACGAGGATTTGAGCGAGGTCGCGCGCGCGGTGCGCATTCCGGTCGTCTTGGTCCACGGCGACGGAGACCGCGAAAGCCCGCCCGAAATAGCCGAGCGGTTGCACGCGCTGATCCCCGGTTCGCGGCTCAATCTGCTGCGCGGCTTCGACCACTGGACGATCATCGGCGACGGCAGGCATCAGGTGGCCCATTTGCTGGGCGCGCTGTTGGAGAGCCTGCGATGAGCGGGGTCCTCGCGTTCGCCGGGTTCGCGGTCTTTGCCGCGCGCCGGCTTCTGACCTACCTCCATTTGTTCCAGCAGGAGGAATACGACGACCGCCGGTTTTTCGCCTGGCTGGTCTCGAACCTCGCCGTCGATCGTCGGCTGTCGCTGGTGTTGCTAGCGATCGGCGCAGTGCAGCTGCTGGCGCCGGGCACTGCCGCGCCGCCCTGGCTCTTCGGCGCGCTGACCGGCGGCGCCTGCCTGGCGGTCGCGGCGTTCGAGCGCGATCCACGCAAGAATGCCAAGAAGCGCCTGGCGATGACCGCGCGGGCGACGCGGATCTACGCCGTCGCCGCCGTCTTACTTGCCGTCGCCGCGCTCATCGTCGCCTCCGCCACCCCGTTGGCCATCCTGTGGATCGTGTCGGTGCAGCTCGTACCGTTCGCGCTGGTCGGCGCCAACCGGCTGCTGGCGCCGTTCGAGGCGGCGACGCAGCGCCGCTATTGGCGCGAAGCCCACGACAAGTTGCGTCAGCTCGCCCCAATGGTCATCGCGGTGACCGGCTCGTACGGCAAGACCTCGGTCAAGCATATCCTCGGCCACATTCTCGAAACCGCGGCGCCGACCTTGATCACCCCGGGCAGCGTCAACACCGCGATGGGCATCGCCCGGGTGATCCGCGAGCGGCTGCAGCCGCATCACCGCCACCTGGTCGTCGAGATGGGCGCCTATGGCCCCGGCTCGATCCGCCGCCTGTGCGAGCTGACCCCGCCCAAGATGGGTATCGTCACAGCGATCGGCATGGCCCATTACGAGCGCTTCAAAACGCTGGAGACGGTGGCCGAGGCGAAATTCGAGCTGGGCGACGCAGTCGCAACAACGGGCGGCACGCTGATCGCCGCCGCCGACACGCTGAACTTCGCCGCGCCGCGCCGCTTCGCCGAGGCGCATCCCGGCATGACGGTGACGGTCGGCAGCGAACCCGGCGCGACGGTGGCGATCAGCGAGCCGCGGCAGGAGGCGGACGGCATTGCCGTCACCGTCGCCTGGCAGGGCCAGCCGTACGAGCTGCGCGCGCCGCTGTTTGGGGTGCATCAGGGCCGCAACATCGCGCTGGCCTTTACCGCGGCCTGCACCTTGGGGCTCGCGCCCGAGGACGTGGTCGCGAGCCTCCGGACCACGCCGCAGATCGCGCATCGGCTCGAGGTCAAGCGCCAAGGCAACGGCACGGTGCTGATCGACGACGCCTACAATTCGAACCCGGTCGGGTTTGCCTCGGCGCTCGAATTGCTCGACCTGCTGCGCCGGCCCGGCGGGCGCCGCATCCTCGTCACCCCCGGCATGGTCGAGCTCGGCGCCGCGCACGACGAAGAGCACCGGCGTGTCGGCGGCCTCGCCGCGACCCATGTCGACGTGCTCGTCGCGGTGGCGCCGCACCGCGTCGCCCCGCTCGCCGCCGCCTTCGCCGAGGCCGCGCCTGGGGCGGAGATCGTCTCCTGCGCCGGCTTCGCCGAGGCGCAGGCATGGATGGCGCGAAACCTCGCCGCCTCCGATGTCGTGCTGCTGGAGAACGATCTGCCGGACCTGCTCGAACAGAAATTGCGGTTGTAGGCCGCTGGATCGGGGCCTTGCGTCCTTCGAGACGCGCCCTTGGGGCGCTCCTCAGGATGAGGGTCTATCTTGATGCCATCTGATCAAATTCCTCATCCTGAGGAGGCCGCGACGCGGCCGTCTCGAAGGACGCACCAAGGCAAATGCAGCCCGCCACCGCCCTACTCGCGCGCCGCCTTCGCGATCAGCACCGTGCCGGGCAGGCGGAACCCTTGCGGCGTCATATAGGAGGCGAAGGCGGCGGCGGTTTCGGCGACGATCGCCTGGCGCGCCGCCTCGGATGCCTGCTTTTCTTCCATCAGCCGCCAGGCCGGGCCGAACAGTGCCGCGTGTTCGGCCTCGCTCTCGGCCGATTGGCCAGTGATGTGGAAGCCCTTGGGCGCGATGTCGATGTCGGCGAACCCGGCTTTGGCGAGGATGCCGCGCAGATAGGCGGGATCGCGGAATGCCATCGGTCCCGGCTCGCGCGGGTCGGCCGGCGCCGGGGCGCCGAGATGCTTGACCGCGATATCGTGCGGGATCTGCCAGTGGACATTGTCGGCCATCGACGCCCAGACCGCCATGCACAGCCGCCCGCCCTTACGCAGCCCGGCGTGGAGGTTGGTGAAGGCGGCGACCGGGTCGGCGAAGAACATCACGCCAAAGCGCGAGATCAGGAGGTCGAAGCTGTCGGTCGGAAAGCGATGCACCTGCGCGTCGGCGAGGACCAGTGTGATGTTGGCGGCGCCGGATTTGGCGATGTTCTGCCGCGCCTGACCCAGCATCGGCTCGGAAATATCGACGCCGGTGACGTGACCTTGGGGGCCGACCGCCGCGGCGAACGGGATCGCCGTCGCGCCAGTGCCGCAGCCGATATCGAGGACACGCTCACCGGATTGCGGCCCGGCCTCGGTCTGCAGCAGTTGCGCGACCTCGATGTTGCGCGCCTCCTGCAGCCCGGCACGGCCGACCCAACGCGGCCCGGCGACCTCGTTCCAGTATTGGCCCATTGTCGTGTTGTCGGGCATTTTGCTGTCCTCCCTGCTGCACCCCCGCCCCTACCCTTCCCCTCGAGGGAAGGGAGTTTGCAGACGCAGCTTCTATTCCCTCCCCCTTTGATCGGGGAGGGCGGGGTGGGGGTATACCCGCCGTGGCGTTAGGCGACTCCTTCCTGCTGCATCACCCGCTGCACCGCCGGGCGTGACTTCATACGCTCGTAATGTGCGGCGACGTTGGGCGGGAGCTTCATGCCGAGCCGCCCGGCGCCCCAAAATTCGACATAGAACACTGCCGCGTCGGCGGCCGACAACTCCTTGCCGCCGAGATAGTCCTTGCCGGCAAGCGCCTTGTCGAGAATGGCAAAGCCCTTTTCGACCATCTCGCGGCCGCGCGCCTTGACCTGCTCTTCCTGGTCGGCCGGGCCGAAATTGGCGGGCCGGAAGATGCGCGCGAAACCCTGGCCGTGCATCGTGGCGACCGCGTATTCCATCGCCTCATACGCCCGCACCTCGGTTTCGAGGTCTTGCGGGATCAGCTTCGCCTGCGGGTTGGTCTTCGCCAGGTACGTCGCGATGACCGGGAACTCGGTCAGGATCGAGCCGTCGTCGCGCTGGAGGGCCGGCACCTTCGATTTTGCGCTTACCGACGTGAATTCCGGCTTGTACTGCGCGCCCTCGCGCAAATTGACCGTTTCGAGATCGTAGGGCTTGCCGATCTCCTCGAGCAGCACATGGATGCCGATCGAGCAGACGCCGGGGGCGTAATAGAGCTTCATCTCCGTCACCTCATGTTGGAGTGGGGTTGCTCGCTTCAAAGAATGCCGTCCGCTTTCAGCCCGTCGATCTCGCCGGCCGATAGGCCGAGCCAGCCCGACAGCACCTCGGCGCTGTGCTGGCCGAGGAGAGGCGACGGCTTGACCTTGGTCGGGTGTCCGTCGAAGCGCACCGGCCAGGTCGGCATCTTGACCTTGCCGGTGGTCGGATGCTCGATCGTCTGCATGATGCCGCGCTCCGTGAGCGACGGGTCGTTCATCAGCTCGACCGTGTCAAACACCGCCCCGGCCGGAACGCCGGCCGCGCCGATCAGCTTCATCGCCTCTTCCTTGCTGTGCTGGCGGGTCCAGGCGGCGATCAGCTCGTCGACCTCGGCGGCGTGTTGGCTGCGCGCCTGTTGCGTGTCGAAGCGCTCGTCGCCCTTAAGGTCCTCGCGGCCGATCGCTTTCAACAGGCGCTGCCAGTGGTCGGCGTTGCCGCGGCTGCAGAAGACGTAGACGTAATCGTTGGGTCCGCCGGGCTTGCACGGGTAGAGCGCCGAGGGCACCAGCCCGCCGGGCTGCGAACGGGCGCTGCCGCCCCGCACCGGCGCCTTGCCGGAGAGCTGGGTGCGCGAAAACGGCACGCGCATGTAGTGGATCATCGCGTCCTGCATCGCGACCTGGAGCCGCCGGCCCTGGCCGGTCTGCGAGCGCTTGAAGAGTGCGGCCAGGATGCTGATCGCCATCAGCATGCCGGTGCCGGTGTCGCCAAAGCTGGGGCCGGGCTTGACCGGCGGCCCGTCGCCTTCGCCGGTGACGCTGGTCGGGCCGCCGGCGGCCTGTGCGATCATGTCAAAGGCGAGGTTCTTCTCGTACGGGCTGCCGGTGCCGAACCCCTTGACCTGGCAATAGATGATGCCCGGGTTGATCTTCTTGACCTCGTCATAGCCGAGGCCGAGACGCTCGATCGTGCCGGGCGCCATGTTCTCGATCGTGACGTCGGCCTTGGCGAGCAGCGCCTTGACGATCTCAAGCCCGCGCGGCGATTTCAAATTCAATGTCAGCGATTTCTTGTTGGCGTTGAACTGGTGGAAGTACCAGGGGTCCTCGTCGGGCTTGCCGGGGCGAAACCGCCGGCCGGGATCGCCGGTCAGCGGGTTCTCGATCTTGACCACCTCGGCGCCGAGCCAGGCAAGCGACTCGGTACACGAGGGACCGGCCTCGAACTGGGTGAAATCCACGACCTTGATGCCCGCGAGACAATCGATCTCCACGCCGAGTTCAGCCATTTCGGATCCTCCCAAAGGGTGTTGCCGCAACGATAACGCATCCGCGGCCGGGCCGGTAGCGGGGTAGGCACGAAGTATCGGCGCCGACGGTCACATCCGCGGCCATAGCCCGTGCTGCTCGCCGATCATCTCGATCACGAAAAACAGCGGCACGGCGCCGAGCACGAAGCCGAGCGACAACCTGACCCAGCCATTGCGCCGCGCGCCGAAGAACACGAGGGCAAACAGGCCGGCGAGCGGCACGGCGGCGATCAGCGCGAAGAGCAGCGACGGGTCCGCCCGGTCGGTACTCGCCAAGCCCGCGCCAAACCAAACCAGTGTTATCAGCGCATCGGCCGCAAAGACCGCCCAGGCGGCGATCTTCAGCAGGCGCATGCCCACGGGGTCAGCCGGTCATGCGGTCGAGCCGCCTTTCGACCAGCCGCGCGAAGAGGCTCGCGCCGAAGGGCAGCGCGCCGTCGTTGAAATCGTAGCCGGGGTTGTGCACCTCGCAGGCGCCTTCGCCCTCGCCATTGCCGATCTGGATGTAGGCGCCGGGAACCGCGTTCAGCATGATCGCGAAATCCTCCGACGCCATCAACGGATTGCTGTTCCGGTTGACATTGGCCTCGCCGACCAGTTCGGCGGCGCAGTCGGCGATGAATTGCGTCTCGTCGGCGTGGTTGACGAGCGGCGGGAAGAGCAGGCGGAAATCGAGCTCGGCCTTGGCCCCGAACCCGGCGGCGACCCCCTCGGCGATGCCGCGCATGCGGTTTTCGATAAGCTTCATCGTCGTATCGCTGAAGCAGCGCATCGTGCCGCCGAGGGTCGCGGTTTCCGGGATGACGTTGTAAGCGTCGCCGCCGCGGATCCGGGTCACGCTGACGACCGCGGTGTCGAGGGGGCGCACGTTGCGCGAGACGATGGTCTGCAGCGCGCTCGCAATCTGCGCGGCGGCGATCACCGGGTCGATCCCGGATTCGGGCCGCGCGCCGTGCGCGCCGACCCCCGTGACCTTGATGTCGAAATAGCCGCCGCCCGCCATCATCGCGCCCGGCCGGATCTGGAACTTGCCGAGCGCCAATCCCGGGCGGTTGTGCATGCCGAAGATGACGTCGCACGGGAAGCGGTCGAAGAGCCCGTCCTTGAGCATCGCGTCGGCGCCGCCGAGCCCCTCCTCCGCCGGCTGGAAGATGAAATGCACGGTGCCGTTAAAATTGCGGGTCGCGGCGAGGTATTTGGCGGCGCCGAGCAGCATCGTCGTGTGCCCGTCATGGCCGCAGGCGTGCATCTTGCCGGTGTGCTGCGAGCGGTGGTCGAAACTGTTGGCTTCGAGTATCGGCAGGCAATCCATGTCGGCGCGCAGGCCGATCGCGCGCGGCGAATTGCCGACCCGCAGCCGGCCGACGACCCCGGTCTTGCCGACCCCGCGGGTGACCTCGATGCCGAACTGCTCGAGCTTTTCGGCGACGAGGTCGGACGTGCGGGTTTCCTCGAAGCCGAGTTCGGGATGGGCGTGGATGTCGCGCCGCCAGCTGGTCAGCTCGTCGTGATGGGCGGTGATGCTGTCGATCGCCGGCATGCGCGGCTCCTCTGTTGACTGCGGCTCACCATAACGCGGCGCGGGCCGCGGCGGCGAGGGTGTAGAGCCCGGCGACCCCGAGAAGCAGGATCGACAGCGTCGTCACCGCCGAATCCCTCAGCCGATCGCCGAGCCGCAGGCCGATCAGCCCGCCGACCCAAGCGAAGGGGATAAGGCTTGCCGCGATCAGCCAGTCCGTGCCGCGCACCCCGAGAAGCACCACGTCGGCGGCGAGGGTCACGGCATAAATCAGCGCGAAAAATGACAGCAATGTCGCACGCACCATCCGGGCGGGAGCGCCGGCCAGCATCAGATAGATCAGCACCGGCGGGCCGGACATTCCGACCAGGGCGGTGGCGACGCCGGCGACCGCACCGGCCGCCATGTCGCGCCCTGGGCTGAGCAGGAGGACCATCGGCCGCGGATGAAAGCGGTTGATCGCCAGCACCGCCGCGAAAACGACGATCGTTCCGCCGGCGGCAGCGCTGACGATCAGCGGATCGGCGTGAAGCGCCGCGACGAGGCCGATCGGCAAGCCCAAGAGGCTACCGATCGTCAGGCGCGCGAGCAGCGACGGTTCGATCGCATGGCGCACCCTCGGCACCACCACCGCCGACATCGCCAGGGTCACCATGATGGTGATCTGGATCGCCTCGCCGGGCGGAGCCACCAACAGAAAAAACGGCACCGCGAGCACTGCGAAGCCGAAGCCATTGGTCGCCTGCAGCAACGCGGCGGCGAAACTGGTCGCCGCCATGCCGGCCCAGGCGGCGCTCATCGGCTAGGGCGTCTTGTGGAACGGCGCTATCTGGCGCGGCGCCGGCATTTCGCTGCGCAGCGAAAACGCGCCCTCGACCGAGCGGTTGACCTCGACCGGCCGATAGCCGCAGCAGAAGCGGTTGACAAAGGCGTGGGCGAGGGCGGCGTCGTCGAAATAGAACGCGACCGCGTCGTTGACGATTCCGACCAGCCCGGCCGGCGCCGAAGTCCAGCCGGTCGGACCGCAGACCTCGTCGAGCCAGTCATGCATGACCGAAAGCTGGCGACCGAACCCGCCGGACGGCACCGCGAGCCGCACCCGCACCGGGAATTGCTTTTCGGCCTCGCGTCGGATCTGCCCTGGGTTCGCCGGCATGCGAAAAGTTCCCTCTTTGTTCCTAGCCTGATCATAGCGCCGGGAACGGATTTGTCGAGGGCGCGATTTCGCTCAGCCGCGCTGGAGATAGGGCCGCAGCAGCCAGGAGAGCGGCAGGGTCACGAGCACGACCGAAGCGACCAGCATCATCATCACCGGCACGCTCAACTGGTCGCCGATCAACCCGTAGAGCACCGGCGACAGCGCGCCGGCGCCGACCCCGCCGGTGTAGAAGATGCTGAACGCGCGCTGGCGGCGCTCGGGCTCGACCAGTTCGGGCACGGTGCCATAGAGCACCGACGAGGTGCCGTTGAGCGCGACTCCGATCAGCGGCAGCACCGCGAGCCCGGCGAACAGCGGCAAGGGGAGCAGCGCGAGGATACCGGCCGCGGTCGCCCCTTCGGTCACCCAAGTCGCGCGCACCACGCCGAGCCGCGCGCCGAGCCAGCCGCAGGCGAGCTTGCCGCAGGCGCCGCCGGTAAAGATCAGAGTCAGCGCCACCCCGATCATCGGCAGATCGGCGCCCTTGGATTTGAGCAGGAACGGCAGAAAGGTCAGGAACCCCATCCGGGTCGCGCTGTCGATCATCGCGACCGACAGCAGCAGCGGAAAGCCGCGCCCGATTGCCGCGGTCGCGGCGGCTTCCGGCTGCTCGGTGGTTTCCTCGGCCTTGGCCTCGCAGCCCGGCAGACCGCGCACCGCGAGGATCGCCGCCGCGGCGACCAACCCGACAATGCCGATGACGCTCGTCGCGGCGCGCCACGGCATCAGGGTCAACAGCCAGGCGGTCGCCGCCGGGAACGCCATCTTGCCGAGGTCGCCGGAGAAATTGTACCCGGCCAGCGCCTGGCGCGAACGCGCGCCGGGGAACGCCCGCGACACCAGATGCGCGGCGATCGGGTGTTGCACCCCCGAGCCGAGGCCGCCGATCATCAGCGCGCCGACCAGCATCCAGAAGCCGACGCTCGTGCCGGCCGTGAGATAGCCGATCCCGGCGAGCGCGGTGCCGAGGCCGAGGATCAGCGGCCCGCCAAAGCGTTGGGCGAGGGTGCCGGCCGGTATCTGGAATCCGGCCATGGCGCCGACATAGAGCGCGCGCAACAGCCCGACCGCGGCGTAATCGAGCCCGAACTGCGCCTGCCACAACGGCAACAGCACATAGAGCAGGTCGGTGTAGCCGTCATGCAGCACATGCGCGCCGCAAGCGACCGCCATCGTCCGCCGCTCTGGCGCCGCGATCCGGCCGAGGGTAGCATTGATAAAGGACATCGCGCCGTCATCCGCCTTGTTGCGGATTTATGACAGCAATCGCCCGACGGGAGAAGCGATGCGAGCCGCATTGCCGCGTTGCGTCGTGCGTGGCGCCGCGCAGCGCGTGGCGTCTACGGGGCCATTTTCGAGCGGCCCCGTAAACGCGACGACTGGAGGATTGGGCCTAGCGATACCATTCCGGATGGGTGCGCCGCCATTCGACTTCGTTGGCGGGGTCGTGGATCACCGTCTCACGACGGGCACAGGCGTCACGATCGCCCGCCAGGCATGCCGTATGGAAGCCGTTAATCTCAACCACTGTATAGGCCTGGGCCGAACCGGCACTGATGGTGACGGCCAGCAACGCGGCTGCTCCCAGGAGCAGGGTACGAGAACTCATCGGGTGATCCTTTCGCGATCAAGACACCTCGGGTCGATAAGGTGCTGGTGCACTAAACCGTCGCGGCGGCCGAATAGTTCCCCTCACGGGCGATTTTGGCGCGGCGCGGCGCGTCAGCCTGATGCAGGGATTCGAATATTCAGCATCCCGTTGTCTTCAAGCGCCTAGCGTAGCAAGCTCCCGCCAATCTTCAGGGAGGAGCGGCCATGGCGATCGAGCGGATGCTGAAAGAGGAGACGCCGTCGCGGGTGCTGGTGGCGCGGGTCTTGGCCGAGGCCGGCATCGAGTATGTCTTCGGGATTTCCGGTGGACATACCGGGCGGATCATCTCGGGTCTCGCGCAGGTGCAGAACCAAGTCCGCATGGTCACGGTGCGCGAGGAGTCGCTGGCCGGGGTGATGGCCGAAGTCTATGGAAGGCTGACCCGCCGGCCCGGGGTGATGATCGGCCAGGGGCCGTGGGTGCTCGGCAACGGCCTGATCGGCACGCTCGAGGCGTATCTCTCGTCGTCGCCGATGGTGCTGCTGACCGATTTTTCCGACGCGCCGCATTTCCACCTGCACGCGCCCTACCAGCAGGCGACCGGCGATTACGGCAGCTGGGACGCGCGCCGCGCCTTTGGCGGCGTCACAAAGCAGGTCATGCAGGCGCACGAGCCGCTGGAGGCGGTGCAGGCGACCCAGCTCGCGATCAAGCATGCGCTCAGCGGCCAGATGGGCCCGGTGGCGATCCTCTTCAGCCACGACTCGCTGGCCGGCACGATCACCCCGGACCAGCAGCCGCCGCTCTATCCGACGCGCTATTATTTGCCGCCCGACCCGCTGCCGATCGACCTGGCGCAGGTCGATCAGGCCGCCGAGCGCATCCTCGCCGCGCGCAAGCCGATCATCATCGCCGGCAACGGTGTCCGCATTTCGCAGGCCTACGCGGAATTGCAGCAGATCGCCGAGACCGCCGGACTGCCGGTCGGCACCACCGCGGCCGGCAAGGGCGTCTTCCCCGAAACTCACCCGCTGGCGCTCGGCGTGTTCGGCACGTTCGGCACGCCGGCCGCCAACGCCTGCATCGGCGAGGCTGATCTGGTGCTGGTGCTCGGCTCGAAACTCAGCCCGAGCGACACCGCCTGGGCCAACGGCAAGCTGCTCGACCCGACCCGGCAGAGCTTCATCCAGGTCGATATCGAGCCGCGTAACGCATCGTGGACCTTCCCCGCCGAGCAAATCGTGCTCGGCGACGTCAAGATGTTCCTCGGCCAGCTCCACGACGCCATCCGCACCAAGGCCGGGCAGCGCCGCGAAGCGGGCGAGAAGCGGGTCGCCGCCCACCGCGCCGAGCACGGCTATTTTAACACGCCGGCCTACGAGGCCGACGAGAAGCCGATCCTGCCGCAACGGGTGATCGGCGAATTGATGAAGAACCTGCCGGACAACGCGATCGTCACCTGCGACGCCGGCGAGAACCGCATCCTGATGACGCATTTCTACCAGACCAAGATGGCCGGCGGCTTTTTGCAGGCGGCCGGGTCGGGGCCGATGGGGTTCGCCATCCCGGCGGCGCTGGCGGCGAAGCTCGTGCATCCCGACCGCCCGGTCGTCGCGGTATGCGGCGATGGCGGGTTCGCGATGACGATGAACGGCATGATGACTGCGATCGAGCACGACATCCCGATCACCACGGTCGTCTTCAACAACAACGCGCTCGGCTGGGTGCTGCATGGCGGCGGTCCGTTCGCCGCCGAGTTCAAGGATTTCGACCACGCCGCGATCGCCCGCGCGATGGGCTGCAACGGCACCCGCGTCGAGGAGGCGAAGGATCTGGGCCCGGCGCTGCAGGAGGCGCTCGCCTCGCGCAAGCCGACGGTGCTCGACGTACGCACCTCGCTCAAGACCTCGTTCGCCGACGTCACCTCGCCCCTGGCCAACGAGGCATCGCCGCGGCGGCGGTAGCTAGCAGCTCCCGGCGCCAAACCCGCGGCGCAAGGCACGCAACGCGGCGGGCTCGGTCGTAGCCTCCCAGAAGCACGAGAACTTGGGCTCGTTGCGCAGTTCGTCGTTGGCGAAGGCCAGTTGCGCGTCGAGCGATGGGCAATCTTGTGTCCGCGCGAAATCATGCAGGCGGCGCAGCCGTGTTCCGCCCCATTGGTAAAGATAGCGCAAGCCCGCGGGACCGGCGACGCACGGCTGGAAACCGCTCTCGATTTGGGCGTGTTCCATCAACGCCTCGGCCTGGAAGTCTTTGTACTTGGCCGTCATGAACCAGCGCCAGATTTCCTGGCGGACTTCTTCGGGGGTCGAAGGCTCCGCGCGCTGCGGCGGTGGTGCCGGCTGGGGTGGCGGCGGTAGCGGGTGGAACGCGGTCGCGACCGGCGGCGGCGCGAAAAGCTCGACGATCGAGCACGCCGACATCGAGAGCATGGCAAATATCCACGCCGCAACCGCGGCGCAGGCTCGGATCCGGCGCATCGCCGGGCACGGTAGAGCACTCAATCGGCGGCGGCAACCTGTCGGCGACCGCCCGTCGAGATGGTCTCAGACGTTACGATTGACGCGACCGTAAGCCTTGCTAACGTTTCGCCGCCGCACATTCGCCAGGAGCGAGCGATGAAGCTGATGTGGTTCCATCTGATGCCGTACACCGAGCTGCCCGACGATTTCCGGGAAAAGAACCCCTCGGTGTGGGTCGATATCCATTCGTCGCTGTTCGATCCGCGACGGGCGCATCACATGTACAACGACTTCATGGACGAGCTCGAATTCGCCGCCGAGTGCGGGTTCGATGCGATTTGCGTCAACGAGCACCACTCCAACGGCTATGGGCTGATGCCATCGCCCAATCTGGTGGCGTCGTCCTTGGCGCGGCGCACCACCGACACGGCGCTGTGCATCCTCGGAAACTCGCTCGCGCTCTACAACCCGCCGACGCGCGTCGCCGAAGAGTTCGCGATGATCGACTGCATCTCGGGCGGGCGGCTGATCGCCGGCTTCCCGGTCGGCTCGCCGATGGATACCTGCTACGCCTACGGCCAGAACCCGTCGCTGCTGCGCGAGCGCTATCACGAGGCACACGATCTGGTGGTGAAGGCGTGGACCGAAAAGGACACCTTCACCTTCAACGGCCGCTTCAACCAGCAGCGCTATGTCAACATCTGGCCGCGGCCGATCCAGCGCCCGCACCCGCCGATCTGGATCCCCGGCGGCGGCTCGGTCGAGACCTGGCAGTGGTGCGCCGAGATGGACTACGTCTACTGCTACCTCAGCTATTACGGCTACAAGGCCGGCCAGGCGACGATGTCGGGCTTTTGGGACGAGATGAAGAAGCTCGGCAAGGACATGAACCCGTACCGCGCCGGCTTTCTGCAATTTGTCGGCGTCGCCGAAACGCGCGAGCAGGCGATGGAGCTCTACGCCGAGCCGGCCGAATATTTTTACGGCCGCTGCCTGCACATCGACCCGCGCTTTGCCGGCCCGCCGGGTTACGCGACAGAGGAAACCCAGCGGCGCGGCATCAAGGGCATGGTCTCTCAGGCCGCCGACGCCAGCCGCGACACCCAGCGCTACGAGACCAAGTTCCAGACGCTGGCGCGCGAGATGGATGCGATCGTCGACAAGGGCTACGTGATCATCGGCTCGCCCGACGAGGTCGTCGAGCAGCTGACCGAGGTCGCGACCAACCTCAATGTCGGCCATTTGATGATGCTGCTGCAGTTCGGCAACATGAAGAAGGAGCTGGCGAAATACAACACCAAGCTCTTCGCCGAAAAAGTCATGCCGCGGCTGCAGCACGTCCATTCGCAGTGGGAAGACCACTGGTGGCCGCAGCCGATGGCGCGCAAGGAGCGCGCCGCCCCGGCGTCGTTCCATCCGATCGCACAAGCGGCGGCCGAGTGATGGAACCAAAGACCACGACGGTCGAGATCAATGGCTTCTCCTGCCGGGTGTGGACCGCCGGATCGGGACCGAAGCTGGGCTTTCTCGCCGGGTTCGGCGGGTTGCCGAAATGGGTGCCGTTCCTCGACGCGCTGGCCAAGGAGCGCACGGTCATCGTGCCGTCGCTGCCCGGGTTTCCGGGCGGCGAGCGCGGCCATGCCGTGCTCGACAGTCATCTCGATTGGCTGCTCGCGTTGCGCCAGCTGCTGGAAGGCGCGGGGCTCGCCGGGGCCGATCTCGCCGGCAGCTCGGTCGGCGGCTCGCTCGCCGCCGAAGTCGCGGCGCTGTGGCCGGCGATGGTCAAGCGGCTCGCGCTGATCGCGCCGTTCGGCCTGTTCGACGAGAACGACCCGGCGACCGACCCGTGGGCGCAGCGCCCGGGCGACATCCCCGGCCTGTTCTGCGCCGACCCGGCCAAGTGGGAAGCGCTCAAGACCGAGCCCGAGGGGCGCAACTCGCCGGAATGGCCGATCGAGCAGGTCCGCGCCAGCGAGGCGGCGGCCCGCATCTTCTGGCCACTCGGCAACACCAAGCTCGAAAAGCGCCTGCCGTTGATCACCGCGCCGACCCTCTTGCTGTGGGGCGGCGAGGACAAGGTGATGCCGCGCAGCTATGCCGACAAATTCGCCAAGGGCATCAACGGCAAGACCGAGATCACGGTGATCCCCGACGCCGGCCACCTCGCCGAGCTCGACAAGCCCGACGAAGTCGCGGCGGCGATTCTGGATTGGACGAAGTAAGCCGACGTCATTGCGAGAAGCGGAGCGAGGCAATCTCCATCCGTAGAAGGCCAAGGCGGCGGGAGATTGCCTCGCTCCGCTCGCAATGACGGCTGAATGCGAGGGAGGGCTTCGATGACCACCAAGCTCGAAGACTACGCCAACAAATACCAATGCGTCCGCTTCGAGCGGCGGGGCGGCATCCTGCAGATGACGTTGCACACCGAGGGCGGGTCGCTGCGCTGGGGGTTCGGGCCGCATGGCGAGCTGCCCGACGCGTTCTACGATGTCGGCAACGACCGCGAGAACCGGGTCGTCATCATCACCGGCACCGGCGCGGAGTTTTCCGGGCCGCGCGCCACGCCGGGCACCTCGTCCTTCCCGACCCGGCCGGGCATCGACCGCATCGACCGCATCCATTGGGAAGGTCGGCACCTGTTGATGAAGCTGCTCGACATCGAGGTGCCGGTGATCAGCGCGATCAACGGCCCGGCCTGGCGCCATTCCGAGATCCCGCTGCTCTGCGACATCGTGCTCGCCGCCGACACCGCGCAATTCCAGGACTCGGCGCATTTCGCTTCCGAGGTCGTTCCCGGCGACGGCATGCACATCGTCTACCCGCTGCTGCTCGGGATGAACCGCGGCCGCTATTTCCTGCTGACCGGCCAGACGCTCGATGCGAAAAAGGCGCACGAATTAGGCCTCGTCGCCGAGGTGCTTGCCCCCGACAAGGTGCTCGCGCGCGCCTGGGAGATCGCTGAGGACCTCGCCAAGAAGCCGACCCTGGCGCTGCGCTACACGCGGCTGCTGCTGACCGAGATGCTCCGGCGGCAGATGCACGATCTGCTCGGCTACGGGCTCGGCATGGAATTGCTGGCGCTCGGCGAAAAGCCGGAGGGGCCGGCGTAAAATCCGTGCTCGGATCAAACATTGTGCGTCCTTCGAGACGACCGCTTCGCGGTCTCCTCAGGATGAGGATTTTATTAGTGCCATCATAAAACCGCCCTCATCCTGAGGAGCGCCGTCAGGCGCGTCTCGAAGGACGCTTTACGTCTATGCAACGTGGGTGGATCTGAGAATGCTCGGCAAAAACATCCTCTTCATCATGTGCGATCAGCTTAGGTTCGATTACCTCGGCTGCTACGGTCACCCGCATTTGAAGACCCCGAACATTGACGCGCTGGCGGCGCGCGGCGTGCGCTTCGACCGCGCCTATGTCCAGTCGCCGATCTGCGGCCCGTCGCGGATGAGCTTCTACACCGGGCGCTACATGCGCTCGCACGGCGCGAACTGGAACGGGTTTCCGCTGTGCGTCGGCGAGCCGACCCTGGGCGACCACCTGGCCGAGCTTGGCGTGCGCTCTGTGCTGGTCGGCAAGACGCACATGGCGGCCGATCTCGCCGGCATGCAACGGCTCGGTATCAATCCCGGCTCGGCGCTCGGCGTGCGGCTCTCCGAGTGCGGGTTCGAGCCCTATGAGCGCGATGACGGGCTGCACCCGCTGGGGCGCGGCGCGCGCCCGGCCTACGACACCTACCTGCGCGAACACGGGTTCGATGCGACGAACCCGTGGGAGGAGTGGGCCAATTCGGCTGACGGCCCGAGCGACGAGCTGCTGAACGGCTGGCTGCTCGCGCATGCCGACAAGCCGGCGCGCATCCCCGAGGAGCACTCGGAGACGCCCTACACGACGCGCCGGGCGATGCAGTTCATCGACGAAGCCGCGAGCGACGGACACAACTGGTGCCTGCACCTGTCCTACATCAAGCCTCACTGGCCTTATATCGTGCCGGCGCCGTATCACGACCTGTACGGGCGCCAAGACATCACCGCACCGGTGCGGGCGGAGGCAGAGCGGGCCGATCCGCATCCGGTTTACCGCGCGCTGATGGCGCAGCGTGTGTCGCGCAATTTCGCGCGCGACGCGGTGCGGGCGCGGGTGATCCCGGCCTATATGGGCCTCATCAAGCAGATCGACGACCAGCTCGGCCACCTGTTCCGCTTTCTCGACGAGCACGGCCTGTCGGACAGCACGATGATCGTCTTCACCAGCGACCACGGCGACTATCTCGGCGACCATTGGCTCGGCGAAAAGGATTTCTTCCACGATTGCACCGTCAAGGTGCCGCTGATCATCGCCGATCCTAGCCCGCAGGCCGACCCGACCCGCGGCACCGCCTCGGAGGCGCTCGTCGAGGCAATCGACCTGGTGCCGAGCTTTGTCGAGTATTGTGCCGGCGCGCCCCAGTCGAATGTGATCGAAGGCCGCTCATTGATGCCGCTGCTGCGCGGCGACAAGCCGGATGATTGGCGCCGCTGCGTCTTCTCCGAATACGACTACGCGATGCTCGAGGCGCGGCTCACCCTTAACCAGCCGATCCGCGACTGCCGGCTCTACATGGCGTTCGACGGGCGCTGGAAATACGTCCATGCGACCGGGTTCCGGCCGTTGCTGTTCGATCTGGCGAGCGATCCCCAGGAGCTCGTCGACCTGGGTGCGGATCCGCGTCACGAAGCGGAGCGGGCCCGGCTGCGCGAGGCTTTGCTCGATTGGGCGCTCACCGACCACAACCGGATCACCACCCCCGACAGCCGGATCGAGGGTTACGCGGGGGGCCAGCAGCTCCGCTCCGGCATCCTGATCGGCTATTGGGACGAGGCGGAGTTGGCCGCCGCGCGCATGCAGCTCGGCATCCTCTAATCGCCTATTGCGGGGGCGGCTCGACCAGCGGGCATTTCGAACCGGTGAGAGGCGGGAACGCCTGGTCGCCGGGGATCGTCGTGACCAGCTGGAAGTAATCCCACGGATAGTGCAACTCCGCCGGGGTCTTGACCCGGTAGAGATGCAGGTCGTGCACCATCAGCCCGTCGATTCGGATATGTCCGTTATGCGCGAAGAAGTCGTCGATCGGGGCGTCGCGCATCGCCTGCATCACCGACTCGGTGGCGTCGGTGCCGGTCTTGGCGATCGCCTGCAAATAGTGCGTCGTCGACGAATAGACGCCGGCCTGAAGCGAGTTCGGCATCAGGCCGACCCGATCGAAAAACCGCTTTGACCAGGCGCGCGTCGCGTCATCGCTGTCCCAATAGAATGACTCCGTCAGCATCATGCCCTGCGTGGTCGCAAGACCGAGGTCGTGAACCTGGTTGATCCGCATCGACAGCCCGGCAAAAATCTGCGGGCCGGGGATCATCTTCATCGCGGCGGCGCGCTTGATGACGCTGGTGAGGTCTGAGCCGCCATCGGCGAGGCCGATCACCTTGGCACGCGATTGCTGCGCTTGCAGCAGATAGGAGGAGAAATCGGGGGAATCGAGTGGGTGCCGGGCATGTCCGAGCACCGATCCACCATTGGCCTTGACCACCGTGGCGGTTTCGTCTTCGAGGTCGTAGCCGTAGCTGTAATCAACCGTGATGAAAAACCAGGTGTCGCCGCCATTGGCGACAATCGCCCGGCCGAGCGAATGCGCGACGGCATAAGTCTCGTTGGTGTAGTGCACCGACGTGGCGGTGCAGCCCTCCTCGGTCAGGCGGTTCGCTCCCGGCGAATTGAGGATCGCTATCTTGCTGCGCGTATCGGCGATCCGCTGCACATAGAGGGCCTCCGAGGAGCCCGACACATCGACAACCGCGTCGACATGCTGATGGTCGAACCAGTCGCGGGCGATCGCGGCGGCCTGGTCGGCGCTGTTATGATGATCGGCGACGATGACCTCGATCGGCGCGCCGAGCACCTTACCGCCGAAATCCTCGACCGCCATCTGGGCGGCGGTAGCGCTGCCCTTGCCGGTCAGCTCGGAGTAAGTCCCGCTCATATCGAGGATCAGCCCGATCTTGACGACGCCATCGGATACCTTGCCCGGGTCGAGGCCGGTTTGCGCGGCGGCGCCGGAAGCGGCTAGGGCGGCGGCCATGACGCCGGCGGTCAGCGTTCGGTAGTTCATGCGGCCGCGAAGTCCTCGTCGTAGATCGCCGTGTACACGATTCCATCGTCCTTGGCATAACCGCGATACATGCCGGCGCAATTGAACGGCAGGGCCAAAGCGCCGGCACGATCGACCGCGACGAGACCGCCCGAGCCGCCGGCTCGCCCAAGCTCGGCGATGACGCTTTCCGCCGCCTCGGCGAGCGATCGGCCGCCATGCGCGATGCGGGCGGCGATCTCGTGCGCCACCGCATAGCGGATGAAGAATTCGCCGTGCCCGGTGGCGGAGACGGCGCAGGTCGCATTGTCGGCATAGGTGCCAGCGCCGATGATCGGGGTGTCGCCGACCCGGCCCGGCAGCTTGCCGGTCATGCCGCCGGTCGAGGTCGCGGCGGCGAGATTGCCCCTGCGGTCGCGCGCGACCGCACCGACCGTGCCGTGACGCCGCGCTTCATCGCCGTCCGCGCGGCCCGCCGCTTCCTGCTTCAAGGTCTCCGACAGCGCCTGCCAGCGCGCCTCGGTGAAGAAATAATCGCGATCAGCGAAGTCGAGCCCGGCGGCGCGGCAGAATTCGCTCGCGCCGTCGCCGATCAGCAGCATGTGCGGCGAGCGTTCCATCACCGCCCGCGCCGCCAGCACCGGGTTGCGCGGCCCGAAGACGCCGGCGACCGCGCCGGCGCGACGGTCGCGACCGTCCATCACCGCGGCGTCCATCTCCTGCGCCCCGGTGCGGGTGAAGACCGCACCCCTGCCGGCATTGAACAGCGGATCGTCCTCGAGAGCGCAAACCGAAGCGGTCACCGCGTCGAGGGCGTCACCCCCGTCGACGAGGACATCGCGCCCGGCGGCGACCGCCCGGCGCAGACCGGCGCGGTAGAGCGCCGCGCGCTCCCCGGTCATGTCGCCGCGCCGCAGCGTTCCCGCGCCACCGTGAAGCGCGAGCGCAAAGCTGCTACCGCCAGTGTTCGTCACGCCCTGCAACCGATTCCTCCCCTGCGCGAAGATAGATGTGGTGTACCCACGGATTCAGCAATCAACTTACCGCGATGTCGCCCATCGCGGTATGGTGGCGTGTCGCGGCACGAGGCGCGGCCGCTCCACAGCGCGAGACTACCCCTTGCCGCCTGCCGCGCACGATATTGCCGAGCCGCCGACCCTGGCGGCGGGGCATGGTTTCCGCCTCGTGATGCTCGGGCTCGGCATGTCGGTGGTGCCGCTCGACACCGCGGTCAATATCGCCTTTCCCGACATCACCGGCAGTTTCGGCCTGCCGCTGTCGATGATCCAATGGGTCGTGATCTGCTATGTGCTGACCTATGCGGCCTTGATGCTCGCCTTCGGGCGGATCGGCGATATTGGCGGTCATGCGCGGGTGTTTCGCGCGGGGCTCGCGTGGAGCGTCGTCGCGTTCCTGCTCTGCGCCGCGGCTCCGAGCTTCGGCTGGCTCCTGTTCTTTCGTTTCCTGCAGGGGATCGGCGCGGGTCTCGTCATCAGCTGCGCGCCGGCGCTGGTGACCGGGCTCTACCCCGAGGCGCGCCGCAGCCACGCGGTCGGCATGTTCACGCTGATTTTCGGGCTATCGGGAGCCCTGGGGCCGCTAATCGGCGGCATCTTGGTCGCGCGCTGGGGGTGGCCCGCGGTGTTCTGGTTCCGCGCGCCGATCGCGTTGGCGAGCCTCCTGTTGCTGCGCGGACTGCCGGCGGGCGCGACCAGCACTGGCGAGCGCTTTGATATTGCCGGCGCTCTGCTGCTGGCGGCGGGGCTGATCGGCCTGCTGCTCGGGATCAACGCCGCGTCGCGCGGCGCCGGCAGCGCCGTGCTGCTGCTCGCGACGGCGGCGGTGAGCCTCGCGCTGTTCGTCTGGTGGGAGGGACGCACCGCGCGGCCCATCGTCCGCATCGAGCTGTTCAGCGATGCCGGGTTTGCCGCGATCAACCTTGTCACCGTACTGATGTATCTGGCGACGTTCTCGGTGCTGCTGTTCGTGCCGTATTTCTTCGCGCGGTTCAGCGTGATGCCGCTGCCGATGGCGGGCGCGGTGCTGGCGATCGGCTCGGTCGGGATGGCGGTCGCCTCGCCACCCGCGGGATGGCTTGTGTTGCGGATCGGGGCGGAACGCGTCGCCGGGCTCGGCATCGTCGCGGTCGGCAGCGGGCTGTTCCTAACCGGCTTCTGGCCGGCCGACGTATCGCCCGTCGTGATGATGCTGACCTTGGCGGTGCAAGGGCTCGGCACCGGGCTGTTCCAGGTCGCCTATATGGACATCGTCATGCGCTCGTCGCCGCTCGCCGATCGCGGCGTCGCCGGCAGCCTGGCGATCCTGACCCGTACGATCGGCACGGTGACCGGCGCGGCCTTGCTCACCTTGATCTTCCACATGCTCGAAGGCGGCGACGCCGCGGCGGGGTTTCTCGGCGCGTTCCGCGGCACCTTCCACCTCGCCGGCCTCGCCGTTGCGGCGAGCGTCGTCGCAATCCCGTGGTGGCGGCGTACGGCCTAAAGCGCCGGTCTCGCCAACCTCCAAGCCGGCGCTAGAGCGCCAGGCAGCGCTTGACCGTCGCGACCAGCTCCGCCGGCTGAAACGGCTTCTTCAGACTGTTGTCGGCGCCGAGCAGTTCGGCGATGCGAAGCACATCGCCCGCGGCGAAACTGCCGCCGCCGGTAATCGCCAAGATGCGCGCGTCGGGATTGGTATCGCGCAATTCGAGGATGGTGGCGATGCCCTCCTTACCCGGCAGCAAAATGTCGACGATGACGAGGTCGGGGTTCAGCTCGGCGAAGCGGCTGAGACCGGTTTGCGCGTCCCCGGCCGAGCAGACGGCAAACCCCTCGCCTTCGAGGATGCCTTCCATGACCGCGCACACCACCGGATCGTCATCGATCACCAGAACCGAGATCATCGCCGATCCTCCTTGATGGCCCTCACAGCCCGCTCACGCCTTGCGGCATCGCGATCCGCACTAGGGTGCCGATCCCGGCGGGTTGACCCTAGGCGCCCGGGGTTAACAAGCGGCAAACGCGGCCGGGGAAGACCAACAGGAATATCGCATGTGGATAAAGGAACTGTTCATACACGTAGACTAAGCAGATATAAATTACTCGCTTAAAGTGTTTTTCTGTTGTCATCTCTCTGTGGGAGGCAAATGCCTTGGGCGGCGTGAATCGGATCGTATCCGTTTTGAAACCGGCGGACCGGCTGGAGCGACGCGCCGGCCAAGGCGAAACCATCCTCATGGTCGAGGGCGCGCCGCCCGTCCGCCTCGCCGGGTCGCGCATGCTGGCGGATCTGGGCTATCGGGTCCTCACCGCCGCCGATCCCGAGGAAGCGGTGGCGCTTATCGAGGGCGATGCCCAAATCGACCTGCTGTTCACCGACATCATGTTGCCGGGAGCTTTGCGCGGCGATGAACTGGCGGTGGTCGCGCGCCAGCTGCGCCCGGACATCCGCGTGCTGTGCACCTTGGGCTCCACGGAGAATAGGCTCGTGGATCCCCCCACTGGCGAGGGCTGGTTCGGGCTGATCGCCAAACCCTACGCCAAGCCCGATCTGGCGCGTCGGCTGCGCCAGGTGCTCGGTGCGAAAGGCGTGCCGATCTGACCGGATCATTATCGCCGGCCGATCGTTTGCCGATAGAGTCGCCACGGCGTATCCGCGCCGCGCGCGATCCTCGACCGACACGGAGGCAGCGATGGACGACCATATTTACCGCGTCATTCAAATCGTCGGCTCGTCCGAGAAGAGCATCGACGACGCGATCCAACGGGCGGTTACCCGGGCATCGAAGACCCTGCGCGATCTGCGCTGGTTCGAGGTGGTCGAGACCCGCGGCCATATCGAAGGCGGCAAGATCCACCATTTCCAGGTGACCTTGAAAGTCGGCTTCGCGCTCGAAGGGAATTGAGCGAATGGCGAAGGCCTATCTCACGGTGCGCGCCGAAGTGCCGGAGGCGGAGCGCGCGCGCTTCGACCATTGGTACGAGACGGACCATCTGCCGTGGGCGCTGCGGGTCTTCGGCGCGCGCCGAGCCTGGCGCTGCTGGAGCAAGAGCGCGCTCGGGGCGCACATCGCGTTCTACGAATTCGCCTCGGTCGATGCGGCCGAGGCGATCCAGCAATCGGACGCGATCAAGCCGCTCATCGCCGATTTCGACCGGGTCTGGGCCGACCGCGTGCCGCGCCGCCGCGAGGTGCTCGAAATCGTCCAGGAGATCGAGCCTTAGCTTTTAATCAGCGCTGACGGCGCAGGAAGTCGATAAAGGTCGCGGCAAGGAGGCCCTCCTGGGCATCCCAATCGGCGAAGGCTTCGTCGAGCGTCGCCTTTTGCTCGGTGACGACCTCGACGTACTCGGCATTCGGCATCAGTCGGTGCGCCGCTTGTCCGGCCGGAAGCGGATGCACCGGGTCCTTCCCCGGAACGATGCAGGCGGGCATCGTCAGCGAGCGCAGTTCCGCCGCGCTGATGCCGATCACCGCATGATCGGCGCCGGCGCTGAAGCTCTGCCGCCAGCGCTCCATGCGCGAGACGAAATCCTGCGAGTCCATCGCCATCAGCGTGTCGCGGCTCTTCGGGTTGGCCGCGATCACCTCGCTCCAGTGGTCCATCGCGCAGACCGCCGCCATGCCGCCCTGCTTCGCCGCCTCGATGTGCGAGGTATAGTACTGGTTGGCTAGGTGGCCGGCCGCGTGGGCGCCGCCGGTGACGCGCCACAGCAGCAGGCCGCGTACCGCCTCGGGATGGCGCAGCGCGAGGATTAGCGCCAGTCGGCAGCCCGACGAGCTGCCGCCGATATAGGCCGGCAGCGCGTCGAGCTGACCCAGCAGCGCATGCAGATCGCCGGCCCAGATGTCGTTCTCGCTGTCGCCTTCGATTGATACGGTCGACGCGCCGGTGTTGCGCCGGTCGTAGACGATGACGCGGTAGCCGCCCTCGGCGATCTTCTGCGCCAATGGCTTGACCGAAGCGCCGGCGCGCCGCCCGCCCGGCTGCAGCGCGATAAACGGTCCCCGCTCGCCGAGGATTTCGTAATGCAGGTCGAGACCGCGAACCTTGGCGACGGGCATGGCGTGCTCCCTGGTCGGGCGGATGGTAGCCGACAATGTTAGCGGATAGCGCCGCGGCCGACTATTCGGCCGCCGCTCTTGCCTTCGCCAACCTAGGTTTCGGCGCTGCACCGGCGGTGAGCTGGCTGTCGATCTCCTCGATCGAGCGGCCCTTGGTCTCGATGCCGAACAGGAAGGCGACCCCGGCCAGCGCCGACCAGAACGCGAGGAACAGCAGCGCCGGGACGATGAAGTCGAGCGACGCCTTGGGGCTGACAAAGTTCGACTGGCCGCAGATCAGCGCCAGACCGAGCGGGCCGATCACCTTGCCGAGATTGCCGAGCCCATAGCCGAACCCCATCCCACTGGTGCGCAACCCGGCCGGCCAGATCTCGGCCGAATAGGGGCCGATGACCGCGTAGGCGCCGTCGCCGAAGAAGCGCTGGACCATCAGGAACAGCCAGAATACCGACACGGTGCCGATGAAGGCGTTGTAGTAGAACCCGGCGAGCGCCATGAACAGCGCCCCGCCCATGCCGACGATAAACCCGGCCGGCCGCCGGCCGATCGCGTCATTGGCGTAGGAGCAGACCAGCCGGCCGGCAAACCCGGTCAGCCCGACCCAGATCATCATCTGCGCCGCCTCGGCCGGGCTGATCTTGAGGATCAGCACCAGCAAGGTCGTCGCCCACATCAGGATGCCGATCCCGCTGGTCTGGCTGAGGCTCGTCAGGGTCGAGACGATCATGCTGCGCGGATATTTGAAGATCTCGATCCAAGGCGTGTGCGGTACCTCCTCGATTCGATCCGGCAGCGCCACGTCCTTGGGGTCGATCATCAGCGCCCAGGCGACGGATTTGCGCGCCTCCGCGATCCGGCCCTTGCGGATCAGCCAGCGCGGCGATTCCGGGACCCAGGCGCGGATCAGGAGGGTCAAGAGCGCCGGCAACAGCCCGACCGCGAAGAGGCCACGCCAGCCGAACACCGGCGCGAGAAACGCGCCGAAGATTGCGCCGCCGATATTGCCCAGCGGCAGGCACGAGGTAACCAGGCCGCCGACCCAGCCGCGCTTGTGGGTCGGCACGAACTCCTGCACCAGCGGCAGATCGACCGCGAAGAGGCCCGACACGCCAAAGCCGACCATGAACCGGCAGATCGTCAGATAGATCCAGCCGCCGGCGTCCGGGGTCAGCGCCATCAAGCCGGTCGGGATCGAGAAGTTGAGCGCGGTCAGGATGAACACCCTGCGCCGTCCGACCTTGTCGGCCATCCAGCCCCAGAAGAACGCGCCGGGGACCGCGCCGAGCCCGGCCGACAGCAGCACCATCGCCGACTGGCCGAAGGTCAGCTGCCACGGCACGACGATGAACGCCAGCACATAGCCGATCAGGTAGAAGTCGAAAAAATCGAGCATGTCGCCGAGGATCGCGGCGACGATGATCTTCCACTGATTGACCGTGAGGCGAGCCTGCCGCTCGATCATGTCCAACATGCGTATCCCCCCGGCACCCTTCTATTTGCGGCGTGAGGCCGGCCCCGTTCGCATGTTTGTGTATTGCCGCATAATACTCGAACGCCCCGGATTGGCCAATGTGCCGACCATCTCGCGAAGAACCGGTTCTCGCCGCGAGGCGAAGCGGTATAAGCTTGCCTCGCGATAACGGGTCGCGCGGCCTCTGCCAGCCCGACACACGAGGGAGCACACGATGAAGCTACTGTATTTCGATGATTTCAAACTGGGCGTGCTCAAGGGCGACGCCGTCGTTGACGTCAGCGCCGAGGTCAAGGACATCCCGCATACCGGCCCCGGCGATCTGATGAACGGGCTGATCGAACACTGGGACAGCTACAAGCCGCGGATCGAAGCGGCGGTCGCGCGCGGGACCGGCGTGCCGCTGAAGAGCGTGCGCATCCGCCCGCCGGTGCCCAAGCCGACGACGATCGACTGCATGGCGGTCAACTACATGGAAGACGGCACGCGCAGCGCGCCGGCGCCGATCAACGCGTTCCACAAATCGCCGAGCGCGATCATCGGTGATGGCGACACGATGGTGCTGCCCGACGTGCCGGCGCCGATCTTCGAGGGCGAAGCCGAGATGGCGGTGGTCATCGGCAAGAAGGCGACCAACGTCAGCGAAGCCGACGCGTTGGATTACGTCTTCGGCTACACCAACTTCGTCGACGGCTCCGCGCGCGGCCTGCCGCCGCCGGGCAACGTGTTCTTCCAGATGAAGTCGCGCGACACCTTTGCGCCGATCGGGCCGTTCCTCGTCACCAAGGACGAGATCAAGGACCCGCAGAAGCTGCAGATCAAGCTGTCGAACAACGGCGTGGTGATGCAGAACTTCAACACCGACGACATGGGTCACAGCATAGCCAAGTCCATAGCGTGGCTGACCTCGATCCATACGCTGGTCCCCGGCGACATCATCGCCACCGGCACCAACCATCGCGGCCTCAACCCGTTCATGGACGGCGACAAGGTCGAGCTCGAAACCGAAGGGCTCGGCAAGCTCACCTTCCACGTCAAGGACGAGCTCAAGCGCACCTGGGCGCGCAAGACCCGCCTCCAGATGCACGAAGAGGCCAACGAGAAGACCCCGGGCAACTACCCGGATTTCACCAAGCAGCTGACAGGCAAATACGCGAAGTAGCCGGTACCGAACTGCCCCTCACCCTCATCCCCGAACTTGATCCGGGGATGACGCGGGTCCCTCCCTCTCCTCGCCTGCGAGGAGAGGGTTGGGGTGAGGGGCGCGTTGCCTTGGGGTGATTCCGCTTGAAATCTGAGAACAAAAAGAGTACAAACCCGTTTCTTTTTTTTCGCGAAGGTGAGCACTTTAGCGCGAGCGGCGAAGTGCCCGGCCATTTAGCATCACCGCTGTTTGCCCGCTGTTCCGCCGCTGATAACCCCGCTGTTTTTCGCTGTTATCCTACTGTTATTTTCGCTGTTTTGAAGCCTAGAAAATCTAAAAATCGCATTGATTTCAGCAAGTTATGGAATGTCAGGCAAGAGCGGTCATCGGATCGCCGCAAGCGTGCGTTGAAAAGTGAGCCAGATCGAGAGCTTGGCCGCGGAGTGCAGATGACCAAAAAACTCCGCTCCGACATCACCCGCGACGGGCTGCACCGCACGCCGCACCGCGCGTTCATGCGCGCGATGGGGCTCGACGACGCGGCGATCGCGCGGCCGATGATCGGCGTGGTCTCGATGAAGGGCGAGCAGACGCCGTGCAACATGACGCACGGCTTTCAGGTCGACGCCGCCAAGGAGGGCATCGCCGAGGCCGGCGGCACGCCGCGCGAGTTCACCACGATCTCGGTCTCCGACGGGATCAGCATGAACCACGAGGGCATGAAGTTCTCGCTGGTGTCGCGCGAATTGATCGCCGACTCGATCGAGGCGGTGGTGCACGGCCTCGCCTATGACGGGCTTATCGGCTTTGGTGGCTGCGACAAGACGTTGCCCGGCGTGCTGATGGGCATGGTGCGCTGCAACGTGCCGTCGGTCTTCCTTTACGGCGGCGCGGCGCTGCCCGGTCGGTTCGAGGGCAAGGACGTGACCATCCTCGACTCTTACGAAGCGGTCGGCGCGGTGCTGACCGGCGAGATGGACGAGGCGACCCTGGCGCGGCTCGAACGCGCGTGCCTGCCGACGGTCGGCGCCTGCGCCGGCCAATTCACCGCCAACACGATGGCGATGGTGTCGGAGGCGCTGGGGATGAGTGCGCCCAACGTGTCGATGATCCCCGGCGTCTACAGCGAGCGCGCCGGTCATGCCCGCCGCGCCGGAGCGATCGTGATGAAGTCCGTGCTCGGCGACGGCCCGCGCCCGCGCGACATCGTCACCCGGAAGGCACTGGAAAATGCCTGCGCGATCGTCGCCGCGACCGGCGGCTCGACCAACGCGGCGCTGCACATCCCGGCGATCGCGCACGAGGCCGGCATTGCGTTCGACATGGACAACGTGGCCGAAATCTTCGCCCGCACGCCACTGATCGCCGATCTCCGCCCCGGCGGCCGGTTTACCGCGCGCGATGTGCACGAGATCGGAGGCACCGCGGTCATCATCCGCGCGCTGATCGAATTGGGGGCGATCGACGGCTCCTGCCTGACCGTGACCGGCGAGAGCCTGGCGCAGGTTTACGGCGCCGCGCAGGCGCCGGATGGCGCGGTCGTTCGCGCTAAGGGCTCGCCGATCGCGCCCGATGGCGGCGTCGCGGTGCTCAAAGGCAACCTCTGTCCCGATGGCGCGTTGATCAAGGTCGCGGGGCTCAAGACGCTGGTTCACGAGGGCCCGGCGCGCGTCTACGAGAGCGAAGGCGATTGCGCCCGCGCGGTCGAGGCGCGCGACTACCGCGAGGGCGATGTGCTGATCATCCGCAACGAGGGCCCGGTCGGCGGTCCGGGGATGCAGGAAATGCTCGGCGTCACCGCGCTGATCTACGGCCAGAAGATGGGCGAGAAGGTCGCCCTCGTCACCGACGGGCGGTTCTCGGGCGCGACCCGCGGCATCTGCGTCGGCTATGTCGCGCCGGAAGCGGCGATCGGCGGCGCGCTGGCGCTGGTGTGCGACGACGACCGGGTCCGCATCGATTGCACCGCCCGGCGGATGGACCTCCTGGTCGACGAGGCTGAACTCGCCCGCCGCCGCGCCGCGTGGCGGCCCGCGCCGCCGCGGCACAAGGCCGGGCTCCTGGCCAAATACGCCGCCCAGGTCGGCCAGGCCAACAAGGGCGCCGTGACCCATCCGGGCGGCGCCGAGTGGCCGTGGTTCGACCGCTAGAAAAGTAGTAAGCAAGGCTTTCGATTTTTGCATAGGGCCAAGGCGGTTCCCGCGACGGCATGGCGCTTGAACGTAAGCGCCATGTAAGTCAGGTTAACTGCCGCATTTCTGACTTTAATCAAAGCGCTAGGAGCATCTGTGGACGAAGCCATCGAAAAATCGGCAATGCGCAAGATTTACCTGCGCTTGCTGCCGTTCGCGGTGCTCAGCTACCTTCTTGCCTATATCGACCGGATCAATGCCAGCTTCGCGGCGCTGACGATGCGCGGCGATCTCGACCTGACTGCGACGGCATACGGCTTCGCCGTCGGCACGTTCTACTGGGGCTATTTTATCTTCGAAGTCCCGAGCAACGTTGTGCTGGAGAAAGTCGGTGCCCGGTTGTGGATTGCCCGCATCATGATCAGCTGGGGCATCCTTGCCGGTTTGACCGCCATGGTCGCGACCTTTGCGGCATGGACCGGAGTTTCCAATGCGACGTCGTTTGGCGTCGTTCGCTTCCTCCTCGGCGCCGCCGAGGCCGGGTTCTTCCCCGGCATCGTGCTCTACTTCACCTATTGGTTCCCGAGCTACCACCATGCCCGGATCGTCTCCGGCTTCCTGGTCGGCTTGCCGATTGCGGTCGCGGCAGGCGCGCCGGTGTCTACGGCGCTGCTAAGTTTGAATGGTCTGCTCGGTCTCTCCGGCTGGCAGATCATGTACATCGCCGAGGGCATCCCGACGGTACTGATCGGGCTCATCACCCTCTTGGTGCTGACCGATCGCCCAGCGCAGGCGAAATTTCTCACCGATGCGGAGAAGGCCTGGCTCACCGCAAAGCTCGCGTCGGAGCGCGCGGCCAAGGAGGCGGTGCGCAAGTTCAGCTTTCTCGAGGGCATGTACAACCCGAAGGTGCTGCTGCTGGCGCTCAACTATTTCGGCATCGTCGTCGCCAGCCTCGGGATCCTGTTCTTCGTACCGCAGATGATCAAATCGATCGGCGTCACCGACAACATGACGGTCGGCTGGCTGACGATGATCCCCTATCTGTTCGGTGGTCTCGGGCTGGTCAGCTGGGGCTACGTTTCCGACCGCATGGGCGAGCGGCGGTGGAATCTGCTCGGTGCCTGCGTCGTCTCGGCGATCGGGCTGGTCATCGCCGGCCTAACGATCGGCTCGTGGTGGACCATGGTCGGGCTGTCGATCGCGGCCTTTGGCTTTTACGGCTCGAAAGGGCCGTTCTGGTCGATGCCTCCGATGTTCATGACCGGAACCGCCGCCGCGGCCTCGATCGCCTGGATCAACTCGCTCGGCAATCTCGGCGGGTTTTTCGGCCCCTGGTATGTCGGCGTGGTCAAGGATTGGACCGGCAGCTATTCTGGCGGCGTCTATGGGCTCGCCTTCCTGTGCGTGATCTCGGCTCTGGTTTGCGCGCTCTTCCTCGAGATCCCCAACCCGGTTGCGCGCGATCCGAGCCTGCCCGAGGCACGGCCGGCGGAATAGCGTCTTTTCGTCAGCCGCACTCGGGCAGCGCCAGCAGGCTTTCCGGCTGTAGTGCGTCGCCACTGCCCTTCAGATATTTGCTGCCGTATTTGCTGACCGCGACAACGACAGGGACGGCGGTGCCGGCGTGATCGACATAAAAGCTCCAGCGCCCCGCCTCGATCGCGGCAATCGCCTCTGCTTCGCTGATGTACCAATGCGCGCCATCGGGGTTGACGCCGCCGATGCCGCGGAGGCGCCGGTCATGGTTCAGCCGGTCGGTTCGGCCGACGCAATGGATCAGATAGTGCGCCGGCACCCCAACCTCGCCGCGATTGATGATGACTCCACCCTAGCAGAAACGATGTGCGGCCCCTACGACTCGGTCCGCGCTAGCTGCTCGCTGGGCGGCACCGCTTCCGGCGTCTCGGGCGCTTGCAATCGCCGGGCGTAGCATTGCGCGCGCTGGCCGGCGATCAGCCGGTCGAAGCCGCGATCGGCCTCGGCGCAGGCGGCGAGCGCTGCCCGCTTCACAGGTTCGATCGGATACGCCTCGCGATAAATCATGCTGACCGCGGGCGTCAGCGCCAACGCCACCGAAGCGAGCAGGAATGCCGCAACCGAGAGAGCCTTCATGGCCCGCAGCATGAGCCACAAGCCTGAAGATTCGTTGAACTGCGGCGCCGCGTTACTCCGCGGCGCGCGGCAGGGCGGGGTGGCGCGCTTCGGCGAGCGAATCTTCGTAGATTTCGAGCCAGTCGCGGTTCGCCGGTGCGATCACCTCGCCGGAACGGACGGTGGCGCTGGTCTCAGGGTCATCGACGAGCGGCGGCACCGTGCCGTGCTCGCGCAGGGCCCACGCCGCTTCGTAGAGACGGCGGCGGCTCATCACGATCATCCGATCGCTCGGCACCAGGTGCTCCAAGCTGCGGTCGGCGATCTCGCCCATGCTTTCGGTCATCGCCGAATCTTGCGGAAAGAGGCCATCGATACCGGAATAGCTGACCGTCCGCTGCATCTCGCGGTCGATCAGGTAGTCGTTGTCCGCGCTCGCGACCGTGCGCCAGCGGCCGAACCAGTCGGTCGTGTTGGGCTGCATCGGGCTTTGCCGGACGAGATGCGGCAGCTGCTCGCCCTTTTTGTTGATGAGCAGCGGCGGGATCGCGCCCTTCCACATCACCGTGAAAACCATCGTGTGGGTGTCGTCCATCGGAACCCACCCCTGCGCCATTATATTGGTGGCCAGGGGCCCGTTCGGGAACAGCGTCCAAAACGGCATCACCATATGCGCGAAGCGATAGTAGTAATGGCCGGGCTGGGCCGGCCGATAGGCCGTGTACATCGTGCCCCAGTCAGCGGTGCGCACATGGTATTGCGCGGCGCGCTCGATCAGCTGGAAGCGCTCCATATGGTTGGGGTCGACATCGTCGGCATCGACCTTGCCGACATGGAGAAAGGTGAAATGCGCGGTGTCGATATCGCCTTCGAGGGCCTGCAGCCAATTGCATTCGCGCATTCGGCAAAACACCGCCATCTCCTCGGGCGGACCCTCCAGCGCCTCGATCGACGGCAGCGGCGGCGCCTCTTCGCGCTCGCCCATATAGACGTAGACGAGCCCGTTGCGCTCGGCCGCCCGGTAGGCGCGCGCCTTGACCTTGTGCCGATGATCCTCGCCGTCCGGCAGGTTGGGCATGTCGAGGCAGTTGCCCGCGGCATCGAACTTCCAGCCGTGATAGGCACAGCGCAGCCCGCCTTCCTCGTTGCGGCCGAAAAACAGCGACGCGCAGCGATGCGGGCAGCGGTGGTCGAAAATGCCGATCCGCCCCGAGCTGTCGCGAAAGGCGATCAGCTTTTCGCCGAGCAGTGCGATGCGCAGCGGGTCGCCGTCGGCGACCAGTTCCGACGACAGGCAGGCCGGAACCCAGTATTGCCGCATCAGCGCACCCATCGGCGTGCCGGGTCCGATACGGCTGAGAAATTCGTTTTCGGCTTCGGTGGTCATGTCACTGCGCCTCCACTCCGCGATAACCCGAGCAAATTTCGGGCCGACGACCGCCGGCCGTCATATGCGAACTTTCGTTATCTGCGAAATGGTGGGCCAAAGACGTGCCAACCCAATATCGTGACCAATGCAATAAGCAATAGGTTGTTTATCAGTAGATATGGCACGACCATTGGGAAGGCCCACCACGCGATAAAGATAATCCACAGCAGCCAAATTATCCAGAAGGCCAGACTTATGGGCATTACGGTCTCTCCCGGCAATCGGACTCACCCGAGATTGCCCCGGATGCGCGATCCGCAGCCCTGATGTTCCGTCTCATCGTGGTGCGCCGCAACGAAATTCGATCGCGACCCGATTGGGTTAATAGGGTCGCAGACTCGTCCGGGTCTGGCCGAGGCGGTCCGCGTTCATAGGTTCCGGGCCTCGTCCCCCGGACGATCCCGGAATGACAGAGTTTGTCAGGGAAAATCCTGCGCCAGCTACTCGCGTCGGAACGTGACGACCAGCACGTCGCGGTGGCCGGGCAGCGCCGGGTCGAGCGGCGTCACCGGGGTCACCCCGTGATAGACGCGATTGTCATCGGTCACCGCGGCATCCAGCGGCTCGGTCAAGGTGAAGCTGCCGAGCGGGCGCCGGCGCTGGTCGGCGATCGTCGTCTCGCCGCTCTCGATATTGATGCGGTTGACGAGCAGCACCAGCACCCAGTCGACGCCATCGCGGTGCATCCCTTCGGGGGTGGGGCGGCCTTCGACCCCTTCCCGCGCCTCGATGCGAAACTGATGAATTTCGACATGCCAGGCCGGCGGCCGTGTCGCCGCTGGCGTCAGGCCATGAAACAGGCGGCGGCAGGTTTCGAGGATCGCGCGCAGCGCCGGGTGGGTGCCGATCGCATCATTGACCGGCTCGAACCAGCGCTCAATATCGCCATTGAGCGGGTTGTAGTCGCGGCTTTGGTAATGCGGCTGGTGCGGCTTGCGCACGATCCCCTCTTGGGTCGCGCGGAACACCGCAAAGCGGCGGCGGCGGTAGCGCCCACCGTCGGCCATGTAGGTGTCGACGCCGAGATCTTCCCAGCTCTGGGCGAACCGGTCCCAGTCGGCGAGCCCGGCGCCTTCCAGCACGGCGCGCATGTCATCCGCCTGCACAAATGCAAAGCCGGTGCGGGTGATGGTCGAGGTGATATCGGCAAGGGATTGGGTCATCTTTCCTCTGCGCAAGCTATCAGCATTCTAGCACCCAAGCCGGCGCGATGCTTGCTTGAGAGGCGGCCGTCGAAAGCGCACCATGTTTGGCGGGAAATCCGGAGGCTCAGATGGACGAACACGAATTTACCGCGGCGCTGCGCCGCGCCGGGCTGACGATCCCCGAAGAGCGGCGCGAGATCATGCGCGACGCGGTCACGCGGTTTCAGGAGCTGCTCAAGGTGCTGGACGATCCGCTCGCCTACGAGGACGAGCCGGCAGCATTGCCGCGCTACGACGCGGGAGCCAAGCGATGAGCGCCGGCCCATTGCCGACGCTCGCCGAGGCCGGGCGCAAGATCGCCGCCGGCGAGCTGTCGCCGGTCGCGCTGACCGAGGCGGCATTGGCGCGCGCCGAGGCGCTGCAACCAAAATTGGATGCGTTTATCGAGATCACCGGCGAGCGCGCCCGTGCCGCGGCGCGGCGCGCCGAACGCGAGATCGCCGGCGGCCGGAGGCGCGGCCCATTGCACGGCATTCCCTACAGCCTCAAGGATATCTACGACGCCGCCGGGCTGCGCACGACCGCGCATTCGCGGCTGCTGCTCGACAACATCGCAACGGCCGATGCCGCGACCACGGCGCGGCTCGAAGCCGCGGGCATGATCCTCGTCGGCAAGCTAGCGACGCACGAGTTCGCGACCGGCGGCCCGGCCTTCGACCTGCCCTTCCCACCGGCGCGCAACCCGTGGAACACCGCGCATTTCACTGGCGGATCGAGCTCCGGCTCGGGCGCCGCGGTCGCGGCCGGCATCGTGTCGCTGGCGATGGGCTCCGACACCGGCGGGTCAATCCGCCTGCCCGCCGCCTATTGCGGCACCGTCGGGCTGAAGCCGACCTATGGCCGGGTCAGCCGGCGCGGCGTCGCGCCGTTGTGCTACAGCCTCGACACGACCGGCCCGTTGACCTGGACGGTCGAGGATTGCGCGCTGGCGATGCAGGAGCTCGCCGGACACGACCCGCTCGACCCCGGCTCGGCCGATCTGCCGGTGCCGGATTACCGGGCCGCGCTGCGCGACGGCATCAAGGGTCTGCGGATCGGCTATTGCCGCGCGTTCAACCGCGACGGCGATGTCGGGACGGAGCAGATGGCGGCGCTTGACCAGGCGGCGCAGCTGCTCGCGAAGCTCGGCGCCGAGGTGGCCGAGGTCGCGCTGCCACCCAACGCGCAGTTCCAGGCCTGTGCGCGGACGATTTCGCACAGTGAATCGTTCGCGATCCATGCCGCGGATCTGCAGAAGCGGCCGGAGCTCTATGCCAGGGTCACCCGCGAGCGGCTGATGCTCGGCGCGTTCGTCACCGCGCGGCAATACGTCCAGGCGCAGCGGCTGCGCCGCATCCTGACCCGCAAGGTCGATGCGCTGTTCGAGACTTGCGACGTGCTGCTGACCGCGGTCATCCCCGGCCCGGCGCCGGTGCTCGAGGAGACCGATGACGGGCCGTGGCGGCGCCAGCAACCCTTGGCCTCGGTCTTCAACGTCACCGGGCACCCGGCGATGGCGCAGCCCTGCGGCTTTGCCGCGAACGGCTTGCCGCTGTCGGCGCAACTCGTCGGCCGCGCCTTCGACGAGGCGACGGTGCTGCGGGTTGGCCGCGCCTACGAGCAGGAAGCGGGCTGGACCGGGAAGCGCCCGACTCTCGCGACGCTGGGGAGCTAGGCAGATGCCCTCGATCGTCGGCACCTGGAAACTCGTCCGCGCCACAGCCCGCGACGGAAACGGCGTGGTCTTGCCCGAGCCTTATGGCGGCACGGGTATCGGCCGCGTCACCTTTACCGCCGAGGGGCGCATGCAGTCGGTGGTCTGCGACGGGCGCCGCGAGATGCCGCCCGGCGAGGCTCGTGACTACAGCTCCTATTGTGGCAACTACGCATTCGATGGCACGCGGCTGGTCACTCGCGTCGACGCCGCCTCCGACCCGAGCCGCGTCGGCAGCAACCAGGTGCGCGGCGTGCGCTTCGACGGCGAACTGGTGATCCTCACCCCACCGCCACGCCGGTCGGGCGGCAAGGAAGAGTACCGCGAGCTCACCTGGCAGCGCATCAGTGCGGAGTAGATCGGAGCGCGGCTAACGGCGCGTCTCGCCGGCGGCGAGCTCGACCTTGTCGCGGTAGTGGCTGGTATAGGCCGGGAAGATGATACCCGGCAGAGTTTCCAGATTGTCGGCCGTGTCGTGCGTGCCGTCATCGACGGTGCGCGCGGTGCGATACCCCGCCGCCCTGATCAGCGCCACCACCGCCGGTGTGTACGATCCGTAAGGATAGGCGAACGTCGTGACCGGCACGCCGAGGCGCTCCTCGAGCCAGGATTTGCTGCCGGCGATCTCGTCCTGGAGGCGCTGGGAGTTGCCGATAGTCGGCAATGCCGGGTGCGTGCGCGAATGGTCGCCGATCGTCATGCCGGCGGCGATCATCGTCTTCAGCTGCTCGGTGGTCATGAAGTTCTGGTAGTCGAGATAGCTGGTCACGACAAAAAACGTCGCGGTGAAGCCGTATTTCTGCAATAGCGGGAACCCGTAGGCGAACTGGTTTTCCCAGCCGTCGTCGAAGCTCAAGATCACCGGGCGATCGGGCAGCGGGACACCATATTCGACGCAATCCGCCAGATCGTCGAACGAGACCGATTGGTAGCGATTGTCCTTCAGATATTTGAGCTGCTGCTCGAACACATCGGGGGTGACGAACAGCGCCCGGGTCACACTCGAGCCGGAAGACTGGCCGGGGACGACGTGGTGATAGACCAGGATCGGCATGTCGACGGCGCGCGGCCTGGACAGCAAGGGCGGCTTTTCGGCCTCGGCCGCTCGGACCGCGGAGATTTCCGTCGGCGCGTCGCGCCGGTCGGGCTCCCCGGCCGAGGCCTCGCTCGGCCACGACACACACGCCGCGACCAACAGGGCCGCGATCGCCGACAAACTCCGCCCCCCGGTGACCATGCGATATGCCCTCTGGAACCCCCGCCTTCCTTTTAACAAAACCCGCGCAAATGACAGCGGTAATTCAACTCTCGAGCCAAATCTGGGCAACGCGCCGCGGCGGGCACGATCGCGCTATGATCGCCGGTCGAAATGTCGGGGAGGAAGCCATGGTCGAGTTCGCATCGCGGCAGATCGGGCGCACCAAGCTCAAGGTGACGGAGTTGGGGCTTGGCTGCGCGACCTTGGGCGGCAGCCGGATCGACGTCGCGCGCCAGGCGGCCGAGGCGATCGTGTCGGCGGCCTGGGCCGCCGGCGTGCGCTATGTCGACACCGCGCCGTTCTACGGCGTCGGCCAGGCCGAACGCGCGGTCGGCGACGCGATGCGCGACCATCCGCGCGACGAATGGGTGCTGTCGACCAAGGTCGGCAGGCTGCTGCGCGCGAACCCGACCGGCGTCCATGCCGACGGCCGCCATCACCCGCTGCCGTTCGACCCGGTCTACGACTATTCCTATGACGGCATCATGCGCTCGTTCGAGGACAGCCTGCAGCGGCTCGGCCTGGGGCGGTTCGACATCCTCTACGTCCACGATATCGGCGTGTACCAGCACGGCGTCGCGGCGCACGCGGCGCTGATGAAGACGCTGCGCGACAGCGGCTACCGCGCGTTGGAGGAGCTGCGCGGCGGCGGCACCGTGTCGGGGATCGGCATCGGTGTCAACGAGCGCGAAGTGCTGCTCGAGGCGATGGAATGGGGCCAATGCGACGCCTTTCTGCTGGCCGGCCGCTACACCCTCCTCGAACAGGCGCCGCTCGACGATCTGTTGCCGAAATGCCTCGCGGCCGGCACCTCGATCGTCATCGGCGGGCCGCTCAATTCGGGCATCCTCGTCGGGCGCGAAACGTGGAATTACGCGCCGGCGCCGACCGAGGTGATGGCGCGGGTCAAGGCCATCGCCGCGATCTGCGACAGCCACAAGCTGCCGCTGCCGGCCGCGGCGCTGCAATTCCCCCTGGCGCATAAGGCGGTCGCCGCGATCATCCCCGGCCCGCGCAACGCCGACGAGTTCGCGCAGAACCTCGCGCTGTTGCACCTGAAGATCCCGGCCGCGCTGTGGAGCGATTTGCGCCAGGCCGGCTGCTGCATCCGGCCGCACCGGTGCCGGGCTAGCTCAACAGCGGCGGCACGAGGAGCGCGGCGAGCACTCGGCCCGGCGCGCGGTCGGCATCGGTGAACCAGCCGGCCTCGGAGCAGATATTCATCGTGCCGAGCGAGCGCCCGCGAAAGCGGATCGGCACGTTCATGATCGCGCCGATGCCGAGGCTGAAGATCAGCTCGTAATCGGCGAAGGCGCTCCGGACCTCGTCGGGCGAATTGGCAATGAAGATTTCGCCGCGATCGAGCACGTGCTCGCCCCACGGCGTCCCCTGCTTCGGCTTTCGGCCGCTGACCGGATAGGCGTCGGGGAGGCTGCTGAAGAGCCGCTCGACCTCGGCGCTCGCGGCATGCAGCCGCATGATCGTGAACAGCCGAAACCCGATCGTCTTCTGCGCCACCGCCTCGACCGCGCGAAACACCGCCGCCGGCTGAGGCGCGTTCGCCGTCACCTCGGCGACCGCGGCGAGATCGGTGAGAGTGAGGGCGACGCGGGTCATTTGGCTAGGCTCGTACCGGAGGGGGACTGCTTACAGGGTACGCGGATTGATCATGATCGACGCCGGCATGTCGTTGCTGACGATGAACGGCCGCAGCACGTGCGATTGAAAGCGCCACCGCCGGTCGTCGCCGCACACGCAGCGCGCCTCGAAATCGGCGATCATTGAGGGCGGCCGCGCCCCTTGAAACGACGACTTGCCGTCGGCGCGGTAGAGGCTCATCAGCCCGACGACGCGGGCTTGGTCTTCGTTGTCGCTGTATGCCCGAAGATTGCACAGCAGATGCCGCGTCATGATGGCGCTGTGCCGGCGCCGCTCGTAGAAGGCAGCGATCTTGTCCCTGCCTTCGAACCGGTTGTTGCCGGTAACATAAACGGCGTCGAGCGTGTAGAACTCATGCGCCTCGCGGCCGCCATTTTCATCGACATCGGCCCAGTAATCCGCCATCAGCCGGTTAAGCGCGCCCCACAGCGCGAAGTCGTCGCCTTCCAACATGCTTGCGTTCCTCCCTGTTCCGACACCGCCAGGTTCCTGGTCGAGGAGATGATTGTTCGTCGCTTCGCAGCGCCTTCGCAACGAAATTCCACGTTTTGCATTTGCATTGGGCTGCTCCGGCATTACTTGCCCCTGGACGAATAATAGGCAACCCTCCTTCTGCGCCAAGTTCATTGATCATTTAGTGATCAAAAGAACATTTTTAAACGGAAGTTTTTATTCGTTGGAGGCGCAACTATTTGATCCAGAACGGATCTGGCGTGAGAATGAGGATTCCTACTGGGTACGGTTTGGGTTGACGGCGAGGAGTTCGAAGGCGCGGGCC
>Ga0181530_10000491_pt1 | contig 50417 bp, 33 predicted proteins | sample PEATcosm2014_Bin_42_FD_119769 | JGI IMG/M metagenome (GOLD analysis project Ga0181530, IMG submission 119769) | Peatland microbial communities from MTU Mesocosm Facility, Houghton, MI, USA - PEATcosm2014_Bin10_60_metaG | ecosystem: Environmental > Terrestrial > Soil > Wetlands > Peat | place...
CCAGCGATCTGGATGGGCGCGTCGCGGGATTCGGGGGCAAAGAGGGTCTCTTCGAGGGTGCGGGCGAGAACGGAGAGGAAATCCTTCCAGTCGATGCGGCGGCCATCGAAGCCGAGCGAGCCGGAGGTTTCAAGGGCTTGCTGCCAGCGGCGAACGGCCTGGAATTCGGCGCTCGAGAGCGGCTGGGAGCCGGCAAAGTGGAGGGATTCAAGCAACTGCGGAACGAGTTCGGCCCAGTCAAGCGGGGTTTGCGGGCGGCGGGCGTGGTCGTGGAGGCGGCGCCTGGCCTGGTTGATGCGGTCGACCCAGGGGACGAGCAAGGGATTGTCTTGCGGCTGACCGATGGATGGGGCAAGGAAGGCTTCGAGGGTCCAGTCCGGCTGTTCGAGACCGCGGCGGCGGAGGGCGCGCATGTGGGCTTGCAGGGCGGAGGATTCCTGCGGGCTGGCGGCGGCGTGGCCGGTGGAGAGGAGCCAGTCGAGTTCGTGCTCGGCGAGCGGGCCGGAGAGCCAGCGAAGCAGCAGGTGGGCGGCGCGTGAGAGGGCGACCTGGCTGAGCGGGATTCCGAGGGAGAACTCGAATAGCGGGGAACCGGCGAGAGCGGTGTGGCGGAGAAAGGCGCGTTCGATCTGGCCGCGGCGGCTGGTTGCGTTCTGGGTTACGACGAGGATGCGGGCGCGGGGGTTGGCGGCAAGCTGGGCTTTGCACCAGAGGACGCAGGCGGCCAGTTCGGCCTGGTCGTCGGAGGCCTGGTGAAAGTGAGCCTGAGCGGCAGGTTGATTGAGAGCGGCTTCCTGCCAGGGGCCCCAGGCGTCGAAGAGGGTGCGCTGGACGGGAAGAATGCGGTCAAAGCCGGCGAGCAGGAGCGGCGGGCGGTCGGACTGGCCGGCGCCGGACGCGGGGTTCTCGAGGAGCGGGATCAACTCGAGGGGCAGGCGGGCAGGGCTGAGCAGGTTGCCGGCGCGGCAGGCTTCGTCAAACGCGGCGAGCCAACGGCTGAAGGCGGCCGCGTCGTCCTGCCAACTGGAGCGGGCGGGCGGGCGCAGGAATTTGGGGGCGTGGGAGCAGAGCAGTTCGTGGGCTTCCATGGCCAGGGCGGCGAGGCGGTAGCGCGGGCCTTCGAGGACAGTAGCGAGCCGGAGGTCCGCCGCGGCCAGGCCTGCCCAGAGGGATTGCTCCTGGGTAGGGTTCAGCAGCAGGCGGCCGTCGAGAGAGCGCGTAGTCCAGGCGGAGCGGACGAAGCTGCTCCAGTCCAGGATGTCGGGCGCGGGCCAGGCGGAGAGGCCTTCGGACTGGCAGGCGCGATGGAAGGCGGAGCCAAGGGCGCGGGCGGCACGCTCGCTGGCCGTGACCACAAGGCCACCGCTGCGCAGCCATGCATCGAGTTGAGCTTCCGGTCCTGCCCCCATTCCAGCGTTATACGCCGCAGGGCGGGGGGAGTGCCATTGAGGGGCGATGATGAAGTTGGAGCCGGTTGTACACTGAGCGTGTGATTCGTCGATGGCTTGCTTGCTCATTGCTCGGAGTTGTTGCGCTGGCCGGGTGCCACTCGGGCCAGAAGGGTGGGTCAGCGGCTTCCAGCCCGCAGACCTTCAAGGTGTACAAGCTGCGCGGCAAGGTGGTGTCAACGAATGCCGCCAAGGGCGAGGTGACGCTGGACCATGAGGCGATTCCGGGCTTCATGGAGGCGATGACCATGCCGTACAAGCTGAAGGACGCGACCATCCTGAGCGAGTTGCATCCGGGGGACGTGATTACGGCGGACGTGCTGGTGTCGCAGGACCCGGATGCAGATGTGCTGCTGGACCATATTGTGGTGGTGGCGCAGGCCAAGCCGGATTACAGGCCCACGGTGACCTATCACGTGCCGGCGCCGGGCGATGCGGTGCCGGACTTCAAGCTGCGCAACCAGGACGGACGGGCGATTCACCTGGGACAGTTCAAGGGCAAGGCGCTGCTGGTGACGTTCATCTACACGCGCTGCCCGCTCCCCAACTTTTGCCCGCGGATGACGTGGAACTTCGCCCAGGTGAACAAGAAGTTGGCGGCGAGCCCGGCGCTCTATGCGAAGACGCATTTGGTGTCGGTGAGCTTCGATCCGGATTACGATACGCCGGAGCGGCTGCGGGCGTATGGGGCGACGTATATCGGCAGCGACGCGAAGGATGCTTTTGCGCACTGGGACTTTGCGGCGCCGGAGAAGCCGGTGCTCAAGGAGATGGCGAAGTTTTTCGACGTGGGGATGACCAACGAGGCGGACGGGACGATTACACACACGCTTTCCACTACGCTGATTGGGCCGGACGGAAAGGTGGTGCGGTTCTATCCGGGAAATGAGTGGACGGTGGAGCAGGTGACGGCGGATGTAAAAGAAGTTATGGCCGGGAAGAGCTGACCGGGGTATTCTTCCCGTGGAAAATAGTGCGAGCTTCGAACTTAAGTGAACTCCGGAGCTCGAGCAGAGGTTACGGCAAGAGCAAGGAGCGAGCAATGAGCGATGGGCTGAAGATACGCAAGGACGCGGAGTTGGATTTTCTGTCGCTGGGCGCGCTGGTGCACAGGCTGGATCCGGGGATTATTCCGTTCAGGAAAGCGACGGAATGCCAGATTCACGTCAGTGGCGGCGAGTTCAATGTGGCGGCCAACCTCTCAGATTGTTTTGGGATGAAGACGGCGATTGCGTCGGCGATGTCGGACTATCCGATCGGCGACCTGATTGCGGAGCGAGTGCGCGCGATGGGCGTGAAGCCGTTCTACAAGCACTTCAAGCACGACGGCGTGACCGGGCCGAACATGGCTGCCGTGTACAGCGACCGGGGGTACGGGGTGCGCGCGCCGGTGGTGTTCTACAACCGGGCCAACGAGGCGGCGGCGCAACTGAAGCCGGGGGATTTCGACTGGAAGGCGATCTTTGCGGGAGGCGTGCGGTGGGTGCACAGCGGCGGGATCTTCGCGGCGCTTTCGCCGACGACGGCGCCGCTGGCCGCGGAGATGATGAGGGAAGCCAAGGCGGCGGGCGCGATTACTTCGTTCGATTTAAATTTTCGCGAGAAGTTGTGGAAGATCCATGGCGGCAACGAGCGGGCCGTCGAAACCATCGCCACCATCGTTGAGAACGTGGATGTGCTGGTGGGCAACGAAGAGGACTTGCAGAAAGGGCTGGGGATTCCGGGGCCGGAAGTGGCGGCGAAATCGAAGCTCGATCCGAGCGTGTTCTTCGGCATGATCGACAACGTGGTGAAAAAGCACAAGCATGTAAAAGTAGTGGCGACGACGCTGCGCGAGGTCCACTCGACGAGCCGGCACAGCTGGAGCGCGGTGGCGTGGATCGACGGCAAGACCTACGCGGCGCCGACGGCGGAGCTGGAGGTGGTGGATCGCGTGGGCGGCGGAGACGGTTTTGCGGCGGGGTTTATTTACGGGCTGTTGAACGGCGAGACGCCGGAAGAGGCGGTGAAGCTGGGATGGGCGCACGGGGCGTTGCTGACCACGTTCCCCGGCGACACGACGATGGCGAGCGTGGAACAGGTGCGGGCGTTTGCGCAAGGGGGATCGGCGCGGATTCAGCGGTAGAGCGGATTTAATGGTCGAAGGCAATTCTGTTTCCGGTTCAGGGGCGCGACAGGCGCGCCGGTGAACCGAAAATTCTTTTCCCGCGCGTCTGGGACGCCGAGGTTGAAACCTCGGCGTCCCAATACCGGCCTCCCTGCTTTTGCACCAATGCGGACCGGTGCCGCATCCTTCAAACTGTTATTCTGGCGATGAATCAAGAGAGAGGTTTTGCGTGGCGAAGTTGACACTGGTTCTTGCGGTTCTGCTGGTTGCACTGGGCCTGCTTGGCTACCTAGGCACGGGCAGCCTGCATCCGACGGCGCTGATTCCGGCGTGGATCGGACTGGCGTTGGCCATCTTCGGGTTTCTGGCCATCAGCCCCAATGAACGCCGGCGGAAGCTGTTCATGCATATCAATGTGACGATTGCGCTGCTGGGTTTTCTTGGTTCCGCTTTTGAGGCGGTGCGCGGTTATGTGCATGCGAAGGCTGCCGGGTTGGAGCCGGACCAGATTGCGCTGGCCTCGAAGATCACGTTGGCCGGACTGCTGCTGTTGTATGTGATCCTGTGCGTGCGTTCCTTCATCGCCGCGCGGCGTTCGGGGAAGGTGTAGCGCATGGGCACCATGCGTAGCGGCGGAATGGGCATGGGCATGCGCGCCGAACGCTCGACGCGACACGGCGCCGCGCGATCGGGCCAGGGGGATTTGCCCAAGCGCAAGCCCGATTTGAAGAAGCTGTGGCCGCAGGTCTGGGGGCTGGTGGCGCCGCGCAAGTGGTTGCTGCTGGGCGGGCTGGGTTTGATGGTCATCAACCGCGTGGCCGGCCTGGTGTTGCCCATTACCTCCAGGCCGCTGCTGGATACGGTGTACTCCGCGCTGCATCCGCGCCCCGATCTACTGCCGCGTTACATTGCGCTGGTCTTCTCCGCCATGGTGGTACAAGCCATCACTTCATTCTCTCTGACGCAGTTGCTCTCCAAGGCCGGTCAGCGGCTGATCGCCGAAATGCGCCGGCAGGTGCAGCGCCATGTGGGGCTGCTTTCCGTTTCCTACTACGACGAGAACCGGACCGGCACGCTGGTGGCGCGCATCATGACCGATGTGGAGGGTGTGCGCAATCTAGTGGGCACTGGGCTGGTCGAGTTCGTTGGCGGTCTGCTCACAGCCGTGCTGTCGTTTCTTTTCCTCCTGCATCTGAGCGCTACGGTCACGCTTACCGTTTTCTCTGTGTTGGGCGTATTCGTTTTTGTATTGCAGTACGGCTTCAGGATCATTCGACCGATCTTTCGTGAACGCGGCAAGATCAATGCCGAAGTCACAGGCCGGTTGACCGAGTCGCTCGGCGGTGTGCGGGTCATCAAGGGCTATCACGCCGAGGAACGCGAAGCCGGCGTTTTTGCGGCTGGAGTGGAGCGGCTTCTGGCCAACGTGATGAAGTCGCTGACCATGACCAGCACGCTCGGCGCCGCCTCAACCACCGTGCTGGGGCTGGTCTCGGCAATTGTGATGGGTCTCGGCGGCCATCTTGTCTTCGGGAAGACCTGGACCACCGGCATTTACTTTCAATACAACATGTTTCTTGCCTTCATGATTGCGCCCGTGTTTCAGATCGTGAACATCGGGACGCAGTTGACGGAGGCCTTTGCCGGCCTCGATCGCACCAACGAGATCATGAGCGAGCTTGAAGAGAACCGAAGTCCAGGGCGGACGGAGAAGATGCCGCCGATCCAGGGTACGGTGCGCTTTGAGGATGTGGAGTTTGCCTACGAGCCGGATAAGCCGGTGCTGCACGGCATCAGCTTTCTGGCAGAGCCGGGCACGGTGACCGCACTGGTGGGGTCCTCGGGATCGGGCAAGTCCACCATCATCAGCCTGATCTGCGCCTTCCACACGCCGACCAAGGGGCGCGTGGCGGTGGACGATGTGGACCTTGCGCACGTGGACCTGAATACTTACCGCTCGCAGTTGGGCGTGGTGTTGCAGGATTCGTTTCTTTTCGATGGCACGATCCGCGAGAACATTCTGTTCTCGCGGCCCGATGCAACTGAGGAGCAGTTTCTCTTCGCCTGCCGCACGGCCCGTGTGGACGAGTTTGCCGAGCGCTATGCGGATGCTTATGACACGATTGTGGGTGAGCGCGGCGTGAAGCTTTCGGGCGGGCAGCGGCAACGGCTTTCGATTGCACGCGCGCTATTGGCGGAGCCGCGGATACTCATTCTCGACGAAGCGACCAGTTCGCTGGACTCGGAGTCGGAGGCGATGATCCAGGCGGGATTGAGCCAGCTAATGCAGGGGCGCACGACGTTTGTGATCGCCCACAGGCTCTCGACCATCCGCCGCGCCGACCAGATTCTGGTGGTAGAGCAGGGGCGCATTGTGGAGCGCGGGAACCACGCTGAGTTATTCGCGCTGGGCGGCCGCTATTACGACCTTTACACTCGCCAACACGGGCTGGAGGCGAATCTGTTTCTGGCGCCGGGCGAGGGGGATGTGGTCGACCCCTCTTCGTAAGCACAGTGAGTTTTGCGCAGTTTGAACCGCGGATGCACTTATGCCTTTTGGCGGATCGCCAGCAGTGCGCTTGTCCGATCCTGCGGAAGGTCATCGAGAGAAGTCAAGCTATAGTGAAGGTCTGCCAGGAGGGTGCAACACCGTCGATGCACTTCAGCCCCATGAGTTGATAGGAAGATGGTTGGGCCATACCTATCAAGAATGCTGGAAGCGGCTATCAAGGCGTCGTATTCGGCGTCTTCAAAGTCGCACTCGATCAGATCGGGAGGAGGACGCCTGCCGGCAGCGACCAGGCCATCCAACGTGCCGATGCGGGCGGTCAGGGCGCCATTCGATCCAGCAGCCAGGTGTCCCTGGCCTGGATCGGGTCCTAAATCGAAGTTCGCCGTTCCCTCGCTGTTTCCAACAGCCACGTCTCAAACGAAGCAATTGGTTACTTCATTCAAATCCAAGTGCTTTCGCAAGAACCAGAGATTTCGAGGGGACAGGCTCGAAGCTACGTATTTTTCCATCAGGGTCCACCCGGTCACTGGCCAACAGGGAATATAACCCGACGTTTGCTCCAATGTCATATACCGAATAGCCACGCTTTACCTTCGCCGCAAACGCCCTTTGTTTCTCGATTTCATAGCTTCTCAGCCAACAGCTCTGGCGAAAGGGCCCGACTATCCAACGCTTACCCCGGAGCGGGCCCTGAAGGATAGGAACCTTTGCATTGAGGGGATGAACTTCAACGGAAGGCGCAACGCCCTTCCCAACAAAGTGCTGGGTGCTATACCAGTGAAGTACATGCGAATCCTATGCCTCATTCTATAGCCTACTTAAGCCCACCGACAATGCCGATGATCGATTGCGATTTATGCCGTTGCACGAGGCCAATCTATACGAGAGGCCGCGATTCATGCGAAGAGTGTTCTGGGAGCCTTACGGTGTTCGCCTGAGTTTGAGCGGGTTGCGCTGGTGTTTGCTTCCACGCACGGGGCGGGTTGCAGGGTGTTTTCGGTTGGCGATTGGCGAAGAGGCGGTCTGTGCTTCCGGTCCCATAAAAAGAAATTGTGTCTCAGCACTTGACATGATTCCTTGTTGCCAGCAGACTGGTGTTGTCACCATCTGGCGACACGGAGAGCCACAATGCGAGACGGAGCCCCGCAAGGCACCTACAAAGTTCAGGCCCTGGACCGGGCCTTTGCCGTACTGGATTTACTGGGCGAGAGCGAAACGCCGCTGGGATTGGCGCAGGTTGCGACTTCATTGCAATTGCACAAGAGCACCGCGCACCGTTTCCTCATGGTTCTCGAGCGCCACCGCATGGTGGAGCGCACCGGTAGCGGGAAGTTCCGGCTGGGCCTAAGGCTGTTCGATTTCGGCAATCGGGCGATCGAGCAATATGATCTGCGGGACCGCGCCCAGCCGCACCTGCGGCGCCTGGTTGCCGAGACCGAGGAGACTGCGCACCTGTGCATTCTGGAAGCTGCGCGCGTCATATACATCGACAAGATCGAGCCGGCCCGATCGGTGCGGATGATCACCCGCATAGGGGCCAGCAACCCGGTGCATTGTACGTCGGTGGGGAAGGCGATTCTGGCGTTTTTGCCCGAGGAGCGGGCCGCCGATGTTGTGCGCCGCACTCGCTTTGAGCGTTACACGCATCGCACCATTGCCACGGCAGAGGCCTTGCGCGCGGAGATGGAGAAGACCCGCCGCCGCGGATACGCCGTGGACGACGAGGAGTTTGAGGAGGGGTTGCGTTGCATCGCCGTGCCGCTTCTGGATGCGCAACGGCTTCCAGTGGCGGCGGTGAGCATCTCCGGGCCGTCGTTCCGCGTGACCGCCCAGAAGCTGCCTTCGATCGCGAACCAACTGCTACAATGTGTGCGGGGCATCGCAGCGGATATGGGGTACACCTCCGCCGGGCGCAGTAATCGGGCGGCCTGGTCAGCTTAGGGTTTCCGTGTGGCGGGAGGGAGCAAGGTTCGCGCTCAGCGGGGAGTTTTTCCTGCGGAAAAGGCGAGGGCGTCCTGTGTCAGAAGTGGCCTCTCAAGGCTCCCTCTTTCTGATACACTTACGGATGTTGCTTCAGCACGATCGGTTCCTGCCCAGCCGGCCTTGGGTGGGTTAGGGAGCAACAAGCCAGTGGAAAAGGCGAATTCGCAGTAATGAGATGCGGTTTTTTCGCTGATGATATGGTTGCGTTGCGATGGTTGTTTTCCGGGGACGTAGCTCAGTTGGTTAGAGCGCTGCCCTCGCAACAAAATCCTTTCTTTTCATAAACATACTGAATATGCTGTCCATCGTGCTGTCCATTTGACCGAGATAGCCGCTCAGGTTATCTATTCCAGGTCTCACTACGAGGCTTGGATTACATGGCCAGAGCGAAGCAGTACGCCGACCGCGTCAACGTCATCAAGAGGATCAAACTGGGCTCCAAGTGGCCGTTCGCCCCTGTGGTGGAACACAACGGCCGGATCGTTCGCGATCATGTCTAGGTCGCAGGCAGGGACGAGCACCACCCCGAGGGTCGCTATTACCTTGAGTGGTATGAAGCGGGAAAACGCCGGCGGAAACCGGTCCGCAAGTTCGAGAATCTGTTGCAGGCTGCTCGCGCAAAATTCATCCAACTGAACGCTCTCAAGGCCGGCCCGCTGCCTCCTGACGAGGTTCCCTTTGTCGATGAGCCCGCACGTCTCACCATGAACTCAGCCATCAACGACTACCTCGAATACATCCGCAAGCACCGCAGCCTGCTGAAGGAGAAATATCCCGTTCGTTCAGTGGAAGTGCGTTTCCCCGTGGCGAGAAGAGCGTAGCTACGGTCGGGAACTTGAACGTATCTATATTTGACCGGGATTCTACCCACGATAGTGTATGCCCCGAGAAGAAACCACGATTTCTTCAAATCATGGCTTGAGCGAAGAGTGAACGGAATGCGAATCACGAAGGAAGAAGTTGTCGCGGGTCATTCTGCATTGCGGGTGCGTGGGTTTCTCAGGAGGTTCGAGCGCGGTTTTTTCATGCACTCCGCAGCTGAGAGCTTTATGCAACTCAAATCAAAGCAGGCGGCAGAATTTATCAACGATATGGTCGCGCTCGAACTCATTGAGCCCACAAAGCCGTTTGGGGATAAAGCAGCGTTTCAGGTTGCAACGCGAGGTCACCCATCCCCTATGGGTATAAGCGAACCAGGTAACACTCCGAAGCAGCCAAGCCATGCAGACTTTCCGTGCGTCAGAAAGTCTCCTTTCACTCAATAGCTGGATTCTTATCCAACGACAGGACATGACAGGCGCCGACCGCGCCTAGGTGAACACCTACGATCGCCGTTGCGACGCGCGAATGAGGCGTAGACCTCGCCGAACCGGAAACAAGCCACGGACTAGGGCGCCATGCCGACCCGTAAGTAACGCGTCAGGGGTCTCGATACATACACCTCCACCGAGTTAGGTCGGTCCGCTTGGTTGTGGACCTGATCGGGATCGAACTGATGACCTCTTCCATGCCATGGAATAGCTCAAACCGCAAAATATAGACGGCTCAGCACTTATGAACCGGCATAATCGGCAAAACCGGCACAATCGGCGGTATTTGCGACAAAAACGCGACAAACTTTTCAGCAGCGGGCCACAGGGCTGATCGTGTGGGATCAGCCCCAACACTCTTTGCCGCAGACAGCACCAATCCCCGGATTTGAACTCTGAAGCAATCTACTTCCGAGCTGGTTCCGAGCTCTCCAAGCCGATTCGCAAGTTGGACTGGTCAGGAACTGCAGACTTTGAAGATCGTGGCGAGCATTCCGGGCTGGCCTGTGCCACCAGCGGGAGGCATCCTCCGATTTGGGACTGATCGGCTTGTGACGAGTACCCAGCAGCCGTGATCACGGGTTGGTGACCGCAACGGTCGTATGCCATGGGGTTCAGTTTTTTGGGGAGGCGGCGGGAGTCGAACTCGTGCTGAGCATTGAAAACACGAAACTTATTCATTCTAGGATTGCCCGAAACTCACAGATTTCCATGAGTGCCAAGTTTTGCGTACAAATCGCGTACAAACAATTCCTAGAATTCCCGAACTTCCAACAACTGCACCTTCCAATCCGTTCAGCGGGCCATCTGAAGGGTTTCTTCACCGTTTATACACCAAGCTGGCATAGCGGAAGTTTGACTTTCGACGAGGATTCGGGCGAGCCCTCTTGGAATTGGCTTCTGGATGCCGGGATCGTGGACAGAACAGCAATTGCAACTGCCTGACCGGGCCTCCGGCTAAGGTTATTCATCGAGCCCAATATCGCAGCCTATCCAAGTTCGCAATTGGATTGACCCGCGACCTCTCCGGATTGGGCCTTTCCCATCAACTTGACCGCCCGAGGAATGAAGCAATCTGCTTTCAACTGTTCCGCAATCGAGCCTCGGAGCAGGCACACTCATGCTTGCCCTATTCAAATTCGGTTCACATGCGCATCTCAAGGTTGACGCTTCTGAGTACGCTCACGCGGGAGAACTTCTATGAGCTTCAGAGTTGCATCGACGCAAAAGCGCTGCGGCAGGTATCCCAATCCTCTCCCATGAGACTGCGAATCGTCTGCTCGGGACAGGAGCGCCAGCGTGGATCGTGCGTGCGTTTGGGGCTGGTATTGCGGGCATGGATCATGGCCACGAGGAAGGTCGGGTCGGGTAGCGGCGCGACCTTGTGGTTCCTGAGCCCCCACACCCAGGCGGTATCGGCGCCTTCGTTACGTTCCGGGAAATGGTGCTTTTCCCACAGGGATTTTCGATAGCAGAAAGTGTTGCCGCAAACCCAGCCAGGACCGCCCGGCGGGTAGATGTACTCCCAGCCGCGGCTGTTCGCCGGTTCGTAGTAGAGCAGGCGCGACAGGCCGCCAAGCGTCATGGGCGGCTGAGCGAGCAGATGATTCACCTGGTAGGAAATGCGCCGCGCCGCCATCCAGTCGTCATCGTCCCAGTGCATCACGATTTCGCCCTGGGCCATGGCACAGGCCATATTGTGCTTGGCGCCCATGGCGCGCTTTTCCTGCATGCCCACATAGCGGATGCGCGCGTCCCGCGGGACGAGATCTTCGACCCGATCGTTGCCGTCATCCAGAATGATGAGTTCGCGGTCGGGATAGTCCTGGCGCTGGAAATACTGGATGGCCAGCGGAACCAGGGCTCGGCGATTGGCAGTAGGCATGATGCAGGAGACGAGCGGTCCGCGAACGACCTCGATGTTCGAGCGCGGCGCGGCGGCCACGGCAACTTCAGGCTCGGGCTCCGCTGCGCGCAGGGCTTGAGGTAGCGCTGCAGGCTGCTCCTCTGCTGTGGCCAGGCGCTGCACCACCATCATGCTGCGCACGCAGTGCACCCGCGCATATCGCCCGGTTTTGAGCAGCTCGTTTACAAACGTCTTTACTCCGGGATAGTAGTCCGCGTAATCGTGGAAAGCGGCATAGCCGCCGGGGACAAGATGGGGCTCGAAGTGGTGAAAGTCGCGCGCCACGTTGGCATAGTCGTGTAGCCCGTCGATAAAGAGCAGGCTGATGGGCTCGCTCCAGGCGACCTCCCAGGAGCAGGCTACAATCGGCTCGACCTGTTCTTCGATCCCACAGGCTTTCAGGTTGCGCTTGAGCCTTTCGAGCGTGGGCGCGGTGATGCTGATGCACTGGTCGAGCGCGCCCACCTGGCCGTTGTGCGGATCGATGGCGTAAACGCGCCCGGTCGGGTTTACGGCCTTGACCACGCTGCCCAGCACGCTCGTCGAGCGGCCGCAATAACTGCCGACTTCGACAATGGCGCGGCCTGCGGTGGCGCGCGTGAGTGCAAGAACCGTTGCGGCCAACAGCAGGTCGGCCTCGTCCTCGGCAAGCCAGCCCTCGATTTGCTTCATGCGGTTCAGGATGGGCAGCGCCAGTAGCAGCCCTGCGTCCGGTCGCGACTCGGTGGCTGGCATCGATCCCTCCGGCTGGCTTTCGCTCTCGTAGTTGTTGAAGCGCGCGCGGACATGGCTGCGCAGCGGGTCTCCGTAGACGCGCGGCACCGGATGAACCCAGAAGATCTCCGGCCGGACCTCGGCAGACTTGAGCTGCTGCACCGTGTAACTGCGGCGGTATTGCACGTAGTCGTAGCTGAACGGGCTGGTCACGATCTCGTAACCGAGCAGCGCGGCCAGCGTAGGCAAAACAATCTCTTCCGTAGCCCAGATCTTGCTGCGCGCCATCGTGTCCTTCAGCATGGTGTCTCGGTCGAACAAACGGGTCAGCTCGCGCGCCGCCTCCGCAGTGAACACGGTCGAGGGCCAGAAGGACCAGTGGACAAACCGGGCTTCGCCGTCGCGGAAGCGGCGCAGAAACGGCCTCCACAGCTCGATTTCGCGGTGCGCATTTTGCGCCGGACTGATCTGCGTATTGGCCCCTTGAGGTCCCGTGCAGTTCCCGATCATGCCCACGCCGGCACGGCCCTCAAGGAACCGCGTAAGACGTGCCGAGTAGCCGCGGCGGATAGCGAGCTGGTCCGAGTCGACGATGGTAAGCGTGCGGAAGGGAAGGCGCTCCATTGCGAAGCTCATGCAGTCCAGGGCGAAGTGATGCAACTGTCCCCAGATTTGCGGGCGCGGATGGGGATGCACGATGGCCCCACAACGCTCCCACGGAAAGCTCGGGTGAAGCAGGCCGGCGTCCTGGCTGCCGTTGTAGAGAAGAATGGCCGAGTCAGGGTCGAGGCAGCGCAGGTTCCTGACGAGATCGAGCACGCACTCCGGCCTCTCGTGTACCAGGCAGGCGAAGATGTTGTCCGTTCCCTTTGTCGTCAAGTTGTGATTCTCTCCAACGCAGCCATCAACTCTTTGCCACGCCCCGCGTGGTTCCTCATCTCCGCTTTTCATGGTCGTCAGTTAGCCAGGCATCCGTTTGGGAACACCTTGCTTGCCTGAGTTAACCGGATTGTCGGCGTCCGTGCCGTGACCGCCGGACGATCCCGGCGGGTCCTCGATTTTGGCGATCCTGAAGTAAGTTCCGGCTCCCCAGGCCTTGACGGAATGCGCTTGCGGCTTGCCTCTCACGAGTGCCTTGGCGGTTTGATTGTGCGAGGCGTTTACCGCGTTGTTCACGCTGGACTTGAGCGGCCAGAGATTGGTAAAGGTGTCCTGTCCGAACCATGCAAGGTCGCGCACATGATCGATCGCGTAATCGGGTCCGGTGCTTACCTTGAGCCCATTTCTGCCTTTGTCGTATTCATCGCTGAGCCGCCGGTAGATCTCTCCCTTCTTGGCGTCTGGAGGGCGACCCGGCTCTCGACGGCTCAACACCTGCCCAAGAACAAGGAAATTCGTGGACGATACCTGCAGCCATCTCTCACCTCTCCTCCCACCTTTCTCCGAGCTTTCCGGAAGCATGACGCCCTCCTCCGGGCCGTTGCCGCCGATGTTGGGATAGATGTCGATAGGCTTATACCATTTGATCGGAATGGGATCTTCGTGGGTTCCCCTGGGCCACTCATTTTTTTCCCGCTTCGTTTCCGGCGTAGCTCCGGGGGGGTTAATCTGCCCCTCGATGTGGACCGTCTCTTCAGACTCTGCCTCACTGTCCACAACCAGTTGCAGGGAAACCATGTTGTACTTTTCTTTGATGAGTCCAAGTTCCTGCTTAACCTGCTCGTCAGTCTTGTCCTGATCCTCCTGGGCGCCCTGGGCCTCCTTCAGCGCCTTCGCCAGGTCGTCCTTTTTCTGTTCGTCAGAGCGCGCATCGGGCCTTTTTTGTCCGTCTGTGTGCTGGTCATGCTTCCCTCCAAATCCGAGGGCGCCACCGATCGCCATGGCAATCGAGGCTGCCTTGTTGATCACCCAATCGATCGCGATGTTGACAGGCTTGCGAATCTTATCGATGACTTCTTTGATTTTTTCGCTGATGCCGCCGACTCCCAGGAGGCTGGCGAGAAAGCCGATGATTACGGGGATGGCGCGGGCCAGTGATTTTTCGATCCAGTTGGCGGCCTGGTCGATTTTGCCGTTGGCAATTGCGGTAATTGAATCGATAATGGCGTTGACCAGGTCGAGGATTTGGCTCCCGCGCTCCACGAAGAACATGATGATGTCGTAGATTGCCTTGCATGCCTTGACAAATGCCGAGGCAGGATTCAAAAGCCCGATGAGCCAGGTGATCCCCGCGACGATGACCTTCTCCATGATGAAAGACTTGATCGAGTCGATGACCGTATCCACAAGGTTGCCGAGCTGGTCCTTGATGTAATCCCACAAGCCTCCAGGCCCCTTGGTGATAAGTATTTTGAATATCTCCGCGGTCGTCTCCAGAGCTTTCACGACTTTTTCACCCAGGATACTCACCGCCCGGGCGCGGATATTGGCATAAGTCAGGCCGAGCACCTGCAGAACCAGGCTGAGAATGCCAGCCAAATCGAACGTCTTCGGTAGTTCAATGCCAATCGCCGCGACCGCGCCAAAGAGCCATTGCATGAAACCCTCTTTGAGATGATCGAGAATGTGGTCCTTGAAGTTATTGAATCCCCGTATGCCTGCGTCAACCAGGTGGCCAAGGAACTTGATGGGGTGAGCGATGATCAAGCCAATGGCCGCTGCCGCCCGAGACAATACATTGAGCAGCATGTTCTTCAGTTGCCTGATGGTCTCGATGACCCCCTTGATCGCCCCGACGACTTTATCCACCAGTCCCTTATTGGCTTGCTTCATTTCGTCAATGCGCGCGTTTACTTTTTGCAGGTTCTCATTGTATTTTTTGGCGAGGGAGTCGATGAGTTCGCCTTCTTTGTTGGCGATGCTTTGGTCGAGTGACTCGAACTGGCTCTGGATCCCTTCCGCCGCCTTTTGGCCAGTGTCCTTTTCCGCCTGGGGCAATCCTTCGAGATAGGTTTGAATCGCGGCTTTACCAGCGCTCACCATATCCTTTGCCTGGTTCAGGCCAATTTCCACCAGGGTTGCGACATGGTCGATGACCTTGTCCATTTTGCCAACGTAAAGGTCGTGTCCTTCCAGGTAAAACTTGTTCACTTCATCCGGCATGCCCCATAGCTTGTCTTTGGCCCATTTAAGTTTCCCCGTCGCGCCGTCGTAGCGCTCATCCTTGTAGGCCGACATACGAGCATCGACATAATCTTCGAAGGCTTGCTGGGCTTCGGCCGCACCCGCGTCGAAGGCGGTGTTCACTTCCGTATCCAGGTCCTTGAGTCGCTTTTCAACATTGGACTTGGTGGTGCCATAGATGCCCTGGATATCCCCAAAAATCTTGGCGCGGCGCTTTTCCTCTTCGGCCTTGGCATCCGTCTGCTTACCGGTGACACCGCCGAGGTCTTTCATGCGCACGCCGTGCATACCGTGCACATCTTTAGTAGTCAGGGATTGCGCGTCCGACTGTGCGGCCTGGAGCAATTTGGGCTCCTCCGCGCGATAAGCCTGGGGCGAGGCCACCGACTCCTTTTCCACGTCTTTCTTTTGCGCCAGGGCGCCCTGGAATGCGGGCTCGTTCGAGTCCTTGAGTTGCTCTTCAGTAACGTCGGCACTGGCCATTTGCTGATCAATTTCTTTCGGCCCTGCCTGAAGAGAGATGTCCTCTTCGCTTGCGGGTTTCGGCGCCGCTCCCGCTGCGGCAACCTGCGGGGGCGCGCCAGTCTCGGGGGCGGGCAAAGGGACAACGGGCTTCGGTTCTATTCCGCTGGTGTCCGGCTGTGCCTCGACCTTCTCTGCCACAGGACCTTGCGACTGCTTTTTTTCATCGGCGACTTGCGCGCTCAGATCCGGCTTGATGGTATCGAGAGGGTGGTTGGACTTGAAGTCGTCAGCGTCTTCGAGAGATCTGGGCGCAGTCTTCTCGATCTTCTCGAGGAGCGCGGCCTTAAATGCTGCCCGGTTGAACGGGTTCGGTTTCTGCTGATCGATCACATCGGTTTGTTTCGCCGCTGCGCGGCTGGGCACTTCGTTGGACGAGCTTTCGACCGCCGCGTGCGCCGCTGCGACGTTTTGCGACACCGGCGCATGCGCCTTCTGGTTGGCGGCAGCCTTCTTGACCTTGGTCACGACCGCTTGAAATGCAGGATCCGCGTCGGGAGACTTTTTTGCGCTCTTGGCGTCCGCTCCTTGTGGTCCGGCTTCAGCGGCAGAGTCTGCGCCTGCGGGGCCGGATTCGCCTTTCGCTTTTTCGCCGGGCGCCGGGAGCGCAGGGGTTTTTCCCCCGGCCTTCGCCGGCACAGCGGGAGCAGCAGCGCCCGATGCGGCAGATGCGGATGGGGCGGCGGAGAGATTGGCCCCTGCCGGGTGCGCCGGTGCCGGGGAATCCGGAGTAGCAGGAGGCGCCGAAACCACAGGGCCCGCAGCCGGGACAACGGCCGTTCGCGCACCGGCCACGGCGGCCGCCGGGGTTGCGGCGGCGCCCTGTTGGACAACATGCGTGGCTTCGTGGGCCATCAGGTTCAAATTGTCCTGCGACTCGCCTTTGCCGAGCCAGATATCGCCCTGGTGAGTGAAAGCGCGGGCATTCAGGGCGGCGGCGGATTCCCGGGCTGCAGGGCCTTCGTGTACACGGACCCCGCTGAAGTCGGCACCCATACGCGACTCGAGAACCCGGCGCACGTGCGGCCTCAGCGGTGCTCCTTCGCCCTTGGTGGAGATAGCATGGCCGGCGGCTGCATCCATATCGCCCGCTGCTTTGCGTTGCATCACGTCGGCGGAATCCGACGCCGGCATCGGTTTTCGATAGATGGAGGCCGTACCGGAGGGCCGCCGCGGCGCTTGCTCTTCCATCTCGCGGGGCTGCGTCTGGCTCTGCTGCGAGGCCGGCTGCGCCACAGGCTCGCTGGGCGTCTGCTGCACGTTGCGATGTACCGAGGCTTCTTCGCCGCCGGATTTGACGGCGCGATGGACCGCCGCCCCTTCAGCAGCTTCTTCCTGCTCATGGACATCGGGCATCTTGCGCCGCAGCGTGTCATTATCGGAGTTGGCAAGGCGGGAGATCGTGAATCGGGAAATCCTGGGGGCGGTGTTGACAGGGCCGGAAGTGACATGCTCAGCGGTGCGCTCGGCCTCTTTCTCGGCTGCGTCGCCGGGCGCGCCCACCTTGACGGCGCGCTGCACCTTGCCAGCGGAAAATGCCGACACCGTGCCGGAAGACGACGAAACGTGAGCCTGCGCCGGCCGTGGCGTGCGCTGACGGCGGGCGCTTTCCTGATCGCCTGAGCCTTTGCTCACGTTTCTGCGCACGGCCGCGAAGGTCACGACATGCCTCCGAGAAATGCGGCGATCGACCGTTCATTCCGCGCGCTTTTTTGGGTTCCCATCTCCACGAAGGTGATGCCGGCTTTGCGATGCTCGGCTTGTAACGCCTCCACCAGCTCCGCCGCGCCCACTCGACAACCATCCTGCTCCAGGGCCAGCAGGCCGGCACGAATGCTGATGTTGCGAATCTGGCCGCCCGTCAGTGGATAGCGGACGGCAATCTCTTCGAGCACCGCCGAGGAAACAGAATGGCCCGGCGGCAGATGTTCGATCCACAATCGCCAGCGCTCCTCGGCATCCGGCAGGTGGAACTTGACCAGCGAGTCCATGCGGCGGCGAAAAGCCGAGTCGACGGAGTGGCTGGCGTTGGTGGTGACGAACACAATGCCGGTGTAGGTTTCAAGGCGTTGCAGCAGATAGTCGGTCTCGAGGTTGGCGTAGCGGTCGTTCGAGGACTTGACGTCGGTGCGCTGTGACATCAGCGCGTCGCCCTCGTCGAGCAGCAGAATGACATTGAGGTCTTCGGCGCGGCTCAGGACGCGGCTGAGGTTCTTCTCGGTCTCGCCGATGTACTTATTCATTACGGCGGCGAGGTCGACGCGATAGAGATCGAGGCCAAGCGCTGTGGCAAGAACGCGCGCAGCGAGGGTTTTGCCGGTGCCGCTCGGCCCCTCGAAGAGAGCGCGCACGCCGCGGTTCATGCCGCCGGGGATATTGCCTTCGAAGCTCGAAGCAAGGCGCTCGCGATGGCGGCATCGGCTTTCCAGCATGCGCAACTCGCGCAGGGTTGCGTCGCGCACCACAAGCTGCGAAAAACGCGCCGGCCCATCGATGCGGACGGCCAGCGTGTCCAGGACCTGGCGATTGAGGGTGCGCGCGGCCTGCTGCACGTCGGCGAGGGCGATGTCCGACCGGCCCTCCATCGCGGCGTAATGCGCAGCCAGCGGAGCGCACTCGCGAATATAGCGGCCCGGCAGGCACAGGCCGGAGATGGCACGCAGGACGTCATAGTCGGCCTTGCCGGCAAGCGCGCGTGTCCAGAGCTCGAGGCGGTCCTGTTGGCACTCGAGAGGAAGCGCGACTGTGATGGCAGGCTGTGCGCCGCTGACGCCACCCTCGTAGCCCAGGAGCACGGCGCAGGGGCCGTGATAACCGCCAAGCGCGGGAATCTCGAACGTCTCCGACGGCCCGGGATCGGCGGCATAAACGGGCATGGCATCGAGCAGCGTAGCGAGCGGGCCGATCCACGCGCGGCATCGCTCAGAGAGTTGCGCAGTGGGGCATTGAACCTCCAGCAGGCCGGAACCACGGCCGTGAGCCACCGCCCCGATCGCGCCCAGACGGTCGCTTCCGGGCATGCCGCGGAGCACGATCGTGGCCACGTCGGGCGCGCTGCCGGCCAGGCCCTGCAATTCGGCCAGCTGCGCACGCACTGAGGCAGCGAGAATCAGATCGGAGACAGGCTCGAGCGAGTGCTGCGGATGCCAGCGGATGCAGGGAGCCGGCTCCTCTGGGCACTCGCCGCGAACTGCGTTCCAAAGCACGTGCGGAACGCGCAAGAGCCATTGCGAGCGGGGATCGTCGCGATTCGAGACCTCAAGAAAACCGTTGTCGATAAGCCGCCCGACGAACTGCCAGGAATCTGCGTCGGGCGCCCCGCCTAGCACCGACTGCACCAGGCCGGCTGTAGCGCGGCGCTCGCCCTGCGGCTGCTGGATCTCTGCGAACAATGCGGCGAAATGGGCTTCTTCCTCAACCATGCCGGCCAGGATGAAAGCCAGGGTGGACTCAAACGGGAGTGCGAGTCGGATGCGCATCTCCAGCAGCGGTAGCGGCGTGGGTGACTCCTGCTCCCAGGCTTCGATATTCGCGCGCAGCCATGCGAGCGAATCGAGCCACGTCATCTCTTCGGGAAGACGCTGGCGGATGGGCTCAAAGAATTCGGCCAGAAACGGATGGTCGTGAAAAACCTGATCGAGGTCCGCGCCCGTGGCTGCGGTACGGGAGCGCAGATGATGGACGAGGTGAAACGCCGCGGCATAGAACAGCAGGCCGAGATGGCCGCGGGCATGGTGCGGCACATCGGCAAAAACAGCCTCGGTCTGCGCAGCGGAGGATGTCATCGCGCCTCCAGTTCGAAGTGAAATGTAATGACACGGCCGAGTTCGGGCGCCCAGCCGGGATTTGCGTCGAGACCGGCCAGACGGATGGGCACGCTGATCTGGCTCATGGGCATGACGAGGTCCACATGAGTGCGGGAGAGATAGAGATGGCCGCGGCGCAGCAGCAGAGGCTGCCAGGCGAATGAACCGAAGGCGCGGCGCATGCGCCATCGAGCGTAGGGAAGCAAAAAATGCAGGAAGCGGCGCAACTCGCGCGAGAGAACGAGCCCAGTGGGCCGGATGCTTGCAGCGCTGCGAACCTCGCGGCGAAACGCGGGAGGCATTCGATGGATAACACCCCGCGCAGGGAACGGTCGCTGCGCGTCGAGGAGCAGGAAACCTTCCGGGCTCCAGAGCTCAAAACCGCGCGCGCGGAAGCGGACATATTCCACTCGCTCGGAATCGGGGCTGTCCGGTGCGCGATGCTCGAGCCAGGCTTGCGGGGCCTCGTAGACCGCCTGCGGCTCGAAGTTCAGGCCTGCGGGTACGCCGGGCTCACGCCCGTCCAGGTTCGCCAGGGCCCGCCAGATTGGGTCGCTCCAGAGCTCCCTGTTTTGAGCGAGACATGCATCGCTGAACAGGCATCGTGCCAGCAGTTCGAGAAGTGCCCAACCGGACAGGCCGGTGTCGAAGTGCCGCATCAGATCAGCCCGGCGCAGCAGATGGATGAGATAAAGCACGCCGCCGGCCTCGGTGGCAATGCCGTCCTCCCATCGCTTCGGCGATGGATCCTTGTTGCCCGCCACAGCTTCAGCGGCAATCTCATGCTGCGCCCTGAGATCCGTTTTTGCTGACGCAGGACTCTGAGCTTGCGCAGCTTCGATCTTCGGTGCAGACGCCGGAGGGGCGTGAATCGACTGCGCAGGCCATGGGTCTGAGGGCAGGAGCGCATTGCGATGCGATTCCTGCGGCGCAGGATTTTGGATTATTCGAGCGCTTGCCTGATCTGTCGATGGAAACTCCTGTGATCGCTCGGCCGTTTCCTCCTTTGAAGGCTTCGCACGCGCGGCCTCGACCCACGCATGGAACCGGCGGATAAATGCCGGACGAGAGGCCGCGGCTGGCGCATGGCGCAGCAGAAGCGCGATCCCCAGCAGCGCCTGACGCTCCCAGCCGAGCTGTGCCGGCATGGAGGCGTGCAACCTATAGGGTTCCCAGGGGAACGGCCGATCCGCGACAGCCCACAGCGGTCCGGCGATGGATTCATCGCCAGGCGTAGTGTCCTGACCCGTCGCGGACTCCGGCGCGGCAAACGGAAGGATCGAAGCCCGGGCGCCGGAAAGCTTGCCGGGGTTGACGCTGCGTGCTGCCGCCGTTGGAAGAAGCTCAGTCAAACCGAACTCGCGCAACACAATGGCAAGGAGATTGAAGGCCTGCGTGGGTGCGATGCGCTCGAGGACGCGAACCGCTTCTCCTTGCGCGTCGAGATACTCGAGTGCGGCAGGAACATACAACGGGTGCTCCGCCCACACGGCGGCCCAGGAGCCGGGCAGGCGCAATGGGTATTGCCGCAGAATGGATCGCCACCACCAGCCGAGCGTTGCGCCTGAGCCGAGTTCGCATGCGAGGCAGGCCAGCAACTCGCTGAAATCGGCGAAGCGCACTGCAACGGCGCTAGCTGGGACCGGACCCAGCAGCGGCGACTGCGCCGAAGCAAACAGCGAGTCCAGGCTTTTTTGTGCGGCGCGCTCCCACTCTGTAGCGGCGCGCGCAGCGGGGCCGAAGCCGCGCGTGATGCGGCCGGGGAGCGGATCGGCCATACTGCGCACGATCAGGATCGATGAAGGCGGCATGGCCGGCGGCTGCAATGAAAGCGGCGCCAGCAGATGCGCCAGGCGGAGTTTCGCCACTGTTGGCCCGGCGCGCGAGCGCTTCAGCCGGACATGCTCAACGGTGGTGGTTTCCGTCAGCGGCATCTGCTTCTTTTCCTCTCGTCCCGTTCTCCGCGTCCCGTCTTTCGCTTCCGGGAGCGAATGCATAAACGGCGGCACATCGAACGCGGCTCCGCGCATTCATCGGTGCATGCTCAGGCTTTGGCCTGGAGCGCGTTGCGCACCGAATCCGGCAGGTTGGGCTTATTCTGCAACTCCTGCTGCAGACCGGGCACGCTTGCCATAGCCTGCAGGCTGGCCTGGTGCTTCTCCGCGTTGCAGTTGCGAATGAACGTCTTGGCCGCTTCGAGCTCCTTGGGATTATTGAAGTTGGCATAGCGCGCAAAGTTGTTCATAATGAGCGGATTGTCAGTTTCCATCATCACCGGCACAATGTCGTCGAAGCTGTCGTAGTAGTTGCGGCGGAATTCTGCCACCAGATCGTCCCAGCAGTTGTCGGTGCGGTTGTTGACCATGTTGAAGAATGCATCGGCCTTTTGGAGTTGCGGCGAACGGTACGCCGTCGCCTTGCGGCGGTTCCAGGCATTCATCACTTCCTTGCGCTGCATCATGGTTGGATCCTCCCTTATTTCGGAGCCTGTTTTACTGCGCAAACGTGAGCACTTCCCAGATGACAGTACCGGTAGCGGCGCCGGTGTTGCTGACGCGAATGTAGATGTCAATAGAGGTTGCCCCGACGGCTTGCCGGTAAACGATATTGGCGGTGAAGTCCGAGTACCCCGCGCCAGTGGTGCTGGTAATGGAGATCGTGGGGAAGTAGATGGTGGTCTTGGTGCTGGGCGCGGCGGACTGCACCAAAACCTCCTGCGAGGCGTTGGGACCGAGCGTCACCGCTCCGATGCCGGTGCCCACGCGCTGGAACGACAACTGGTTGGAGGTCACGGCGCTGGAGGCGATAGCCGCCGTGCCCACCGCGCCTGCGGCAATCGCCGAAGCGGTCACCGCGCCCGCGGCGAGATTGGCCGCAGACACGGCGCCATTGGCGAGCAGCGCGCCGGTAATGGCTCCGGGAACGATCTCATTCGTCGCGATCTGCGCGGCAGTGTCGGTGGTCGACGAGTCGCTCGAGGGCACGCCCGTGTGCGTGTGCTGCCGCAGGCTGTTGCGCGAGAGGCGCTGCATCTGGTCCCAGTTGGCGGAGCTGATGATATCGCCCGGTTGTGCACCGACATATGGAGGGATATCGCTGATTGCCATGTTGCTTCTCCCTGTTCAAGTTCTGAGTCTCAACTGAAGTTGGCGTAATCCCAGAGCGATACGTCAAAGAGCGCCTGGCCCTGGAATGGAGCGTAGATGCTGGCAAAGATCAGATACGGCAGCGTGCTGGCCCCTGCCATGGGCTGGTAAAGCCACACTGCGCCGTTGGTCGCAAGATCGATCGGCGGGCAGGTGAGCGCGGCGCGGATAATGGGCGCGGCGTGATCGCCGGTAATGTAAACCGGGCTGTGATAAGCCTGTCCGAAAAATGTCTGGTAGCTGAAGCCCGTGGGGCCCCACGCGCCGGCCAGCGGCAATACGCCCACCGGCGGCAGGTAGGTAAAGTACTGCGAGGCCACCACGGTGCTCAGGTCGGAGACGGTAGCGGCTACCTGACGAAGCTGATTCTGGAACTGCAGAAAAATGGCCTCCGACTCATTGGCGTGACGGTTGCCAACAAAGAGCGGCCAGTCTCCGTCGGGCAAAGGACTGGAAAGGGGGCGGCGGACGGACCACATGTCCAGAAACTGCACGCCCGTCGGCGTCCAGTAGAGGAGCGCCAGCGGCACTTCGCACGCTGTGATGGAGCCCGCGGCGCGCAGGCTGTCGATGAGCCCGTAAGTTCCGTAAGGCGAGTCTTGCGGCGCGGGCGGAAAGGGATTGGCGGCAAAGCCGGCCAGATCCTCGGTGCCGAAGCATACGTGAGCCATGCCGTTCTGCATCAGCGAGAGCGAAGGGGCGAGGCTTGCCGGCGTCGCGCCGCTGTTGAGCGCGGTCTGGATCTGGTTGCCGAGCGCGTAGAGCGTGGGCTGAAGCCCCGAGCCCGTGCTGGCGAGCGTGACCTGCGCCAAGCGGAACTGCACGCCTGTGGTCGCGTACTGGCTGGTGCAGGAGGTAGCCACGCCGTTCGAGTTCATCTGCGTAACCGGCGCCTGGCCCTGGTAGCCCGAGGCAGGCAGAACCGTGAAGACGTAGATGCCGGGGTTGGTCAACTGCGTCTGCGGGGGCGAGCAGGGCGCGAATAGGACCGCAGTTCCGGCGCCGGTCTGTGGCGAAACGGTGAGGGCGACGTTGGTGGCGGTGGGAAGCTGCATGACGTCGCCATTCAGGTTGACGGCAACCCCCGCGGAAACCTGCACCACCTGGGCTCCCGCGGTAGCCGGGAGCGAAGACAGCGTGACCTCGAATCCGGTGGCCACGCCGGCTCCTGCGGAGATGCCCAGAAGCCGCTGGCGTTGCAGGTTGGCGGTGCGCTCCGCCGTCAGGTCGGCGGCGGTGAGCACGCGCCCGGTGACGAAGTTGACGTTTTGAATTCCTCCGTTGAGGATCGGAGTCAGCAGGCCGACGGAGCTCATGATGCGCCTCCGTGCGAGGACACGATCTGGGAAATCTCGACCATGAAGCCCTGGTTGGCACTCAGTGGTTTGTTGCCGGTGTCGAGGACGCGAATCAAGATCCCGATTTCTTCAAGGGCAACGAACTCGACGGTGGCGCGGGTGGCCGCAGCCACATTGCTGTCCTGCACCGTGCCTTTCACGATGTAGGTGTTGGTGAACTGAAAGCCGGTGAAGCTGAGGACGAAGTCGCCCGCCGTGGCGCTTGCTTTCGCCGTGAGGTTGTTGAATACCGGGCCCTTGGCTGCACCGGTGCTGGTGAAAACTCCGGCAGCCACGGGCTGATACGATGTGGCGGCCGCGCCGGCTTGAGACTCATCGAAGGCCATCTCCTGAAGCAGGCGCGTAGGCACCAGGAAGGGGCGCTGTGACTGGTCGACGGTCGCGCCGGTGGCGCCCCATGCAGGATCGAGGGAGAGTGTGACCTCGGCCAGCAGCACGCATTTTTCCTGCGGTGCGCAGCATGGGCCCACGTTCTGCGACGCCGCCAGCGCGGGGCGGACCTCGGTGATCCATACGCGCATGGCGGTGCGAATCGACTCGCGCAGGTTTTGCGGGGCAACGTAATAGGGAGGACCCGAAGGCGGTGAGGTCAGCGGCAGAGTCACGCCTCCGGGAATCAGCTCGAGAACCAGTTCCTCAAGCTGCGAAGAGGTGAGATAGGGACCGGTGCTGGAGACCTGAATCTGTGAGAGCAGCGTGACGAAGGCGCGCACGGCGTCGTCTTCCACTTGCGCGGGACGAAACTCGCGCAGGCCGCCGGAGTCAAGCACGCCGGAGGGTGGCGAGCCGGGCGGCGACGTGGCCGGCGGCGAAGCGTACGGGTTGAGGCAGAGCTGCAACTCGAACGAATCCTGAATGCGCGAAGGCGCGGTGGAACTGGCCTGCGTCTGGCATGGCTCACCCGGAATGGGGACCACGTCGGTTTTGCACTCGCGATAGCAGAGCACCACGCATAGATCGAGCGCCGTCGGCGCCGTACCGGGATAGAGCGTCTGAAGCTCCTGCAGATTCGCCTGAAGCCAGCTATTGACCGGCAGGCACATCAGCTGCGGAACATGGATCTCCTGGCCCTTGGGATTGATGGCCCAGCCGGGCGTCACCTGGATCTCTAGCTGGGGCGCGGTCGGCGTCGTCACATCCAGGCCGCAGACCGTTCCGTAGCCATGCAGCAGGCGGTTTTCGACAAAATGCTTGGCCAGGAAATAGGTGTCCGATTGCAGGAACTCCTCGACGCCGAGAACCAGCCCGAAGGTGTAGTTCACGCGCTTTGACGGATCGAGCTTCTGGAGCGTGGGCGATGCCGATTGGAACATGGTGCTCATCTTGCTGACTCCCCGCACTGCTTGCCGTTTTGCACCTGGTTTCTTCCCACCACGATGCGGTCGCGCACGTTCCATGGCGCCGCGCAATCGAGGGAAGAGGCGTCCAGTGTGCCTTGATCGAGTGAGAGGGCTGCGAAACGGCTGCTTGGTCCCACCACCGTCTCGATGCCGACCCTGGCCTGGCCAGCGCAGAAGGCCGCCCAGTAGAGCTGAACGTTGAAGCTGGTGTGCGCCGGCTTCTCCTGTTGCGCGATGCGCTGCGCAATACCGGCCCGCTGCGTTTGCGTGGCTACGCTGTCCTGCAACTGCACCGGGACAACTACGGTGAACTGGTGCGCGCTCTGCTGTGCCGGCAGCACCACGGAGACAAAGAGGATCCAATCCTGAAGAAAAACACCGCCGCGCGGCAGGGCGATGGTGAGCGCCGTCCACAGCTTGCTTTCGACGTCGGCGAAGCTCGTGAGGGCCGCTGCGCCCGCCAGTCCATAGGCGGTGTTGAGCGCGCCAACCTGCGAGTACTGCTGCGTGAGGAAGGTTTGATACACCGGCAGGTTCGCCGCAGTCACTTGCGCGTAAGTAAAGCCGAGATCGCTTGAGACGAACTGATCCCAGTCTGCCGCGGCTGCTGATTGCGATGGTTGAACGGCCGGAAACACCAGCGTGGGATCGTTGAAGCCGGCGTATGACGTGTTCCATGCCGCATTGAGCGCCGCGACCGTCGCGTATTCGCCGCTCAAAAAGGTGCGGAACTGCTGGTCGATGGGCGCTGCACCTTGCGCCGGGGTCCATGTGCTCTGCCCTGTAACCACGTTAGGCGACTGCACGTCGGAAGGATCGCCAAGCGCAACTCCGGATGCTCCCTGGAGAAGGAAATTTTCGAGGATCCGCACCGAGAAGTGTTCGGCGTCGGCGGGATCGAACAGCGAATCGTCGGCGCACCCGTCGAGGGCCATGCGGATCATACGAACCATGCCGTCCGGCGTGCCGCGCGTTTGGAAAAAGCGCGGGGCATTTTCGAGGAAAAAGCGCTGCTGGGCCACGGTCCAGGTGAGGTCGAAGCTGACGCCGATCCAGCTTGCCAGCCAGGGCAGATAGTCGCTCGGAGCAGTACGACCATCGAAGAGTTCCTGCACTTGCTGGATGCGTCCTTCGAGCGCCGTGAACGTGCCTTCAGTATTGGCCAGGTAACGGTCGAGGAAGCTGGCCGATGCCGCATTATCCTTGTAAACCGCGGGCAGGTACTTGGTCAGGTACGAGAAGCGCGGGTAGTAAGCGCGCAGGGCCTGTATGCGCGGCGTGCTGCGGCCGTTGCCCACGAAGGTAAGCTGCAGTTGCAGATAGCGTCCGCGCGCAGCCTGGAAGAGCAGCTCCCAGGTGCCGGTGCGATCGGTAGGGCAATTGAGCGCGGGCTGATAGTAGGGCAGCTCGGAGCCGGTGCCGCGCAGATAGGGCTGCGGCTCGGGATTCCACGGCGCGGTGCTGACTAGCTGCTTCGAGTCTGCCGCGCGGCTCGCAACCAGCAATTCGGTGCCCGCGGGAATCGTGCCGTCGATCATCAGGCGATGCCATACGCAGCCCGGTTCTTTGCCATCGAAGGCGCGCAGGGCGGGGTTGGGCTCGAGGTCCGATGCCAGTTGCGGAAGCTGCCACACGCCGGACTCCTCAAAGCGCGCGCGTGGCTGAGCCACAAGCGGCGTCCAGCGTTGGTCGAGGTCGTAGCTTACGCCCGATAGCCCGTTTGTGAGGCCCTTGCCGCCGAATCGGAGCATGGGCAGGAACTGCGGAATCGGCTCCTGGGCCCAGTCCGTGCTGGCGCTCGAATAAGCGAAGGAAAAAGTCTGCACGCCCAGCACATCGGCGACGTAGAGCGTGCCCTGGACATCTCCGGTTGCAGATTGCTGCGTCGCCGGGATGAAGGCGAAGTCCTGGCCGAGAAGCTTGTAGGGCGCGCTCGCTCCGATATCGATGTCGTTCAGAGCCACAGGCGCGCCGGCCATCGCGGCCCCCTGATAGTGGTAGACCTTTGAGTATCCGGGCGCGGCCTGGCTATCGAGGATGAGCACGCTGCCATCGGGAAGGCCCAGAATGCCGATGGGATCGACGGCCGCCACGGGCACAGCCTGATTGGCGGCGACGGCCTCTGCAACATCGCATACGGGAACCGGGATGGCATCGCCGCTGGTCGGTTGAAAGCCCACGGCGCGCGTTGACGCGGGCTGTGCATTCGCCGGAGCAAGCAGGCGGAAATAGGGATCGAGGCCCCAATAGCGGCGATGCGCCCGGTCGAGAATCCAGACGCCGCCGTCCGCTGCGGCGGCAAGATCGAAAGGCGCGAAAGGCACGGTCGACGGCCAGCGATATTCGAGCGGAGGCGCGCCGCTATAGAGATCGAAGAGCAGAAGGCCCGCGGGATCGACCAGTCCGACGACAAGGTATTGATCGGTCGTGACGGCCAGCCCGCCCATCGTATAGCTGGCCGCGGGCGCAGGCGAGACAGGCGCGAAGATGCCGAGGGTGGCCGTGCTGGATGCCGCGTCGTTCGGGTCGGATGCCGACCAGAAGTGCTGCCCCGCGCACTGTCCGCTGCCGAAGTAGAGAATCTCATTGCTATCCGGCCCGATCCAGTAGTAGTTGCCGAACTGATCCTGCGCGGCGCCGCGCCGGTCCGATGCGCTAAGAATCGGCGCGCTGCCCGTGGCCGGAAAGACAAACAGCTTCTGCGGCAGCGCCACCGTCGCATCGGAACTGCGCCACTCGATCGGTGCCGTCGGGGGAGAGCCGGACGCACCATTGCCGAACCAATCGGCCTCGCCGAACACGAGCTGGAATCGGGTTTGATTCGCGTCCACGCGTTCTCTCCTAGCAAACCGCCGGACTCACCGGCACGGGAACAAAGTTGGTGGTGGTCGTCGTGCTCTGGCCGGCGCTCGAAGAAAGGTCGGTGGGATTGCCGTTGTTGGCTTCCACCTGATCGAGCCGCGGCAGTTGCGTGTTGGCGATCGGCAGCGTCTGGATGGCGTTGCCGTTGCCGTCCCACATGAGCAGGTTGGTAATGTCGCTTACGCCATCGATGCGCGCCGCCTGGGCCAGCAGTTCGCGGTCGATCACCGGCTTCTGCAATGGCCATCCTGTGCCGGCCGGTCCGCCGGTGGTGGGCGAGAGATAGTTGCGGATGGCGGCCTTGATCGCCTCGCGGACCGTCGCGATGTCATTCCCCGCGACAATGTCGAAGCCCACCGAGACGGTCAAGTCCTGGTAGTCGGGGCCGATGACGTAAATCTGCGTGGTGATGAGCCGGCGCGGCTGAAGGTAATTGCACACCGCTTGCAAAAAGAAGCCGTCAGGCACCGGACCTTGGGGTGTGGTCGGATCGTTGGGGATAACAATGACGGTAACTACGCCCGACACAGAGACGCCGGCATTGGGCTGATAGAGCGGCAGCACTTCCACGCGTCCGAGGTCGATTCCCGGCGTGCTCCAGACCACATCGCTGAAGTCGTCCGCGGAGACGGCACGATTGGGATTCTGCACATAGAGCGGGATGCGCGCTTCGGCCTCGTCAAGACTCTCACCCGCGGTGCCGCCGGTGGTAGGCAGCGGATTCGAGACTACAAAGCCGGTGGGAAGCTGCGGGCTGCTCTTGATCGCGCCGATGCCCACATTGCCGGCGACTCCGCCGCCATAGGAGTAGCTGGCGAATATCTTGGCTCCGGCCGGCGGACGCGCGCCCTCGACGCCGGTACCGAACGTCACGGTGCCGGAAGCGCTGTCCACGGTGAAGACCTGCGAAGCGGCGGAGCCGGTCACTTCGGATGGTGCGGCCAGCAGGTCGTCGGTGAGGGACCATGCCACGCCGTTGACGGTGATCTGCACGGTGGAGACGACGACCGGCGTGTTCATCAGCGTGTAGCTTTGGTCGGGTTCTCCGGTGCCTGTGCCCAACAGTTCCACAGGAACCTGTATCTGCTGCGTGACTTTGGTGGCGTTGATGTCGAGCCAGTTGAACTGTGCCACGGCGTTTGTGGGTGCCTGCGCATCGGAGGGCAACGGCAGGCGCACGCGAATCCAGGTGACGACGCTCGCGGCGATGCTGGGCTGGTCCTGCAGCGAAGGTGGAAAATCGCCCACGCCTTCTTCCAGCGGACCAAGCGTCCACGCGCCGATCGAAGCGGCTCCAGGAAGCGTGAGCTGCACCAGCGTGGGCTCTGAAAGCGGGTCGCCGTCGGCAACGCTGTCGAGCGCTTGATACACGGGCGTGTTGCTCGCCGTGAGCTGCCCGGTGGCAATCTCGTAGACCAGCGGTGAGGTGTGCGTGCTCGATGGCGTGCCCGGCTGGATGACCGCTTGCGTGCTGATGGGAACCGGTGCAATGCCCAGCGTTACCGTGCTGCCGGCAATGGTCTGGCGCACATTGTTGATCGCGGATGCAAGCTGCGCCGCCGTGGCGTTGCCCGGAGGCGTGTCGACGTCGCGCAGCAGCAGCGCGATCCACAATGCACGATCGACGATGCTGCCGTCGCTGAGGTCGGCAACCGGCAGGCTTGAGGCGCTGGCCGGCGGATCGAAGGGCTGCGTCTGGTAGTACTCGAGCGAGGTCGTCGAGGTCTGGCAGGCGGCATAAAGCTGCTGATACACCTGCTGCGCGCTCTGCTGGTCCGCGGCCGACACCGCTTGGCGCACAAACACCTGCGATTCGACCGGCAACACATCCAGTCCATCGGTAGTCATAAAGCCGGTGGCCCCGGCGGAAACGGGAAGCTGCGGCGGCAGAGTCACGGTCTCCAGCGGACCCTTGGGATTGCCGAAGGTAACGAACCCCGTCGCGGCCTGCGCGGCCTGCATCGGCACGCCCAGCAGGTTGAGAAACTTGATGCGGTTCTGATCCGGAATCTGGTTGCAGAGGTACGAAAGGTTGTCCACCATGAACGCGAACAACTGCAGGATGGTGACACCGGGATCGGTGTTGTTCTGGTAATTCGTGTACTCAGGGTTGTGGACAGGGATCCGCGTCAGCGCCTCGGTGAGGATCTGCTGGTAAGTCTGCGGCTGAATGACCGGTGGCGTGAGCGACATAAGTCAACCTTGCAGTTGCAGTGAGAGCGTGATCTGGTTGGGTAGCTGGTTCGCGATCAAACGGTACTGAATGGTGGCGATGGCGGCTTGCGTGTTATTGGGGTCAGCGTCGACCGAGACCGAATCGAGGCTGATGCGCGGCTCCCAGAGTTGTAACGCGCGCGAGATTTCCTGCTCGATGGATTTGCGCGTGGACGGATTGTTGGGCGCGAAGAGAAATGTGCGCAGCGACGAGCCGTAGGAGGGAAACATCAATCTCTCGCCGAGGCGCGTCAGCAGTTGGATCTGGATGGACTCGCGCACGTTCTCGGCACCCACTGACATCGCCCACTGGCCGGTGGCGTCGAGATGCGGCGGAAACGCTATCCCTTGTCCGAAGATTTGCGCTGGCTCGAGCGGCATGGTTATTTATTCCCCTGCAATGTCGGCACCGGCAGACAGATTTTGAAGAACGGAATCCAGAAGAAAATGAGGTTGAGCGCAATGACGATGACAAACAGCAGAATCATGGCGCAGATCGTGATGATCGGGATGGAGAAAGAGCAGATCCAGCCGATGCCGATGCTGCCCGGCGGGTTGAGGCTGCCCGTCGACAGGCCCTGCAGGCTGGCGGCGCGCGACATCTGGTTACGCAATTCGGGAGGCAGCAGGAACGAGATTCCCTTGTCGTATTTGCGCAGCGCGGCCAGCGAGGTGTCGAGCGGCAGCGCCACTTGAACGCGGCGCGCCGGCGCGTCGGGATCGTAGTAGCCCGCAAGCTGGAATGGCTGGCTGGGCGGGCTCATGACGCTGCGGTTGGCAATGGCTGCGCACTGCGGCCGCACGTACACGCAGCGCACGATAAACCAGTAGTTGCCTTGCGGATCGGTGGGGTTTTGCGGCACTGGCTGGGGCGACGGCGGTTGGTTCACTGTACCAAGCGGAGGCAGCGCGGCGTCGACCCGCGTCTGCAGGCTGAGCGGGCCAATGATGCCGCTGTCGGTGAGCGAAAATTGCGGATAACCCGCCGGCAGCGCGTCGGCCGATCCCAGAGCTTCGAACTGCGGTTCGTATTGGTTGGCTTTGAGGATCGCCTGCTGAAGGTTCGCGCCCATCCCGTTGTAAAGCGCCAGCTCGGCAAGCGTAAGCTGACCGGTGTTGGCGCTGTTCTGGAGAGCCTCCCACACATTGGGAATCCAGCTGCTGAGGAAGCTCGCGAAATCGGCGAGGATAAAAGCGGAAGAAATCTGCGCGCTGGTCTTGTCGTTGCTCTGGTCAGCGGCGGAGAGGCCATGCCACCAGTGGTGGAGCTGTCGCCACGGCATGATCACGGTGCGATTGAGCATGTCTGCGCGCGGGTCTTGGGTGGCGTCACTCGCATCGGCGCTCGCGCCGGAGGATTCAGCCCCCGCGCCGCTCGCTGTAATGCCGCCGGCATCGCCCAGCGTTTGCGCGGAAACATATTGCTCCCGGCGCGAAGCCGGAATTAGCCCCACCAGCGTGCGCCGCGACGCACCGTTGCCGGCGGTCTGCGAGGGAGCCAGCGGCATCTGAATCTCACCGGCCACCAGGCTGGTGGGAGGGAAGGCCACCTCGGGCGAAGGCTGTGGCACCTGCGTCCAGCCCGGCTGCGCGCTCGCAGCCGCATTCGACGGCGCGGTCCACGCGTACTCGATGCACTTGGTCGCATCGTAGGTGGCCAGGTCGGCAGTGGTGTAACTGGGCTTGGGGCGCAGTTGCCTCACAACAAATGCCACCGCCTCGCCCGCGCCTTGATCGATGGTGTGGTCGGGCAGCCCCGGCTTGCGGCACACCAGCGACGCCGCAATCACGTAGAAGCGCGACTGTACCGGCTGGAAGAGCTTGAGCGGCTGCGAGCCGGCATTGTCGAGGCCGGCGGCGGGCTGCGTCCAAGTTTCGCCCTGTGCGTAATAGTTGCGCAGCGTCTGCGGTGAGCTTTGCAGCACGCTTTGCAAGTCGGACATGAACGTGTCGGTCGCGAAACGCAGAATGACCGGGCGGCGAAAGCCGGTCGTATCGGCTTGGCCGCTCAGCTCGCTCCATAGCGGCGAGGCCGTCAGCCATTGCACGTTGGCGGTCAAAGTGGAGCTTGTGGTCACCATATGTTGCCCGCTCCCGGCGTATAGCTGGCGCTCACCACGCTGTTGGTGATCACCGTGTCGGCCTGCACCACGCCGCTGAAGGCTGACATGCCCGCGCTCACGTTCACCATGCCGGCGCTCGCTGTCACCTGCGAAGCGGTTACGGAGACCTGCGATGAGGTGTTGACGGTGATGCCGCTCGTATTCAACTGGATCGAGTTGCCGTTGCTGTCTTGAAAGAGGATGGAGCCTGGCCCATCCTGGAGCACGATCTTCTGCCCGCCTGGCGTCTCCAGCGTCAGGCTTTCCGAACCTTGCGTATCGTCCATGGTGATGGCCACGCCGTTGCGCGAGCGCAGTTTCTTGATGTTGTTGTTGCCCGCCCCATCCATCGCTTGCGGCGGCGCGTCCACGCCATTCCACAACGCGCCAATGACGCACGGATTGCGCGGGTCCCCGGCCATGAACATCACCAGCACCTCGACCCCGACATCGGGAATGAACCAGCTTCCCTGGTTGTTGCCGGCCATGAATGTGCCCAGCCGCGCCCAGGCTTGGTATGACCCGCCCGCGGAGTCCGGCGACCATGGCAGCGAAATCTGCACGCGCCCTTGATTATTGGGGTCGACCACGTTCACCACCACGGCCGGATAGACGCCGTAGAAGCGTCCGCCAAAGCCGCGCGCCGACCGCGCCGCAACAATCTCGTCCATCTCCAGCGTTGCCTGCATTAAGCCACCCCAATGCCCGGCCGCTCCACGGCGAACCAGGTTCGATAGCCCTTTTTCTGTTCGAAGAAATGCCGCGCGGCGGTCACATAAAACGTCCCGTTGAACAGGTTGCCTAGCCCTTGCAGCGTCAAGCTCGTGCCGACCTGGATACGCCCGTCGCCGTCCGCCACGCCTGTGCCGGTCACGAAACGCCGCGCCCAGCGCCGGTAATATGCTTCGGCCAGGGCTTGTGTTTCCTGCGTGGTGAAGGGCATCTCGTGCACCACCTGCTGATCGCGCTGCCCGATGGCCTGCTGCAGGATATCGCTGCCCCCGGTATCGCCATTGAGCTCGCCGCCCAGCGTGGAACTGGTGGCGCGGTAGCTCAGCGTCTGCTTCGCTGAAACATCCCATCCGCTCACCGTGAAGCCAACGGACTGATCGGCTAGATCGGCGGTGCAGAGGAATTCGAAAAGCCCCTGGCCATAGGTGAGCGTGAGGTCGTTGGCATTGCGCTTGCTCCGCGAGACGACGTTGAGTTGTTGATTGTCCACCCATAGTTCCGCGTCGCATGCCCGCGCGCGCTCGCGGAGAAACGCGAGGTCGCTCTGGTTCACCTGCGCAAGCACTGTGTACGTAGGGCCGGAGACGTCGATATTGGCCTGCAGGCCTTGCTGCGAGGCCACCTGTTGAAAGAGGTCCGAGTCGCTCATGTTTTCGAAGGCGCGCGTGCGGCGGGTCATGCGCAAATCCTGCAGCCGATCCTCGGCCTTGATGAGAACCTCGGGCGGTCGCGTGCTGGGAAAGCGCCCTTCGAGCGCGGTGATGGTCCCGGAGAAGATGGTCGCCGATGCGGTGCCGGTGCCCATCTGGATGTTGATGGCTTTGCCGAAGTCCAGCAGCGTGCGGTCGAAGTAGACGAATCCGAAGCCGTCGTTGACGCGGTCGAAGTTGGCGAACGTCAACTCGGCGCGATAGAGACCTTCCACATCCTCCTCCACCATGAGGCCGAGCAGGCGCTCGCTCAGCAGCGGCTGCGTCTGCCCCGCGATGGTGAGCGTGGGCCGCGATCCATAAACCGGGGATGTTTGTCCGGCATCCGGCATGGCAATTCATTCCTCTATGTCTCTGACCGCTTGATCCTGTACCACCGAGGGTGCCCAGGTCTCCGGGGTCCCCGGCGGGTGGTCGTTGCCCGCTGGTGTGGAGGCCTCGATTCTGAGACCCGGGATACTACGAATCGAGATGTACGAGATCACCCGGTCAGAGACCTAATGAGCAAACACCCGCAGCTTGTTGCGCTTTTCGCGGTCGAGAATAGCCAGCAGATCCTGCGGGTTGAGCTGCGGCTTCTCCGCGGGCGGCGTCTGGCCCGAGCCATCGGCCTTTGCGGCCTCCGGCTCGAGCACCACTTCGAGATCGTTGATGATGACGGCCATGCTGCGCTCCTGTGCGGTGTTCCTAAGTGGTGATGGACAGGTTGATCATGGAACCGGCCTGTAACAGCCGCGGATTGGTGATGTTATTGGCTTGCGCAACCCCCTGCCAGTTGCTCACGCCGGCCTTGGCAGCGAGCTGGGAGAGCGAATCGCCTGCGTTCGCAGTGGCCAGCGGCGCCGTGCCCACCGCGCCCGATTGCGGCCCTCCGGCCTGCGAGTACTCGAACTTCAGGTCGTGCTTTGAAAGATTGATCGCGACATTCGAGCGCAATGGAACGCCATCGGGCGAGAACAGGTCGATGGTCTCTTCCATCGAATCCATGGTGCCGTTGAAGATGAACGAGCCCCATTGGAACTTGAGGCTCGGCGGCACGGGCGTCTGTTGCTGCGCGGCGGTGGGCGTCTGCACGGTCATGAAATAGACCAGCGCTTCCGTGAGCTTGCGAACATCGCCATTGGCAGGCGGAGCGTTGTCACGCAAAGGCAAAGTCACGTCGAACCACAGCTCCATGGCGAGCTTGGTGGTGCCGGTGCCCACAAACTGCGTCGAGGAGCCTTGCGGCTTGTCGCCGCTGCCCCAGTCATTGGCATAGGTCAGCTTCAAGGTCTGCGGGTTGAACTGCACGGGCACCGTCTTTCCAGTGCCGGTGACATTACCCTGCGCGTCCTTGAAGACCTCGATCAACTGGGCTTTGGCCAATGTTTGCGGTTGCGGCATCTTCGATTCCTCAGGAGAGCGACTGCCAGGTCATCAGCTCGTAAACGATCGACATCTCCTCGATCGCCAGTAAGCCATCTTTTGCATTGAGAGCGGGCGCCTTGAGCCTCACTGGCAGGCAGCCGCTCAGTTGAAATTCCACCTGCTCGGTACCGTCGCTGCCCAGCATCACGATGCTGGCCGAGCCGCGCAGCCCGCCGCCCCCGGGCGCGGCCGTGGCGTCGAACCAGCTCCAGAGATCGAAGCTCGAGGTCATGCCGCGCTTTAGCGTGAGCTGGCCGTAGCTTACCGGGCCGGCCATGTGCACCGGGCCTGTGTTGCGGCCGCCTTCGCGGATCGTCTTGGGCTCGATGTTCATCTCCAGGCCGTCCGCATCGGAGAACATGGCCGAGCAAACTGTGTCCGAGACTCCGTCGACTTCGATCTCGACCAGAAAGTTGAATGTTGTGAAAGGAACGGTCGCCACCTCAGCCCTCCGCCAGCGTCAGTTGGCCGCCGCTCTGCACGAGCTTGACGGTGAGGAACTGCATGGGAACCGAAGGCGCAACCAGGAGCTGCACAATGAATTGGCCCTGGTCCATCGTGGCCTGCGTGTTCACAGTGGAGTCGACGATCACCTGATAGGAGTCCTGAGCCGAAGCCCCGGCGAATGCGCCTCGCAGCAGCAACTGCTGCATCCACGCTTCGAACTGGCGCCCGACCGAGCGTTGTAGCGACGGCGAGTTGTTCCGGAAAACATAGCGCACCCCTTCACGCAGCGCGAGACGGCGCAGCAGGATGAGAAGACGGCGTACGTTGAGCGGTTCCAGTGGGTCGCCGTCGGGCATGAGCGTTTCCTGGCTGGTGATGAGGAAACCCTCCGGCTGCTGTGCGATCAGGTTGATCTGGCTGGCAGCGAAGCCGAGCGGCGTTGCGGCATCGAGAGCCGGTGCCAGTGCAACCGCATTGGCGAGCGCCACGTTGGCCGCCGCGATCCATGCGCCAAAGTTAAGCGTGGTGGAGGTGATGGCTCCGCAGACCGCGCCATCGGGAACAAGCGAGCGCAGCGACTGCGGCGGTGCGCTTGTGTTGTCCACCGTAACGACCCAGGGATGATACAGCGCGCCGAAGCTGGGCAGTGTTGCCAGCGGATCGCCGGCGAGGGCTGCTCCCAGCTTGGTTCGATAAGCAAGTGCCTCCGAGCGCTTGAAGGAATAGGGCAGGCTCAGGATGGCGGAAAGATCGCCGCGCGCGCCCGCCATCGTCACCAGTCCAGTGTGTACCGCCAGCAGCACCGGCGGCGCGGTGAAGGCGCTTGATGGATCGTAAGGCGGGAAGGGCTGGACGACCCACGGCGACACCGGCGCCGGCGTGGTGCTCACAGTATCGGACCATGGACTCGATGTGCCGTTGCGCGTCAAGCTGACGCGGAAGTAGCTGGACGGTCCCGGCGCAGCCCAGTAGTCGAACCCGTCCGCGGAGCCTTGATAGAGCGTATAGCCGGGATCGGATGTGAAGAGCGGGTCGCTCGAGGTTTCGAGCGTGAAGGAGTCGCCGGGCGCCGCAGCCGGGCTCCAGCTCAGCACCACGCGGTTGCGGTCGGGTACGAGCTGAAGTTGCGGCGCGGCCGGCGATTTGGTATTGCAGGGAGCAAAGTCGCCGTTGCCAAGCGAGACCTGCACCGTCTTCGACCAGGCGCTTGAGCCGTTCGCGCCGTATGCAGAGACGCGATAAGAGAGCACCTGCGGGCACTGCATCGTGCTCGCATACGCGGCAACGGTCACCGGCCCTACATCCAACGAAGATGCTCCGGTGGCGAAAGCAGGATCGCTCGCTTGCGCCACGAGGTAGCCCGCGGCTCCGGCGACTGCATTCCAAGAGATGAGATAGATTCCCTCTTCGTTCGGTATCGTCGCGTTGACCGGATCGGGCGCGGTCAGTGCCGGCGGCATGGCAGCGGCAGGCGTCCAGCCGCTATGAACCGCGTCGGGCACGGCGATCATGCTGATCTCGTCGGTCCCCAGCAGCGCGTGCACGCCTTCCAATGGGCGCGCATTGGGCATCTGGTACTGCACGTAGAAGGCCTGCGCGGACAGTGCGGCGGAGCTTAGGTCTTCCAGCAGCGGGTCGAGGAACAGCTCTTCGTTGAAGACGGTGAGCCCATCCCGGTCGAGCGCCGTTGCGCCGGGCTGCGTGGCGCCTTGTGTGAATCCGGCGTTGACCAGGGCCGTCATGCCGAGTGGAATGCCCACGCAGGCCCCGCCAGCTCCGGCTGCGGACGGTCCTGCCAGAGGGAAGCGCGGGTTGTCGATCACCGCGGAGAGCGCCGCGTATGGAATGGCCGCGGAGCCCGTGACGGGCGCATAGAGCGCGGCGTCTGTGGGCAACAGGCCCCAATACTGCGAATTCAGTGGAGAGAAGCCGAGCCCGGAGATCTGCATCGCCGTCTCGCCCTGCGGCCACGCCCACATTTCGAAGGTCACGATGGAGGATTGCGGAGTTTCCGCGCGGTTGGCGGCCCATGCCGTTGCCGGGTCCGCGGCCCACCACAGCAGCGTGCTGGTGAGCGTTGCCATTTCGCCGGCGGTCGAGCCCGGCGCGCCCGGGCCCGTTTCGATATTCTCCACCTGCGCCAGCAGAGTCTTCTGTCCAAACGCGAGGCGCAGCCATTGCCCCGGCGCGATAGTCATGGCCACGTCGCGTGTCACGCCCAGCGCCAAACCGTTCGCCAAGGAAAAGCTGGAGAACGGCACCGCCGCATCCGACCCGGCGCCCAGAAACGTAACACTGCCGGGATTGCCGGCGGGCACAGCAGCGGTCAATGCGGGCTGAAACCAGAACCAGCGGCCTCCGCTTTCCAGAGCCTCGTAGTAAGCCAGCGTTCCGCTCAAGGGATAGTACAACTGCGCCAGGTCGCCGGGATTCAGGCCCTGCGGCGCTTGCGGCTCCGAGCCGTGGCCGGGCCAGCCGGCGGCCTGCACCGGCAGCGGATTTTCGAGCAGCGTGGCGTTCACGGTAAGATCGTCCGACCAGCTTCCTTCGCAGCGCGCCGAAACCCATCCGGAGTGAAAGGCGCCCTCCGCGTCCACCTGCAAGAGTCCCGGCACCGTCCATGCATTCGAAAGAGCATTCTTCGCCAGGCGCAACACCCAGCAACGCGTGCCTCCATTGCGGAAGAAGGCGCGCACCGCGGGCGGTGTCTGCGCCATCCGCATCTGGCGCAGGTTCTGGTCCCAGGCAAGATCCAGATCCGTTCCGAAGATTTCCTGAAAACGATCCGGATCTTCCACCGCCACCGGCAAGCCGATTGGTCCTGACGGCAAGAACCCCGCGAACGCAGCAATGTCCATGCGCGGCAGCACCGGCGCCGGAGGCAGTGCGACGCTCTCGAAGTAAATGCCCGGAAGCCGCGCGGTGGTAGCCATGTTAGCTCTGCTCGATGCGCTCGGAGATCAGCACCAGTTCTTCTATCGCCACGTCGGTGCCTTTGCCCGTAAGCGCGGGGCCGGTGAGTTTTGTGGGCCGCGCGTTGGTCAGCGTCCACTGCTGCACGGGGCCGTTGTGCTGCTCGTCCATGAGCTGGATGATCACGGTTCGCCCTTGAGTCTGATCGCCATTGCGTACCGCGTCGATCCAGGAGTAAAGCGTAGTTACGTCCCCGATGACGCCGCGCTTGAGCGTGACATCGTTGATCTTGTAGGAGCCGGTGACCTTCACCGGTGAGTTCTCTTTCGAGTTCCCCGTGCGGTACTCGGCCACGTGAATCTCCATTCCCAGACCGGCCACTTCCTGAAAGCCCGCCTTGAAATCGTCCGGGCTGGGTCCGCCGGTGCCCAGATTCACGCGGAAATTAAATTGGCTGTAAGGCGTATCCCGATACGTCGCCATGCTGCTCTCCTTTCGCTGCCCATCCCTGCAGGATCCTGCGGCTCTTGCGCGCTCCGCATCCGGTGAGCCTGCTTCCCGCCCGCTGCGAGTAAGCAAGGCTCACCGTGCTGTTTAGCGTCAACTCGTGCTGCTTGCGGTGAACTGGCCGATGCGGAAGATGACGAACTCCGCCGGACGCAGCAGCGCCACGCCGATCACGCAGATGAGCCGCCCGTTCTCGATGTCGTTTTGCGTCATGGTCGTCTGGTCGCAGCGCACGAAGAAGGCTTGCGCCTTTGTTGATCCCATAAGGTGCCCGCTGACGAACTCGTTGTAGAGAAAGTCCGAGACGATCTGCTGCGTGGCTGCCCACGTATCGGGGCCGTTGTTTTCAAACACCACGTACTGTGTGCCCTCGTCGATGCTCTGCTTCAGGTAGTTCATGTAGCGGCGCAGGTTCACGTACTGCCACTCCGTATCCGAGGTGGCCGTGCGCGCGCCCCATAACAGATAGCCGCGCTGCGGGAAGTAGCGGAAGCAATTTACGCCGATGGGATTGAGCACATCCTGCTGGCCCTTGTTGAGCAGAGTCTCAAAGCCCAGGGCGTCAGTCACGACTTCGTTCGCCGGGGCCTTTTGCGCGCCCACTTCCTGGTCGTTGCGCGCATAGATGCCGGCCACGAAGCCGCTCGGCGGCAGCGTGATTTCGGTATCCGAAACCGGGTCGAGAATCTGCACCCAGGGATAGTAGAGCGCCGCATAGCTCGAGTCGATCTGGCCGCGCCAGGCGCTGATCTGCGCCACGCTGTAGTTGTCCGGCGAGTCGAGCACTGCGATGCGGTACTCCATTTGCTCGCAATGCGTGATGAGGTTGTAGGTCGTCTGCAGAGCGTTCTGATAGGCCGTCGACGTTGGGTCGGTCCCGGCGCCGAAGGTCGAACCGGGCGCCGCCACGATGGAAACATCCGTCACATCCTGGAAAGCCATCAGTCCGGTCTTGGGCGCGGAGGGATCGGGATTGCCGGCATAGTCGGCCGCGGTGGGCTGGTAGCCGTCGGAGCCCCACTCAAGTTGCACCGTGCACCGCCCAAGGTTGCCGCCTGAAGGCAGGCTCGAGATCGCCACCTGCGACACGGCCGGGGTCTGCGCCCGAATCTGGTCGAGGATGATCTGGGCAATTTCGATTCCCGCGGCGGGGCTGGAATCGGAGAAGCTGAAGACCACCGGAACCTGCGAGCCGCCCGCCGGAGGTGGCCCGAACTGCGCCGCGAAGGAGGTTGTGCTGCGCTGATCGAAGGTTATGCCGGTATAAGAAGCGCTGCGCGTGACCGTATCGGGATACTGGATCTGCAGGCTGGCTTTGAGCACCTGCACGGTGGTGCCATGAGGCAGCTCGGAGATATCGGTTCCGGAGCCCGCGGCCGTGTCGGTGGGGGAGTGAAAGCGCCAGCTTGATTGGCCGGTCGACTTGTTGAGATAGCTTTCGGCCCAGTAGATGGCTCCGCCCGAAGCGTGCGGGCTGCCGATGGGCGGGCTGATCCATGCAACGTCGTAAGGTTGCGTGCCGCGCAACTGCGACGACCCCACCGTGGGCGGGCTGATCGAGCTGAGCGTCTGCGAGAGCGCGTTGGGGCCGAGCGAGACGTTGATGAGCAGCGTGACATTGCCGGCGATGCCCGGATAGCTTCCCGTCCAGGTGATGGCTTCGGTTGCAGGCGGGCTGCCCGTTCCCGCCTGCTGCGCCCATGAGTATCCGTAGGGCACCGGCTGGTCGTCGAAAATTGCGAGATTGGGCGGAGCGATGGTGCCGGTGCTCGCATTCTGCGCCGTACTGGGCGAGTCGAAGATGCGGCTTACGTAGAGCAGGCTGCCGCCGTTGTCGAAGAACTCCCGCACCGACTGCGCGAGATAGTTGATGGTCTCCACGGACGCGCCGCCGGCTTGGTCGAACCGCAGCTCGTCCAGGCTGCCATACGTAGCGACGAAATCGTTCAAGCAGGTCAGCAGCGGCGGAGTGCCGGAGACCGGCCCGAAGCGCGTGGGCCCTACAAAGCCCGCAATGCTGGTGTTGACGCCTTCAATCGTCTGGGGGCCGCTGATTTCCTCGACGTATACGCCTGGCGAAAGGTACTGGGCCATTCTCTTTCTCCTTCCACTATGGCGGGGAGCTGCCCCGCGAGATGCTCAAAGTCCAAGTTGGCGATGGCGGGCTGCCGGCGCTGGAACTCAGCACGAGGTTCTGTCCGAGAACCAGCGTCTCCGTCAGCTGCAATTGAGGCGTGGCCGCATCGGTCCACAGGGTCGCGGCGGCCTGGGCGGTGAGAATGTCTTTCAAACTCGGCGTATCCGTCCAGGGCCATTGCGCGTTGGGGAATGCCGCGGCCGGATACGCAAGCTGATCGGGGCTGTACTGCGCGGTGATGGTTATGCTCCAGCTTTGCCCGGTAATATTGCCCTGCCCGCTGCCCGGCGGCGAGCCCAGCACCAGGCGCTGAATCACCGGATACGGCGCCAGCACCACGGCGCGGCCAGAGTCGTCGGCAATGCCCGTCCAAACCTCGGTCTCGCCGGCGATCTGCGCCTGCACCACCGCCCACGTGGCCGGCCGATTGGTATCGCGATCGAGCAGATCGGCATAGATGGCGCCCACTCCGGGCGGAACAGGCCGGCTTACCGCGGAGAACAGGTACACCAGACGCGGGTCGCTCGCTCGCTGCGCCACTCCCTGGACCAGGATGGCGCCCGTCTGATCGAGCGTGAACACCAGCACCGCAGGCAGATAGCGGCTGAGCAGATCCTGCACGGTTACCACATAGGAGAAAGTCTGCGCGGGCGGATTGTTGTTGGCGCTGGGATGCTCGGCTGCATAAAGGCCGGGAAGACCGAAGAACCCGTACACGCCCGAGCGCGTCAACACCGCGGAGAGTGCGGGCGCGCCCGAGCCGGCGAGGCGCAGGCTCACGGCCAGCCCATCTGTCACGGGCAGATCCTGCGTCAAATCCCAGAAACGCAGGCCCAGCGGCGTAAAGGTCTGCGAGGTCTCCAGAAAAGCCCCTGGACCGGGTGCCGGGTTTGCCAATGTTGTGCCCATCCAGATCCTTCAGTACTGCGCCACCGTCAGATCCCGATACTCCATAAACCGCTCCTGCACTGGCGCTCCGCCTGTTGCCGCCTCGGTGGACTCGATGCGCACCACACGCGCCACGTAAGGCACGGAGAGCTGGTAAACGTGCCGGATCATCACATCCCAGATATCGAACAGGTCTTCGGTGCTCAACTGCGCCAGCGCAATCTCAACGGTTTCTTCAGGAAAGAAAACGTCCGGTTTGTAGCTGTTTAACTGGCTGGCGTTAAGAATGGCGTTGTCTTCGAGCGTGCGCATCATCCAGCCGGCCAGTTCGTGCTGCAGCGAAGCGCTCTTCGCCCACGCGGTCAGCAGAAAGTGCAGCTCGAGCGGCAGCTTGGTTGGGCCGCGTTTGCCATTGGGCTGCACCCGGCCCGGAGGCGTGCGGTTCGTGCCGTCCTGAAAGATGCGGTAAAGCAAGAGCGAAATGCCTTCATCCATGGGGGTCAGGAAATCGTTGGCGACGTAGACCTGAAAATCGAGCGTGGTGTTGTTGAACTGTGTGGGATCGTAGCTCGCGCGCAACAGCCGGATAATCGCTTCGGTGGTTGCGGCAATAGCTGAGGTTGTCGCCATCGATTCCTTTGTCCTTAGTAGCCTGTGGTCAAAGTCCAGTTTTGGGGCGCGACTCGTAGGTCTGGGCTTTTTAGCCCGGACCGCCGCAAAGGCTCCATAATCAATGCGGCTTTAGCCGCTGAGGGATGGTTTTCCCAAAATTCGCAACTTCCACCAACCGCTGTTAGTAGCTCAAGTTTTTTCCAGCGGCCGCGGTCACGTCTCGCTCACCTCGTTATGCCGCCCCATCAATTCACTTTCCGCAAACGGAACCGCGCCTGATCGCCCGAGCCCATCTGCTCCAGAACTCCCTCCGCCGTTAAGTGGCGCAGCACTCTCTCCAGCACTTCCAGATCGACGCGTACCCTCTGACGCATCAACCACCACTCGGCGATTCCTTCCAGCGTGTCCATGGCTTGCGGATGTTCGGCGAGGTACTGGCGGATGGCTTCTCCCAGCTCCGGCTCGCACCACGTCCTGGAATTCGATCCAGCCACGCTGCCTTTCCCCGATGGTCGAATGCAACCGCATGGCCAAGTCGGAAACCCGTGCGAAACGCCCATAAATGCCGCAAATGTTGGAGAAACATGCGATGATTCGCACGCCGACTGGGTGGAAAGACCCCGGGCAAACGCCGGCTTCTCGTGTTCGTTTCTCGCCGGCTAGCCTGTATGCACTTTCATCGAAAGAGCTTTGATTCGCGTGGGCAGGTTTCCCCGCGGGTCGGGGGATTTTCACCTCACCGCGCCCCGTGTTTTCGATAAAGGCGCGAATGCCGCGGGAAAGCAGGGAGCGGCGGCATGGTATTCGCGCCCGTCTTCGCTTGATGTGGACACTTGCCGAAAGGAATTGACCGCGCTTATACGCCCGGCCCCGCCGGCGAGCGAAATCCCTTGGCGTCGAGGCTGTGCTTCTTGAGCAGCTTACCCAGGTCGCTGCGGTCTTTACCGGCAATGCGCGCCGCCTGGCTGATGTTGCCCGTCTGGTCCGCCATCAGCCGGCTCAGGTAGTCGCGCTCGAAGGCCTCGATGGCCTTGCGCTTGGCTGCCTGGAAGGAGAGCGCTCTCGGCTCGGCAACCGAGGCCTGCGCCTTATCTGCCGGCGCGTGCAAAGCCAGGTCCGCCGTTTCGATGGCGTCGCCCTCGCTCAGGTGAATGGCGCGAAGAATTGCGCTCTCCAGTTCGCGCACGTTGCCCGGCCAGTCCCAGTCCATCAGCGCAGCGCAGGCCTCGGTCGAGAGCTTCAGCTCGGGCCGGTGCGCCTTGCCGTGTTTCTCAACGAAATGCGCGGCCAGCGCCAGAATATCCTCTTTACGCTCGCGTAGCGGCGGCAGATTCACGGTAAAGATGCAGAGCCGGTAGTAAAGGTCGGCGCGGAAGCTCGAGGCGCGCACCAGATGATCGAGTTGCGCGTTGGTCGCCGCTACCACGCGCACATCTGCTTCGCGCTCCACGCTCGAGCCCACGGCGCGAAAGCGCTTGTCCTGCAACACGCGCAGCAAATCCACCTGCGCCTTGGCCGAAAGCGTGTCCACCTCATCTAGAAACAGCGTGCCCTTCTTTGCTTCGGCGATCAGGCCTTCGCGCCGAGTATGCGCTCCCGTAAACGCGCCGCGCTCATGGCCGAACAGCTCGTCCTCGAGCAGCGTGTCCGGCAGCGAGCCGCAGTTCAACGCCACAAAGGGATAGGCCGCGCGGCTGCTGAGGTAATGAATCGCGCGCGCCACCAGCTCTTTGCCCGTGCCCGTTTCGCCTCGGATGAGGACGGTAGCCTCGCTCTTCGACATGGCCGGGAGCTGCGCGATGGCTTTCAGGAAACTTGGGGCCCGACCCACCAGCTTGGCGAGCGCTCCCGAATCGCGCAGGCGATCCACCAAGGTCTCCATCGTTCCTCCAGCCTGCAGATAAGTTCAGTGAAACGCTGTATCCGCCCGGCCAACACGGCTCAAAAAGCTAGCGGTGCTTATTGGGGTGTGTGCAGCCGGAGCCCCGATGCAGCGGAGACAAGGCAGGCGCCAGTCTCGCCATGCCCCGGAGCCCCAAAGAAATTGGCACCCGGCCCGCGTTGCGGCAGCGGAGACAGCGGGCCGGAAAGAAAGACTGACCCACTAGACGGCCTGATCGGGGTACGCAAACGAAAGGCCTCTGGGGAAGCGCGCCGTTCAGGGCAATACTATACTCATCCATCCGCGAGCGCGCAAGCAGGAGTTTTGGAGCTGCGCATCGGGTAGTGAAGCTCGGCCTGTGGAAATCTCTCTGTCGGCAAGGATTTTTCTCCTCTGTTCCGATGCCGGCTATCGGCGCCTAACCTGAATGCTGTCGCAAGGAACGATATCGAGAGGTAAGGTTTCGATGCCAGGCCATTGCCCCGTTTCGTTTCCCACTTTGAAGTAATAGTCGGCCAACGCTTGGCCGGAGTCGCCCACGACAGCCACGAAGAGTACGCGTTTTTCCCCCGTTTTCCCTCCGAGCCTGCATTGGGGTGCAGACCATCTTTTATCGGTCTCGTCAAAGAGGGGCCGGCGCTTGAACGAATTCACCCCGCTTCTCAAAGACCGTTCGATTATCCAAACGCTCTTATCCGGAGGTCGATTCTTAAACGTCCCGAAGACTCCAACATATTCCTTAACATCAGAGGCATTGACGGGCGAGAATATCTTCAACCCATAGCCCTCCGCGAGAGCAGCTAGGTTCGAACTCCGGCTTGGAGCCCGCAAGATTAGAAACCCTCCGAATCCCGCCACGAGTGTCCCCGCCGCACCCGAGGCAAATCTCCACCCCGGTTCTGCGACTTTCAATGACAGCTGAGGGAGACCACCAGCCGCCCCGATCACAACAAGTAGCACCCCGATCACTACTACGGCCAACGGTGTGTTCTTGACCAGAGAATTCAGAAGTTTTTCCATGTGCGCTCAACACCCCGCAAACCGACGTCGTTCCGGGCCCTCGGGATGCGCCATCGAGGTCAGGACCCAGAGTCTTTCGCACTTTTCGTCTTCCCTTGAACCCAGGAAAGTTGCTAGGTTGCCCGATTTGGAAACGATCGACAGCTTTGCACGTCCTTTCTGGATAAAGAAACGGAATCGGCTTTGTCTCCCTGAGAGAAGAGGGCCTCGGCTTTTCGAAGTTCAACGATCCTTCGTCCAATCCCTGCATTGGCCAAGAACTCAGTTGGGCTAAACGCGGATTTTTGGAACCTTTTCATCGGAGAAACCTTCCTGCGCGCAAGCGTCCGTCTCGCCCGGCTATTTGCCTCGGGTAACCGAGCCATCCGGACCTTTTTCCAGTCTGGCAAGACTCTGAAATTCTGGGTGCCAAGCGACCTCTTTGAACGCATAATCGCCAATGCGCTCACCGACGACAGCACGTGGGCCAGATGGCCGAATAGTCGGCTTGTCGGACACGTGCTTTTCCGTTCTCGATTGGGAAATGACAGGCGCTCATCGAGAGCCGGGCGACGATGGAAGGAATTGGCCTGAGAGCGGGGAACTCTCATTGAGATTAGCCGGCGGAGGAGGCTTCACCAATCTGGCGCTCCGCGTCTCGACCTGACGGGGCGAGAGAAGAGATTACATATAGCTTTGCGGTGGACCTATGAAGCCGACTTCCTTCCCGCATTGCCCCGGCATGAGCCGGGCAGGATGCTGTTAACCGAAGGGTTCCTCATCCAGCCTTCTGGGCGCTGAACGGCTGGAAGGGAACTAACCATTCTGCACTTCGGCCTCGCATTCACCACGTGATGCGAGGAATCTTATTGGCAGTTTCAATGACTTTGTTCCTGGATACACTGCGGGCGATTGCGGTCCGCTGCGAGGCCCGGTCCTATTAGAGTCATTGAAAGACAAGGTTTTATTCGAACTTTAGCGGTAAATTGCTTGTCGCAACAGGGCGGCTGAAAACACATTCGCGTCAGGGGAATTCAAGGCCGAGACTGCTCCCTTGAAAGTGGTGGAAAATAGATTGAGGGCGCGAGACGAGCGATAGAATTATTGTAGTGTACGTTCATTAAGGAGTCGGGAATCGTGTTCTTCCAATTTTCGTGTGTCGGGCGGCTGCGAAACAGATTCGGAATGCACGGAAGATGGTGTGCTGAATTGGGTGCTGTGTGATTTGCGGCTATGCCTAAACTATGCCCAAACGGCCCACAGAGACCCTCATGGAACCTCGCGGAACCGCACCGAGCGTCTTGGGAGGCTGATTTAAGTACATGAAAAGGAGGAGATTAAAGAGGGAGCAGGGAAGGGCCCGGATGGCGAAATTGGCAGACGCAGCGGACTCAAAATCCGCAAGATCTAATGAATGCCGTGCCACGAATCAAGACTTCTTCCTGAACGAGAGCCGACAGATCTGGTCGAGGCGCGCCAGACTGTGGGAAAGAGAAAGGGAAGCCCTACCACGCCGACATTGGCCTTCGTCCTTGATTGAACGATGCAATTCTGCCGTCTAGAGGCCGCTCAACGTAAACCCCGATCTGACCGGCGCAGGCATTCCGAAGCCCTTGGCGTTCTCAAGGAGCCTCATTCCCTTTAGCCTGATTTGTTTGGTACAATTTGAATCACGGGACATGGACAGATGTTCTGGGTTGCGGGTCGCCTGCAGCGGCATTGACGGCAAGATTTCATGCTGTCCATGCTGTCCATTAATCGCGGAATTCGGTTAGATTCCGTGGAAAACGTGGAAGCGGGAGAAAAGATAGACAGCAGCGATGGACAGCAAATTCTTGGACTTAGCGTAAGTCGAAGAAAAGAAAGAGGGGACGTAGCTCAGTTGGTTAGAGCGCTGCCCTGTCACGGCAGAGGTCGCGGGTTCGAGCCCCGTCGTCCCCGCCATACAAAGCAAAGGACTTAAGCTTGTATGGCACCCACAGTGACAATCCACAATCCGATCCACAATTCACTGCACCAGGTGGCTTCCGAGTCCCACTGCACTCAGGAATGCACCTTGCGCTGCCTGTTTTTCGTCGCGATCATCCTGCGTGTAGAGGTTCATGGTCGTGCGGATATCGCTATGCCGCAACATACCTTGCACCGTCTTCGGATCGACCTTTCCCTTGTTCACGAGCCAGGTGCTTAAGCTGTGCCGAAGGTTGTGAAGACCGAAGCGCTGCCCCTTCGCGAGTACGACGCCAGCGCTGATTGCCGCCGGCCGCAGATGATCCTGCACGAACGTCGACGCCCAGATAGGTACTTTGCCGTCCTTGAGCAGCGACGGAAAGACGAAATCATCGACCTTCGAATGTGGGCTCTGCGCACGCCATTCCTTCAGATACTGCGCCAGTACCGGATGCATCGGCACATAGCCGTTTGAGGCCGCCGTCTTGGTCTCGCCGTCCTCCCCCTTCGCCCATCGCTTCGATATGCGGATTTGCCCGTCGCTCCACAGGATGTCCGACCAGCGCAGCGAGATGATCTCGGATGCGCGAAGCGCCGTGGCGGCGCAAGTCAGGACCAGCGTGTAATGCAGCGGGGTTGTCAGCTTATTGAGAATGGCTAGGGTTTGCTGCGGCGTGATAACGACTGCCTTGTAAAGGGATTGGGAACGCGTCTCGACATGCTCCACCGGATTCTTATCGACGCGCTCATGCAGGATGCCGACCTTATAGACCCGGAGCATGATGCCGCGGATCTTGGAGACCGTCGTCCAGGCCAGTCCATTAACAGTATGAAGCGACTTCATCCAACGCTGAATTTCCAGCGGTCGGATATCGCCAGCGAGCTCATTGCCCCAGCGGGCAATGAGGTAGTCCCGAACGTAATGCTCGACGATCGGGATAGTGTTGACCGACTTTTGGCGCACTGCATCGTCGCCAAAATCAGCCTTCAAATAAAATTCCGCGAGGGCTTCGAAGCGGATGCGAGTACCAGATTCTTCACTGTTGATACGAACGAGCAGCCCTAATCTGTCTACCTCACGCCAGGCAGCCTTCTCAGTAGCGAAATCCCTGAGAAGGCCAACTGGCAAGGTGTTTTCCTTGCGGCTGCCATCCGCTGTGTTGAGTCGGTAGCGAAGCATCCAAACATCTCCGCCCTTGCGGGACACGATTCTGAGTGATCCCCTCTGATATGCCATAACGTCTCATTTCAGTAGGGAACGCCTAATGATTGGATGATACGCCTGCTCGCCTTCAGGCGGTCGACGGGAATTCGTGCCCTGTTTGTGATCGATTGCTGCAGCGAGTTCCGAGAGGCGGAATACCCATGTCTTGCGCATTGCGCCAGTTCCGATAGGGTAGGCGCCGGTGATCCCGCGACGGGCGAGCTCCATTAAGAAACGCCGGCTAATTCCCATGAAATCAGCTGCTTCCTGGGCGGATACAAACGGTTCCGGTGCCAAGAAGAGCTTCGGCGTATCCGCTCGCGTGTTCAGCAATCGCTCAGAGTCTTGAAGATGTTGACTTGAAACTGCTACCGGGTTTGTCGCAGACATACAAAACTCCCCATCCTAGAGTCCGGCTCGGATAAGGCCGGCGAATGGGGGAATGTTGAGCTAGTTCGAGTATTCGGTCAAATCCTCTGTTTCAAATGGCATTTATTGGCGCAAAACGAGATCAATCAGGCGCCCCTTTGCACCAGAATGCATATGGAATTTGACCGAGTTCGAGAAGGGGCGCACGCTTCCATCGCTGTTGGAAATTCGGGTGGAATCTGGACTGAGCGTGTCTTCACTGCGGTCGAGCCGAATCGCATTGAATCCTTCACAACCACCCGCGGGAGGAAGCTGTGTTCGATTCAATCGTGGAGCTTACAGCCAAGCTTACGGCGACCGGCTACTTCATCGATCCGGTGATGATTAAGGTCGTCTATTTGGCGTCCAGGATGCAGAAGCCGCTCTTGCTCGAAGGGCCGGCGGGGTCAGGCAAGACGCAATTAGCCGTCTCGGTCGCCAAGGCCGCAGGGACGCATATCGAGCGGCTGCAGTGCTACCGGGGCGTGACCGAGGACCAAGCCATCGGGAAGTTCGACGAAGGGTTGCAAAGGCTCTATATGGAGTTCGCGCGCGGTGACCATGCGGACTGGCAGAGCGTGCAGGCGAACCTCAAAGGCCGCGACTTCTTCCGGGCGGGTCCGCTGATGCGCGCGCTCGAATGCGAGCGGCCGTGCGTTCTGCTCATTGACGAGTTGGACAAGGTGGACGAGGGTTTTGAGGCCATGCTGCTTGAAATCCTCTCCGCATGGCAGTTGTCGATCCCCGAGTTCGGCACGGTTGAAGCCAAGAGCATTCCCTTTGTCGTACTGACCAGCAATGAGGAGCGCAGACTGGGCGATCCCATCCGGCGGCGCAGTCTCTACGTGCGAGTGGAACACCCGACGCCGAGTCGGGAGGCGGAGATCATCGCCAGCCGCACGCCAGGAGCTGACGAGACGTTCCATCGGGAGATGGCCGGAATCGCGCTTTCGTTCCGCAATTATTCGCTCGAAAAGCCGCCGTCGGTCTCAGAGATGATCGACTTCGCCAACGCACTTCGGTTGCTTGGCACGGATCACGTGACGGAAGACCTGCGCGACGTGCTATTGCCGTTCCTAGCGAAGACGGAGAAGGACCGACGTCACCTGCTCTTGCGCGAAGGGTTCAAGAGCCTGCTCGACGATGGCGCGCGGTTCGCCGCCAGGCTCAC
>Ga0181530_10000493_pt1 | contig 50353 bp, 37 predicted proteins | sample PEATcosm2014_Bin_42_FD_119769 | JGI IMG/M metagenome (GOLD analysis project Ga0181530, IMG submission 119769) | Peatland microbial communities from MTU Mesocosm Facility, Houghton, MI, USA - PEATcosm2014_Bin10_60_metaG | ecosystem: Environmental > Terrestrial > Soil > Wetlands > Peat | place...
GTGCCGCCGTTCGACCTGATCCACCTCAGCGGGAAGGGGTCGCTGTTCGTTACGCGGCCGACGCTGTGGCACTACATTGCGACAAGGGCGGAGCTGGAATGGCGCGCGGGGGACGTGCTGGGTTGGGCGGCCAAAGGCAAATTGAAGCTGCGCACCGAATATGTGTATCCGCTGGCCGAGGCGGCGCAGGCGCAGAAGGACCTTGAGGGGCGGAAGACTACGGGGAAGATTCTGCTGGAGCCGTGAAAAAGCAGGGAACAGGGAACAGGGAACAGGGAACAGGGAACAGCGTGTGCCCCTCGGATTGATCCGCCAACATTCCGTCGGCGAATCCGCAGTGAGGAATGGAAATGGGAGTACTCTACAAAGCGACATTTCCGAAGGGATCGAAGGTGCGGGTGATCTCAAGGGGCGCGTTGGAGATCTTCGCGCGAAACTGGAACTATCATCACAAGCTTGAGGCAGAACAGATGAAGTTTGCGGGGGCGGCTGCAATCGTGAAAGAGGTTAGTTTCTATCACGGGGGCGACCAGCTATACGTACTCGAGGGTGTTCCAGGCATTTGGAGCGAGCCCTGCATTGAGTCCGCAACTCAGCCTCAACCGTGCGTTGGCCCGAACCGTTTTTCCGTCGAACACTAGACCATGACCACGATTTCCATTGCGTCTGATGATCGGGTGTTTGTGCTGACCGGGGCGGGGATCAGCGCGGAGAGCGGGCTGCCCACCTTTCGCGCCTCGGACGGGCTGTGGGCGGGGCATAGCATCGAGGATGTGTGCACGCCGGAGGCTTGGCAGCGGAATCCGGCTCTGGTGTGGGAGTTCTATTCGGCGCGGCGGGCGCAGGGCGCGAAGGCGGAGCCGAATCCGGCGCATGTTGCGCTGGCGGAGCTTGAGGGGCGGCTGGGCGAGCGGTTCTTTCTGTGTACGCAGAATGTGGACGATCTGCACGAGCGGGCGGGCTCGGTGCGGCTGGTGCACATGCACGGGGAGCTGGCCAAGGCGCGGTGCGAGCGGGAGTGCGGACGGGCGCCGGTGGAGGATCGGGCGATTTACAAAAGCCTGAGCGAGGTGGGGCGGTGTGCGTGCGGCGGACGGCTGCGGCCGCACATTGTGTTCTTTGGCGAGATTCCGCTGGAGATGGAGCGGATTCAGGAGGAGATCCGGAAGGCCACGCTGATGGTGGTGGTGGGGACTTCGGGGTCAGTATATCCGGCGGCGAACTTTGTGCATTGGGCGCGACAGGGCGGGGCGCGCACAGTGTATGTGGGGCCGGAGAAACCGCTGAACGCTTCGGCGTTTACGCATGTGGTGGAGGGGAAGGCTGGGGAAGCGTTGCCGGGGCTGTTTGTGGTGTAGCGGAGTTGGCGCGGTTAGCGAAGTTGGCGAGCCAGCAACTTATTGAGGATTGAATAATATAGTGAAACTTCTGGATTTCTGTGCTATCTTCCGGCCGTCGCCAAAAACCTCGTCGCCTCTTTAAGAGCAAATTGCCACGAATTCGTTGGCAGGAGTGCGTGTCAGGTTCTCGCTCTGGAGGCAGACGCTTTAGAGTTCGAGCGTGCCGTGAAGGTACAAGCGTGCGCAGCCCGCGATCTTCACGCGATCGCCGCCGATTGTGCACCGCATGGTTCCACCGCGGACACTGAGTTGTTGCGCACGCAACGTGTCCTTACCCAGCCGCTCCGCCCAATATGGAGCCAGTGTGCAGTGTATCGAGCCGGTTGCGGGGTCCTCATCGATGCCGACCGACGGCGCAAACAATCGGCACACGTAATCCACGCCACCCTCGCCGGGAGCGGTAACAATCGTTCCGCCGATCCCGATATCAATTTTTGCAAGGTGGGCAAAATCGGGCGAGAGCGCTCGCACTTGCTCAGCCTGATCCACCACCACGAGGTAATCGCGCGATTTCATGACCAGCGCCGCTTTCAAACCCAGGGCTGGCAAGAGGCCGGCTGGCGTCTCACAGGGTTGGGGTGGCCTGGCGGGAAAGTCCATTTCAAAGCCGTCTTGTTCCTGAGCGACGGTCAACATGCCGCTGCGGGTGTGGAAGCGAACCGGCCACACGTTGTGCTTCCGCAGCGCGAGCACATAGGCGGATGCCAGGGTCGCGTGCCCGCATAGGTCGTCCTCGACTTCGGGTGTAAACCAGCGCAAGTCGAAATCACCGTCCGCGCGAGGAACAACAAAGGCTGTCTCGCTGTGCCTGTTCTCCGCCGCAATGTTCTGCATGACGCTATCCGCGAGAAAAGCGGAAAGGATGCAGACCCCCGCCGGGTTACCTCGAAAGAGCTCATCCGTGAATGCATCAACGTGGTAATACGTAATTGGCATGTCGTGCTCCTCCAGGTCAGCCCACCAAACATCTCCCGATTTGAGCAACAATACAAACCGTAATCCGCTCCGATACTACCGCGATTTGATGAACTCGACGCGGCGGAAGCGGAGGGCGGTCCAGTCTTCGTCGATGGCCACGGCGCGGACGGTTTCAAAGCCCGCGGATTTGAGAGCGGCCCAGCCGGTGTCGCGATTGAAATCACATTTGTATTTCTTCGATGTTCCCTTGGGATAGGCGAACCATACGATGGCGTCGCCTTTGGCGAGGGCGGCGATTTTGGGGGCGAGCGAGTCGACTTCGGCCTGGCGGGTGACGAAGGCGAGGGAGAAGCGGATCTCGGGGAGGGACTCGAGGTAGCGATGGATGGTGGTCACGGGCAGGCATGAGAGCTCTTTTTCGAAGCTCTCGGGAGCATGCAGGATGAGGATTTCCTGGTGATCCTTGAGGTTGAGTTTCTCGAAGACGGTGGCCATGGATTTTTATCTTAGCCGATTGGGGAATAAAATCTGCAAACGAATTTCCTGCGGAGAGGGCCCGTTATAAAGTGCCCGATAAGAAGCCAGAATAAAGAGCTGTAGATAGGTGGAGCTATCCCACCCTAGCGGCAAAAACAAAGACGCCGCGAGGGTGGGGCACCCGCTATTGTCGGGCACCCGCTATTGTCGGGCACCCGCTATTGTCGGGCAGCCGCTATTGTGGGGCACCCGCTATTGTGGCCTCCCAGGGACCGTTAGAAGTGGAAGCGGTAGCGGAGTTCGGCGGAGAACATGCGTGGATCGTTGAAGTGGAAGCCGCCGATGGTGATGGAGTTGTCGAGCAGGATGCGGTGGCTGGTGACGTTGACCACATTGACGGCGAGCTTCCAGCGCTCGCCGAGCGCGTGGCCGGCGGAGGCGTCGAAGGTGGTGTGGACGGGGAGATAGGGGCCGTCGTAGGGGCCGTTATTGGGGCAGGTGGATGGATCCGCGCAGGCCAGGCCGTTGGAGAACCCGGAGCCGTAGTAAACGTTGGTTGAAAACCAGGTGTGGAGGGGCAGATTGGATGTAAAGCCGGCGTTCAGCGTGTCGCGCTGGTCGTGATCGAGGGAGATGTAGTGGAAGCCGCCGTTGGCGCAGGCCGGATCGTCGGGGTTGGCGCAGGTAAAGCCGCCGATGATGGCGCCGCGCTGCTGGGCGATCTGGTTGGAGTACGTCACGTGGAACTGGCCGGCGTGAGCCAGTTGCGGGGAGCGGAGAGTGAGTTCCCAGGCGCGGACCAGGGCTCCGTTGACGGCGATGGGGAAGTACATGTTGGATTCGCCGAGGTTGGAGTGGTCAAGGAAGTTGTTGACGCGGTCTTTGACCGTGGCTACGTCGAGGAGCCAGCCCTTATATGGAATCTGAATTCCGAACTGGTGCTCTTCGTCGCGCTCGGAGGGAATGGGAGTGAAGGTGTTTTCGCCGGAGGGTAGGCTGGAGGCGTAGTTGAGGACGGAGTTGGAGACGGTTTCAAGAGGCGCAGGCTGGAAGAAGTGGCCGTAAAAGCCGCGCAGGACCCAGTGGAGACGGGAAATTTCGACGGTTGCGCCGATGCGGGGATAGGTCGCGGACTCGTCTAATCCGCCATGGTAGAAGGAGAAGCGCTCGCCGCCGAGCAGCGTGACGTAGCGGCCCAGTCGCAGGTGGTCGGAGAGGTAGAACTCGCCCAGCGCGGCGCTGGCGTTGGCCCCGGCGTTGGGTTGCGATGCTGCGTTGAGGCTGGGGTCGTTGATCAACACGCCGAACAGGTCGCTCTCTGCCTGGTAGAAGGTGTAGACGCCGGCGGAGAAGCTGTTCGGCCCCGCGTCAAGATGGGCATCGGCCTGGCCGCCCACATAGTTCGAGCCCTGATGCCAGGTGGTGGCGACGGGAGTGTTCGTTGGGAGTGAGTCATAGTCAGCCTGGTTGAAGTGGTAGAAGGGCGCGGCGGAGATCAGCGCCTTGGGCGAGAAGGTGTGGACCCAGTTGGCGATGACGAAGGAGTCGCGCTCGGTTTGGGCGTCGCGCAACCCATAGGAGTTGTAATAATTGCTGAGCGCCTGCCAGTCTGTCAGGCTGGGATCGTAGGGGACGTCAAAGTAGTCCTGGCGGTATTGGGCGTTGATGCGGAGCTGGTCTTTGGGGGTCTGGTTGCGGATGAGGGAGAGAAAGCCGCTCTGGGAGTTTGTGGCGTCGTGGTAGAGGTCGGCGACGGGCGTGGCCAGGCCGTAGTTGGAGCGGGAGCCCGTGAGGCTGGTGTACCAGGCGGTTGCGGCGGAGTGGTCGCCGAGGGAGAGTTGGGCTTCGCCGGTATAGAGGTTGCCGGCGGAGACGAGGAGTTCGCCGTCGCGGCTGCGCTCGAAGCCGTTGCGGGGCAGGACGTTGAAGACGCCGTAGGTGCGGTCGCCTATTTCGGCGTCATAGCTGCCGCGCTGCGTTTCCAGGGAGTCGATGTCCTTGGGGTCGATCTGTGGGCCGACATTTGCGGCGATTTTGGTGTTGGGAATGGCGACGCCGTCGATGAGCCACGATGTCTGATGCCCGCCGCGCATGTGCAGCATATCGTGAGTCATGTAGGCGCCGGGGACGTAGTCGGTGATCATCTCCATGCCGATGGTGCGGTCGGCGCCGGGGGTCAGTTCGATGTCGGCGCGGGTGATGAGGGTGGTGGGGGTTACGGAATCGGAGGCAGAAAGGGAAGCTTCCAATCCCTGGACGACGACGGTCTGCGTTGCGGGGGCTACGGGGAGCAGAATGTGCAGGAGGGGGTTGGTGCCGGAGGCGACGGTCACTGGCTGGGAGACGGCGGCGAAGCCGGGGGCTTTGATTTCCAGGCGATAGACGCCGATGGGGACTTGGGGGAGTTCAAAGTCGCCCTCGGAGGTGGTTTTGGCGTGGAGGGTGAAGGTGGAATCGGCGGCCAGGAGGGTGACGTCGGCGCCGGCGATGGGGCGATGCTGGGAATCGTGGACTACGCCGTGGACGGTGGCGAAGACGGTGGCCTGCGCGGGGATGGAGGCGGCCAGCCACAGGGCTGCGGCAAGAGAATAAAGACGGCGCATGAGAGAAGGGACCTCCGGGAGTGATGCGGCTCAAGCGCAGAGCGAGCCGGCAGACATGGACCCTTGGCCTGCAAAAAGCAGGCAAAGGAAGGGGCTGTCCTTGAAGGGGATTCTCAGGCGAGGATTGAGGCGGGAGGACCGCGGCCGGCGCGGGTGCGGATCTGGCTGAGGCGGGCGGCGGCGCGGGCCCCGGCGGGCGAGTGGGGTTGCGCGAGCAGAGCGGGCAGGCAGGCAGGGGAGGCGGCCTGCGCAAGAGTGGACGTTGTGGGCGCGGCGGCGTAACCGGGGAAACAGGGGCAGGTGGAGGGGGCGGTTAAGATGGGTTTGCCGGATGCGGCCTGGGCCATCATGGCGGACCTGCGCAGGGACATGGCACAGTGGTGGGCGCCGTGGCGGCGGCAGCAGGGGGGCAGACGCGCGTCGTCGGCGGCTCCGAGCGCGGCCGTAAAGGGGCCGAGGGCGAAGAAGAAAACGAGGAAGATGGAAAGGGCGCGCCGCATCTGGGATTCATGTTACATGAGTTCGTGGAATCCCACCCTTGCGGTAGAAAAAATCGCAAGGATGGGGCACCCAGGCCCTTGGCTCAAAGTGGGCTTCGGTTAGTCAGTGCGATTCGGTCAGGTATCATCGGGTTATTCGGTTCTTGATGCAGAGAATAAGAGGAAAAGCCGGTGTCTGAAGTGAATGTGTCTGTATCGCCCAAAGAGGTTTCTTCCCAGGCCGCGCAGGAGTCGCGCGTCGGATCCCACCCGCGGCGGCCGCTGCGGATTGCGCTGTTTGGATTTGGGACGGTGGCCAATTCGGTGGCGCGGATTCTGGTGGAGTCGAAGCCGCAGGGGCTGGAACTGACGCACGTGTTCAACCGCGGGGTGGAGCGCAAGAGGGTGGACTGGACGCCCAAGAGCGTGGAGTGGAGCGAGGATGCGGACGCGGTGCTGAGCTCGGATGTGGACGTGGTGGTGGAGCTGGCCGGGGGGCTTGAACCGGCGGGCGGCTGGGTGAGGAGGGCGCTGGAAGCGGGCAAGAGCGTGGTGACGGCGAACAAGAAGCTGATTGCCTACCACGGCGTGGAACTGGAGCGGCTGGCGGCGGCCAGGGGCGGACACCTGAAGTATGGCGCGGCGGTGGCGGGGGGGATCCCGGTGATTCCGGGGCTGGAGCAGGGGCTGGCCGGGGACAGGATCGAGCGCATTGAAGGGATTTTGAACGGGACGTGCAACTTCATCCTGAGCAAGATGGAGGATGGGGCGGAGTATGCGACGGTGTTGGCCGAGGCGCAGGCCAGGGGGTATGCGGAGGCGGACCCGACGGAGGATGTGGGAGGATTTGACGCGCGGGCCAAGCTGGCGATCCTGATGCGGCTGGCGCTGCGGGCGGAGGTGGATCCGGAGGAGATTGTGCCGCAGTCGATCGAGACCATTACGGCTGTGGACTTCAGCTATGCGCGGGACCTGGGATGCACGATCCGACAGGTGGCGCGGGCGGAGCGGTCGGATGGGCGGCTGGCGGCGACCGTGGGACCGATGCTGGTGGCAGTGCGTTCGCCCCTGGCGTGGTCGCGGGGCACGGAAAACATGGTGATCGCGACCGGGCACTACGGCGGGGACGTGGTGTTCTCAGGGCGCGGGGCAGGCGGACATCCGACGGCGGTGGCGGTGGTGAGCGACCTGCTGGCGCTGGCGCACGGATCGCGGCGGGTGGAGATTCCGGCGGCGCCGGCGCAGGTGGGCGGGGAGTTTGAGGTTCCGCATTACATACGGTTCCTGGTGAGGGACCGGCCGGGGATTGTGGCGGAGATTACCGGGGCGCTGGCCAGGGAGCGGATCAATATTCGAGCGATCGTGCAGAAGCCGGGGTATCCGCAGGATGCGCTGCCGTTTGTGGTGACGGTGGAGCCGTGCAAGAGCTCGGCGCTGAAGAGGGCGCTCGAAAGCATCCGCACGATGGATTGTTTGTTGGTGGAGCCGCTGGATTTGCAGATGCTGGAATAGCGGAGTTAGCGCGGTTAGCGGAGTTGGCGGAGCTAGCAGGGCGTTGGCAATGGTGAATGGAACGAGAGTTGCTTTGGGGGGCGGGCGATGATCGATACGATTTATCGATGTGAGATTTGCGGAACCGAGAGCGACAATCCGGTGCGGTGGATTGCGATCCACTGCAGCGACGCGCAACTGACGGTTTTCAAATGGACGAAAGAAGCTGCCAATGCGCCCCACGCGCGGCACTATTGCGGCGAAGCACACGCGCAGGTTTATATCAGCCGCTGGCTGGAGTCCCTCTGCGGCTAACCTTGCGAATCAGTTTCTTGATCTTCATTCCTTGCAGCTTGCGGAAGCAGGGCCGGTGGACTCGCGGATGACGAATTCGGGGGCCATGACGATCTCGGAGGGGTATTCGTTTTCGCGGTGGGCGATGCGTTCGAGCAGGATCTGGGCGCCGCGGCGGCCCATCTCCAGGAGGGGCTGGCGGACGGTGGTGAGCGAGGGCGTGGAGTAAGCGGCGGACTGAATATCGTCGAAGCCGACCACGGAGACGTCTCCGGGGACGGAGAGGCCGGCGTCCTTGAGGGCGCGGATGGCGCCGATGGCGGCAATGTCGTTGAAGCAGAAGATGGCGGTGAAGTCGCGGGTTTTTTCCAGTAGTGCCCGCATGGGTTTGTAGCCGATCTCGGGGGCCATGGGGTGGTAATTGTCCTTCATGGACCAGCCGGCGGAGTCGATGCGGATGGCGAGGGCGGGGTCGATCCTGAGATTGATTTCCCTGGCTACCTGCTGGATTGCTTCCCAGCGGAAGTCGGAATCGGGGATGGCGTGGGGGCCGCGCATGTAGGCGATGCGGCGATGGCCGAGCGCGTAGAGGTGAGTGAGAGCCTGCTCGACGGCGAGGTGATGGTCGAGGACGATGTTGGTTACGTTTTCAACCACGCTGTGGGCAGAGATGGCGACGACGGGAACGGGGACAGCAATGCGGTCGGCCGGGGTGTTGAGGAGCAGAAAGCCATCGACGGCGCGCTCGACCAACATGCGCGGGTATTTTTCGATGAGGTCGCGCTTCCAATCGTGGCAGGCGGTGAAGTAGAAGTAGTGGGCGGCGGTGAGCTCCTGGACGACGCCGCTCATGACGCGGGTGAAGTAACCTTCGCTGAGGTCGGGGGCGAGGACGCCGACGCTCATGGAGCGGCTCTGGCGCAGGGAACGGGCGAAGTAGTTGGGGCGGTAATTGAGCCGGGCGGCTGCTTCGATGACCCGATTGCGGGTCTCCTGGGGGATGGACTTGGCGGAGGGGGAGTTATTCAGGACCAGAGAGACGGTGGTTGGCGAAAGCTCCAGGTGCTCGGCGAGCATCCTGAGGTTGACGTGTGCTGGCGGCGTAGAAAGCTTTCCCTTTGCCATGTTGGAGTTGTAACACGTTTTCTGCAAATGGGAAACAGTGTTTCCCCTCTAATACATCGATTTTCCAGTTATGGAATACAGAATGCCTACGGGTGATTGAGTTTTCGGTCAAGAAATCGGGTTCCCAGCGACCTCTCCTGGCCGCCGGGGTCGAAACGAGGGACGGACTGTCAGGGGGCCTGCATGTGGTTGAGTCCGGGATTGAGGGGCCAGGTTTTGCCGTTGAGGACGAAGGTGCCGGTGAGTTTGCCGGGCAGGGTGATGGATGCGTTCAGACCGGCTCCCTGGCGCTGATATTCGACCGTGATTGTGCCCTGGGGATGCGGGTAGGTGGCGGTGAGGGAGGGTAGAGTGCCCAGGTGAGGCGCGATGCGGACGGTGGCAAAGCCGGGGCTGGCGGGCTCGATGCCGGCTACCAGGGTGAGCAGGTCGTAGATGGGATGGGCGCTCCAGGCGTGGGAGTCAGAGCGGGTGTTTCCTGGGACTTCAGGCCAGGTGCTGAAGTGAAGGGCGAGGAGTTTGCGCCAGGGGTCGATGGAAGGCAGGTATTGGTCCGCAAGGCCGGCGTGGTCCAGGGCGCGGGCAAGGTAGAAGCGGAAGTAATAGGAGGCGCTGAGGGTGCCGTCGGGGGTGGTGCCGGGGTCGATGGCCAGCATCTGGCGCAGGACCTCCTGCCGGCGGTCTTTGGGGATGACGTCGTAGAGGACGGCGAGGATGTTGGCTTGCTGGCTGAAGTTCTTCTGGTCGGGGGTGTCGGCGATGAGTCCGCGCGAGGCGGACCAGCATTTGTCGTAGAGGCCGGCGCGGACGTGGGCGGCGCGAGACTGATAACGAGTGGCGAGGAGCGGGTCGCCGAGGGCCTTTTCGAGATCGGCGGCTTCGCCGAGGGCGCCGAGGTATTCGAGCGTCGTGACGCAGGATTCGCCGTGGGCGTCGTAGGTGGGGATCTCCTGCTTGTCACCGACCCAGTCAATGAAGCTCCACCAGGGGAGATGGTGCAGCAGGCCATCCGAATCCTCGTAGCCGCCAAACCAGCTGAGCACGGTGCGGGTTCCGGGAAGCAGCGAGCGGGCGAAGCCGCCGTCGTCGGGGCGGTAGAGCCAGTAGTCGTGGAGCATGCCCACATAAAGCAGCGAGAAGGTGGGGATGGATTGCGGCAGGGAACTGGGGTAGCGGCTGCGGGTAATTCCTTCCGGAACGCGGGAGAGGTCGAAGGCCTGGAGCGCCTGGCGGGCAAGGCGGTCGTCGCCGGCTACGGTGTAGGAGATGAGAGCCTGGATGCGAGTGTCGCCGACGTATTGGAGCTGCTCGTAGTAGGGCGTGTCCATGTAGGTTTCATGGGCGTCGAGGCGGGCGGTGCGCCAACTGATCTCCCAGATTTTGGCCAGGCCGGGGTCGGGGGAGTTGAAGGTGGCGCGTTCCTGAAAGGGGTAGGCGGTGAACTGGGCGGTGAGGGATTCGAGGGTGATGGGGTCGGCGCCGGTCTGAATGTCGAGGTCGAGATAGCGCCAGGTGCGCCACCAGAGGGGCTCGAAGGTGCGATGTTGGCCGCCGTCGGGAAGAAAACTGTCGGTGATGCCGATGGCTTTGCGGTCGCCGACATCGTCGCGGTCGCCCTTGTGCTGATCCTTGTCGTAGAGGGCTTCGGCGTAGGTGAGAGTGATTTTGGCGCCTTTGCCGCCGGAGACGGTCAACTGGGGATAGGCGGTGGTGAGGGTTTTGCGGTCGAGCAGGATGTGGATTTGGATTCCGGGCGCGAGGGTTACGGGCGCGCTCGGAAAGCGGCTCAAGCCCGGCTGCTCCGCACCGATCATATCAAGCCGCACAATATCACCGGGACTGGTGGGCGCGTACTCCGTGTGCGGAAGCTCATCCGGGATCAGGCCCCAGGGGTTGTCGGCTTCGGTGTCGGCGGAGTGGGCTCTGCCGATGTCTTCGAAGATGCTCTCGCGGATGGGCGAGGCGGCGGGGAGCCATCCCGAGCCGGCGGCTGCGGGCGTCTGCCAGTTCCAGTCGTAGAGCGCGGCGTTGATCTCCTCGCCGGGGCCGGAAGCCATGTACTCCCAGGACCCATTTTTGGGACGCGACAACGGGCGCTGGCCGGGCTCGATTTCGACGAACCAGTCCTTCGGCGTGCTGATGGACGCGTCGCCGGCTGCCTCGCTTTCGAGCAGAAAGGCGGTGCGGTCTGTCATCTGGGCGACCGGCGCGTAGACGCCGAAGTTCCAGACGGTTGCGGTGATCAGGTTTTTCCCCGGCTGAAGCAGGGGCGCGAGATCGAAGCGCTGGTAGCGCCAATGAGCCAGATCGCCGCGGGCGGGGCCGTCGCCGGCGCGGTGGCCGTTGACGTAGAGGATGAAGCGGTTGTCGGCGCTGACGCGGACGACGTAGGTGGCGGGAACGGCGGAAAGCGTAAGGGTGCGGCGGAAGTGGAGCGCCACGGGCTCGCGCAAAGGGGCCGTGGGGTGGGTGATCCACGAGGCTTTCCAGTCGCGGTGGGGCGGGTCTGGCTGGGCAGGGGTTTGGACCGGAGTTGAAGCCGGGCTGGGGGCGGGGGTTTGAGCTTGAAAGGCGATGGCGGCAAGGACGAGGGCGAAAAGGGTCAAAACTGGGCGCATGGGATCGGGCTTTCCGTTGAACAAGCCTTAGCTTAACGGAAATGGAAAACCATTGGAGGAATGATTTCAGTTTTTTTGGTTGAGGATGGGGGAGGGGAGTTGAGGATGGAAGCCTAGATGAGGCGCAGGAAGCGGTCGGGGTGGAGTTGGGCGCCGGGGAAGACTAGCTCCAGGTTAGCGGCGCCGATGGTTTTGGCGACGGCTTCGCCGAGGACCTGGCGGAAGTCGGTGGTGACGGCGAGGTCGCGCCCTTCGTTGAGCTGCTCGTTGGCGAGGCCGGGCCAGCGGCCGTAGACCTTGCCGCCTTTGACGGGTCCGCCGAGGACGAACATGGCGTTGGCGTGGCCGTGGTCGGTGCCGCCGGTGCCGTTCTGGCGGGCGGTGCGGCCGAACTCGGACATGGTGACGAGGGTGACGTTTTCCGCGCTGTCGCCGAGATCGCGCCAGAAGGCGGCAATGCTCAAGGAGAAGTCGCGCAGGCGGTCGGCGAGCTGGCCGTTGACGCCGCCCTGGTTCTGATGCGTGTCCCAGCCGCCGATGTCGGTGAAGGCAGCTTCAATGCCGAGGTTGGACTTGAGCAGTTGGGCGATCTGCTTCATGTTGTTGCCGAATTCGGAGTTGGGATAGTCGACGCCGGGGGCGGGCTTGTACTGGGCGGGATTGGCGTCGTGGAGCATTTTGACGGCTGCGAAGGTCTCTTCGCCGGTGGCGTGGAAGATGCTGTCGCCGCTTTCTCCGTACATGGCCTCGAAGGCGGCGGCGGCCGGTGAGGGAGTTGGTCCTTTGTTGGAGCCGCCGACGGCGAAGTTGTTGACGCTGGAGAGGGCGATGGCGGGGATTTTGCCGGCCAGAGTGCGCGGAACCTGGGAGCCGAGGGCCAGGGCGCGAAAGGCGGTGTGCTGCCGGCGATGGCGGAGGTCTTCCGATTGCAGGGCGCGGTTGAGCCAGCCATCCTCGGTGCTCTTGACGCCGGGCGTGCCGGATTCCATGAAGTCCTGGGCATCGAAGTGGGAGCGGGACATATCGGGCGAGCCGGCGGCGTGGATGACGGCGAGATGGCCCTGTTCGTAGAGCGGCTTGAAGGCGGCCAAAGAGGGGTGGAGGCCGAAGAAGCCGTCGAGATCGAGGACCTGGTTCTGGGGAATGGCAATGCCGGGGCGCATGGAGTAGTAATTCTGCTCGCGGTGGGGGACGACGATGTTGAGGCCATCGGCCGCGCCGCGCTGGAAGACGACGACGAGGCGGCGGGCGGGGGCGGTGGAGGCTTGGGCCAGTACCGAGCGGACGAGGAAGCTGGGGATGGCCGCGGTGCCGGCGATGGCGAGAGCGCCGTTGCGCAGGAAAAATCTCCGGTTGGTCTGCATGGTGTGCCTTCCTATGTTGTGGGGAATACAAATTCTTCTTCTTGACTTCGCATTCCCTCAGGGGTTAAAACCCTTCGTCTTTCCGGCCCTTTTCGGCACGACTGAAGTCGTGCCCTGACACAAAGCAGGTTTATGAAACACGCTCCTGGAGAAGACTTACAAAGCGCTTGCGACTAACCTGAGACGTACTTACAATGGACTTACAACTTACTTACAATGGACTTACCGGCGTTGAAACTCCGGAGAGCCGAGCAATAGCCCGGCCAGCAGTTGGTCCTGTTTTTCGAGTGCGGCGGCGGCCTGAGCCGGAGTTATTGGCTTGGCGGATGCCAAAACTGGAATGACCGGAGCCGCGTTTTGCGCACTCTGGGCTTGGAATTGCTCGAGGAGGGCGGCGCGGGTGGAGTCGCTTATGCCGCCGGCGACGAGCAGGGATTCCAGACGCTGTTCTTCGGCCGCAGAACTGGAAACGATGCCGGCCGGCATGTAGCTCCCATCCTGTTGCGCCGTCCAGGTTACGGAGACGCCGGGGAGCTTGTTGGCGGCCAAGGCGAGCGCGAAGTTCATGCGGTTGACGAGGGCGCCGGTGCTCACCCAGGTGGAAGACTGCCAGTTGTAGCCGGTGGGAGGGACCGAGCCGTAGAGGGGCATGCCCATTTCGCGGAGGGCGTTGACCAGCGGCTGCAGATTGTCAGTGGCAGCATTGCCGGCGCGGGCGGCGGAGACGACGAACTCGATGGGGGTTTTGACCTTGGCGCGATAGGCGTTGGTGGACCAGAACTCGGGGGAGTGGAAGAGAGTGGTGAGCACGGCGGAGATGTCGCCGCCGCTGGAAAGGTAAGACTTGGCCATGCGATCGACGAGGCTCTGCGGAGGGTCGTCGCCGGCGAAGCGGACGGCCAGCTTGCGGGAGAGGAAACGGGCCGTGGCGGGGCGCGTGGCGAGCATGTGCAGTAGCTGGCGGCCTTCCTGCTCGCCGTGCTCCTTGATCTTCTTGCCGAGGACTTTCTTGGCGCCTGGTTCGTGGCGATTGTCGTCGAATTTGAATCCCCCGCCGCGCTGCGGGCGATCGACGGTCCAGCCGGTGAAGACGCGCGCCACCTGGGTGACGTCGGCCTGGGTATAACCGCCGTTCACGCCCAGGGTGTGCAGCTCCATGAGCTCGCGGGCGTAGTTTTCGTTGAGGCCCTCGGGGGCTTTTTTCTGGTTGCCGGGGTTGCGCGCTTCCTTGAGCTTGTTGCGCTCGGCGGCGGGCGAATCGGGGCCCATGCTGCTGGAGTTATCGAGATAGAGGAGCATGGCCGGGCTGTGCGCCGTGGCCTCAAGCAGGTCTTCGAACTTGCCCAAAGCGCGGGGGCGAATGACGTCGCGCTCGTAGCTGACCAGGTAGTAAGGGGTTTCGTCGTTCTTGTGCAGGTAGACGTTGAAGTGATTGAGCCAGAAATCGGTCATGACTTCCTGGAGCTGGGCGTTGGAGTAGATGTCGCGGGTGAGGCGCTGAGCGGCGAGTTCCTCGTTGACCACGCGCTGAGGGTTTTCGAGCGCGGCGACGACCTCCTTTTGGGCGGGCGTGAGACCGGCAGCGAGGGCGGCGCGCTGCGGGGGTTTGAGGGCTTTGCGGAAGCTGTCGTAGTCCGGCTGCTGCATGGTGGCCAGACGGGCAACGCGCTGCTGGGGCGGGAGGGCCAGGATGCGCGCGATCTGGGCTTCGTCAGGGGTCGGTTGCTCGGGACGGGCTTCGGCGGCAGGGATCATGATCATCTGGGCTGAGTCGGGTTGGGCCGGGTTGGGTTGGGGCGGTTCGAGGGCCATTCTTGCGGCGTCGCCGTTCATGGACTGACCGCTCTCGGCATGGGCGTTCATGGATGGGCTGGGCATGGCGGCGTTGGCGGACAGGGAGGCCTGCTGCTGCTTTTGCTGTTCTTTCTGCTGCTGGCGAACCTGGTAGCGGGCAATCTCGTTGACGTAAACGGCATGGAGTGCGCCGCCTTCGGGGATGGGCCCTTTGCCGTCGGCTGCCTGGCGAATTACCGCGTTGCTGGGCAGACGGAAGAGCAGGTCCTGCGGGCTCCATTGCATGGCGGGAAACTGGGCGAGGCGGGCTGCGAGATCGGACTGGTCGAGGGCTTCGGGGTGCAACTGCCGGGCGAACCACTTCTCCAGACCCATGGCGCGGACGGCTTCCAGATCGCCGGGGCGGGGGCCGAAGGTGAAGCGGTTGAGGGCGTGGAGAATGCGCTGGTCGCCGCGCAGCTGGCCGGCTTGATAGGCGGGCCGGGCAGGGGAGTGGTTCGTGGTCTGGTTTGCCGGAGGTGGAGCGGTCTCGGCCAATACGGAGGCGGAAGGGATGGAGAGGATGAGGCACAAAAGAACGGCGAGCGATTCTCTGAGTCGTTCCATCGATGGGGCTCCTGACTTCTCTTGTCCCTTCAGGTTCTTGCGGGGATGGTTGGAGGCCGCAGGCGCGGCGCACGCTTCTCTGTCAGCTTGAACCCAGCTTACGCCGGGAAGTTGTTGCGTGGGGGTGTGACAGGGCAATCTTATGCGCGTGATTCACCCAAAGTGATGGGGTCAGGGCATTTGGCGGAGAGATTTTTGAGCGAATGCGCGAACGATTGCGGGAGAGGTCGAGTCAATCCCTTTGACTTCACGGCATGGCTCTGAATGTTGCGGCGGTTTTTAGGGGAAAAGGAATCCTCCGGCTTCGGGCAAGACCCGCTTGTGCAGTTGAAATGAGTTTGACGTAATTGCCCTAGGCCGGGAGGACTGAGTTATCCTTGGGGCGCAGAGTCGCCCCACGGAATTCGACCTCTGTACCGCTCAAGCCGAAGCCCGGCAAACCAGAAACCAGCCCGAAAGGCCCAGCAAACCAGAAACCAGCCCAAGGAGATCCCGCATCCATGAGATTCATTTACGGCGTACTCATGCTTTCCGCGCTCAGCCTTTGCCACCCAACCAGTTATGCCGCGCTCGCGGCGCAGGCAGCCGGGGCCCCACAGGCTCAGGCGCAGCAATCGACGCATGCGCCGGAGATTCGCTATGAGCGCTACAAGCTGAGCAACGGGCTGGAGGTGCTGCTGCACGAAGATCACAAGCTGCCGATTGTGGCGGTGGACATCTGGTATCACGTGGGTCCGGTGAAGGAGCGCGCGGGGCGGACGGGGTTTGCGCACCTGTTCGAGCACATGATGTTCGAGGGGTCGAAGCACGTGGGCGAGAAGGCGCACTTCAAGTATCTTGAGGCGGCGGGAGCGACGGACATCAACGGCACGACGTCGTTCGACCGGACGAATTACTTCGAGACCGTTCCCGCCAACCAGTTGGAGACGGCTCTGTGGCTGGAGAGCGACCGGATGGGGTTTCTGCTGGACACGCTGGACCGGGCCAAGCTGACCAACCAGCGCGACGTGGTGCGCAACGAGAAGCGGCAAGGCGAGGGGCGGCCGTACGGGATCGTGGATGAAGAGGCTTATCACCAACTGTTTCCCAAGACGCATCCTTACTACGCGGACGTGATGGGCTCGCACGCCGATATCGAGGCTGCGCGGCTGGCCGATATCCGGGAGTTCTTTACGCAGTACTACGCGCCCAACAACGCCACCATGGCGATTGCGGGAGACTATGATGCGGCGACGATCAAGGCGCTGATCGAGAAGTATTTCGGGCCGATTCCGGAGGGTCCGGCGGTGCCGGTTACGCCGGTGGTGACGCCGGCGATCACGGCGGAACGGCGGACGGTGGTTACCGACACGGTGCAACTGCCGAAGGTGATCCTGGCGTGGCTTGCGGCGCCGGCGTTCACGCCTGGGGACGCGGAAGGCGATTTGTCCGCGCGCATTCTGGGCTCGGGCAAGTCCAGCCGGCTGTACCGGGAGCTGGTGTACAAGCAGCAGATCGCGCAATCCGCTTTCTGCTATAACTTTTCGCTGGCGCTGACATCCACCTTCGAGTGCCAGATGATCGCCAAGCCGGGAGTGACGCCGGAAAAGCTGGAAGCCGAGGCGGAGAAGATCATCGATGGGTTCGCGGACGCCGGTCCCACGGCTGCCGAGGTGGAGTGGGCGCGCAACAAGGAAGAGACCGAGTTGATTTCAGGATTGCAGCGGCTGGGCGGGTTTGGCGGGATCGCCGACCAGTTGAACTATTACAACCAGTACACGGGCGACCCAGGGTACCTGCCCAAGGACCTGGCGCGCTATGACGCGGTGACGCCGGCCAGCGTGCAGAAGATGGCCAAAGAGACGCTGGGCAAGGATCACCGGGTGGTGGTGTATGGAGTTCCAGGCAAAAAGGTGCTGAACGATGTGCCGCGCAGCCCGGAAGACACGGACGCGAACGTGAAGATCAGTCCGCAGCACACCGCGGAGTTCGAGGCGGCGCAGACGTGGCGGGCAACGCCTCCCAAGGCCGGCCCGGAGCGGGCGCTGGTGTTGCCCAAGCCCACGGTGTTTACGCTCCAGAATGGGCTGACGGTTTACCTGGTGGAGCGGCACGAGCTGCCGATCGTCTCAGTGCAACTGCTGACCCTGGCGGGTAGCGAAGGAAACCCGCCCGAGCGCCCCGGCCTGGCGGGGATCACGGCCGCGCTGCTGACCGAGGGCACGGCGAAGCGGTCGGCGGAGGAGATTGCCAACGAAGCCAGCCTGCTGGGGACGGATCTGTATTCGTCGAGTAATACCGACAGCGCGGAGCTGGGGCTGTCGCTGCTATCAAGACACATTGGGCGGGGGCTGGAGCTGCTGGCGGACTCGGCCGAGCACCCGGCGTTTCCGGCGGCGGATCTGGAACGGATTCGCGCCAACCGGCTGACTTCGCTGTTGCAACAGCAGGACAATCCGATCCAGTTGGCCTTTCGCGCGGGAGCGCTGAACCTGTTCGGCGCGGCGAGCCCCTATGGGTACGACGCGCTGGGGACGGCGGCCTCGCTGCACGCGATCACGCGCGAGGAGATTGCGGGCTTTTATGCCGGCCACTACGGGCCGAAGAGCAGCCTGCTGGAGTTGACCGGGGACGTGACGCCCGCCGAGGCGCGCAAGCTGGCGGAAGAGGCTTTCGGCAAATGGAATTCGAGCGCCGCGCCGGCCAGCGTGCCGCAGGCTCCGGCGGCTCCGGAGCGCAAAATCCTGCTGGTGGACAAGCCGGGGTCGCCGCAGACGGCGCTGCTGACGTTTGGGGTGGGCATGAAGCGGAACTCGCCCGACTACGCGGCGGTGACGGTGATGAACACCATGCTGGGCGGGCTGTTCTCCTCGCGCATCAACATGAACCTGCGCGAAGAACACGGGTACACGTACGGCGCGTTTTCGTTCTTCCGGTTCTATCGCGGCACGGGTCCGTTCATTGCGGGAGCGCAGGTCAGGTCGGACGTGACCGCGCCGGCTGCGGAACAGTTGTTCAAGGAGCTGGACGGCATCCACGCCAGGCCGCTGACGGATGCGGAGCTGCGGCTGGCAAAGGACTCGATCATTCGCAGCTTGCCGGGCGAATTTGAGAGCGCCTCCAGCGTGAATGGGCAATTGGCCGATCTGTGGCTCTACGGATTGCCGATCGACTACTACACTAGGCTGCCGGCCGAGATCGAGGGCGTAACGTCGGCTGAGGCGCAGGCGGCGGCGGCGAATTACATTCATGCGGAGAACCTGCTGGTGATTGCGGTGGGGGACAAGGGGAAGATCGAGGCGGGATTGAAGGAGCTGAAGCTGGGGCCGGTGGAGTCGTGGAGCGAAAGCGGGGCGGGGGCGAAGTAGGGTTGGTCTGAGGCTTTGGCTTTTGTGGGTGGGGCAGCGCGGAAAGGCATGGAGGGTTGAGGTTCGTGGCTTCCCACCCTTTCGCCAGAATAAAGGCGAAAGGATGGGGCACGGGGCTGTTTGGGCTGGGGAAGGGCGAAAAGGGTTGGAGGGTTGAGGTTCGTGGCTTCCCACCCTTTCGCCAGAAAAAGGCTAAAGGATGGGGCACGGGGCTTTTTGGGCTGGGGAAGGGCGAAAAGGGTTGGAGGGTTGAGGTTCGTGGCTTCCCACCCTTTCGCCAGAAAAAAGGCGAAAGGATGGGGCGCGGGGCTTTTTGGGCTGGGGAAGGGCGAAAAGGGTTGGAGGGTTGAGGTTCGTGGCTTCCCGCCCTTTCGCCAGAATAAAGGCGAAAGGATGGGGCACGGGGCTGTCTGGGCTGGGGAAGGGCGAAAAGGGTTGGAGGGTTGAGGTTCGTGGCTTCCCACCCTTTCGCCAGAAAAAAGGCGAAAGGATGGGGCACGGGGCTTTTTGGTTCAGGAAGGGCGAAAAGGCTTGCTCAGCAGCCTTTTTTGCAGCGGGCCATGATGGCGGCGTGGAGGCGCTCGCGCAGGCCGGCGGGCAGGTCATAAATCTCGTGTGAGCGGTAGATTTCGATGGTCTTGCGCGTGGTGTTGAGGATGACCTCGCAGTGCTCGCAGCCGCGCAGGTGCTGTTGCAGCCCGGCGCGGAGCTCGGGAGTTACCGAGTCGTCGATCAGGTCGTCGAGCAAAGCGAGAAACTGAGAGCAGGTCACTTCTCACCAACCTTGTTTCTGCGGAAGTAACGGCTCAGGCGTTCGCGCAGTTGCAGCCGGGCGCGCAAAAGACGCGACTTGACGGCGGGGATGCTGAGACCGAGGGTTTCGGCCGTTTCCTCGGTGGAAAGACCTTCCACATCGCGCAGGACAAAGACGATGCGGAAGCCCTGAGGAAGCCCCTGGATGGTCTTGCGCAGAATCTCGGCCAACTCGGCCTGGTTGTAATTCTGCTCCGGGTCGGGCGCCCAGTCGGCCAGATCGCGAGGGACGCTTCCCTCCTCGGTCTCGACATCCTCGTCGATCGAGACCATTTTTCCGGTGCGGCGCTTGCGCAGGCGCATCAGGCTTTCGTTGACTGCAATGCGGACCAACCATGTGTAAAACTTCGAATTCCCCTGGAACTGATCGAGCTTTTCGTAGGCCTTGAGGAACGCGTCCTGCATAACGTCCTCAGCGTCTTCGCGATTTTGCGTGATGTGCTGCGCAATGCGGAAGATCTGGCGGTCGTATTTGCGGACCAGCTCATCGTAGGCCGAGACATCTCCGGCGCGGACCCTGTCGACCAGGGCTACGTCGGGATGGGGCTCGAGTTCACCTGCAATAGGTTGGATGGTCGCCATGGGGGTTGGATGCGGGAAATCGTTCGGGGCCGGCTGAGGACGATTGCAGCAGGCCGCAGAAGATGAGTTTACCGGACGGGGGGGCGGAGAACCAAACGCAGACCAAAGATGCGGGGCCGTACGGGTTTCCGCACCACGGGATGCAGGCCCAGAATGGGCGGCTGGTTCACATTGCAGTAACGCGACTGGTTCCGGGTTGTACCCGGTGGGCGAAAGCAGCATAGAGTGGAGAGATGAGGGTTTCGATTTCCCCAACACCCACTTCAAGATGGGTGCTATTGCTGGCCGCCACACTTGCCGTGCTGCTGGCGGTGGCTCCGGTTGCCGGCCAAAGCACCGGCGGTTCCTCCACGCAGGCAGCGGGCTCCGCCGCGGCCAAAACAAAAAAGACCAGGAAACCGGCCAAGGCGGGCAAGAAGGGCAAGAAGCGAGGGAGCAAGGCGGCAAGAGCGGCGCGGACGGCGCGCATCAAGCAGGCCTTTGTGGCTTCGGCGGAGCTACGCCCGATGGCCCAGCAACTGGCGACCATGCGCACGCCGGCGGCCTATGCGGGGGTGAGCAAGTATGCCCACCAGCACAGCGGCGAGGCAGCGGCGGCGGCCTACCTTGCGCTGGGGCACGCCTATCTGCTGGACAAGCGTTACGCCGAGGCGGAAACGAGCCTGCGTCAGGCCCGGCAGGCCGGCCAGGAACTGGCCGACTACGCGGATTTTCTGGGCGCCGAGGCGGAACACGATGCGGGCAATGAGCAAGCTGCCGAAGCCTTGCTGCGGGGCTTCGCGGATCGCTATCCGGACAGCATCTTCGCTGCCGGGGCGCCTGAACTGGAGGCCAACGTGCTGCTGTCGCTGGGGGATGCGGCGGGTGCGCAGCGGGTGCTGGCGGCAGGCGCAGACTCCGCGGACCGCGTTGGCTACCAGCTTGCGCAGGGGCAGGTGGCGTTGACCCTGGGGCAGACGCAGGAGGCGGAGCGGGACTTCAAGCGCCTGCTGCTGGGGCACCCCTTGAGTTCCGAGGCGCAGATCGCGCGCGCCAAACTGACGGCCATGGGCGCCGAGTCAACCCTGACCGCGGCCGAATTGCGCAGCCTGGGCGATGCCTACTACAACGCAGGACGCTACGAGGAGGCAGCGGAGCACTATCGCGTTCTGGCGCGGGCGCCCGGACTCGATGCCGCGGCCCGCAACGGTTTTGCCGTGGCTGAGGCGGCATGCGACCTGAAACTGAAGCGGGCGAGCACGGCGGAGGTGGAGGCGCTGGCCAACACCCACGACGAGAACGGCGCGCGGCGGCTTTACCTGCTGATGGAACTAGCCCGGAACCGGAACGACCTCGATTATCAGCAGCAGGTGGTTGCCCAGATGGAGTCGAGTTTCCCGCGCAGTCCGTGGCTGGCGGAGGCGCTGTTTTCCAGTGGGAACATGTACATGCTGCGGCACGACTATCCCGCCGCGGTGAACTATTACAGCTACCTGGCCACGCACTTTCCTGAGAATACGAATGCCGCGGCGGCACACTGGCGGGCCGGTTGGCTGAGCTACCGGCAGGGGCTCTACGCCGAGGCCGAGCATATGTTCGACGAACAGATCAGGCTTTATCCCGGCGCCAAGGAGACAGTTTCCGCCATCTATTGGCGAGGACGGCTGTATGAGATACAGGATCACAAACCGGCCAACGCGGCGGCCAACTACCGCACTGTGATCCGCGCCTACCAGCACTTTTTCTATGCGCAAATGGCCAAGGAACGGCTGGCTGCGCTAGGCAATGCACAGCCGGTGGCGCAACCGCAGCTCGATCGGTTGCAGGCGCCTTCCGTGCCGATTCTGGAGGAGAGCTTTCCGGTCGACAGCCCGCACCTGGCCAAGGCGCGGTTGCTGGCCAATGCGGGGTTGAACGACTACATCGCGCAGGAGATAGCCGCCGATCCCGACTCCTCGTCGTGGAGCGCGCTGGCCGAGGCGCAGATTTATGCGTCCTATGGCGAGACGTATCGGGCCTTGCGGGCGCTGAAGAGGGGACTGCCCTATGCGGCAACGGCTCCGATCAAGTCCATCCCGCTGGTCTACTGGCGGATCCTTTTCCCGGAGCCGTGGTGGGCGACGATCAAGGCGGAGTCGGCAAAGAACAATCTCGATCCCTACCTGGTGGCTTCGCTGATACGCCAGGAGTCGGAGTTCAACCCCTCGGTCATCTCCTATGCCAATGCCTACGGGCTGATGCAACTGCTGCCTTCAACCGGCAAGGCGATGGCGCGGGAAGAGGGAATCAGCCATTTCCAGACCTTCCAACTGCTCGACCCGGAGATGAATATCCGGCTGGGGACGCGGTATCTGCGCCAGATGCTGGATAAGGTTGGCGGGGTGCAGGAGTACGCTCTCGCGGCCTACAACGCGGGCGACGAGCGCGTGGTGGACTGGCAGGCTGCCGGCCCCTACAGCGGCATCGACGAGTTTGTGGAATCCATTCCTTTCACACAGACCCGCGAGTACGTTGAGGCGATCCTGCGCAACGAGGAGATGTACAAGGCGATCGACGAGTTTTCCGGTTCCCAGGGTAGGACAGGGATGGGGGCATCGCGATAGGGAGGAGCGGTTCCGATGCGGGCCGGGGAACCCCCCTCGATACTCTCCGGCTTCGATTCCAGTTGACTTCAACGGCCCTCTCCATGAACACTGGGTTCGACCGGAGGCATGTCAGCCCCCGGAATGCCATTCGCTGCCTGCTGTTGTTCGACAACGGAGCCGGCCGGAAGCCATCGGATGCGGCTCGGGTTACATCAACCTCACCGGAGGGCAGGATGTCAGCCGACTTGCAGTTTCTGGAAGAATGGATTCCCGAAAGAATGGACCCTGGAACGGTTTTCGTGCTGGAAAACCAGGCCAAGCTGGGTCATGCGCAAAACCCGTTTGTGGCCGTGATGTCGTGCCCGCGTTGCGGAACGTTGGGGCTCATCACGCGCCGTCAGCTTTGCGGAGGAGAGGCGATGATCTGCGGCGGCGACGTCTGCTCGGCCGAGTACCGGCTGGACGGCGAGAATATCTGCTTCCGCAGGGTTCAATAGAGGCCCTGGTCAAGGGTTGGGGTTGGGATCGGTCCGGCATGAGCGCGCAGTTGTGGACGAATCTGTGCGAGGGCCAAGCTACGCTTGAGATTTGAGGCCGGAACGGCGCACTGGCCAAGCGCTCTCGATCTGCTGTCAAAATAAGCGCACGGATGCCGCAGATTGTCATTTGGCGAGAACTGGCGATAACAGGGAGATAATCGGCCAATTTCTCTGAATCACAGCGCAAAAAGCTGTATGTAATAAGAAGCTTTCAGGGTAGATGTTACATGAAATACCGATGAAACTTATTCTTGTAGATATGCTTTAGACAGTCTCCACCGAGTTAGTTGCAGCTGCGGCCAATTGCGATCGAGTTCTGAAATGCATCTTGAACCAGCCTGATGCCATTGCACTGACTGGAAAGGTTCCGGGTATGCTGATTGCGAATGCCCGCAGAATCCAGCGCACGTACGCCCCTGGACTGAGCACAGTGAACATGCTATATAATTTCGCTTTTTACGCATTTTACTCACAGAGTTTCCTGTTTGGTGACGCAATGAATGCAATGAATCGTATCGCGCTCAATCGGTTTTACGTCACAGCCTGTTTTGCCGTGCTCGCAGGCTTCGCGCCCCTGCTCCTGGCGGCTGACGTTTCGTCCGTCCGGGCCTGGGAGGAAGATATCGTCATCCCTACATACCTCGCGGGCGCGCCGGAGCCGAATCCGATTTTCGATCTGGGACGAAACTCCCAGGGTGCGCGGGGGATTATTTACCCGTATCCGCTTTACGATTCCCTCACCCACCAAAAGGTCGACAAGACGTATAAGATCGTTTACCTCGAGAACGAATACATCCGCATCGGAGTCCTTCCGGAGATCGGCGGCCGACTTTTCGAGGGCATCGACAAGACGAACGGTTATAACTTCATTTACCGCCAGCACGTGATCAAGCCAGCGCTGATCGGGCTGATCGGCGCCTGGATTTCCGGCGGCATCGAATGGAATATTCCGCATCATCACCGGGCCTCCACGTTTCTCCCCGTGCAGTACAGCATCGAGGAGAATGCCGATGGCAGCAAGACCGTCTGGGTGGGTGAACTGGAAGTGCGACAGCGCATGCGTTGGGCTGTCGGATATACTCTGCGGCCCGGCAAGTCGTATGTCGAAGCCCGCGTGCGGATCCTGAACCGCACACCCGTGGTGAACACGATGCTCTGCTTTGCCAACGTGGCAGTACACGTGAACGAGAGTTATCAAGTCATCTTCCCGCCCAGCACGCAATATGGAACTTTTCATGGAAAGCGTGAGTTCGTGAACTGGCCTATCGCCAGCACTGTCTACGACGGCGCGGACTTCACGAAGGGCGTGGACGTGAGTTGGTATAAGAACCATATCCAGGCGAATTCGATTTTTGCATGGAATTACACCGACGATTTTTTCGCTGGATATGACCACGGCAAGGGGGCCGGAACAATGGCGGTGGCCGATCACAACATGGTGCCGGGGAAAAAGGTCTGGACGTGGGGCGACGGGCCGCGTGGCAGGATGTGGGATCGTATTCTAACCGACACAGACGGCCCATACGACGAACTGATGGTGGGTGCATATTCCGACAACCAGCCAGACTACAGCTGGCTCCAGCCCTTCGACGTGAAGTCGTTTTCCATGAATTGGTATCCGTTCCGCGACATTGGCGGAGTGAAGAAAGCGAATCTCGAAGCCGCGGTAAACCTGGAGGTCGGCAAGGACGGCACGGCGAAGGTAGGTTTCAATACGACTTCGGCGCACGCCGCGGCGACCGTCCGGCTTGAGGCGGGATCGAAGGTGCTGCTGGAAGAGACGGTCGCCATCGATCCTGGAAAGCCCTACGTCAAGCAGGTAGCTATCCCGACAGGCATCGATGAGCACGATCTGCGGGCGTCGATTTCGGCGGATGGGAAGGAACTCGTTTCTTATTCTCCGATCCGTCTGACAGCGGAACCCATGCCAAAACCCGTAACCTCGCCGTTGCCTCCGGCGCAGGTTAAAACGGTTGAGGAACTCTATTTGATAGGGCTTCGAGCCGATCAGTTTCACGATCCGTCCATTGCTCCAGAGCCTTATTGGGAAGAAGCCTTGCGCCGCGATCCCAAAGACGTTCGCGTAAACACGGCATTTGGCATTGACTACTTCAGGAAGGCGCGCTTTGCCGAAGCCGAGCAGTTTTTTCGCACGTCCCTGGAGCGGCTGACCGATCGCTATACAACGCCAAAGGACGCCGAGCCGATCTACTATCTGGGGCTCACGCTAAAGGCGGAAGGGAAGTTCGACGAGGCGTACAAATACTTGTACAACGCCACGTGGAACCTGTCCTGGCGTGCTGCCGGATACTACGGCGCAGCCGAAATCGCTACGATGCGCGGCGAGTTTGACACGGCGCTGGATCTGGTGGACAGGTCGATCGATAACAACGCTTTGAACATTCGGGCGCTGAATCTGAAAGCTGCCCTGTTGCGGCATCTTGGCCGCCCTGAAGAGGCGTTGCAGGTGCTTGCCGGCGCGCATCGCAAGTCAGATCCACTGGATGTCCGTTCGATGGCGGAGCGTTGGCTGGCTTCGAATGACCCGGCTGCGCGAAGCATTCTGACCGGCACGATGAACGCGCATCCTGCCACCGCAACGGAAACGGCTGCCGAGTACTTGAACGCCGGCTTGTGGCAGGACGGCAGCGACGTTCTGTCCCAAGCCGTCACCGATGCGCCCGACAAAAACAAGATCGACGCGATGGTGTACTACTATCTGGGCTACTTCGCGGGAAAGCTGCAACAGCCGGCGAAGGCCTCTGAATATTTTGCGCTCGCGGCCAAGATGCCGTCCGACTATGTTTTCCCGTTCCAGAGCGAGGAGATCGAGGTGCTGCGCCAGGCAATGAAAGCGAACTCGCAGGATGCGCATGCACCGTATTACCTGGGCAACCTGCTGTTCGACGGGCAGCCATCGGAGGCAGCCAGGTTGTGGCAGGCGTCGATTGCAATCGACCCTTCGATCGCTATCGTTCATCGCAATCTGGCAATCGCCTATGCATACCGCAAGTCCGGACCCTCGATGGACCAGGCGATCGCACAGTTGGAACAAGCCGTGTCGTCAAGTCATCCATATGCTCGCCACTTCAGAGAATTAGACGAGTTTTATGAAGCTGCCGGAGCCGCTCCCGCCAAGCGGCTGGAGGTTCTGGAGAGGAATCGGACGGTCGTCGGCCAGAGCGATGGATCTCTTGCACGCGAGATTGGATTGCTTGTCTCGCTGGGCAAACTCGACGAGGCCATTGGACTTCTCAGCGGCCACGAGTTCGCCATTGCGGAAGGCGCAAATCTGAATGTCGCCGATATGTGGACGGACGCCCACGTTCTGCTCGGCAGGAAGGAACTTGCGAGCAAGCATCCCAACGAGGCGCTGTCGGAATTCGAGGGCGCGCTTGCGATCCCGGCGACTCTTCCCATGGAAGGATTCGACGCAAGCGCGCGCGAACCGGAGGTCGATTACTGGATTGGCGCGGCTTACTCCGCCGCGGGCAACCAGGCGCAGGCAAAGGTGTACTGGCAGAAGTCGGCCGGTGCGAATCCGGCACAGGGACGGCAGAGTTCCGGCGACTTGACCCTGCAACATGTCCAGTCTTACTACCAGGCGCTCTCGCGTCGTCAACTCGGGCAGACGGATCAGGCTGCCAGCATGCTTCAGAATCTCGTGACCGCGGCACATCAGGCGCTTCAGCAGGGGCCGGCGGAACTCGACCCCAATATGTCGCCGGATACATTGCGCTCCCAGCGGTCCAGTCTGGGCTCCGCGCACTACGCTGCCGCTCTCGGCTATATAGGATTGGACGAGAGACAGAATGCAAAGCGAGAGCTGGCAAGAGCGTTAGAGATAAGTCCGGACAACGTGGGTGCGAGATCCGCAATGGAAGACCTCGAGTAAGCGCATTTTCATGTGCTTTGGGGAGGATTCCCGACTCAATGAACTGTTTCCATCGGGAGAACCCCCGGCTTTGCCGGGGTGGCAGTAGACGTTTTGACAATTCCGGGAGTCGTCCCGGGTCTTGTCCGTTCTTTGAATCGGTCGTAATAGCTTCCCGCAGGGGTTAAAGCACGGGGCATTTTGGGATGAGGCCTCGGCACGCGACCCCGACCCTGAAGGGTGCCCCGGTACCCCGGTCGTGCCCTGTTACTTTGCGGCTGGCGACATCAATGTCTGCTTTACCCCTCAGATGCGCAGGGCAATCGCATTTGGATTTTTTGCATGATGAATGAAGGGCACGGACTTTAGAGGCTGCGGAAAGATTTCGATGTTTTGAAAGGGCGCGGCTTCAAAGCCTGCCCTGAGCTTGCCGAAGGGTGCCGATGACGGGGCCAATTTTGGCGGCTTTAGCCGCTGAGGGACGTACTGAATACATCCAAACCATCCCTCAGGGGCTAAAGCCCAGGAGAATTCTGGCTGTTTTGCGGCACGGCTGAAGCCGTGCCCTTTCAAAACAGGCTGGATGATGGCGGCTGAAGCCGCCCCTTTCAAAGCGCCGACTTGTTCGGCATTTGCGGCACGGCTGAAGCCGTGCCCTTTCAATAAAACTCAACGTTTCAAATGCGATTGCCCTGCTCAGATGCGGGTCTGGTCCCTCGAAACCGGCCCATCGGCGGTACAATCTGAGCCAATCAGTTTTGTAAGAGGAGATTCCTCATGACAGAGAATCTTAGACTGGATCGCCGGGATTTCCTCAAGCAGGCGGCTGGAGCGGTGGGCGCGGCGACGCAGGCGGAGCATTGGACTGCGCTGGCGGCAGGGCAGGAGTCTCACGGCGGGGAAGAGCGGAGCCAGGCAGGCGAGGACCTGAGTTATCCGCGCCGGTTTCGAGGACGGCAACTGCGGATGATCTCGTTTCCGCTGGGAGGGGTAGCCGCGGGGAGCATTGGGCTGGGCGGGCGCGGGCAGCTTGTGAACTGGGAGATCTTCAACCGCCCGAACATGGGATTTCGCCCACCGTATGCGTTTCCGTCAATCTGGGCACAGGCGGGAAGCGGGGAGCCGGTGGCGCGCGTGCTTGAGTCGGGCATTCTGCCGCCTTACGAGGGGCAGGATGGCCTGGGTTCGAGCAATGTTCCAGGGCTGAGCCGGCTGGAGTCGGCAACGTTTACCGGGGAGTATCCGCTGGCGCATATCGATTTTCTTGATCGCTCACTGCCGGTGAAGGTTGAATTGGACGCCTTTTCGCCCTTCATTCCTCACGAGCCGGACGACTCGGGACTGCCGGTGGCTATTCTGCGCTATCGCGTGACCAACCCGGGCCCTGCTGCAGCCAGGGTGGGCATTGCGTTCTCCATTGAAAACCCCGTGACCACGAAAGAAGACAATGGCGGAGCCGCGAAACAAAAGGCGGATGAGGGACGTCGGAACGCGTATCGCTCGGGAGATGGCGTCGCGGGGCTCGCAATGAGCAATCCTGGGTTGGCTGCAGACGACCCCATGGCGGGAGAGTTGGTGCTGGCCGCGACACTGGATGGCGTCGTGGAGGCTTCGCATTGGGAGGGGTGGCCCGCAGGCCGCTGGTGGAACTCTCCGCTGCAGTTCTGGGACCGGTTTTCAAAGACGGGCGACCTGGGCACACAGCCGGAATCGCACAATGCCGTGGGCGTGCTCTGCCTGAGGAGGACGATCCCTCCTGGGCAGACGGCGAGCTTTGAGTTTTTGCTCGGCTGGCGGTTCCCCAATCGCACTCCGGACTGGATCGGGTGGGCGGCGCCGCCGGGCGAAGGCAAGATCATCATCGGCAATTACTATGCGGTCCGCTTCAAGGATGCATGGGAAGCCGTGAGTTACACGGCGGCACATTTGGAAGAGTTAGAAGCGCGCACCCGCATGTTTACTAATGCCTTGCGCGAGAGCACGCTGCCTGGGGCGGTGAAGGAGGCGGCGAGCGCAAACCTTTCCACGCTGGCGACAACCACCTGCTTCCGCACCGCGGATGGCGAGTTTCACGGCTTTGAGGGCAGCGACGACACGCAGGGATGCTGCTTTGGTAACTGCACCCACGTGTGGAACTACGAGACGGTAACTCCGTTCTTGTTCCCCTCGTTTGCCAGGTCGCTGCGCCGGAGCGCTTTTGGCCACTCGATGGACGATGCGGGCGCGATTCATTTCCGGCAGCTGCTGCCAGAGGGTAAGGCGCGCTCAGGATTCGCGGCAGCGGACGGGCAGATGGGGCAGATTATCCATGCCTGGCTGGACTGGAAGATCTGCGGAGACGAAGCGCTGCTGCGCAGCACCTGGCCGCGGGTGAAGAAGGCGCTGGAGTTTGCGTGGGTCAAAGGCGGATGGGACGGCAACCGGGATGGCGTGATGGAAGGCGTGCAACACAATACCTACGATGTTGAGTTTTATGGTCCCAACCCGATGTGCGGAATCTACTATCTAGGGGCGTTGCGGGCCGGCGAGGAGATGGCGCGCGCGGCCGGCGACACGTCGTCGGCGGAGGCATACAGGATGCTGTTCGAGCAGGGAAGCCGGTGGATCGACGCCAATCTGTTCAACGGCGAGTTTTACATACAGAAGGTTCGTGGATTTCGCCAAGACGAGATTGCGAACAACCTGCGCAGCGACATGGGTTCGGAGAACTCGGAGACTCCGGAATACCAGGTGGGCGGCGGTTGCCTGGCCGATCAACTGATCGGCCAATATCTGGCGGAGATTGGAGGGATGGGACCTCTCGTCTCGCCGGAGAACATTCGCAGGACGCTCGGCTCAATTTACAAGTACAACTACAAGCCAACGCTCAAGGATCACGATAATGTGGAGCGAACCTATGTGCTGAACGATGAGGCGGCGGTCGTAGTCTGCGACTATGGCAAGGCCGAGCGCCCCCGGATTCCCTTTCCCTACTATGCGGAGGCGTGGACCGGGCAAGAGTACCTGGTAGCCGCTCTCATGATGAATTGGGGCATGGTGAAGGAAGGTCTGGAGTGCGTCGGGAATATTCGTTCCCGCTATGACGGAGAGAAACGGAACCCGTGGGACGAACCAGAGTGCGGCCACCACTATGCTCGCGCCATGTCTTCGTGGTCCGCCGTCGTTGCTCTAAGCGGTTTCCTCTATGATGGGGCCAAAGCATCCGTGGTGGCAGTGCCGCGAATCCCGCGGGACGACTTCGAATGCTTCTGGTCGACGGGGACGGGATGGGGCACGTTTTCACTGCGCCGGCAGGCCGGCGGCACACTTTTTGCCGTCAAGGTGCTGGCCGGAACGCTCACCTGTCGTTCCTGCGAGATTGCCGCGTCGGGCACGACGGCTTCAGTCGAAAGTGGCGGAAGGGCGGTTGAAAACCGGTTGGAGAAGCACGAAGAACGGATGGTGGTGACATTCGATCAAACCCTGCGCCTGGCCGCGAAGGACGAGATTCGGATCGAGGTGCGCGGATGAGCTTCGGCTCACAACTGCAGAGGCCATGGATTGTACTCGTCGGCGGCTTCCTGGGGTCGGGAAAGACCAGCCTGATCCTGGCGGCGGTCCATTTGCTGGAGCAGCGCGGGTTGCGCTGCGCCATGATCCTCAACGACCAGAGCGATGAGCTGGTGGACACGCGCCATGCCGAGAGGCAAGGTGTGCTTTCGCGCGAAGTGACCGGCGGATGCTTTTGTTGCAGGTATTCCGGATTGATATCGGTCATCGAGGAACTGCGGACATGGTCCCCGGATGTGATCTTTGCCGAGCCTGTGGGAAGCTGCACGGACATCTCGGCGACAGTGTTCGGTCCGCTGCGGGAGCAGTTCGATCGTTACAGAGTGGCGCCGTATACCGTGCTTGCCGATCCGGCCCGCGCCGCCGCGCTGCGGAGCGAAGATGCGGATTCCGACCTGGCCTTCCTGTTTCAAAAGCAGTTGCAGGAGGCCGACCTGGTCTGTATGAGCAAGGCCGATCTCTATCCGGACGCAGCAGGCATTCCCGGGCAAGAGGCGCGGTGCTTGAGTGCAAAGACAGGCCAGGGCGTTCAGGAATGGCTGGATGAGATTCTGTTGGGATCTCTCGAAGCGGGAAGGACAACCCTGGAGATCGACTACGCACGCTACGCGCGCGCGGAAGCAGCTCTTGCGTGGCTCAATCTAAGCTTCGTTCTTGAGCCCGCCTCTCCCGTGTCTCCAGCCCTGGCGGTTGGGCCATTTCTGGACCGCATGGACGAGGCGCTGACCGCGGCCGGAATTTCCATTGTGCACCTGAAGGTCTTCGACAGCTCAGCGACGGGCTGGCTGAAGGCGGCGGTGTGCGCGAACCGCGAAGAGCCGAGAGTGGAGGGGAATCTGGATGCGTCTCCCGCAGACCGGCATGAAGTGCTCGTGAATCTTCGCGCAAAAGGCAGCCCCACCCTGGTGCGGAAGATTGTTGAAGAGCAGCTGCGGGAAGTGGAGGGGAGGACGCTCGGGGTGCGCCTCGAGTGCTTCAGCCCTGCTCCACCGAAGCCGGAACGGAGAGTGCCCAGAGCGCGCCTCTGATGGGTATGATCGCGAAAACCAGCCATGGTTGCTGCCGGGCGTTGCTGCCTTAAGATCTCCAACCGTTCAAGAAACGCGTCGCGCAGGCCAGCAACGGCGACGTGGCTGCGCTTCGGCGTATTCTGGCTGCCGGAGCCAAGATCAACCAATCCTACCAATGCGGCGCCACTCCGCCCATGGCCGCAGCCCTGAATGGCCAAACCGCCGCCGTCAAAGCCCTCATCGCCAGGCGTTCCCATGCCTCCATTTCTCACCCTCGAAAAAGAAGAAATGCTAAACGATCGAAGGCGGCCTGTCCATGCAAGGCATGGTTTGCGTCTGAATGGGAGGATGATGTGCGAGCGAAGGGAGCCGATAGGACTTGAGAAGGAGGAAACGGCAGGCGGCGTCAGCCGGCTGCGGGTCCTGGAGCGGGCCGGGAAGGATTTCCAGGGTGGGTGGCCGCGGATTTTTCTCATCCAGCTGATTCTCGGCATATACTGACCTGTCTCTACCTCGAATTTGAAAGCCGGTCTGGTGATCCGGCATTCGAGATACGGCGACAGCAATGCGCAGTTCAACGCAGTTGAACAACGGATGAAGAATCCGAAACACTCCAGCTGAAAGACGTGCTGGAATGACGAGGAGCGGAGGCTGACCATGGAAGTGGAGTTCACCGCCAGACAAGTGAAGATCTCCAAGGCGCTACGCACGCTGGCCGAGGAGGGGATGGAACGTATTACCCGCATTCTGGGCAAGACCGCGCGCGCCAGCATCACCTTCAGCGCGCAGAGGCACATGCAGATCGTGGAGCTGACCGTCCAGGTGCGGCTGCAGACGATTGCGGCCACCGGCAAGGCCGACACCCTGGATGCGGCGCTGCGGGAGGCGATGGAGCACGCCGAGAACCAGGCGCGGCGCTACCGGGACCGGCGGCTGGAGCGTAAACGGCTGCCCAAGGAAGAAAAGGTGCTGACGGCGCCCCCGGTGGCCCGGCCCAAGTCTCGCGCCGCCCAGCCGCCTGCCGACGCCGGCGAGGGGAAGCCTGCCCCTGGGACGGCCCGCGCGTCGATCGCCGTGCACTCGTTTCCCAACCGCGCCACGGTGGTCGAGCCGCACATTCTCAAGAGCGCCGAAGCGATTTCCCTGCGGCCGATGACCATCGAAGAGGCCGTGAAAGACGCGGAGTTTCGCGACCGCGACCTGCTGATCTTCCGCAATCCTTCCGGAGAGACGTTTGTGCTCCATCGCCGCCGCGACGGGCAGATGGAACTGGTGGAGATTCCTTAAGAGCAATTTCAGGGTTAATGGGACGTGGCGGAGGGCCGGCAGGGCGGCTTTTACTTGAACCCCACGGACGAAGACCTGTCCGTGGGGGCCGAGGTGGTGAAGAAGCTACTTGAGTTCATTGGCCCCCCTTGCGGCAGCCCTCAATTGCTGTTGCCGTTTCGAACATCGCGATTTCGATTGCAGCCGGAACGCCTGGCCCCTTGGTGTGCGCTGCCGGGACGGCTGGTTCCGGTGCGGCAGGCCGGTCATTGCCCGGTATTCGCTCTTCAAGTTTCGAACTTGTGATTTGCGCCCGAGCGCAGGGTGGAATTGTGCCCGCAAACGAGACATCCCGCGGACTTTGGTTGCACCGAATACCCCGGTTTAGGGGATGGAGGCCGGGCTGTTTCCGGCCTACGATTTTGGATATGGCTGCGCCGATCTGGAAGGCTGCTATCAAGCGGCAAGATACCACCGGAGTCGGGGATCGACGCGGTTCCCAGGGAGACGACGAGCTTGAATCTGCCGGAAAACTCTGACTCCGTCCAACAGCAGGAGATCCTCGACGCCTTGCCGGTTCTGGTTTTTCTGGAGCGGGCGGGCAGGGTGGTCTACGTCAATACGGAGGCGCGGCAGATGCTGGGCGTGGGCGAGGACGAGTGGATCCAGCGCCCGGTCGAAGACGTTTTGTGGGGACTGTTTCCGGGTACGGCCGAGCCGCAAACGCTTCTGCTCGCAACCAGGCGGAACAGCCCGTTCCATGCCACGCTGCCGGCCAGAAATGGTCGCCTGTTGCCGGTCGAAGGCACCTATAGCATTCTGAATGCGGAACTGCGCCAGGCGGTGATTGTGGCTCATCCCAGTGGACGGGCGCGGGCGCCGAAGTCGCGGCTGATAGAGGATGTGCTGGCCAGCATTCCCGAGGCGGTGGTGATCGAGCATGGCAGCCATGTGCTGTACACCAATCCGGCCTTTACTGAGATGTTCGGTTACACCGCGGAGGAAGCGAGCGGCGGAGAACTTCGGGAACTGATCGTGCCGGAGACGCGCCAGCACGAGCTTGCCATGCTGGAAAAGAGAGTGGATCGGCAGGGCCGCGCCAGCATCGAGACGGTGCGCATGAACAAAGACGGCGAGCTGGTGGATGTTGCCCTGGTGATTGGGCCGTTGCGGGTGGACGGCGCCAGTGTGGGCTACGTGCTGAGCTTCCGCGACATTGGCGAGCGCAAGCAGTTGGAAGCCAAGCTGCAGCACGATGCGATGTACGACGTGCTCACGGGACTGGCCAACCGCGCGCTGTTTCTGGATCGGCTGACCCTGGCGCTATCGCGCAGCTCGCGGCGGCGGGACCAGGGATGCGGCGTGCTGATTCTCGACCTGGACCGCTTCAAGGAGATTAACGATGCGCTGGGTCGCGCCGCGGGCGATGTTTTGCTGGAAGCGGTGGCCGATCGGCTGAGCGCGTCGCTGCGTCCGCAGGACTCGGCTTGCCGGATGGGCGGCGACAAGTTTGCCGTGCTGGTGGAAAACCTGCTGGACGGCGGCGACCTGGAGGTGGTGGCCAGCCGCATTGTGCATGCGATGGACCGGCCGTTTGAAATTTTTGGGAACTCTGTCAGGGTCAGCGCCAGCATGGGCGCGGCCATGGCCGGACCGGAACACACCGGCGCCGAGATGCTCGTCCAGGACGCGGATTTTGCCATGTGCCGGGCCAAGCAGGATGGGGGCGGGTGTTTCGAGGTCTTCGACAAGCACCTGGAAACGCCCTCCAAGAAGAGCCATCAGGAGCCGGAGCGGGAACTGCGCCGGGTGCTGGGCAAGCGGCAGTTCGAAGTCTGGTATCAGCCCATCTATCGGCTCGATGGCGGCAAGCTGGAGGGCTTCGAGTCCCTGTTGCGTTGGCGCCGGCCAGACGGCTCGGTGGACAGTTTCCGCAACCTGCTGTGCGTGGCCGAGGCCACCGGGCTCTCGATTACTGTGGGCCGGGAGACGATCGATACCGTGTGCAGGCAGTTGCGGATCTGGACCGATGGCCTGTCGCAAAACGACCTGACCCTGACCATCAACGTGACCGAGCGGCAGTTCTACCATCCCGAAATGGTGACGCAGTTGAAGAAGGCGCTGGCGGCCAACGCGGTCGATCCCTCGCGGCTGCTGTTTGAGGTAGCGGAGACCACGCTGAACCATAATCCCGATGCGGCTTTGGGCATTCTTGAGCGCATGGCGGAGTGCAATGTGCGCATTGCGGTAGACAACTTCGGCTTCAGCCTGGCGCCGCTCAGTCATCTGCTGAAGATGCCCATCGATGTGGTGAAGATTGCCCCCAAGCTGACCATGGCCGCGACTTCCACAGGCCGCCAGCCAGCGGTGCTGGAGTCGCTGATCCATCTGGGCCGCTCGCTGGGGATGCAGGTGATTGCGCAGGGGATCGAGACCCCAGAGCAACTGGACGCGCTGTGCCGCATGGGTTGCGAATTGGGCCAGGGCCACCTGCTGTCGTATGCGCTGGAGCCGGCGCGGGCGGCGAAACTGGCGGGACTGGGACGGTGGGCGCTGGCGCGGGGAGCCTGAGCCGCGCCCCGCAGTGTAGGATGATGCTCATGACGCCCCCGAAACCGGCTACCCAGCCGCCAGCGCCCGCCAAGCGCGCCAGCAACTTCAAGAAGCCGGACAAGGAACTGGTGATCGTCACCGGAATCTCCGGCGCGGGCAAGGCCTCGGCACTCAAGGCGTTTGAGGACCTGGGCTTTCACGCCGTGGACAACCTGCCCCTGGAATTGCTCAAGGAGTTTTCCGGACTGGTGGACAAGTCCGCCGAGGTGGAGAGGGCAGCCATCGTGGTGGACGTTCGCGAGGGCGCTACGCTGGACCGCCTCCCGGAGATCCTCAAAAGCGTAAGGAAGCTTCTGCCCACTCGGGTGGTCTTTCTGGACGCGCAGGACGCGGTGCTGGTGCGGCGCTACTCCGAGACCCGCCGGCCTCACCCTCTGGGCCGGTCGGAGACGGTTTCGCGCTCCATCGTGGAAGAGCGGCAACTGCTGGACCCCATCCGCAATGTGGCGGACACGCTGATCGACACGTCGAACTTCAACGTGCATGAACTGCGCGCCCACATTCTCGACCGCTTCGGCCACGAGGACCAGGCCAAGCAACTGCTGGTCTCCTGCCTGAGCTTTGGCTTCAAGAATGGCGTGCCGCTGGACGCGGATATGGTCTTCGATGTCAGGTTCCTGCCCAATCCCCACTTTGTGCCGGAGTTTCGCAAGCTTACCGGCCTCGACCCCCAGGTGGCTGCCTATGTGCGCAGGTTTCCGCAGACCAGGGAGTTTCTGGCGCGTGTGACCAACCTGATGCTTTACCTGCTGCCGCACTACGTGGAGGAGGGGAAAAGCTACCTGACCGTGGCCTTCGGCTGCACCGGCGGCCAGCACCGGAGCGTGATGATGGTCGAGGAGATAGCCAAGGAACTCAAGCGCTCCGGCTACCAGGTGAAGGCGCTGCACCGGGATATACCGCGGTGAGTCAGCGAGCCAGCGAGTCAGCAAGTCGAACATATAACCGCACGTGCAGCTTTCAGAGATCGCCGTCCTTCTGCGGCAGATCGTCGAGCCAGCGGGTCAGCGCGAAGTAATAGTTCTTCGTTGCGTCCGGTGATTCCGTAAGCCAAACCTGCTCTTTGCGCGCTGTCACCCGCTGGTAAGCTTCCTGTCTGTTCTGCTGCGCCTGGCCGTGCGCGGGTGTCCCATAAAACCACAATGAAGGTATGCGCAGGCTTGTCGCAGGCGGGTTCGAGTCCCAACGGTCACGCACCAACGCATGAGCCGGAATCAGCCTCGAGCGCGGGTCGCGAAAGATAGCGTCCTCCGGCTCGGACAGCGGCTCATCCATCACCAGGCCTGCCAACTCGGGATGTGCGGCGGCCACTTCGAGTGCAAGGTTCGCGCCCAGGCCCCGTCCGAAGAGCACGAGAGAACCGGCGGCGATGTGGCGCGTGTTTGTCAGGTATTCGATTGCGGACTCCGCATCTTCGCGCCAGTGCGCTTCGCTAGGCCGCTGAAAGCTGCTAAGCCCGTAGCCCCGATAGTCGAAGGCGAACACGTTCAGCCCCGCGCCGTGCAGCGGGATCAGCGCGTCAACCATGTTGCCGAGGTTGCCATCTGCGCCGTGCAGGTATATCGCGGTGTAGCGGCTTTCAGGATGGCCTGGAATCCACCATCCGTGAAGTTGCGGCGAGCCCGATGCGGTCGCTGCGAAACCGACAGAGTCATACGGCAGGCCGATGCTGATCGGCGTGCGCGTGACGGCCGAAGTGGGGTGGTATAGCAACTGCCAGCTCCCCTGCCAAAACAGAAGACAAAGAGTGAGCCAGGCGCAGGCTGCCGCGGCCACAATCGCCAGGCTCACAGCGATGAGCAGCCACCGGGCGGAGACGGTGGGCGGCGGCGCGGACGAGGGCGCTTGAGGAGCGCGCAGGCTGCTCCAGGCTTGCTCGAAGGCGGACGCGGACAGCGGTGTAACGGGCTTTGGCTGGGCCTTCTTGCGCGGCATCGGGGTGGTCTTTCGTCTGCAGCCGGAGTCGACGGCTCACTTCTATGCTAACCGGCGTAGCTTTACACCACGCTGCGTACGCCCGGCAAACGGACCAGTGGATCGGCTAGAAGCCAGGTGGCCGTGCAGGCCAGCAGGCCGACGGCGCCGAATTTGACCAGCGCGGGCGCGGCCCAGCCATGCAAAAGCAGGCTGATGCCCACCAGGACCGGCGGATGGATGATGTAGACGGCGTAGGCGCGCCGGTTGAGCCACGCCCAGAGGGCCGAAGGCTGGTTCATGTGCGCGCGGAAAGCCAGCAGCCAGGCGGCGATCAGGCCCCAGGCAACGAACGGCTCCCAGAGAGCATAAAGGATCGCGGTCCAGGAGAAGCCGCCGGAGAAATTAAATTTTCCGGGGCCGTTGAGCGCGTGGGCAACAGCGCTGCCGACCGGCATGAGCGGCCAGGCGACCAACAGAGCTATGACCGCTGCCCGCGCATTCTTCCAGTTGAGTTGCCGCAGCCAGTCGTAGCGCCACGCGGAAATGCCTGCGGCGAAGAGAAAGATGTACGTGGCGAAGTAGCCAAGCTGCAGGCCGAAGACGTTCACACCGGTGGGAACGAACTGGCGAATAGCCAGTGCGGCGGCGCCGACTCCGAGAGCGCTCAGGAGCCACCAGCGGCGTGGCGGAACCGGCCTGGGCGTGCGTTGGGACGAGGCCAGCGGGGAACCGGCAACCGCTCTCCAGGCGCAGTATGCGAGGCTGAAGATCAGGAGAGCCTGCGCGAACCAGAGCGGGCCGTTGATGAACTGCTTGTGGCGCCAGAGCCAGACGATGGCGGACCAGAAGCCGTCGCCCTCAGCGAAATTCACAATGGCCGCGGTGAGCGGTCCGAGGATCAGGCCGAACCCAAGCAGCGGCAGGCCGAGACGCAGGAAGCGGTCGCCGATGAAACGCGCATAACCTTTTCGCTCCAGCGAGGCGGGCGTGAAATAGCCGGCCAGCAGGAAGAAGAAGCCCATGAAATAGGCCTGGTTGGTGGTGCAAAAGAGTATGAGCAGTTGGCTGGAGGGCGCGCCGGAGGGGTCGATCTCGTGCCAGAACCAGCCGCCGATGGCGCCGTAGGTGATGGCGGTGTGGTGCAGGATGACCAGTGCGGTCACCACGGAGCGGAGGCGGTCGATGTAGAGGTCGCGCTGGGCCATGAGCCATCATACGGGCAGCCGCTGTCTCTTTTAGTGCAGCGTGGTCTCCCAGGTCTCAGAAACGAGACTTGGGGCACCCGCACGACGCACACTTCGCTGCACAATTACGCTGTCAAAGCACTAGAGGCGATTAGTACTTGACGATGGCGGTGAAGGAGTCGGGCTTGAGGCTGGCGCCGCCTACCAGGGCGCCGTCGATCTCTTCCTCGCTGATGAGGGCGGTGGCGTTGTCGGGCTTGACACTGCCGCCGTATAGGATGCGCATGGCCGCGGCCACTTTGGCGCCCAGGAGTTTGGCCACTTCGGCGCGGATGATTAGGTGCGCTTCGACGGCCATTTCGGGCGTGGCGGTCCTGCCGGTGCCGATGGCCCACACCGGCTCATAGGCGATGACGATGGGCGCGGCGGCCACAGCGGTGATGCCGGCAAAGGCGCCCGCGATCTGGGTCTTGAGCACTTCCTCGGTCTTGCCGGCTTCGCGCTCGGCGAGCACTTCGCCGATGCAGACGACCGGAATGACGCCGTGCTTGAGCGCGGAGTGCAGCTTCTTGTTGACGATCGCGTCAGTCTCGGCAAAGTACTGACGGCGCTCGGAGTGACCGATCAGGGTGTGCGTTCCGCCCACGGCCAGGAGCTGGCCCACAGAGGTCTCGCCGGTGTAGGCGCCCTCCTCGGCAAAGTGGATGTTCTGCGCGCCGACGGAGACGTTGGAGCCCCTGGCGGCTTCAATCACCGTGGGCAGCAGCACGGGCGAGGGAAACAGGGCGATCTCGTCGCGGTCGTGCCCGGCAACGAGGGGCAAAAAGGCATCGACGAACGCCTTGGCCTGGCCAGGCGTCTTGTACATCTTCCAATTGGCGGCGATTAACGCTTTACGTGACATTTTGCAGGGTTCCTCAAACGAATCTTAGTTGATGGCAACTTGCTGCCAGAGTGACAGCGGGCACAACGTGGACATTTCCGGAGGTCGCAGCCGATCTTGCACTGGGCCAGACCGGCTGCATTTGCCACTACTTATCCGTCAGCGCTTCGACGCCGGGGAGCTTCTTGCCTTCGAGGAATTCGAGGCTGGCGCCGCCGCCGGTGCTGATGTGGGTGATCTGGTCGGCTACGCCGGCCTGGTTGATGGCGGAGACCGAGTCGCCGCCGCCGATGATGGAGATGGCTGCTTTGTTGGCCGCTACGGCGTGGGCGATGGCGTTGGTGCCCACAGCAAACCTGGGGAACTCGAAGACGCCGGCGGGGCCGTTCCAGACGATGGTGCGGGCCGTCGAAACCACTTCTTCAATGGCCGCAATGGACTTGGGACCGATGTCCAGACCCATCCAGTCGGCGGGGAAATCTACGGAGCAATCCCAAACCTGGGTGTTGGCGTCGGGGGCGAACTTGTCGGCCAGAATGTTATCGACGGGCAGCAGAAGGTTGACGCCCTTGGCTTTGGCCTTGTCGAGGGCCGCTTTGGCCATGTCGATCTTGTCTTCTTCGACCAGGCTCTTGCCGGTGGAGACGCCTAGCGCGCGCTCGAACGTGTAGGCCATGCCGCCAACGATGACCAGGGTGTTTACCTTGTCGAGAAGATTGTCGATAACGTCGATCTTGCCGGAGATCTTGGAGCCGCCGATGATGGCGACAAAGGGCTTCTCGGGCGATTCCAGGGCCTTGCCGAGATAGGTGATCTCCTTTTCCATCAGCAGGCCGGCCACGGCGGGCTGGAGGAAGTGGGTGATTCCTTCGGTGGAGGCGTGGGCGCGATGGGCGGAGCCGAAGGCGTCGTTGACGTAGACCTCGGCCAGCGAGGCCAGCGCCTTGGAGAAGGCCGGATCGTTGGCTTCCTCCTCGGGGTGGAAGCGCAGGTTTTCAAGCAGCAGCACCTGGCCGGATTCGAGCTGGCGGGCCAACTCAGTGGCTACTTCGCCGATGCAGTCGGGAGCGAAAGCCACGTTGACGGACTCGCCGAGTTCCTTGTCGAGCAGTTCGCGCAGCCGGCGAACCACTGGGCGCAGCGAGTACTTGGGATTGGGTTTGCCCTTGGGACGGCCCAGGTGCGAGGACAGAATCACCTTGGCCTTGTGGCGGAGAGCGTAGACGATGGTGGGCAGCGTGGCCACGATGCGGGTGTCGTCGGTGATGGCTGAGCCGTCTTCGGTGAGCGGCACGTTGAAATCGACGCGGATGAACACGCGCTTGTTGGCCAGATCGATGTCGCGAATGGAGAGCTTGGGCATGGGAGTGCGCCTTCCTTGAAAATGCGGCTTCTAGCCGGTTGCGGCGCCGGTTTCGGGGCCGGATAGGGAGTCGGGAATGATGGCGTCCATCTCGATCTCAACACGCCAGGCGGGATTGAGCAACTGGGCGACGACCACCATGGTGGCCGCGGGACGAATCTGGGAGAAGAACTCGCCATGGACGCGGCCGACCGCTTCCCAGTCTTGCTGGCGGGTGAGGAACATGCGGGTGCGGACCACGTGGTCCAGCGAGGAGCCGGCTTTCAAGAGAGCGTCCGCGGCAATAGCGAAGATGCGGCGGGTCTGGCCGGCGGCGTCCTCGTTATCGGCGCCCACCGGGCCGGTTCCGGCAAGATGCACGGCCTTGCCCACGCGCACTGCGCGGGAGAAGCCGATGATGGGCTCGTAGGGAGAACCGCCACTGATGTTCTGGCGCATGGTGTGTGGGTGGGGGCGTGGGCTCCCACCCTAGCCGCATTGAGAACGAAACGCAGGTTCTTCGACTTCGCTGCGCTGCGCTCAGAATGACAGGCGAGGGTGGGGCACCCGGCATTGTGAGGTTGCGGTTTACAGGCCCTTTTCGGCCAGGAAGCCGATCAGGTCGACGACGCGGCTGGAGTAGCCCCACTCGTTGTCGTACCAGCTCAGCACCTTGACGAGGTTACCGACCACCTTGGTGAGCGGCGTGTCCACGATCGAACTGCGCGCATCGCCCTTGAAGTCGGAGCTGACCAGCAGGTTGGCGTCAACGCCCAGAATGCCCTTGAGTTCGCCCTCGGAGGCGGCCTTGAAGGCGGCGTTCAGAGCTTCGGCCGAGGTGGGCTTCTCGGCGATGTAAGTCAAATCGACGAGCGAGACGTTGGGGGTGGGGACGCGGATGGCGAAGCCGTCGAGCTTGCCGGCGGTCGCAGGGATGACCAGCTTGAGGGCCTTGGCGGCTCCGGTCGAAGTCGGAATCATCGACAGGGCGGCGGCACGGGCGCGGCGCAGGTCCTTGTGTGGGAAGTCGAGGATGACCTGGTCGTTGGTGTAGCTGTGAATGGTGGTCATGAGGCCGGAGACGAGGCCGGTGGTCTCGAGGACCACCTTCACTACGGGCGCCAGGCAGTTGGTGGTGCAACTGGCGTTGGAGAGAATGTTGTGCTTGGCCGGGTCATACTTGTCCTGGTTCACGCCCAACACGATGGTGAGGTCTTCGTTGGTGGCGGGAGCGGAGATGATGACCTTCTTCACGGTCGCGCCCAGGTGCGCCTTGGCCTTGTTGGCGTCGGTGAAGTGGCCAGTGGATTCGATGACGATCTGCGCGCCGACTTCAGCCCAGGGCAGCTTGGCGGGGTCGCGCTCGGCCCAGACCTTGATCTTCTTGCCATCGACGGAGATGAAGTCGTCGCCAGCGCTGATCTCATTCTTCAGGTTGCCCAGGATCGAGTCGTACTTGAGCAGGTGGGCCAGCGTGGCCGGGCTGGTCAAGTCGTTGACGGCCACAAAATCAATCTCGGGGTTGCCCAGTGCGGCGCGCAAAACGTTGCGGCCAATGCGGCCGAAGCCGTTGATACCGACCTTAACTGCCATGTGTGTATTCTCCTTTGCAAACGGTGAGGCTGTGGTTTGAGCCTGGTTCTTTCGGCCTCTGGAATGCGTCCAGAGGGCGGTTCCACCAAACCCATGATGGTAACACTCCTGTCAACGGAAATGAGGTCAAAATCGGTCGATTCCCGTCTTCGGAGCGGAAACTTCCTCAAGCATAGTGTGCCTTTCCAGATACGGGCCGGTATGTGATGCTGTGCACACCATTTGCAGCGCCCTCGGGCAGTATGGTATTCGGGTATTACGATTGAAGGTGTACAAGGCGGCATGAGAAGACGCTCCAGACGCGCTCCCAATACTTCGGAATCCACAGGCAAAATTGGCCAGGAACTCCCATCGAATCAACCGGCTCCGCTGGTTCCGTTCTATCCGGACGCCCCTCCGGCGGCGGCGCCGGCACAGCAGCCCCGTCCGCAGCGGCCCCAGCAACCCCGGCCTGCGGTGCCGCTCCGGCCCGTTCCGGCGCGGCCAGCGAAGACGGAGTGGCCCGCGAAGCAGGACTGGAATGAGCCGCCCGGCTCCGGGCGCTTCGAGCTGGAAACCCAGCCGGAGACGCCCAGCGTGCCACCGCCGGAGGCCGAGGCGGCCGAACGCTCGCCCCAGGCGCCCAAGGGGTATGTGGTGCTGGCCATCGGGCTGCCCGGCTCGGGTAAGACCACCTGGTTCCGGCGCCGCGGGGTTACGCCGCTTTCGAGCGACCTGCTGCGCAACATCCTCTTCGACGATGTGGAGGAGCAGCGCTACCAGGGGCTGGTCTTCTCCACCTTGCGGTCGCTGCTGCGGGCCAGGCTGATTGCGCGCATGCCGTGGAACTATGTGGACGCGACGAATTTGTCGATCCATGAACGCCGCCAGTGGATCAAGATGTCCAAGAGCTTCGGCTACGAGGTGCAGGCGGTCTTCTTCGATGTGCCGCTGGAGGTGTGCCTGGAGCGCAACAGCAAGCGCGACCGCTCAGTGAGCGAGGACGTGATGCGCAAGATGGCCGAAAAGCTGAAGCCGCCGGTGTTTGAAGAGGGGTTTGAGAAGATCACCGTGGTGAGGGTGAAGAGCGCTGGGTGAGCGCCGCGCATTCGAAGGCAGAACTCGCCGGCATCGTCCGAAAAGTGAGGTCATCCCCATGAGCACTTCCCCTGTGCCTCAACCGTATGTCGAGCCGTGGCTGCGTGGAACCTACGCCGAGGTTCCGGCGGTGGGCCGCGCTGTGCTGCATGCGCTCGATCTGGCGCTCGACGACCTGACCAAGTGGACCGAAGGGCTGACCAATGCCGAGGTTCACGCGAAGCCGCTGGGACTGACTTCGGTGGCCTTCCATCTGCGCCACATCGCGCGCTCGACGGACCGGCTGCTGAGTTATGCGGAAGGCAAGCAGCTTTCGGCCGAGCAGTTGAAGACGTTCAGGGCGGAGCAGGCTGGACCCGAACTGCAGGAAATGGAGCCGCTGGCCGTGCTGCTGGCCGAGGTTGAGGCTTCGTTCAGCAATGCGGCGGAGCGGGTGCGCGTGCTGGCCACGGCCGACCTCGACGTCTTTCGCGGCGTGGGCCGCAAGCAGTTGCCGACCAGCATTGGCGGCGCGCTGATCCACGTGGCCGACCACACGCAGCGGCACGTGGGGCAGGTGATGACGACGGCGAAGGTGCTGAGGGCGCTGCGGGGATAGCCGGCATTCCCCAATCCAGTGCGGCGATCAGGCCTGCGCGTGCAGCGCCGCCGCGCGTTTCCGCGCCTGGCTCACGAAGGCTTCGTCCTCGGTCGAGTTCGGCTTGATCGATTCGAGGTTAATCGCAACGTTTGCCAGCGCTCCTTCAAGAGCGGCTTTTGCCAGGGCGATCGCGGTGGTCAGGTCGGAGTTCATGCTGGGGTTGGTGATGGGCTTCAGGCGTGCGGCGATCTGCGCCACTTCGGCGGCTCCTTCGGCCACGCTCAGAGGCACACTGGTGGCCTGTTGGAGCGCGGCGTTGATCGCACGGCCGCCGTCGGAGGATTCCTTCGCCGACTTGTAAGCTTTCATGACGACGTTGTAGGCGCCGGCGTCGGCGTCGATCGCGGACTTCAGTTCCTCGCGAAGCGGAGTGAGCCTGGCGATGGCTTCGCTGAGCTGGCTTTCGTGCTGCGCGTAGGCTTTCTTGCCGCGGGACATGGACGCAACCATGGCGGCCAGGGCGGCTGCCATGGCGCCACCAGCGGCGGCGGCGCTGCCTCCTCCTGGGGTCGCGGCGGGGGCGGCCAGTTGCTCGATAAAGGGCTCGATGCCGGCGCGCAGGCCGCCGACGGCCGTCTTGCCGCTCATCACCGCGGCGAGGCGGTTTTCCAGGATGAGCGAGGAATCGAAGTTCTCCACTTGCAGGAACCACTCCGCGGCCTGTTCCAATGCCTGTTTGGGAATCAGTCCGACGATCTCGCTCGAAACCGGCAGGACGCCGTAACGCGCGGCCTCCCGTTTGATGAACTCGAAGACGCGGTGGACCGGAGTCTGCTCGAAGTCGGTCAGGTTCATCGAAACCTGGGCCATTCCGCGCACCAGAAATCCCGCTGCCTTGACGAAGCGCAGGCCGCCGGTGGAAAAGCGCACGGCCTTGGCGATCTTTTTGGCGATGGCGACGTCGGGCGTATTCAAAAAGACGTTGTAGGCAATGAGAAACTTGCGCGCGCCCACCACGGTGGCTCCGGCCGTGGGATGCACGCGCGGCTCGCCGAAATCGGGCTTGCGGGCGGGATTGGTGGCAATTTCGTCGCGAATTCCCTCGAACTGGCCGCGGCGAATGTTTTCGAGGTTCTGCCGTTCGGGCGTGGCGGCGGCGGCTTCGTAAAGATAGACCGGGATCTCGAAGCGCCTGGAGATTTCGGCTCCGACGTGGCGGGCCATGGCGACGCAGTCATCAATGGTGACGCCGTCGATGGGGATGAAGGGAACCACATCGGCCGCTCCCATGCGCGGGTGCGCACCCTGATGCCGGGTGAGGTCGATCAACTCGGCGGCCTTCCCCACGCCGCGAATCGCGGCCTCCTGAATAGCTTCGCGCTCGCCGACGAGCGTGATCACGCAGCGGTTGTGGTCAGCGTCCATCTCCCGGTCGAGCAGATACACGCCGGGAATCTTCATGGCTTCGACGATGGCATCGACCTTGGCTGCGTCGCGGCCTTCGGAGAAATTGGGAACGCATTCAACGAGAGTGTTGGGCACGAAAGAAGGATAAAGAGCGGCGGGGCGGGAGGGCAAACCGGGGGGGCTTCTGGCTGCCAGCTTCCAGCTTTTAGCCTGGGCTGTGGCTGGGTGGGGGCGGTGGTTTGCCACCCTTTCTGCGTGTGAGTGGGGAAAGGATGGGGCGGGGCGGTTTGTTCCAGGCATGCAACGCGTCATCGTGTTGATGGAGCACACAGCGCAGGATGGCGGTGCCAAGCTGCTTCGCGAATGCACCCTGCCGCTGACAGCTACGCGCGTAGTCAAACGAGTGATTACCGATCTGTGCGTGCTCGATGTTACCCCGTCGGGTTTTGAAGTTATCGAGCTGGCGAGCGGTGTTACGCGCGAGCAAGTGGAGCAACTGACAGAGGCTCCCGTGCACTTCAACGACGCGGTCCTGTAGCGGCAATCATCGTTCTTTTGCCCACACGGGCTTTCTTTTCTCCAGAAACGACCGAATCCCCTCGCGAAAATCCGCCGTCTCCCGAGCCCGCGCGTTGGCCTCCATCGCCTGAGCGATCGCCGCATCCAGCCAGGGCTTATTCTGCGCGGCCAGCAACCGCTTGGTTGCTGCCAACGAGTCCGGACTATTTGCCACCAGCACCTGCGCCAACGCCCGTACACGTTCCTCCAGAGCATCCGGCGACACCACCTCATTTACCAGCCCCAGCCGATACGCCTCTGGGGCATCAAAGAGCCGGCCGGTGAGCAGCAGGTCGCGAGCCCGTTTGTCGCCAACTTGAAGGGCGAGAAACGTAGACACAAGCGCGGGCACAAACCCGATCCTTACTTCCGTGAAGCCGAACTTCGCCGCCGGCACCGCCAGGGTAAAGTCGCAGATGGTCGCCAGCCCCGTTCCCCCGGCGATTGCCGCTCCATGCACCGCCGCGATCGTAGGCTTGGGCAATTCATACAATGTGCGGAACAGCCTGGCGGCTCGCTCCACATCCGCCTTGTGCTCGGCCGCCGATTTATCCTCCATCCCTTGCAATGCCGCCAAATCCAGACCCGAACAGAACGCATCGCCCGCGCCTCTGAACACGACCACTCGGCAGTTACTGGCCGACGCTACTTCCATCGCGGCAATCAACTCCGCCTGCATCTCAGGAGTCATTGCATTGCGACGCTCCGGCCGATTCAGAGTAATCGTCCGAACGCCATCGTCATCCGCAACCAGAATCGTCACAAAACCCAAATCGATCCTCCCCGCCTGGCCGCTAATCTCTACCGAATGAACGCCGGTCGCTGCCCTGCAGCCCCAAAGCTCCGGGCAATCTCTGCGCTCAAATGAATCAGTTCATTCAAGGGCTGCAGCTTCGGCGTCTGCGCTCCCAATTCTTTCAGTTCCGCTATCAACGTCTCCGTCGGAATATTTTCCACCAGCGCATCCTGCGCAAACGGACATCCCCCCAACCCGCCAATCGCCGCATCGAACCGCCTGCACCCCGCCTCAAACGCCGCGCGAATCTTCGCCGACGCTTCATGTGGCCGCGCATGCAGATGGACACCAACCTCGATCCCATCATGTGCCGCAAGCACCTGGGCCAGCGTCTCTGCGATCCGCGCGGGCGTCGCCAGCCCCACCGTATCGGCCAGCGAGATTTGCCGCACGCCCAATTCGATCAACAGATCGCACGCATCCGCCACTTCATCGATGCTCCACGCATCCTCATACGGATTTCCGAAAGCCATCGAGACATAGGCCACGACATCCAGCCCCGCCTTGTGCGCCAGCGTGCCGATTGCCTCCAATACATGGAGCGACTCCGCCGGCGTCTGGTGCTGATTCCGCGCAAGAAACTGCGGCGAGATCGAAAAGGGAAACCCCAGCGTCTCGACCGCGCGGGCGTTGATCGCCCGCTCTGCCCCCTTCACATTCACCACGATCCCGATGATCTCCACATCGTCCGGAGGATCGAGAAGCTGCAACACCTTCTCAGAGTCCGCCATCTGCGGGATCGCCGCGGGCGAGACAAAGCTCACGGCATCGATGTGCGTGAACCCCGCCGCCACCAGCTTGCGCAGATAGTCCGCTTTGACCTCTGCCGGCATCTGCGTTGGCAGCCCCTGCCAGGCATCCCGCGGGCACTCCACGATCTTGACCAAATCACCCATATGTCTTTCCCAAATCGTCAGTGAAGATACTGGAGTTATCCGCGGGAGGGATGAACTTTCAGGATTTCTCTTGCAATGACCATCCGCTGAATCTCGCTTGTGCCTTCGCCAATCGTACACAGCTTCACGTCGCGATAGTACTTCTCCACAGGATAGTCCTTGATGAAGCCATAGCCGCCGAACAACTGCACCGCATCATCGCAGATCCGCACTGCCACTTCGCTTGCGAAGAGTTTGGCCATCGACGATTCTCGTGTCACCTTCCGCCCCGCATCCTTCAGTACCGCCGCGCGCTGCGTCAGCAGCCGAGCCGCATCGAGCTCCGTCGCCATGTCCGCGAGCTTCCACTGAATGCCCTGAAACTCCGCGATCGCCTTCCCGAACTGGCGCCGCTCCTTGACATACTTCAACGCCGCATCCAATGCGCCCCGCGCGATCCCCAGGGCCAGCGCAGCAATCGAAATCCTGCCGCCATCCAGAACCCGCATCGCGTCGATGAAGCCCTCGCCCTCTGCGCCCAGCAGGTTTTCAGCCGGAATCTCGCAGTTCTCAAAGATCAGCTCGCTGGTATCGCTGGCCCTCAGGCCAAGCTTGTTCTCTTTCTTTCCCGGCCGGAATCCCGGTGTCCCTTTCTCCACCGCAAACGCCGACAGCCCGTGTGTGCCCTTGCTCTTGTCCGTTACCGCGATGACCACAGCAACGTCCGCGTAGCGCCCGTTGGTGATGAACGTCTTGTTTCCGTTCAGCACATAGCGGTCGCCCTTTTTCACCGCGGTGGTCCTGGCGCTTCCCGCATCCGATCCCGAGCCTGGCTCCGTCAGCCCCCAGGCCGCCAGCCACTCACCGCTGGCAAGCCGCGGAACGTATCTCTTCTTTTGCTCCTCATTGCCAGCCAGGAAGATATGGTTGGTCCCCAGTGAGTTGTGTGCGGCAACCGTGATCCCCAGTGAGCCGTCGACAGCAGAGAGCTCCTCAATTGCCAGAACATAATCTACATACCCCAGCCCCGCGCCGCCGTACTCATGGGGAAAGATCACACCCAGCAAGCCCATCGCGCCCAGCTTCTTGACCACCGCCAGGGGAAACTCGCCAGCCTCGTCCCAGGTCGTCACTTTGGGCGCAATCTCCCGCGCCGCAAACTCGCGAATTTCACGTCGGAGATGCTCCTGATCCTCCGTAAGCACGAACGGATAGAGACTGGTTGACGCTTCAAGCTCAAGGTTCATGATTGCTCCTTCGCACCCAGAGTGCGACGCGTTGCTTTCCCTGCTGTGTAAGCTGCAGCCATTTCTGCGCTCACGATGCACGAAGCGGGAGAGGACTGCAAATCAGATAGCTAAAGACTTTCCCTTGCCCCGCACAGCCTTCGGATCACGTCTGCAGGACCCCGGGATTGAACTTGCCCACGTCAGGATTCAGGGCACAAGCTCCCAGCGCCGCGATCAGCACCTCTCTCGTCTTTACCGGATCGATAATCGCGTCAATCCAAAGCCGCGCCGCTCCGTAACGCGGATCGGCCTGCGCGTCATACGTGGCCTTGATCTCGTCATAGAGAGCCTTTTTCTCCGCATCAGACAATACCTTCCCGCCGCGCTCCATCTGCCTGGCACGAACTTCAGCCAGCGTACTCGCCGCCGAAGCTCCACTCATCACCGCATAGCGCGCCGTCGGCCAGGCAAACAGGAACCGCGGATCATAAGCCTTGCCGCACATTGCATAGTGGCCGGCGCCAAAGCTTCCGCCAACGATCACCGTGATCTTGGGCACCACGCTGGTGCTCACCGCCGAGACCATCTTTGCTCCTGCGCGAATAATCCCCGACCACTCCGCATCCTTGCCCACCATGAACCCATTCACATCATGCAGAAACACCAGCGGCACCAGGCTTTGATTGCAATCCATAATGAACCGCGCCGCCTTTTGCGCGCTCTCCGTATAGATGACTCCGCCAACCTCGATCCGGTTCATTCCCGCCGCCGGACCCATGGCCACCGTCTGGTTCTGATTGGTCTTCTGATTGGCTACAATCCCCACGGCCCTGCCGCCAATCCGTGCATACCCGCACAGCACCGTCCTCCCAAAATCCGCTTTGTACTCATCGAACTCGCTGCGATCTACGATGCGTGCGATCACCTCGCGCATGTCGTAGACATTGCTCGCCCCCGGCGCCGGATTCAACAAGCTGTACAGGTCCTCGGCCGTAAACCTGGGCGCATCCTGATCAGGATCGAATTCCTGAGAATTAAAGACTTCCCGCCCGGCCGCCCATCGCACTGCTCCGGCAGAGGGCGAGTGCCGTTCCCCGATCTTACCCACCAGGGAACGCAATCGCGCCATGCAGAGATGATCATTGGGCTCCTTGAAGTCCACGGTTCCCGAGATCTCCGCGTGCATCGCCGCACCACCCAGTTCCTCTGCGTCTGTCTTCTGTCCGATGGCCGCTTGCACAAGCGAAGGCCCGGCCAGAAACAACCCCGAACCCTCAGTCATCAAGACGGTATCGGTCATCACCGGCAGATAGGCGCCTCCCGCCACGCACATCCCCATAATGGCCGTAATCTGCGGTACCCCCAGCGAGCTCATCACCGCGTTGTTGCGGAACACCCTGCCAAAATCGTCGGTGTCCGGAAACACATCCTCCTGCAGCGGCAAAAACACCCCGGCAGAGTCGACCAGGTAGAGCGTGGGAATCCGGTTTTCCAGCGCGATGGTCTGCGCGCGCAGCACCTTCTTCGCCGTCATGGGGAAAAACGCGCCCGCCTTCACCGTTGCGTCGTTGGCTATGATCATGCAA
>Ga0181530_10000497_pt1 | contig 50200 bp, 39 predicted proteins | sample PEATcosm2014_Bin_42_FD_119769 | JGI IMG/M metagenome (GOLD analysis project Ga0181530, IMG submission 119769) | Peatland microbial communities from MTU Mesocosm Facility, Houghton, MI, USA - PEATcosm2014_Bin10_60_metaG | ecosystem: Environmental > Terrestrial > Soil > Wetlands > Peat | place...
GGGCCTGGAGGAACCGGCGGATCAGGGTGGGGTGCTTGGGTATTTTCATTTTCATACGCTTAAGAGGCTCGATTGGGAGCCTTTGATAAATGATAAGTGTAAAGGCTTATCATAATAAAGAGCGGATGTGGCCGATCCTGCGGTCTTCAATCCCCGCAATTTCCCATTGGTTGTGCAAACGGGCGGCGAACACTATTCGTCCGCAGGCAAGGTTGCGGGGGATGTGGTGCCCGCCCTCCAGCACTATCTCGCACAAGGCGGTTTTCTTATCAGCCTGCCCAACGGCCCCTTTCCGTTTTACTACGACACGGTGTCGGACAAGGCGGCGCCGGTGGCTGACCGGGTCGGCCTCCCCGTCAAGCAAGGTTGGGAACTCCCGCCTGACGGCGCACAATTGACATTCCAGTTCGACACCCATGCCCTTTTGGATTTTCCGGCGAAGGCCCGGTTTCCATCCAACGGCGATCTGCGCTGGCGCCCGGCTGTCCGCGATGCGACCAATCCCGGCGATATTTATGTGCCGCTCGCGCGGTTGACGGACGCAAATGGCCACAACTATGGCGACGGCATGGCATACGTGGAGCACCGCACACTGCCGCTGCAAGGCGGCCGCACCATCTACGTCTGGATGCGAATGTCCGACGTGGTGGGCGAGGGCCGGTTGCTGGGCGGCGTCCTCATGTTCGCGGCCGCAAACATGAAACCTTTTCCTGCTCAGAAATAACCGCAAGTCCGTCTTGTTTCAGGAAATCATGGCGCGCGAGCCACGATTTTTTCCCCTTGAGCGGCAGCGCCAAATTCCCCCTTGCGTTTTTGAGCGCAATCGTTGTGTTCAGAAGATCATAAGCGGGCGCCAGCTCGACCTTTTGATCTCGCGTGATCAGCGAGAAATTCTTCAGGTGCATGTCCTCGTTGCCCACCAGGAAACTGAAGAGGGTGCGCTCCAAGAGCTTCACGCGCTCGACGGCCGGGAAAGTGCAGAACTGCTCGATGACCCCGGCCACCTTCTCCATCGAGGAATCGCACTTGGCCCTGGCGCGCAAGCAAACCGGTAGTGGTTCTGGTCAAGCTCCTCCAGTGTGCCGGCAAATTCCCCCTGTTGGTAAATCTTGGCCTTTCTCATGAGGAGGCAAAATTAAAGCTGTCAGTCCCGGCTATTGTAATATCGCCTCTGTTATCTTTACCCTCAGTTTATCGCGCGGTGGGCAACAAGCGGTGAAACGGAAGGCAGCGGGGTTGGTTGGATCGCGGATGGTTGTGACAAGGGGCGACCTGCGTTGCGCGGCGATGGATCGCCCGAGAGGCGCGACGCTACATCTGAAAGAGAAGGGCTGCGCTGACGCGCAACCCATTTTTTCCGGCAACGGATTTTGGCGGCGGTCATAGACCGCCGCTACACCACAAAGCGCGAGGCGGCTTACTTTGCCATTGTCACTTCGGCGGGCTTCGCCGTCGCGGCGGGCTTGACCGTCTCGGTGGACATCCTCTGGTATAGGGCGAACTTGCTGGTCACCTCGTCTTGCGCGGCTTCCAGGATGGCCTGGCAGTGCTCCGGGTCCGAGGCGGCGAGGGCTTGGAAGCGGCGTTCCGCGGCCCAGAGTTTTGCCAGGGCCAGCTTCGGAACGGCGGAATCGAGTTTCAATCCCGGTTCGCCCGCCGCCACGCGGCGCGGATCGAAGCGGTAGAGCGGCCAGAAGCCGGTGTCCACGGCCAGTTTTTGCTGATCGAGTCCCGAACCCAGCTCGTAACCGTGCTCGATGCAGGGACAGTAGGCGATGACCAGGGAAGTGCCGGGGTAGGACTCGGCTTCCTCCAGGGCCTTGACGGTTTGGGAGTCCTTGGAGCCAAAGGCGACCTGGGCAACGTAGGCGGTGCCGTAAGCCATCGCGATCAGGCCCAGGTCCTTTCTGCCCAAACGCTTGCCGGCCGTCGCGAACCGCGCCGACGCGCCGCGGGGCGTGGCCTTGGATGCTTGTCCGCCGGTGTTGGAATAGACCTCGGTGTCGAGCACCAGGATGTTGACCTTCTCATTCATGGCAATGACATGGTCCAGGCCGCCAAAGCCGATGTCGTAGGCCCAGCCGTCGCCGCCGACCACCCAGACGGATTTCTTGACCAGGGCATCGGCCAGGACATGGAGAGTGGAGGCTTCCGGCGCGGGCATTTTTTGCAGGCGCAGGCGCAATTGGGCCACGCGCTCGCGCTGCGCGAAAATCCCCGCCTCATCGTCCTGGTTGGCGCCGAGCAGGGCGTCGGCCAGACCGTCGCCCAGTTGCGGCGCCAGTTTGCGCACCAGTTCGCGCGCGAATTCGGTTTGCTTGTCCAGCGCGATGCGGTGGCCAAAGCCGTATTCCGCGTTGTCCTCAAAGAGCGAATTGGACCACGCCGGGCCGCGCCGGGCGCTGTTGACCGAGTAAGGAGTGGTGGGGAGGTTGCCGCCGTAAATGGAGGAGCAGCCGGTGGCATTGGCAATGATCAGGCGGTCGCCCGACATTTGAGTAAGAAGCTTGACATAAGGCGTTTCGCCGCAGCCGGAGCAGGCCCCGGAATACTCGAAGAGCGGCTCGCGGAATTGCGAGCCTTTGACATCCATCGCCAGCCGGGTGCGGTCTGGCGAAGGCAGATTGAGGAAGAACTCATAGTTGGCCTTCTCCTGCTCGCGCAACGGCGGCATCGGCGCCATGTTGATGGCTCTCCGTTTCGGATCGGTCTTGGATTTCACCGGGCACACTGTCACGCATACCGTGCAGCCGGTGCAATCTTCCGGCGACACTTGCAGCGAGTATTTCGAGTCCTTCCATTCTTGGGAGCGGAAGGCGGTGGACTTGAATTGGGCCGGCGCGTTGGCAAGCTGGCCGGCGGGATAAAACTTCGCGCGAATGGCCGCGTGCGGGCAGACCAGGACGCACTTGTTGCATTGAATACAGATGTCCGAGTCCCAGACGGGGAGTTCCAGCGCGATGGCCCGCTTTTCCCAGCGCGTGGTGCCGGAGGGCCAGGTGCCATCCACCGGGAAGGCGCTGACGGGCAGCAAATCGCCCTTGTTGGACAGCATCATCGCGGTGATCCGCTGGACAAAATCGGGCGCTTCCGCCGGAACGATGGGCGGCTGATGATGATCGGAGGTAACGGCGGCCGGAATCTTGACTTCGTGCAAGGCGGCCAGGGTTTGGTCCACCGCGGCGAAATTCTGGTCCACGATGGCCTGGCCCTTTCTGGCGTAGGTCTTCTTGATGGATTTCTTGATTTGGGCGATGGCTTCCTCGCGGGGGAGGACATTGGAAATGGCGAAGAAGCAGGTTTGCATGATGGTATTGATGCGCCCGCCCATGCCGGAGGCCTTGGCGACCGGGTAGGCGTCAATGACATAGCACTTGAGTTTCTTGGCGATGATTTCCTTCTGGATTTCCATCGAGAAATGGTCCCAGACCTCCTCCGGCCCGAAGGGCGAGTTGAGCAGCAGCGTCGCGCCCTCGCCCGCGTAATCCACCACGTTGTAACGCTCCAGGAACGGCCATTGATGGCACGCCACAAAGTCCGCCTTTTTCAGAAGGAACGGGGAATGGATCGGGTTCGGCCCAAAGCGGAGATGGGAGATTGTCACCGCGCCGGATTTCTTGGAGTCATAGACGAAGTAGCCTTGCGCGTAGAGGTCGGTTTCCTCGCCGATGATCTTGATGGAGTTCTTGTTGGCCCCGACCGTGCCGTCGGCGCCGAGTCCGAAAAAGACCGCGCGCACGATTTCCTTGGGTTCGATGTCGAACTCCGGGTCAAAGGGCAGCGAGGTGTGGGTGACATCATCCACAATGCCGGCGGTGAAATGGTTCTTCGGCGCGCGCTGCTGGAGTTCGTCGAAGATCCCCTTGACCATCGCCGGGGAGAATTCCTTGGAGGACAGGCCGTAACGCCCGCCCACGACGACCGGTTCGGCGTCAAAGGAGGCCAGCCCCTTGTCGCAAGCTTCGCGCAGGGCCGCCACGGTATCCACGTAGAGCGGTTCGCCGACGGCGCCCGGTTCCTTGGTGCGGTCCAGAACGGCGATGCGGCGGGTGGTGGAAGGCAGCGCGGCGGCAAAGGCCTCGATGGAGAAGGGCCGGTAGAGGCGCACCCGCAACACCCCGGTTTTTTCGCCGCGCTCATTGAGCCACTCGGCGGTTTGTTGCGCCGTTTCGCCGCCCGACCCCATGATGACAATCACGCGGGTTGCCTGCGGATGGCCGGAGTAATCGAACAGCCGGTATTGCCGCCCGGTGATCCCGGCGAATTTGTTCATGACCGCCTGCACGATGCCGGGCGCGCGGTCGTAATAAGAATTGCACGCTTCCCGCGCTTGGAAGAAAACATCGGGATTCTGCGCCGTGCCGCGAATGCAGGGGCGGTCCGGGGACAGGCCGTGGTTGCGAAAGGCCTGGAGGGACTGGGCGTACTCGTTCATCAGCTCGCGCAGTTGTTCGTCGGTCAGGCTGCGGATTTTCGCCACTTCGTGCGAGGTGCGGAAACCGTCAAAGAAATGCAGGAACGGCACGCGCGATTCCAGCGTTGCGGCGTGGCCGATGGCCGCAAAGTCCTGCGCTTCCTGCACCGAGCCGGAGGCCAGCAGGCCAAAGCCCGTTTGCCGGCACGCCATCACGTCGGAATGATCGCCGAAAATGGACAGGCAATGCGTGGCCAGGGTGCGCGCCGTGACATGCATGCAGAAGGGCAGCAGTTCGCCCGCGATCTTATACATGTTCGGGATCATCAACAGCAGCCCTTGCGAGGCGGTGAAAGTCGTGCTCATCGAGCCGACTTGCAGCATCCCATGCACCGCGCCCGCCGCGCCGCCTTCGGACTGCATTTCGACCAGGCGCGGCACCGTGCCCCACAAGTTGGGCTTGCGCGCCGCCGACCATAGGTCGCACCATTCGGCCATGGGCGAGGAGGGCGTGATCGGGTAAATGGCAACGGTTTCGGTGAGGCGGTAGGCGACGGAGGCCGCGGCCTCGTTTCCGTCCAGTGTGATGAAAGGAGCGGCGGCTGTGTTTTTGTTTTCTTTGGATTTATTCATAATTTTCTAAAAAATGTCATTGCGCACTCGCGCATAATAGTAGGAGCAAACCGCGCCGCCTGCAACTGCCGCTGTGCTGTGAAACATATTCATCTCATTCCACTCGGCCGGCGGCCTTAAGCCGGCAGCGGCTCGACCAGGATCATTTGGGCCAGGTGTGAACTCAGCGCCATGCGCGCGTTGCGCACCTGGCAAATCAGGTTGGATTGCCGGACCAGCAGGCGGATCTCCTGCTGTTCGCCAAACCCAATCTCCCGCAACCGCTGCGTCACCGCCGGCGGAGCGCTCAGTTCCCGCACCCGCACCACCATCCCCGCCCGCACCCGGCTGAGCGGACAGGTCAAGGGCGGCGGCGGCTGGAGTTCGCCGCCCGGCGCAGGGCGGCCCTCCAGTTCAGTTCTCCCGGCAAACGGTTTTATCGTTTTCACTGTTCAACCCAAATTACAAGGGACGGCCCGTGCCAGACTCCACCGTACTTGCCATTCTCAAGCCATTTTTTGGCCGGGGCCAGCCCGGCATTTTCCCGCCGCAACAGGACTTCACAAAATATGTTCAATAAATCGCAAGGATTGTGTAGTCGCCTATGCCCCTCCTGAACGAGGCTTGCGGCGACATGAAAAGCAGAAATTGGTATGCACTCGGCCAATCGCCTATGAGACACGGGCGGCGTTTCACGGCGCGCGCGGGCGCCGGAGGGAGGCCCGCATGATCTTCGCGGCTGGAATCAGTTTCAAGACCGCCCCGGTCGCCTTGCGCGAGCAATTGGCCGTCACGCCCTCGCGTCTGGTGGAGACCGCCACGCGTCTGAAACAGCAGGGCGGCCTGTCCGAACTGGCGCTCGTCTCCACCTGCAACCGCGTCGAGATGTACGGCGTGTCCGAGCACGGGGAGGGCCTGGTGGAACTCCTCGCCTCGCTGGCGCGCACCCCGGTGGATGTCGCCCCTTACGCTTACGTTCATACCGGGGAGGATGCCGCCCGGCATCTGTTCGCAGTCGCCAGCGGCCTGGATTCGATGGTCCTGGGCGAAACGGAAATCACCGGCCAAATCAAAACCGCCTACGAGACGGCCCTCGCGGCCAAACTGACTGGCCGGGTCCTCAATGGCGCCTTCCAGCGCGCCTTCCAAGTCGTCAAAGCCATTCGCACCCACACGCAAATCGGCCGCGGCGCGACCTCCGTCGGCAGCGTCGCCGTGCAGTTGGCCGAAAGAATCTTCGGCGGCGGCTTCCAGGACAAGACGGTGATGATCATCGGCGCGGGCAAAATGGGGGCGGCCTGCCTCCGGCACATTGCCAAGAACGGCGTCAAATCCATCATTGTGGCCAACCGTTCCCTCGCTCACGCCGAGGAACTCGCCCGCGAATTCGGGGGCCGTGCCGTCAACTATATGGACGACGGCCTCGCCGCAATGGTTGCCGCCGACATCGTGGTCAGTTCCACCGGCTGCCCGGAAACCATTTTGGACCGCGAGGATGTCGAGGCGGTCATGCGCCAGCGGCCCAACCGGCCCTTGTTCCTCATTGATATCGCCGTGCCCCGGGACGTGGATCCCGCCGTGCAGCGCGTGGAGAACGTTTTTCTATACGACATGGACGACCTGGAAAAACTGGTGGCCGCCAATGTGCGGATGCGCGAGCAGGAGATGGCCCCCTGCCGGGACATCATCGAAAAGCACACGGCGGAATTGATGGCCAAACTCAACGGCCCGCCCGGAAAGCCGGAAGCCCCCGGCCCGCAACCCCAAACGAGCTGGGATTTCCCCGGCCGGATTCAGGAATATGCGCACTAATCGGCCCGATACAGGCCGCAAACGACCTATTTGTAATTCTAATCCTTCCCATAACTTGAATAAGAAAAACTTGATTATCATCGCGATGAGGTTTATCATTAGATTTGCAGCAGACGCAGAACTGAGAAATGAACTGAACGCGAGAGCATTGTGATTTTAACAAACTCACCGGAAAACTCCAAAACGCAACTATGAAAACAAGCATGTTCATCAATCCCAGGACAACCCGCCTCCTGGCGGTTGGATACGCGGCGCTGGCCGCCACCCTGGCGGCCCAGGCGGCGTCCCTGAACGGGCGCCTCATCGCGCGGCCCGTGACTCCCGGCAACGCTGAAACTTATTCGCTCCCGGCGAACCTGGAGTATTCGGGCGGCTTGACCAACGTCGGCGTCGGCACGCCCGTTTTTCTCGAGGCCGATGTCAGCCTGGGCATTACCGGCATTACCAACGTCGCCTTTACGATCACCAGCAAGCCGATTGGCTCGGCGGCGGTGATTGCGCCCAGCCCGCTGCCCACCAATATGGGGATATATGAGCCGGCGGACCAATCGGTTTACGAAGTGGCTGGCCGCGCGCTGTTGCGGCCCGACGTGACGGGACAATACACCGTCAGCGCGGCGATTCAGACGATGACCAATGGGAGCACCAACGTGACGTTCAACGTCATCGCCGCCACCTACATGGGCGCCTTCGTGTGCGAACTCTGCCACAGCGGCGGCATTGCCGAATCGGAGTATCCGTATTGGACCAACACGCTCCACTCCATGATCTTCACCGAGGGCATTGACGGCCAATTGGGCGCCAACTACAGTGTGTCCTGCCTCAAGTGCCACACGGTTGGCTACGACACCAATGCCTCGAGTTACGCCGACAACGGGTTCTACGCGACGCAACTGGCCGATAGTTGGACATTCCCGACCAATTTGGCCTTTACAAATCTGGCCATTTCCAATTTTGCGAACATGCCGCCGAGCCTGCAGAACCTGGGCAACATCCAGTGCGAGAATTGCCACGGGCCGGGCAGCGCGCATGCTTATGCCTTCGGCAACACCAACCTTCCCGGCTGGCCGTTGCTCACTGTGACCGTCAGCTCGGGCGATTGCAACCAATGCCATGACGATCCCACCCACCATGTCTATGGGACGGAATGGTACGCTTCCAGCCACGCCGTGACGACGACCATTCCCACCGGCTCCGGCCGCGACCAATGCGTCATGTGCCACACCTCCATTGGCTTTATCACCCGGCTTGAAAACACCCAATCCAACCTCGTTGCCGGCGGCACGATCACGAATTTCCCCGCGACCAATACGATCTACGCGGCCATTGGCTGCCAGACTTGCCACGAGCCGCACGGAAACACCTTCCCGACGAATAATGCGCCCAATACGCACATCCTCCGCACGCTGGCATCGGTGACGCTTGGCGACGGCACGGTCGTCACCAACGCGGGCGAGGCGGAACTGTGCATGGAATGCCACCACTCCCGCAACGGAGGAGCGAGCAACAACGTCGTCAACTATCAGTTGGGCCTGGCGACTTGGGCGGGAGGCTCCAGCTTTGGCCCCCACGATGGACCGCAGGGAGACTTGGTCGAAGGCGCCAACGCCATCACATACGGCCTGGCCATTCCCAGTTCCGCCCACCGCCTCACGGTCAGCAATGTCTGCGTCGGCTGCCACATGCAAGCCGTGGCTACAACCGATCCGGGCTTCCTCAAAGTCGGCGCGCACACCTTCGAATTGAAGTATAATGTCACCAACAGCGGCGTGGTGACTGAGGTGGACCAAGTTGCAGTCTGCAATCAATGCCATGGCGGGATCACCAACTTCAACTTCCCGGTTGAGGATTACGCGAACACCGGCACCATCCAGGGGGTCCAGACCGAAGTCCAGACCCTGCTCAACCAACTCTCAACCCTTCTGCCCAATTCCAGCGGCGTGGTGGATGGCACGGTCAAGACCAGCCTGTCAACCAAGACTAACTGGACCCAGGCGCAATTGCAGGCGGCCTACAACTTCCAGTACGTCGTCAGTGACGGCAGCCTGGGCGTGCATAATGCCCCGTATGCGACTGGCATCCTCAAAGCTTCCATCGCCAACCTGTCAGGCGTCTCCGTGCCGGGTGGCCTGCCGGATGCCTGGGAGAACCTCTGGTTTGGCTCCATTACCAACGCCGCCGGCGCACCCGACGCCTCCCCGGCTGGCGACGGAATTCCCAACTGGCTGAAATACGCGCTGGGCCTGGACCCGCTGACCAAGGGGATTCAACTCACCAACGGAGTCGTTTGGGCCAACGCCTCGGGCGCTCTCGGCGGTAGCACCAACACCATCCAGATCTACACGGCGGCGGACATCGTCTTCGACACTGTCCCCAACACCACCTATCAGATCCAGGCCATCAATTTCCTGGGCGGCGGCTGGCAAAATATTGGAAACCCGATTGTGGCTACAAACTCCGGCTCCATGAGCTTCTTGACACCCACGCACGGCACGTTACAACAATACTATCGCGTGGTACATACACCCTGAACTGGGCGATTGATTGACGGAGAATTCGGCGGCCGGCCGCGCATGGCCGGCCGCTTATGATTAGAAATTGAGAAAGGAAACCGATGAACCGATCAACGGCGGACAATGCGGGCGCAACGCAGAAACGGCACGCAGGCCCGGCGGCGCGCGTTCGCGGCCTGGTTGCCGGGCTGGCCCTTTTCGCGGCCGGCGTCGCGCTGGGCGCCTGGTGGTTTTCGCGCGCCCCTTCCGGTCCTCCGGCGGCGCCGGAGAATCCGGGGCCGGTCGGACTTTCGGAGTCCACGAAGGCGGTTTTGCGGCGGCTGCGTTCGCGGGTTGATGTCCGGTTCTATTGTTTGCTGGATCCCGCCAGCGTGGATGACAGCGGCCGCCAATTCTCCGCGCGGGTGGATCAATTGCTTTCGCAATACGCGCAGGAGGCCGGCGGCAAGATCAATATCACGCGGGTCAATTCGCTTTCGGACGCCGCGGCCAAGGCCGCGCTGGCCGATGGCATCAGGCCATTCAATCAGGACAAAGGCGATGCCTGTTACCTCGGCATCGCGGTTGTCCGCGGCGGCCAAAAGGAATCTCTGGCTTCCCTGGCTCCGGAGTGGGAGCAAGCCTTGGAATCCGACCTCAGCCGCGCCATCGCGGGCGTTGACGTTTCCGGTTCCCCCGCGCCAACCGTGGCGAAGGTGGACGGCGCCGCGCTCGACGCGGTCAAGCAGGCCATTCCAAACCTCGATTCCGTCTCTGTGGACGAAGGTTCGCGCCTGCTGCGGTCTGCGGCGCTGGCTCGAATGGAGCAAGCCTCGCAAGAACTCCAGTCCAGGGTAAAGCAAGCGGAGGACCATTTTCTCCAAGCGCAAAACAGCCCCTCCGAGGCGGAGCAGGACGCCGCATTGAAGGACCTTCAGCTAGTCAGAAAGGAACAGTCCCTCAAGCTCACGGAAATCGCCCTGGCGGCCAGGGCGCAACAAGAGGCGCTGGAACAACTCAAGGGAGCGGGTCATTGAGGCGGCGCTGAGAGGGCTTATGCGCTCGTCACCCCGCCAATACCCGCGAGTTCCTGGAAGGGCAAGAACGCTCCTGCTCGACGGTTTTGCCGTCCTCCTGGCGGCGGCATCCTTCGCCTCCAACGCGCAGAACGTCCAACACCTGGCCCGCCCGGAGCGAGGCGGCATCCCCGCATTGCCGGTCCTCACCGGAGTGGCGCAGACGACCAACGGCGTGAGCATCACTTGGGACGGCCCCCCCGGCTTCTATCAACTGTTTCAAAAAGAACAAATAACCGATTCCAAATGGGAGGCCGTCGGCAAAGCCACCAATTTGGCCAGACACGCCACCGTCAAGACTGCTTCCCGCAGTTCCATCTTCATGATCTCCGGCCCTTCGCCGCAATACGCGGGTTTCGAGATTTGCGCGGAATGCCATTCGACCATCGTCAAAACGGAGACGCGCACCGCCCATGCGGCGGCCTTCAGCAACCATCAGTTTGTCACCAACTTCGGCCAAACCAACGGCTCCTGCCTCCCCTGCCACACCGTCGGCTACGGCGCGCCCACGGGATTCGTCAGCAAGGCCAAAACTCCCGGTCTGGAAGGCGTTCAATGCGAGAATTGCCACGGCTCGGCCGCCTACCACGCTGGCAATCCCGGTGATCCGGCCGTGCTTCCCCGTGTGGAAGCCGCCTCCACCCTGTGCGGCGGCTGCCACACCAACCGGTTTGCGGAATGGAGCAGCAGCGACCACACGTCGGTGATCAGCAACCTGAACGCTTCGACGGAGATTAACAACTGCGGTCGCTGCCACTCCGGTTCAGCCCGGTTGAGCTTGATAGAGGGCCAGGCCCCGGCCACAGGCGACGCCAGCCTCGGCATCCAGTGCGTCAACTGCCATGACCCGCATCAGACCAACGCCTATCCCGCCCAACTCCTCTATCCCCTGGCCTCCACCAACGACTACTTCATGCCCACCAACGGCTCCTTCGCCAGCCATTACAATCCCAAGATCAACATCTGCGGCCAATGCCACAATCACGCCGGCGCGTCGTGGACCAATTCCGCCGCCCCGCCGCATCCCTCGTCGCAATACAACATGCTGCTGGGGACGGTTGGCGAACTGGAGTCCGGCCTGGCGCATTACCAGCCCGGCTCCCATTCCACCTTGCTGACCAACCAGTGCGTCGAGTGCCACATGCAAACCACGCCATTCGTCAACGCGACCAATCAGGGCGATGCCGGCCACACGTTCACCGTGGACCGCTACGATCTCTGCTTCACTTGCCATCCGCTCCCCGAACCGCTGGTCCAATTCACCCAGGGCGCCATCTCCAATGAAGTTCAACAGGTGAAATTCGATTTGGATTATTGGGCCACCAACAGCGCCCCCGCCGCGCTGCGGATCAAGTACGGAGCCCGCGCCTGGGAGTACACCGCGCCCGGCTCCTTGTCGCCCGGCGGTCCCGGACCCGATAAGACCGAGCAGGCGCAAATTCCCGAGAACATTCGAAAGGCCCGGTTCAATGTCTATGTCGTCCTCAGCGACGGGAGCCTGGGCGTTCACAACCCCGAGTATACCGTGACGCTCCTTCAGACCGCCGAGGACTGGATCGCGGAACAACTGGACCAATAGAACAACGAGTTCATGACAAAACGCAACCTCAGCATCCTTGTCCGGCTGGCCGAAAAGCGCGCCCGGCCGCTGGCGCTGGCGGCGGCTGCGCTGGCCCTGGCGCTGGCCGCCATCTCGTGCGGGACCCTCAGCCATCCGGTCGTGTTGCTGCCCGATGTGCCCGGCGCAAAGTACATCGGCTCCAAGGAATGCGAACAGTGTCACGACGAGCTGTACAGGGATTTTGCCACCGCCGACCACGCCCGCTTGATCGCGCCCGGCACCAACGCCCTCAACGCCGGATGCGAATCCTGCCACGGGCCTTGCAGCCTTCACTCCGATTCCGGCGGCGATACCCTGCCCCCCTTCACCTTCACCGCGGGCCGCTCCCAAACGGGCAGCTACGGGGCGCGTTTGGCGGCCGCCCCCGCCCGCTCCACCGCCACGATGTGTTATCAATGCCACCCCGATGTCCGCGGCCAGTTCTCCCTGACCGATCACCATCCGGTACCGGAAGGAAAGCTCGACTGCACCGACTGCCATTCGCCGCACAAAGGCTCCATTCACCTGGCCGGCGGAACCTCCATCCTGTCCGAAAATGAAATGTGCCTGCGCTGCCATCCGGCGCAGCGCGGGCCTTGCGTGTTCGAGCACGAGGCCCTGCACGAAGGCTGTGCCATCTGCCACAACCCACACGGCTCCGTCAATTCAAAATTATTGACTGTGCGCGACGCGAACCTCTGTTTGCGATGCCACATTCTGCAGCAGACCTCGGCCGGGATTCTGATCAACGGCAGCAATCACAACTTCCGCCCACAGTCAGGCGCCTGCTGGACGGCGGGATGCCACGAGGCGGTGCATGGGTCAAACGTCAGCCCGGCGTTGCTATTCTAACCCCAACAGAGATGCCCTCGCCCATGAAACCACCGCGCTCTTTCCGCAAGGCATCCTTCCGGTGGTGTTGGGCGTTGCTGCCCGCTCTTTGCGCCGCCGCCGCCCTCGCTGCCGCCGACACCAATTCACCCCCGGCGATCAGCAATCCGCCCCCCGCCCAAACCAATGCCCCCTTTCCATCCCCTGAGTCCCAGGTGTCCCTTGCGTCCCCTGAGTCCCTTCTGGCAGCGACCAACGCGCCTTCGCCCGAGACCAACGCGCCGCCCCCGGCCGTAACCAATGCGTCCCCGCCCCCGCCCGCGCCCAAAGCTCCCCCGCCAATGACCCCTGAGCAATTCTTCGAGGGCGGCACCAACACCTACAACAACTGGATTGATTTCACGACGGGGGGCGCCTTTGTCACCGGCAACCGCGCCCAATTCCAGCAACAGCATCAAACCCCGGCCGGCGCGTTCGGCGGCATCGGCGATTTCCATTACCAAACGGGCATCGCCACCAACACCACGATGATTCTGGACGGCCATGCCCTGGCGGAAACCCACGACTACCAGCTCCATCTCCTCATCCAGCGCGAGAAGATCGGTTACTTCCGGCTCTCCTACGACAATGCCCGGACCTGGTCCGACGCCGACGGCGGTTTTTTCCCCGGTTCAGGTCAATACTACGCCTCCCCGGACAACTCCCCGGCGCTGGATCGCGGCAAGTTGTCCCTGGAAGCGGGATGGGTGCCCGACAAGGGGCCGAAGGTCACCTTCAAATACACCCGCTCGTTCCGCGACGGCGAGGAAGGTTCCACCGAGTGGGGGTTCGCGCAGCCGCCGGGAAGCAACCCTTTCGAGCCGCTGGGACTCGCCTCCGCGCTGGAGCAGATCCACGAGCACACCGACAGTTTCCAACTCGACGTGTCCAATCACATCAAGTCCACCGACCTCGGCGCCGGATTGCGCTATGATACCGGAAAGCTGGACGACGCGCTCCAGGTGACCCAATACCCGGGCGGTCCCTCCCAGTCGGACCTCACCGCCCGCCAGGACACAACCTCCGACCTGTTCAACGCGCACGCTTTCACGGCGACTTGGGTCAAGACGAATATCATGGTGTCCACCGGCTTCTCCTATTCCGGCGTGGCCGACAACTTCACCGGCAGCCAGATTTTCGGGAATGAGTTTAATGCCACCGCGCCCAATGCCCCCGCCGGCACTGGCTACTACGGGCTGAACGGCACTTCGCGCCTCCACGACTACGTCTTTAACCTCAACCTCTTTTACAAACCCTCCCCGCATTTCAACATCATCCCCTCCCTCCGCGTGGACCGGGAGGATTGGAACGCGGCCAGTTCCGGTTTGGAGACAGCCGGGGACCTCCCGGCCGTGCCCTACACTTCCGACGGCGACCGCGCGCTGATAGATGTGCGCGAGCGCCTGGACCTGACTTACAACGGCAGGACCAATTGGGTCTTCTATGCGCGCTCCGATTTCACCGAGGGCAACGGGAGCCTGGACCAGCTTGGCGGCATGGTCCCCTACCCCGCAATCGGCAACACCAACGCCTCCGCCACGACGGATGACCGCCGTTTTTCCCAGAAGTACAGCCTGGGCGCCCGGTGGTATCCCTCGCGCCGCGTCACCCTGGATGCCGGCGGCTATTACAAGAACGACCAGTACCACTATGACAATTCCCTGGCCCCCGCGCCCGACCCCTACCTCACCCCGTTTCAGGATTATCTTGTCATGCAGAATTTCGAGACTTACGACGCCAATATCCGCCTGACCTTGAGGCCGTTGCAAAACGTGACCGCCATCAGCCGCTACGAATACCAGCTTTCCACCATCGTCACCGGGCCGGACCCGATAGTGGGCATCTCCGATGTCGAAACCTCCAGAATGACCAGCCATGTCATTGCGCAGGATGTCAGTTGGATTCCGTGGAGCCGCCTCTCCCTTCAGGCCGGCTTGAATTACGTTCTCAGCCAGACCCGCACGCCGGCCTCCGGCGTCGTCCAGGGCATCCTCGATGCGCAAAACAACTATTGGACGCTCAATTTTTCGTCGGTCCTGGCGCTGGATGACAAGACCGACCTGAACGTCAGTTACCTCTATTACCTTTCCGACGATTACAACAACAACTCCCCGCTCGGCGTTCCCCTCGGCGCCGGCAGCCAGGAGCACGCCGTCACCGCAACCCTGACCCGGCGCCTGAGCAAGAACCTCCGCCTGGCTCTCAAATACGGCTATTTCCACTACAACGACGCGGCCTACGGCGGGAACCGCGATTTTGGGGCGAACCTCGTCACCGCCACCCTCCGCTACCGGTTCTGAACGCCTGCGCGAAAGAGGCCATCGGAAACACATAAAATGACCGCCCAAACACATTTCACGTTGCCATGCAGGGGAAGCGGGGCCATGTTAAACGCGATGCAACATAAACCCGCCCGCAAAAAGCGGGCCTAACCGAAATCAAAACGACAAACCGCAAGTTATGAAGATACCAAAGTTACTCCTCACCACTCTGGCCCTCGCGGCCACCACCGCCGCCCTTTCGGCCGCCGATGCCGCCGCGAATTGGGACAAGAATTGCAAATCCTGCCACGGCGCCGAGGGCAAGGGCGACACCACTATGGGCAAGACACTGAAGCTTAAGGATTTCGCCGATGCCGCTTACCAGGCCACGTTCACCGATGCCCAAGCCACCAAGGCCATCAAGGAAGGCATCAAGGACGGCGACAAAACAAGGATGAAAGCCTACTCCGACCTGACCGACGACGAAATCAAAGCCCTCGTCGCCAAGGTTCGCGCCTTCAAGAAATAGCCCCGGTTCGTTCGGACGGAAGCCGGCGCGCCGCCGGCTCCGTCCGCGTGTGCCTCACCGAAGCCGTCGGCAGGCAACCCGCGGCCCGGCTTGAGCCGCCAGCCGTAAAATGACAACCAACGCAAAGACCGGACTCACCGTCGCCCTCTTGTGCGCAGCCTTCTCGGTCCTCGCTGTGGCCTTTCTGTCCGACTCGGGCGGGGCGCGCCGGAACCGCCCGGCCATCGCCTTGGTGGACACCAATTTTCTGGACACGTCCACCACCCGCAAGTCCTACGCGGACTTGGTTCGGGCGGGGGCGGACCTGTCGGATTTTGACTGCTATGTTTGTCACGACAAGAAAAGCCCCCCGCCCTTGAGGTTTGACGCCAACCTCAATATCATTGTCGCCGAGGAGCATATTGGCCCCTCGCAATTTTCAGAGGATGACATTGGCGCCAACGAATTGGAAGGGCTCGTCGAGCGATTCAGGCGGCACTCCGATCCAGTATCCACTTTTGTTTGGCAGAGTTTGTCAAACTCCCAGCAATTGCTGCTCACCAATTATAAGCCTTCGGAACAAAGTTCAAAGCAGGCCCGGGAAATTGTGCTTTCAGCTCTGAACAACATAATCACCAATGCAGCACAGCCCTTTTACGAACCCGGACGATTCAACGAAGTCCTGTTGGGGGCTGAAACGATGCTGCTGATGCAGCAAAATCCGACAGGCTGCGCCCTGGCCCATCTCAACCGCTTGCTTCTCGAAGACGCTTATCCGGTGGAATTGTCGAGAAACCGGCAGAACGATATCGTGATGGGGCACGGCAAGCATGGCCGCAACAACAATTGTTTTAACTGTCACAACGAAACCAATCTGACCCTGCTCCAGCCCCGGGACGGACGCGACCTGACCTTTGCCGACAGCACCCAGTTGTGCGGCAGTTGCCACGGACCGACCTATCGCGACTGGCTGGCGGGCGCGCATGGCCGGATCAGCGGGTATTGGGACCGCGGCTCCTCGCCTTTTTCGGAGGATGAGATACGGGATTTGCCGAAATTGGCGGACCGATTGAGCCATCAGTCCGATCCGGTATCCGGTTTTGTCTGGCAGCAATTGTCGAAACCCGGGCAAGTGTTGCTGGCCAATTATCAGCCGTCGGCGTCCAATTCCAAGCCGGCGCAAGATGTGGTTTTGCAGGTTCTGAACAAAATAATTGGAGAGCCGTCCATTTACCAGCCGGACCGATTCAAAGGCATTTTGCTGGCGCCTGAAACGGCCAGCCTGATGCAGCAAGGCCCGCAAGACACCAACTCGGCCCGTCTCAACCGTCTGCTCCTGGAAGACGCTTTTCCGATGGAATTGACGAGGAACCAGCGAAGGGACTGCGTGAACTGCCACAACCCCCATGCCCCCCCGTTTCCATCGCGAAAGCCCGCCCCCGGCCCGCATCCGTTGAGAGAAATTGCCAACATGGCCGAATCGCAGACCGCCCGGAAGTGATATGAGCAAACCACCGTCCTCCCCAGCCGGCACTCCAGCCCCGCCCGCCAACGCGATGGGGCGGCGCAGTTTCCTTCGCACCTCCGCCGTGGTAACGACGGGGTTGGCCGCGCTGGCGGCCAGTGTGAAGCCGTTGCTGGAAATGAACGATCTCCCCACCATGCAGCAGTTCCTGCAGAAATACTACAAGGAGATGACGCCGGAGGACATGGCCAAAGTTTTGAAGCGGATCGAGGACGAAGTGGAAAAGCAGTACGGCTTGCGTCCGCATGTGCGGGATTTGAAGCCGATGGACGGCGTGGAATTTGTCTATTGCCTGAACCTGACCCGGTGCATCGGATGCCGCAAATGCGTTCATGCCTGCGTGGCGGAGAACAACGAGTCGCGCGATCCTGAAATCCAATACATCCGCGTTCTCCGCCTGCCCGACGGCTCGCTGGACATTGACAAGGCGGACCACTTCTACGCGCCGGATGCCGTGCCGGAAAAAGGTTTCTTCTACATGCCCGTTCAGTGCCAGCAATGCGAGAATCCGCCGTGCGTCAAGGTTTGCCCGGTCCATGCGACGTGGCAGGATGCCGACGGGATCACCGTCATTGATTACGATTGGTGCATCGGCTGCCGCTATTGCGAAGCCGCGTGCCCTTATTGGGCGCGGCGGTTCAACTTCACCAAGCCGTCCATTCCAAAGGAGCGCCTCAACCCCGACATGGCTTACCTGGGCAACCGCCCCCGCCGCCAGGGCGTCATGGAGAAATGCCACTTCTGCATCCAGCGCACGCGGGCGGGCCGCTATCCGGCCTGCGTCGAAGTCTGCCCGGCGGGCGCGCGCAAGTTCGGCAATATCCTCGACCCCGACAGCGAGGTCTCCTATATCCTCAAAAGCAAGCGCGTGTTTATTCAGCTCAAGTCGGAAATGGGCACCAAGCCGCGGTTCTTTTACTACTTCGACGTATGAGGCGCGCCGTTCGGAACTATTTTGTCTTTTTGTCGCGTTGCGCGCGCATCGCCTTTGCGGGCGACTGGCGTTACTACGCCTGGATGGGACTGCTGACGGTGATCTGCCTGCTGGGCCTCAACGCCTATTGCCGGCAGTTCGCGCGCGGCCTGATCGTCACCGGGATGAGCGACGAAGTTTCCTGGGGCGTCTACATCGCGAACTTCACCTTCCTGGTCGGCGTCGCGGCGGCCGCGGTGATGATGGTCATTCCCGTTTATATCTACAAGAACGAGGATCTGCATGACCTGGTCATCTTCGGGGAACTGCTCGCCGTGGCGGCGATCCTGATGTGCCTGGCCTTCGTGACGGTTGACCTCGGGCGGCCGGACCGTTTTTGGCATTTGATACCCGGCATCGGCCAGTTCAACTTTCCCAAATCCATGCTCAGTTGGGATGTCCTTGTGCTCAACGGCTACCTCTTGCTGAACGTTCATATTTGCGGCTATTTGTTGTACTGCCGCTATCGAAAGACCAAACCGGGCAAATGGTTCTACATTCCCTTTGTTTTCATCGCGATCTTCTGGGCCGTCTCCATCCACACGGTCACGGCCTTTCTCTATGTCGGGCTGGGCGGGCGGCCATTTTGGAATTCCGCCATCGTCGGTCCTCGTTTCCTGGCCTCCGCCTTCACGGCGGGGCCGGCTCTCATCATCCTCGCCATGCAGGTAGTACGGCGCGTGACCTCGTACCCTTCGCCCGACGTGGAAACCTCCCGGGCGCGCGGCGCGCCGCCGCAACCGTCCAAACACCGCGCCGCCACGATCGAGGACTTCGCCCTGTTGTCGCGCGATCTCCTGGAAATGGCCACGGTGCCGGCCGAGACGCGGCGGCGTGTTCTGCCCATGGCGGAAGTGCTGGAGGTTCAGGCCGGCGATGCGCTCTTGCGCCAGGGAGAGACCGAGGAAAGAGCCTTCTTTATCTTGCGCGGCTCCGTCGTGGTGGTAAGGGAGGAAGGGGGGCGCTTGCGGGTGACGCGCACAGCCGGGGCCGGGGAACAGGTCGGGGAGATTTCGGCTCTCAATGCCACGCCGCGGATGGCCACCGCCGTTGCCGAGGAACCCAGCCTGGTCTTGAGCCTCTCCGCGGACGCCTTGCGGATTTTGATGGAATCCCCGCAAGTCAACAAGATCGTCCGGTCCAGGATGTCCGAGCGGCTTCTGATCACCGACCGCGCCCTGATGACCCTTCGGAGCATCGTGCAAGTCTCGATGCTCATCAATGTGTTCCTGCTCGTCAACGAAGTCTTCAAGGAATTCTATTCCGGCAACCTGCATGACGCTTCCTCCAAGTACCTCTTCGTCGGCCTGGAGCATCATCACGCGCTGGTGCCCTGGATTTGGACGGCCATCACGTTCAACGTCACGGCCATGGTCTTGCTCGTGTTGCCCGTCAGCCGCAGCCTCAAATGGCTCAACCTGACCTGCGTCCTTTGCATCGTTGGCATCTGGATTGAAAAAGGAATGGGGCTGGTCATCCCCGGCTTTATTCCAACGCCCCTGGGCGAAATGATGGAATACCGCCCTTCCCTCAATGAGACGCTGGTTTGCTTTGGCATCTGGGCTTTCGGGCTGCTCTGCTACACCGTTTTCCTCCGCATGTCCGTGCCGATTCTCCAGGGACGATTGTCCAAGGAGAACGAAGCCGCGCCGGATCGGCCCGGCCGCTCCCCGGCCGCCGCCACCCCGCTGCGGGCTTGAATGCCGCGTCCCTCCAGGCCGCAAAGTCACGGGTACTTAATCCAATTGGTCATAACAGCATAGGCGAACGTCATTTCGGCCGCGTTGTAACCCGCATACCACTTGGAATGGCCGTCGGCGAACATGATGTTCTGGCCCTTGCTGTGAATCTGCCAGAATTCCGTCAGCGTCGGATCGGCCGCGCCGCCAACGCAATTCTGCGAGTAATCATCCTTGTCGGCATCGAGCGGATCAAAAAGACTAATCTGCATTCCCGAGGTGTTGGTGGCATCCACGCCGTTGGTGACGGTTCCCGCGGTGTCGCCGCCCAAAACATAAGCCGAGGGAAACAGGATTGCCGTGCTATTGACAGAGGAATCGGTGTGGGTGGTCACATACGCGGCATTGCAGCCGTTGAAATAGTTGAACGGGCCTTGATTAGTGACCGGCAATTGCACATTGCCCGGGCAGTTAAAGACATTCGTGCTGCCGACGTAGAATACAATCTGCTGCAGCCAACTGGGCTTTCCGCTCCCGTTGGTGCTGTCAATGGCATTCCAGTAAATATCCCCGCCAGATTCGGGATATTGCTCGCTATTGTCATTGGCATACATTCTCATGCCCAAACCGATCTGGTGCAGGTTGGAATTGCAACGGGTGGTCCACGACCTCTGCTTGGCCCCGGCCAGGACCGGCAGCAGCAACGCCGCCAGGATCGCAATGATGGCGATCACCACCAGCAGCTCAATCAACGTGAAAGCGCGCCGCAAGCTCATCCGCCTAAGATTAAGACTGGGAGAGGATGCCCGCAAGAGTGCAATGCGCCCCATCACTCGTCCTCCCGGTCAATCGCCTGCTGGATTTTCTCCTGGGCTTGATCGCAGGCCGCTGACGCCTGGTCCACCGCTTCCTGCAGCTTGCCCGCGTTCTCATCCAACTGCTGGTTTTGCAAATTCAACGCGCTGATTTGGTTGGCCAGTTTCTGTTTCGCCAGGGCCGCTTCCTGCTGCCGGCGCTTGGCGGCGCGCGCTTGTTGGCGAGCCGACTCCAGCGGGCGCAGGCTGACCGTCTTGCCGGCCTCGCGCATGTTCTTGTTCAACTCCTCCTTCCGGGCCAGATACGCGGCTTCGTCCCTTCCTTCGTCAATAATCTGGTCGCATCGCGTCCCCTGCAGATTCCACTCGCCCTCGGCCTCGCACGCCTCGTTCGGTTTCTCCTCCAGTTGGCAGGCCGTCAGACGCGCCAGATCGCCCGCCAGCAATTGAAGCGCCCCGTCAAACCGTTTGCCGATGTCCGTATTCGTCAGTGAGGGATTGTCCGACATGAGATCGTGATACGTTTCCTGTTTCCCGTCCAAATCGCCAATCCGATCCAACAACGGCTGCGGCAACGAGGCGACGTTCTTGGTAAAGTCAATCGCCGCGGCCAGATCCCCGGCATCAGGCTCGGACGCCTTGGCCATCTTCTTCAAGTTGTCCAGTTTCGCCCGGGCGGTTTGGAAGGCGGACGACAAGGAGCCGGTGTCACTGGGCTTGTACTTCTCAACAACCCCGGCAAGGTCTTTCTCGATGTTGTCCAGCGTGGCCCCGGCCCATTCGAGATTGCGCGCCGCGCCGGCGGCCTGTTGCGCCAGCCGGGCGGACGGCGCGGCAGCCCCGCCGCTGTGTTCGGACGGTGGAGCGCCATGATTGCCGCAGCCCCCGGCGGCCAGGCCAAGCGTCACCATTGCGGCGAATGTAAAAATGCGGCCACGATTTGTTTTCATATATTCTTGTTTGCCGGACGACCGGCCGGTTGATGCCCCTATTATGCGCCCCCGGGGGCGCTTGTTGAAAGAACATTTCAACTCCGCAGGCGGGCCTTGGGGTTCGCAACCAGGGCTTGACAAAAATTAGAGTCTATGATTAAATAGTCAGCATGAGGCACGAAGGCAACAAAGCCGCAACGGCGGATGGCAATCCGCCGCCGCTATCTCATGGCCTTGTCGCGCCGAAGCCCTGCGAAGCCGGAAGCCCCCGGAACGCTGTTTTCGTGAGCTTTTTGCGCCTTTTTGCGGCAAATCATCACAAGTCACTATCTATCAACAACTTACAACAAGAATCGAGCATTTCCGATTAAGGTCAATTAAGCCTAATTAAGGTTAATTAAGGTTAATTAAGGTTAATTAAGGTTAATTAAGCTTAAATAAGGTTATCAAAAATGCGCCCCGTCACCCCTCCGGATGCGGTCCCGCCTTGCGGTATCCACCTTTCCTGAGTTATATTGAGCGTGCCAATGAAGCGATTGTCTCTCACGATTTTAGCGGCTTTCCTGGCGCTCCCGGCCTTCGCCCAGGGCGCCGGGGCGGCCTCCGACGCGCCGACCACGCAAGTCCGATTGCTCCTGTCGGCGGAAGCGGCCAGACCGGGAGCAACGGTTTGGGCCGGGATCGAACTCAAAATGGCCCCCGGCTGGCATACTTATTGGCGAAACCCCGGCGATGCCGGCCTCCCCACCACCGTGACCTGGCACCTGCCCCCCGGAATCACCGCAGGCGCAATCAACTGGCCGATCCCCGAAGAATCGGTCACGCCCGCCGGCGACACCCCGCTCTACACCTACGGGTACGGGGACCGGGTGGTGCTGCTGATTCCCATCACGGTGTATCCGGCCCTCAAACCCGGCTCGGCGATGTTGATCGCGGATGTGGCGTGGATGGAATGCAAGGATACGTGCAGCCGTTACACGGCGACTCTGCGGGCCAGATTGAGCGTGGGGGCCGATGACCGGCCCACGGCCGACACGGACTTCCTCGAACAATGCCGCGCCCTGTTGCCGCAGACCAACCCGCCCGCGCGGGTAACGGCCCGATGGCAAAACCTCGCGCCCGGCGGCCCGCGCGCCGTTATTATTGACTGGGAATCGGCGAGCACATGCGCCGACTTCTATCCTTTCGAAAAACAGGGGGCCGAAGTCCAGGGGGCGACGGATATTCTGCCGGCGCCCCCGGACCACATTCGCCTCCGCAAAGTGGTCAAGAAAGGCGACGGCCCCTGGCCGGAGCGGCTGACTGGAATCCTGGTGGCGGAGGACAGTTCGCAAAGGCCGGTGGCCGTGGAAGTGAATTTGCCGTTGCAGCAGCCGGCGGCGGCTGGATTTTCGCCGGCGACGCTGCTCCTGGAACTGCTGGTGGCGTTCCTGGCCGGGCTGATCTTGAATGTGATGCCGTGTGTGCTGCCGGTGATTGCGCTCAAGGCGCTCGGATTTGTCAATCAATCCCGCGAAACGCCCGGACGGGTCCGGCTGCTCGGATGGGCTTACGGGGCCGGAGTGTTGGTTTCATTTCTGCTGCTGGCCATCCTGGCCATCGTCACGCAACAGACGGGCGGAGAGGCCGGTTGGGGCGATGCCCTGCGCCACCCGCATTTCCGGCTGGCCCTGACCGCTTTGATGACCTTGATCGCCCTCAACCTTTTCGGCCTGTTTGAAGTCAATCTGCGCGCGGGCGTGCTGGGACCGGTCTCGGACCTGGCGTCGCGAGGGGGCTTCGGCGGGGCGTTTTGCAACGGCGTTCTGGCCACGGTCCTGGCAACGCCCTGCACCGCCCCGTTTCTGGCCGGGGCGCTGGCGTTCGCGCTCACGCAGACGCCGGCGGTCACGCTGCTGGTGTTTCTGGCGATTGGGGCGGGGCTGGCGTTTCCCTTCGTGCTGGTTTGCGCAAGCCCGCGCCTGTTCAAAGCGCTGCCCAAGCCCGGCGTCTGGATGGAGAAATTCAAAATCGCCATGGGCTTTCCCATGCTGGCAACGGCCCTGTGGCTGGCTTATGGGTCCACCCAAAACCAGGCCGACATGCTGTTGCTGGAGTTTTCCCTGGCGATGCTGGCGCTGGCCGCCTGGATCTATGGCCAGTTCGTCCAACGCGGGACGCGCCGAAAACGCCTGGCCGCCGCGCTCTGCCTTTTGCTGCTGGCGGCGGGGTTCGCCTTCCTGCCGCCGCCCCCCAGGAAAACCGGCGTTGTGGATTGGCAGGTATGGAGCCCGCAGGCGGTCGAGCAGGCGCGCAAGGACGGCCATCCCGTGCTGGTGGATTTCACCGCCAAAACCTGTCTCAATTGCATTGTCAACAAAGCCTCCAGCCTCGAAATCCGCCGGACGCGCGCCAAGCTCTCCGAAATCGGCGCCGTCTCCTTCGTGGCCGATTTCACGGATCAAGACCCGGTGATTGCGCACGAACTGGCGCGATGGAGAGGCTCGGCCGGCGTGCCCCTGGTGCTCGTCTATCCCAAGGACCTCAGCCGGGAACCGCAGGTGCTTCCTCCCATCCTGACCCCCTCCATCGTCCTCGCCGCCCTCGATCAGGCTGTCAAGTGAATTGTCAGCGCCGCTTTTTGCGCCGCTTTTTGCGCCTTGCATTTTCAACGCGGGACTTTAGCCTGCCAGCCAATGTCAACTGAAAACACTCCGCCCCTCGTGGGCATCATCATGGGAAGCCAGTCCGATTGGGAAACCATGCGGCACGCCGCCCTGCAACTGGACGAACTGCGCGTCCCCTACGAAACCCAGGTCATCTCGGCCCATCGCACGCCGGACCTCCTCTTTGAATACGCCTCCGGCGCGGCCGTTCGCGGCCTGGAAGTCATCATCGCCGCGGCGGGCGGCGCGGCCCATCTGGCCGGCGTCGCGGCCGCGAAGACCTGCCTGCCGGTTCTCGGTGTGCCCATGGAATCCAAGTCGCTGCACGGGATGGATTCCCTGCTGTCCATGGTACAGATGCCCGGCGGCGTTCCCGTTGGGACGCTGGCCATTGGCAAACCCGGCGCGATCAACGCCGCCCTGCTGGCCGCTGCCATCCTGGGCAACAAGCACCCGCACCATCGCGCCGCCTACGAGGAGTTCCGCCGCCAGCAAACCGCCCGCGGCCTCGCCAACCGCTCCCCTAAGCCGGCGGCGTGAGCCTCCTATTTGGGAATGACATGAAGCGGCGCTGGCTATATTGGATTCCATCCGTTGTCGCTCTTGTCGTTTTGGTTTGCTGGGCATGCAGCCGGGGGCCGTCCGGACCGATGGTTGCTGGAAAATCTGTCGCGTGGTGGCTCGAAAATCTCACGACCCAAGACAGCTCCGCCATATTGCGTGGCGACGCCCCTTTGGCGCAGGCGGGACCGGAAATAATACCATCGCTCATTCATGCCATTGAAAGCCCGTCAACGGACGGCAGTTTTTTGAGCCGGCACCAGCAATGGGCGCCTGCCTTCCTTCGGAAATATCTTCCAAAGCAAAAAACCGCCGGTTCCACCATTCGCACGGTCGCCGCATTTCGTCTGGGTCAGTACGGGCCTGCCGCCTCGAATGCGGTTCCATGCTTGACAGAATTGTTGAAGAAGCCTCCCCAGTATGCGGACCGGGGCCGGGTGATCCAGGCTCTGGGAAACATCGGGCCTCCGGCCAGGCAAGCCGTGCCCGGCCTCGTGGAGGCTCTGACCAACCAAAGTGAGTGGATACGAATGACGGCAGCGCAATCCCTTCTTCAGATCCGCGTGGTTCCACGGGAGGCGATTCCAGCCCTGGAGCAAAACCTCAAATGCACCGATTATATCGCCGCCAAGATGGCCGTTGCGATCTGGGCCGCCGAACCCAGCCCGGAAGCTCTCTCCCGAATCCAGTCCATGCTCACGAACTCCGGCTATGGGCAAACTGCGGCCAGCACGGCCGCGGCTCTGGGGCTATTGAGTGAAGTCCCGCAGGAGTTGATGCCAATTCTGACGCGCATGATGGATAAGGACAACGCGAGCGTTCGCCAGGGTGCGGCCATCGCCCTGGCCAGACCCCATGCGGAGAACGTCAAGCGAATCGTCGAGGTGCTGGTCGAAGGTGTCAACGCAGGCGAGTTTCGTATCCCCTGTGCCGAGGCGCTTGGGAACATGGGATCCGACGCCCTCACCGCGAAAGCAGCCTTGCAGAAAGCGCAACTGCATCCAGACGAAGGTTACGTGCTTTCCAATGCGGCGGCGCGAGCCTTCGCGAGAATCCCCGCGGAATGAGATCGGTCCTCGAAGGGCTCTTTCCCAATTTGCCGTGGAGGGATTTGCTTGTCAGGTATTCACCAGCGTGATGACGGGGCTTTTCCCCAAGGCGTTCGCGACGGCTGACGTATTTGTCGAGGTCGTCTTTCATCGCTTTGTTGCGAAACGATGCGGAAGCCCCTCAATGGATTCAACTCCCGCCGCCTCCACCATATTTCTCGCATCGAAGGGATTGGGGGGCTATATTGCAGCGGATTTGACGCACTTTGACTGATGACAATACATCTTCGCCTCTGGCCCGGACGATGCGCGCGGCGGGCGCGCGGCTGAAATGGTCGCTTTTCCTGGTGGGCGTGTGCGGGTGGCTCGCGGCCTGCCTGGGGGTGCTGCTCTTGTTGTTTGTATTTGACTATTTGCTCAGCCTGCCCGCCGGATTGCGCCTGCCGCTGGCGCTGGGCAGCGCATTGTTCATCGGCGTTTTGTTCTTCCAAAAGGTGCTGCGGGTGGCCTGGCGCCGGCAACGGCCCGAACACACCGCCCTCATGCTCGAAGCCCGCTATGGCATCCGCGACAATCTCCTCATTAACGCCGTTCAGTTCCAGCGCCAGACCGTCAGCCCGCGGGAATTGCCTTTCGCCTCCCGAACGGTCGCCGCCTCCGAAGACATCACCAGCCGCCTGCGCTTCACTGAGCTGTGGGACTGGCCCAAGCTGCGAGCCTGGGGCGGCGCGGCGCTTGGGATCGCGCTGGTTTGGGCGGCCGTCATCGCGTTCTTCCCGCGCCAACTCGGCGCAGCCGCCGCGCGCTACGCGCTTCCTCTGAGCGATGTCCCGCCTCCGGGAAATTGCGCGCTCAAGCTGACCCCTGCCAGCGATGTCACAGTGTCCGAAGGCGAGAGCCTCGACGTCGCCGTCGAAGTGGAAAGCGCGCCCGATTCGGCCCCGCTTGCGCCGCCCTTGATTGCCTGGCGGGAAAAATCCGATTTCATTCAACCGGCGCAAAGCGGCGGCGACCATTCCGTGATGGCGCCGCCGGCGCAGTCCGGGGGGGAAGCGGCGCCGCCGGGCAAGTTTGTTCACACCTTTGCCAACATCCAGACGCCTTTCGCGTTCCGAGTCTTCGCCGGCGACACCTTCACGCGCAGCGTCGCGGTGAAAGTGCTGCCCGTGCCGCGCCTCCAGGATGGGCTTTTCCGCGTTACGCCGCCCGCCTACACCGGGCTGAAGCCGCGGACCATCTCCGGCCCGCCCGCTCCGTTGGCCGTCCTGGCAGGCTCAACTGTGGAAATCTCCTTTGCCATCCAGCCGCCCGTGCAGTCGGCGACCTGGAGCCTCGGCGGGAATTCGACGGCCTTCGACGCCTCCAATTCCCGCTGGAAAGCGGCGGCCGCCGTCACCAACGCGGGCGCTTACGAAATACACGCGGCCTATCAGGCGGGCGGCAGAGCGTTGCTCATCGCGCGCGGCGACGTCCAACTCATCCCGGACAATCCGCCCGAAGTGGATTTTGTCACCGAAGACCGCAATCGCCTGATGCAAATCGGTCAGACCCTCCAGCTCGAAATTTTGGCCCGCGACGATTTCGGCCTCGCCGAGATTTCCGTCGTCAGCCGCCCGGCGGAAAAGGAAGAGCCGGACCGCGTGATCAAACGCTGGACTTACATTGGCCCGCCCGGCAATCCGGGGCCTGTCCGCGAGACGCTCTCGCTGCTCCTTGATCCGCGTCTGTTCGAATCGGGCGCCTCTTACTATTTGGAAGCCCTGGCAAACGATTTCCGACCGGGCAGCCAGCCGTCCCGTTCGCGGCCCATCATGTTGCGGTTGAAATCCGAGGATGACTTGGCCTTGCGCGACGGCGATCCGCTGGAGGCAGCCTTCGAAGCGCTAAAACTCGCCATTGCGTCGCAGGAAAAAGCCGGACGCCTGACTGTCAACCTGCGCGCCTACATTGACGACGTTCTGAAGAAAAACACCCTTGCCAGCCAGGTCGTTGCGTTGACCGGGCCGCAAACCGAAGCGCGCACACACAGCACCCAGGCGGCGGCGCTTTTCAACCGGCAAACCGAGGGCGTGCCTTACGCCCAGACATTGAATACGCTGGTCAATCAAGACATGGCCGCCGCGCAGCAGGACTTGCGCTCGCTCAACACCGCCGATCGAACCGCGCTGCCCGGCCTGCTTGACGGTCTGGGAACACGCCAAGCGCAGATCCTCACCAAACTGCTCAGTTTGCTGGGCCAGATTGCCGACGCCCGTTCCACCCCGCTCAGCCCCGCCGCCGACGGCAAGAACTCCACCCAACCCCCGGCCACCGGCGAGGCGCGCTCGCGCGAAATGGCCGATGAATTGAAGGATTTCATCGCCGACCAGGAGCGGGTTCTCGAAAAAAGCCGCACGCTGGCGGACAAGCAACCGGAGGATTTGACCCAGGGCGACGAGGCGGTTCTGGGCGAATTGTCCCGCGAAGAGGACAAGTGGGCCAAGTTCCTGGAGGAGAGCCTCACCGATTTCAGCAAGCTGCCGTCGCAGGACTTCGCCGATGCCTCCCTCTCGACGGAGGTCAACTCGGTCTTCCAGGAAGTGCAGGAGGCCGCTACGGCGCTGACCCAAAAGAACATCGAAATGGCCGTCCCCCACGAACAATCCGGCCTGGAAAACGCCAAGGAAATCGTCAACAACCTCGAACGCTGGCTGCCCGACACGCCCGACAACATCAAGTGGAACATGGAGGAGCCGCTCAGTCCGGCCGACATTGCCGTGCCCGAATTGCCCAAGGAACTGGAAGATATAGTCGGCGATTTGATTGACAAGGAGGAGCAAATGACTCCCGATGTCCAGGATGTCACCAGTTCCTGGCTCGATTCTCTGGACAAAGGCGCAGGCTGGGCCGCCAGCGACGGGCCGATTTCCGACATGAGCGCCAAAGGCGTCACCGGAAACCTCCTGCCCAACCAGAATGAAGTCGGCGGACGCTCCGGCGAAGGCCGCAACGGCCGCAGCCACGGCCAAATGGTTTCCGACACCGCCGAGGGCAAAGGCGGCCAGGAAACGCCGACCCGTTTGGACCCCGAGCCGTTCGAGCAAGGCAGCGTCAAAGACTCCGACAAAAGCGATCCCGGCGGCGCGACCGGCGGCGGCAAGCTCTCCGGCTTTGGCGCCGAAGGGTTGCAAGGCCCGGCCCCGCCCTCCTCCAGCGAACAAGCGCCGCGCCTTGCCGAACAGCAGGCCAAAATCCGCCAGCAGGCCGAAGCCCTGGCTCTCCAATTGCGCCGCTACCACCTGTCCGGCGGCGAACTGGAAACATCCGTCAACGCCATGAACCGCCTGGAACAAGCCGCGCGGAAGGAAGACGGCCTGGGCGTGCGCCGGGCTTTCAGCCAGGCCGTCAGCGGCCTCGACGCCGCCAAGGACACCCTGCAGAGCCAGATTGCCGTCCGGCGCGAGCAGGACCCGTTGCCGCCTTCGGTGCGCGAGCAAATGCGCGTCGGCGTCCAGGACGGCGTGCCCAAAGGCTACGAGGAAATGGTTGCCGAGTACTATCGCGCCCTGGCCGAAGGCAGAACCCAATGACAACTAATCCAGGTAGGGCTGCGCTGCCGCGCAGCCCACTATCCCGCCCCGGACGAAACAACAATCCCATCAACTCCCATCCGTCCCATCCTTCCCATTCCTCCCATGAACCCCGCTCCCATTTCCACCCTTCTCATCGTATTTTTGACACCCGTTCCCTGCCACGCCCAGGTGAATTCCGTTTTGCCCCACGGCGATTTCGAGCAGACCGACGCGCAGGACAGGGCCAGGCCGGCCGGTTGGGACCGCGTGGACGGCCTGGGCGTTCAATGGACCCAGGCCCCCGACGCCGCCCACGGAAAAGCCATCCGCATGGACACCCGCATCAGCGAGCAGGCCATGCAAGCCCAATGGGTCAAGACCGGCCTGACAAATATATGGAACATCCCCAAGCCGGAAAAAAATGCGATTGCCGAAACCTACGGCCTCTCCCTCTATTCCGACGCCATTCCAGTCAAGCCCGGCCAGGCCTATCGAATCACCTTCGATTACCAGGGACCGGACGGCGGGGCCAAAGTCTGGGTGCGCGGCTGGGGCATGTTCCAGGGCGAAAAGCGGATTCGTTGGGAGACCTACGTCAACTGCAAAGGCAAGCCCGGCGTCTGGAGCGCCTGCACCCAGACATTCCATCCCACCCAGTCGCGCCCCGAAGTCACCGAAATGAAGGTGATGCTCTACGCCCTTCATCCCGCGGGCGTCTATTGGTTTGACAACATCCGCATCGAACCCGTCACCGACCCCGCCAAGCCCAAATGACGCCCGGCTCGAACGGCGCGGCTCAAATGTTCTGCCAGCTCTATGAGAATTGAGGCCAGTAATCGGCTGTGCATTTCATGGGCGAAGTGGTATTGATGGGGCGTGACTTCAGCCATTATTGTCGCCGCCGGCAAAGGCTCCCGGATGGGAGCGGAGACAGACAAGTTGTTTCTGCCGATGGCGGGACGGCCGTTGGTGGCGCATACCTGGCAGCGGTTTGATCGCGCCAGGTGCATTGCGGAGATTGTGCTGGTGGTGCGCGACGGGCGGCAGAAGGCGTTTGCCGATTTGGCCGCCGCCTGCGGTTTCCAGAAACCGTTCCGGCTGGTGGCCGGCGGACCGGAGCGCCAGGACTCGGTCTGGAACGGTTTGGAGAATCTTTCGCCGGGGACGGAGGTTGTGGCCATTCAGGACGCGGCGCGGCCTTGCACGAGCGAGGGGCTGATTGAGGCGACCATCGCGGCGGCCCGCCAGACCGGCGCGGCGGTGGCCGCCCAGGCGGTCACGGACACGATCAAACTGTCGGAGGACGGGCGTTTCATCGCGCGGCATTTGGATCGCGCGCGGCTCTGGGCGGCGCAAACTCCGCAGACTTTTGCGGTGGAGGTGATCCGGCGCGCGCTGGCTGCGGTGCGGGAGCGGAAGTTGCGGGTGACGGACGACACGGCGGCTTGCGAGTGGATCGGCCAGGCGGTGCAATTGGTCTGCCATGCCGAGCCGAACCCGAAGGTCACGCGGCCCGAGGATGTGGCCTGGGTGGAGATGTTGCTGATGAAGACGAAGCCGGGGCTGCCGAGGGGGTAAGGCGGCTAATGTCACTTTGGTCCATTTAGTCCCTTCAGTCCCTTTAGTCCCTTTGGCCGGAAGGGACTCAAAGGACTCAAGGGACGGAAGGGCGCAGATTACGCGGGGCTGGGCGCTTTGGCGGCGAGGCGGCGGGCCAGACGCAGGGCGGCCAGCATGCTCGAAGGGTCGGCTTTGCCCTGGCCGGCGATGTCGTAGGCGGTGCCGTGATCGGGCGAGGTGCGAATGAAGGGCAGGCCAAGCGTCCAGTTGACACCGCTTTCAAAGGCCACCATTTTCAGGGCAACCAATCCCTGGTCGTGATACATGGCGACAACAACATCGTAATCGCCGCGATAGGCATGGTAAAACAAGGTGTCGGCGGAGAGGGGGCCGGTGACATCGAGGCCGCGTTTTTGAGCGGCTTCCACCACGGGCCGGATGAGGGTGATTTCTTCGTCGCCCATTTTGCCGCCTTCGCCGGCGTGGGGGTTGAGGCCGCAAACGGCGATGCGGCAGCGCGGCAGGTCCAGATCGCGGCAAGCCTGCGCGGCGAGGGTAATGGCGGTTTCGACGGATTGGGCGCGCAGTTGTTCGGCGACCCGTTTGATGGGAAGATGGGTGGTGGCGAGGACGACGCGCAACCAGCGTTGGCGGTCGTCCTGCCCCAGCAACATCATCGCGGTTGCCGTGGCGCCGGCCAACTGTGCAAGGAACTCGGTCTGGCCGATGAACGGCTGGCCGGCGCGGAGAACGGATTCCTTGTTGAGCGGCGCGGTGACGAGCGCGTCCATTTCATGGCGCAAACAGCGGTGGGCGCCGTCGGTGAGGGAAGCCAGGGCGGCGCGCGCGGCGGAGGGGGAACCGGGGGCCAGGCCGGCGGGCAGCGGATCGGGGAGCGGGTTGTGCAGAAAGAAGCGTCCGGGGCCGCCGCCGCCGGGGAATGGCTCCAGGGGCAGGCGCAAGCCGAGGGCGGCGTTGAGACGCAGGGTGGAGGCGTCGTCGCCGATGAGGAGGTAACGGAACGGGTCCGGCGAGGCTTCGGCGGCGAGGGCCTTGAGGGTGACTTCAGGGCCGATGCCGGTGACATCGCCCAGGGAAATGGCAATCCAACCTTTCACTAATAATTAAAGATGCGCGCTTTGGCTTCCAGGCGCTTGATCCACTGGTCTTCGAGGACTTGGCCTCTCTGGAGCTGAAGTGTCCGCTCGATCTCGCTTTCCACTTCGGACAAGGGGCGGACATGGGCCGAGCGGGCCTCATCCACCATCAAGAGGTAGCAGGCGGCGGGTTCTTTGCCCTGGCCGGGCACTTCCACCACCGAACTGTGTTGTCCGGGCTTGAGGGAAAAGGCGGCATCGGCCAGTTCCTTGAGGACGTCTTTGCGGGCCACCCATCCGCAGTCGCCGCCGGCGGTCCGCTGGGGGCCGGAGGAGTTGACCATGGCCATCTCGGCGAAAGGAACGCCGCTGTCAATCTTACGGAGAATATCGGCGGCCAATTCCCCGGCCATGCCGGGAGGATTGCCGGCGGATTGGGGGATTTGAATGACGCGCAGCTTGACCTGGTCGTCCAGCTTATATTCGTCGGCGTGGTCGTTGTAATACTTCTGAATGGCGGTGGGGGAAATGATGATCTTTCCGCTGCCGGTATGATAGTGGTACATGTTCTCCACGATGACCATCTCGCGCTTTTGCTTGAGGTAATCTTCGTAAGTCTTTCCATCCTGGTGCAGGGTCATGATCAGGTTCTCACGCCGCCCGCTGTAGCGTTCCTTGAGTTCCTGGTCGCAAGCCTCCTTCACCGCGTCATCCACCCAGTTGGTGGTGTACTCGCCCTTGGTAAAATCATTCAGGACCAACTTGTCATGCTCCATAGACTCCAACGCGTTCTCCCGCAACTTGTTCAACTCCGTGTAAAATCTATTCGTGTCGGAGCCGCACATCGTCCTCAAGTTGGGGATTTGCAATTTAATCTGATCATAAACCTGGAGATCGGTGATGACGGAATCGTTGACCAGCGCGACGATGCCGTCCAAAAAAAGGCCGGGCTGCGCCGCGCAGGCGGCGGCGAAGAACGAGCCGGCCGCAAATATAAAAAGGCCTTTAAAGTGCTTCACAATGTTGCGCGAGTTTAGACGGGAGGCCCGGAAAGTCAAGCCGCAATTGCGGCATGCAATTGCGGCATTGCGCATTGCGGCGGAATCTTTAGATTGAGAGCCGCGAATTATGATTATTGTCCTCAAACCGGGATTGTCGAAGAGGGACGAGACGGAGGTGCTCCGGGAGATCAGGAAACTGGGCTACCGGCCGCACGTCATGCGCGGGGTGGAACGGACGGTCGTCGGGGCCATCGGAGACGAACGGACGCACCCCAGCCTGGAAGTGCTGGCCTCCTGGCCGCAGGTCGAGCAGGTAATGCCGGTCCAAAAACGCTACAAGCTCGTCAGCCGCGAGGCCCATAAGGTGACTTCCACCATCGCGGTGGGCGGCAACATCATCGGCGGCAAGAAAATCCACGTCATGGCCGGCCCGTGTTCGGTGGAGGATGAACGGCAGTTGCTCACGACGGCCCACGCGGTGCGGAAGGCCGGCGCGACTTTCCTGCGCGGTGGCGCTTACAAACCGCGGACTTCGCCGTACGAATTCCAGGGGCTGGGACTCAAAGGGCTGAAATTGCTGGCCAAGGCGCGGCGGCAAACCGGGTTGTGCGTCATTACCGAACTGCTTTCCGAAGCGAGCGCGGCGCTGGTGGCCGAATACGCCGACATTATTCAAATCGGGGCGAGGAACTGCCAGAACTTCCAGTTGCTCATCGCCGCGGCGAAAACGGGAAGGCCCGTCCTGCTCAAGCGCGGCCTTTCGATGAGGATCGAGGAATGGCTGCTGGCGGGCGAGTATGTTTTGTCCAACGACAATCCCAATCTGATGTTCTGCGAACGGGGCATCCGCACGTTTGAAACTTACACCCGCAACACGCTGGACCTGTCCGCCGTTCCGATTATCAAACAGGAATCGCATTGCCCCATTATTATTGACCCGAGCCAGGGGGTGGGGCGGGCGGATTTGGTGACGGCGATGTGCAAGGGCGCGGTGGCGATGGGCGCGGACGGCCTGTTGATCGAGGTGCATCCCAATCCCGCCGAGGCCTGGAGCGATGGGGCGCAGCAATTGACGCTGGCCGGCTTTGCCGGATTGATGGAGGAATTGAAGCCGTTCATCGCGGCGGCGGGCAGGGAATGACGGGGGTGGAGCACGAACAGCCATGCAAGACCTGGACCATATTAGACGCCTCATTATTTCATTTACGTTTTTTTGGTTTTTTTCCGTCGGCTTCTACTGGGGGCTGCGTGACGGAAAAATTTTCGGATTTTATGGCTGGCCGCCATATTATGACCGAGGCACACACCCTTGGAACTATCGAGTGGCAGTATTGATGTGGCTGCTTTCCTCAGTGGCGTGTTTTGTGACTTTTGTTATCGAATTGCGAAAGCTATTGACCTGACGCCTGAACGCAAGCGCCTCTTCATGGGTAGCACAGGCGACCCGCCTGTGACGGTCGGCGACTCGCCGACCGCAAAAGACGCACTGTAGCCGTGACGCAGTTCTTTTGCATAATCCCCTCCGGTAACTTTCCGCCGCGCCAGTGGCCCGGCGGGACGGGCGAGTCGCCCGTGCTACCCCATGCAGATATTCTCGTTGGCGCACAGTCGCATGGCCGGAATTATTTGGCCGATGCGAAAGCTTTTTCTTCGCTCAACCGTTCCTGAGCGTAGGCGGCGCAGGCCCTCACTTGTTCATGGCTCAGCCGGTAATTGCGCATGATCTCCTCTTCCGGCCATCCTTGCGCGATCAGGCCCAGGACGAACTCAACGGCCAGCCGCGTGCCCCTGACCACCGGTTTGCCCACCAAAACGGCCGGATCAACTGTAATGTATTCATGGCAATTCATGCCTCTGCAGAATACTGCCGGAGATGCGATTTGCCAGCACGAAAAGGCGCCTGAATCACCAAGCTCTTGCGCCCAGCCTCGTTTCTAATTCCCTCGAATTCGAGGGAATTAAAATCGGGATTGTGGATTGCGGGAGTTTCATTCGACCGAGCAAGGGGCGAGGATGGCGCTGCTCATGCCGTGGATAATCTTCTTGTCGGCGGGACATATTGTGGCCAGAACGCCGCCCAGCCGGGCGCGGGCGGCGTCGCCGTCGCCGCTGACAAAATAGTAAGGACAGAGCCGGGCGCGGCCGGGCATGGCGACGAGCCGGTTGTTCTCGAAATCAAACCAGTGCGACTCCGTCAAAAGCGGCTTGTGGTAGCGTTGCAAAACGTATGGCGAACGGGGGAAGGACCGGATGGCCTCGTCCACGGCGGCGCTCCAGCCGGCGGTGGAAAGATCGCTGCCCAGGTGGACGCCGCGCGCGCCCCATGCTTTGTCGGAAAAGCCGGAGATTTTCAGAATCAACTCGCGGTCGCGCTGGGAAAGGGACTTGAGCTGGGTCCAGTCTGTCAAGTTCAATTCCGGGAACGCGCCCTGCGGCGGGAGCGGGGAGGGGTCCACCATCCAGGTATGGGGAACCAGTTGCTGGAGGCGGTCCAGGAAGCTTTCGCCCAGTTCCCGGCGCCAGAAGGGGCGGAGATTGCGGTTCCAGAGGAGGGCGAAGAGCATTTTCTCCTCGAACAGGGGCCGGGGCGGCGGGGTGAGGCGGATATTCCCGGCCAGCGCCATGTCAATTATGATTTTCGCGGAGGGGACGTTGGGCAGATCGAACAATTCAAAGAAGCGATACGCGGCGTCGCCGTCCTCGAATTGGGTGAAGCGGGCGTCGCGGACATGGAATTTGCCGCCGAGTTGGGCGGCGAGCCAGTTCATTTCGGGGCAGTAGGTTTGCGCCTCCTCGGAAACGACGATGTGGACGGAGGCGGCGTCGCCGAAAACTCCGGCGAAGCCGCGGAGCATGCCGTCGGGTCCGCCGATGACACCGGGCGCGGCGGAAGCGTCGAGCCGGAGGCTCGACGCTGCATCGCCGCCCAGGATGGCGGGCGCCGTGAAAGGCGGAGCGGAATAGGTTTGGTTGAGCCAGGCGGTCAGGCCAATGCCGCCCGGAACGCTGTCCAGTTCGGTGATGCAGGGGCCGGATGGGTTGAGGATGATGTCCGGGCGGATGACGCGGGGGAGTTGGTTCTTGAAGGCGGCGGAGCGCTGGATTTCCAGCAGTTCCGGCGGCTTGCCCTGGTCGAGCCATTGGGCGACCCAGGGCGGCTGTTTGCCGGCCAGGCTGTGGCGATAGAGCAAATTGACGGCGCGATTGAATTGGAGCAAAACGCGGCCCAGGCCTTCCAGGGACGCCGCCAGTTCGCGGCCCAGGGGAAATGGCGCGGGTGAAATGCGCCAGTCCTGCCCGGCGAAAAGGCCGCCGGGCGGCATGGCGTCACGGACGAACCGGGCGCGCTCCGCGGGTGTAGATGGCAATGGTGTGCTCATTGCGAGCCGTCGCAGAATGTTTCAACGCAAAGTCGCCAAGTCGCAAAGGCGCAAAGAAGGAAAGAACTCTTTGCGCCTTTGCAGTGCTATTCCCGAAAACTCTGCATCTTCAGCAAAGTTTTCCGGCCTCTGTTTTCTCTGTTTTCTCCTGTTCATGTTCTTTGGTTGCGGCTTGCCGCGCTGCGCCTTTGCGTTAAATATCATGGTCTTGACGCTACGCGCGGACCTGGCCGGTGCCGAGGCCGATCCATTTGTAGCTGGTCAATTCCTCCAGGCCCATCGGGCCGCGCGCGCCGATCTTGTCGGTGCTGATGCCGATTTCAGCGCCCATGCCGAATTCGCCGCCATCGGTGAAACGGGTGGAGGCGTTCCAATAAACCGCCGCGGAATCCACCCCGGCCAAAAACTGCCGGGCGCGCCCTTCGTCGCGCGTGACAATGCTGTCGGAATGCGCGGAGCCGTATTGGTTGATGTGGGCGATGGCCTGGCTGACACCGTCCACCACGCGGATGTTGAGGATGTAGTCGTTGTATTCGGTGTAAAAATCCTGGTCGCTGGCGGGGCGGATGGCGCGGGCCGGATGCGGCAGGCTTACTTCCAGTATCTTGCGGGCGGCATCGTCGGTGCGCATCTCGACTTTCTTGGCGTCCAACCGCGCGCCAATGACGGGGAGAAAGGCGGCGGCGACGGAGGAATCCACCAGCAAAGTTTCCATCGCGTTGCAGACGGCGGGGCGCTGGCATTTGGCGTTGAAGGCTATTTCGCCCGCCATTTTCAAATCCGCGTCCGCGTCCACATAAACATGGCAAACGCCCTTGTAATGTTTGATGACGGGCACTTTGGAGCAGTCGGCCACCATGCGGATGAGGCCTTCGCCGCCGCGCGGCATGCACAAATCCACGTATTGCGTCAGGGCCAGCAGTTCCTTCACCGCGTTGCGGTCGGTGGTGCGGACGACCTGGATGGCGTGGGTGGGAAAATCGGGAAGTGCGCTGGCGGCGGCCTGGGTAAGAATGTCCGCGATGGCTTGGTTGGAATGAATGGCCTCCCTGCCGCCGCGCAAAATGGCGGCGTTGCCGGACTTGAAGCAAAGGCCGGCGGCGTCGGCGGTGACGTTGGGGCGGGATTCGTAAATGATGACGATAACGCCGATGGGGGTGGAAATTTTCTGGAGGCGCAAACCGTTGGGGCGGGTGCGGTCGTCGAGGATTCTGCCGACGGGATCGGGCAGGGCGGCGACTTCACGCAGGCCGGCGGCCATGGCGGCGAGGCGTTTGTCGTCCAGTTTAAGGCGGTCGAGCATGGCGGCGGAAAGGCCCATTTGCGCCGCGGTCTCCATGTCGTCGGCGTTGGCCAGCTCCAGGGCGGCGCGGTTTTGGCCGAGGGCATCGGCCATGGCCAGGAGGCAGGTGTTTTTCTGGAGGGTGGTCAACTGGGCCAGTTGGCGGGAAGCCGTTTTGGCTTGCCGGGCCAGTTGCGTCATGTCATCGGACAAACTCATGCGGGCAAGTTAATTCAAATCCACGCGGTGGAAAGGCAAATTGCAGGGCGGACGGGAATGGAGTGATGGAGTGATGGAGTGGTGGGTGGCCAAATTTGACCATCTTCCCATCACTCCATCACTCCATCACTCCGTTGGGTTCTTCCAAGTCCAGCGATTTATCTGTCCAGCGATTTATCTTGCGTCGGGGGGCGGAATTCGGCTGAATGGCCCGAAAGATACTTGCCCGTGTGGCTTTCGGAACACACCCGCAAGCATGGCGTGTCAACGAAACAATTCATACAATGAACAACGATCAATCCGCGCCCAAGACTTGCGGCCTGGCCATCTGGAGCCTGGTTTTGGGAATTCTAAGTCTTTTTTGTTTTTACATCTTTACCGCCATTCCCGGCGTTATATGCGGGCACAAGGCGCTGTCCCGCATCAAAAGTTCCGGCGGCGCCCTGAAGGGGGAAGGATTGGCCATCGGCGGTTTGGTGACCGGTTACCTGGGAATTGCATTGTCATTGTTCTTCATTCCGTTGCTGGCGGCCATTGCCATTCCCAACTTCGTCAGAGCCAGAACGACGGCGCAACAAAACGTGTGCATCAACAATCTCCGTATGATTGACGGCGCCAAGAGCCAGTGGGCCATGGAACAGCACAAGCAGAGCACCGACACCCCAACCGCGCAGGACCTCACGCCTTACCTGGGCGGCGGTTCCGCCCACAAATTACCCGTTTGCCCGATTGATCCCGCGCAGACGTTTGCGACCAGTTATTCCATCAACGCCGTCAACACCCCGCCGGCCTGCAAGATCATGCCGGCGAAGCACATTCTGCCCTGACCTTATGAATTCGAATGCGTCTTATGCTCCGGGATTGCGCTCCTCGGCGGTTCGTGGCGGTGTTCTGATGGTGGTCTTCTCCCTCATTTTTATTCCGTGGCTGACATCGGGGAACGGGCGTCATTCGGTCTTCAACTTTGTCGGGTGGTTTATGTGCCTCTGGCTTTTTTTCCCTTTGGGCGCGTTGCTGGGCGGTTCAATTTTGAAACGGTTGCGCGGACTCTCGCTGCCCGGCGTCGCGATGGCGGGCCTGGGCATTGGCGTCCTGGCCGGACTGTTGCTGGCGCTTGCTTTGCTCCTTTTCTGGGGATGGGGCGATGTGATAGGGCTGATGCGCGGCGGATCACCCGGCTACATGATGTCGGTCTCGCTGTCGCTTCGCAAATTGGCGTGGCACTATGGCACGAGCGTCGTGCCTCTGGCGGCGGGGATTGTCTGTATGTGGGCGATTTTTCGGAAAGCAGACGAAGCGCCCGCGCCCGCCGGGGAATTGGTGTCCGGGGAAGAGCCGCGGGTCCGGCTGCGGCTTGGGCTGCGCCATCTTGCGGCGTGGGGCTTGATGGTCGCGATTACGGCGGTGGTCACAACGGTGTTGGTGCTCCTTGATGAGCCGCACTCCCGGCTGCGCCAACTTCTCCCCTTTATCCTCGGCGGCGCCGGCGTGCCGGTGCTCGGCCCGTGGATGGGGCCGGCGATCAATCCCGGAGATGGATACGGCATGGCCCGGACGCTGACTTGTGTGCTGGCCCCCGTGCTTCTGTTGGCCGCGGCCCCGTTTCTGTTGCGGCTCCGGGTGCGTCTGCGCACGGCGACGGTGTGGTGGTGCGGTTTTCTCACCGCGCTGCTTCTCTGGCTCGCCGCCGGCATTATCTCCGCGCTCTCCGCAATGGGCTGAGAGGGGGCGTTGGGGGTGCGTGTCAATTTTTTGGAGGCGGTTTTCGGTTCTTACTCTTAATCTTAATCCTAATTAAGGCTGATTAAGGCTAATTAATGTTAACTTCACTTTCTTGCCGCGCAGATTTGTATTGCCTCGCATTGCCGGACGGGTTAGTGTCGCGGGTAATGGCAAAGCGAGAGACCAGTTTTTTGCCCCGGCCCTGGCCGGGAAACGCCTGGACGGCTTGGGTGACGCTGGTGGTTTTGCTTTTGTCGGGACTTCTTCTTCTCGCTGCTGTTCCTGTTCCTTCCGGTTCCACCTCCTCAAACGCGGTCCTGGTTTCGCTGGAATATCAGGAAGCGGAGCGCGCCGTCGTCAATTGGGGCGTTCCCGTGAGCGCACAAATCACCCCTTTCAAGAAAGAGCCGGCGGCGGCCTCGGGAAAAATCATCCGCGGCATTTTTATTTTCAGCGGCGCCGCCAGCAATTCCATTCCCTTTCTCTGGCAGCCCAAAGCGGGAAGACTTTACCTCGACACCAATCGCACGCAGGATTTGACTGGCGATCCTTTCAAGGCGCCTGTGGCGGACACGACGGGGCCAGTGTACGAACAGACCTTCACGAACGTCCACCTGCTCTTGAACACCGCTTCAGGCATAAGCCGCGTCCTGGCGGACATCCTTTTGTATGAATACGGCTCCCAGTCAATGTCCACCTTCGAGGTGCGCTCGTTCTGGCAGGGCAAACTGACGTTGCAAGGGCGCGACTGGCAGGCGGGCCTGGTCCAATATATGCCGAACGGTTCCGGCTCTTTCGACAACAGCCGGTTGCTGTTGCGTCCGTGGGAAAGGCGAAACCAGCCGTTCAACACCGCCGACGGGTTGCAGGCCACAGTTCCCTTTTCGCGGAAACTCTTTCTGGATGGCCGCGCTTGGCAACTGGAATGTCTCACCCGTTCGCATGACGCGGAACCCAGCCCCGCGCTCCAATTCACCGAACAATCCGCCCCGCTGGGCGAATTGAAAATCACCGGCCAGTTTGTTCAGCGCGTGATCCTGGCGGGCGGGCCGTTTCTGGTGGTTCTCGATCAACCCGCAGCCAGCGTGCAAGTTCCCGCCGGCAGCTACAACCAGCCCGACATCGCACTCGAACAAAATGGCGCCGCGGCCTACTGCGTTTCCAGCCCGTCGCAAACGGGCCGGCGCATTTCCGTGAGCGCCAATACACCCGCCGTTTTGAACGTGGGCGGGCCGCTGACCAATTCCGTCACCGTCAGCCGCGAGGGGCGGGATTTGGATTTGGATTACATGCTGGTGGGCGCGGGCGGCGAGTCTTACAAAATGGCGACCAATGGCCTGCCCAAGCCGCCGGCGTTCGCGGTGTACAAGGACGATAAGAAAATCGGGTCCGGCGAATTTGAGTATGGTTGAGGCGGCACCTGTTCGCACTCATGGCGAGTGCCTCTCACCGCCGACGGTCCACTGGCCGTCGTGGCTTCCTACGACATCGGCGCGCTCGGCTCGAAGGACGGTCCGCGGGTCCTCTACGATTGGGTCAAGCCCGGCATGGCGTCGCTGTTGCTGCCCTGGCTCGCCATTCTGGCATTGCTGGCCTTGACACCGAATCGCCGCGCGGCCGCGTGGTTGATCTGGCTGCCGCTCGGATGCCTCATTGCGATCAACAAGGCGGCGCAGCCATTACTGCCCTCGGAAACGGATTTTCTCGCCGATGCCATCACCGCGCTGGGGGCGGGTCTGGGCGCGGTCTGGCTCCTGTCCAATTATCTCCGGCGGCAATATCGGTTCATTACTTTCCTGTGCGTTCTGCTCGCCCTGGCCGGTTTCAGCGTGCTGGCCTTTGTGTCGCAGCAAACCCTGAGTTTGTCGCCTGAAACATTTGAAGTCGCCATCGCGCTGGCCGTGTCTGTCATGACCACGGCGGTGGCGTTGGGTTTTTGCGGGCTGATCTGCCGCGGCCGTTACCGTCCGTTCGGCCTCTATGTCTGGCTGCTCCTCCTGCTGGCGGTTATTTGGCTGGTGATCGCCGCGCCGTTCTTTTTAATCCAGATGATCGCGCAAGGCGGGGATTTTGTTGACTGGAGCGACTTCTTTCTCCCCGTTCTCGCGGCGGCGGCGGTCAATTTCGCGGTGCTGCTGCCGTTCCTGATCCTGTCCTCGGCCAGTCCGTTTTTCCGCGAACGGCTCAAGGCCCTGCTGCACGTAAAGCCGGAACCGCCGCCCGTGCCGCCGCCCCTGGCGCCGTCCGTGCCGCCGCCTTTGCCGGATGCCGCTTTGAAAGCCTGAACACGATGAACACGAACCGCCATCACTCCATCACTCCACCCCCGAGTGTTTGACAACTTGAACTCCATGAAACTTACCCCAAAGATGATTCTGGCGGGAATGCTTCTCGCCGGCGGCGCCTGGGCGCAACCCGAGCAATGGCTGGAATACCACTCCGGCAGCGAGATGCTCTCCTATAAGCAGATTACGGTGACCACCAATCCGCCGCCCGGCGTCGCCCTCCCCAAGCTCAACGCCGCGCCCTTTTTCGCGCGCTGGCTCACGCCGATGGACCCCGCCGGCGGGCGCTGGCTTTGCCTGGACCGCTCGCGCAAGTCCGGGCCTTTTGACCGGCTTTACATTGACAGCAACGGCAACGGCCGCTTGGACGACAAAACGCCCATCCAGGCGACGGCCGAATCCTACATGGTCAACTTCCCGCCCGTCCGCATGGTTTTCAAGGGCGAGGACGGGCCGGTTACCTATCATCTTGTGCTCGAGTTCTATCAATACGAAACGAACGCCCCGGAATTGCTCGCTTCGGCCGGCGGCTGGTATGAGGGCATGGTCAATTTCGACGGCGTGAAAAAGCGCCTCCAACTCATTGACGGCAACGTCAACGGCGCGTTCAACGACATCGCTCCGGATCCTTATGAGAGCGACCGCGTCCAAGTCGGGGGCGAGAAGACCAGCGAGAGCTCGTTGCTGGCCGGCGAACGCTTCCTGGGCCGGATGCTGGAAGTGGACGGAAAACTTTTCCGCATCGAAGTCGCGCGCGACGGCGCATTCGTCAAGGTGCAAAAGGCGGAGAACGTCGCGATGGGCCGGGTGAGCGTGCCGACAAACATCTCCGAAATCTCCCTGTTTGGCGAGAACGGCTTCTTCGAGCGCAAACCGGCGAACGGCGAATTCACCGTCCCGGCCGGCAATTACCGGCCCGTCGAATGGACAATCAACCGCAAGGACGAAAAAGGCGCGGCGTGGTCGCTCATGGGCTACAGCTTCCCCAAAACCTCCGGCTTCGAGGTCGCCGCCGACAAGACCAACGCGCTGAAAATCGGCGAGCCGGTTCAAGCCGTGCTCGGGGCGACTGATGGCGCCAATCACCAGGTTGAGTTCAGTCTGAAATTCTTGGGGCAGCAAAAGGAATCCATCCAAATGCTGCGCGGCGGGGAGCGCCCGGCCGGGCCGAAATTGGTGCTGGCCAAGACGGACGGAACATTGTGTTACACCAACACTTTCGAGTTTGGATGAGGCGGCGTTTGCTCGCTCTCATGGCGGGAGCCTAATAATGTTCAGCGTCCGTTGGTTGGCAGCATCAAAATTGTCAGCCCTTTCCAGGTGCAGTCCAGTCCATTGACGCTCAAAGAAAAGAAATAAACAATGCCTCAAGTCTCGGACGGTAGGGCGAGACTCTGTCGAGCCGAAATTCGATTGCGGATTGCGGATTGCGGATTGCGGATTGCCCATAGCAGGGCGAGGCTCCGTCGAGCCGAAATTCGATTTTTGGGGACGAAGTTACGGCTCGACAGAGTCTCGCCCTGCCTCCATATTCAATCAGTCACGGATTACAGAAATAATTCCATCATCTTATGAAAATGACACGGCAATTCCTTTTGATCACGGTCGCAGCAGCAGTCTTGGCCGCCACCGCCACCGCGCAAGAACTCAAGCGTTCCGGCACAGTCGCCGACGCCGCAGGCCATCCCCAGCCCGGCACGACGGTGGAGTATTGGAGCTACCAGGCGCTTCAATCGCTGGGCAATGGCGTGTCCTTGATGCGGCAAACCACCACCGACACCAACGGCGCTTTTGAACTCCAGATCTCGGAAGATGTGGGAGTCCTGCTGGCGCGAAAGCCGGGTCTGGCCCCGACGTGGAAAATGCTGGGCCAGCCGTTCGCCGCGTCCCGTGACACGGAGGACCATTTCGTGCTGGCCGCGCCGGGAACGCTGGCGGGCGTCGTGGTGGACGAAGCGGACAAACCGGTCGCCAACGCCGAGGTTTCCGCCGTCTCAGCGGTCCTCCAAATCCCACCGGGAGAAGAAATGCAGGGCATTGACTATCTCCTGGGCAAAGCGGCTCACGACTGTTTTTCCGCCCGCACGGATGCCGCCGGCCGTTTCCGCATCGAGAACTTTCCAAGCAATGCCACGGCCAGCCTGACCGTTCAAGCGCCGGGAAAAGCTCTCCGCCCTTCAAGCCGGCCTTCCGGCAACCTCAACTCGCTGCCCTGGCGGGCGGGCCAGGAAGACATCAAATTGGCCGTCGAACCCGCCGGCAGCATTGAAGGCAAAATAATCGCGGAGGAAAGCAATCAGCCGCCGCCCGTCGCGCTGTTGACAGTGCTGCCGAATGGGCCGGGCATTTCCGGACTTGAGTACCGCGAGCCGGCGCAATCCGGCGTGGACGGCGCGTTCCGCATCAGCGATTTGCCCGCCGGCTCCTACCGCCTACAAGCCGCCTTTGGCACCAACGCACTTCCCGATTGGGTCGCGGAATCGGTTCCAGTCTCGCTTGAGTCCGGCCAAACCGAGCGCGATGTGCGGGTCACCGCGTCGCGCGGCGGCCTGCTGGAAGTGGCGGTGCTGGAACAAAATGACCGCAAACCGCTGGAGCAAATCATGGTCTTTGCTGTCAATAGAACTGGCCGGAATGTGAATGTTCGAAGCACCGCTTATTCCGGCAGCAACGGCATTGCCCTCCTGCGGTTGATGCCCGGTGATTACCAGGTGATGGCGATACGCCAATCCATGTCCTCGATCCAGACCCCCGCCAGCGTGGAAGCCGGCCAAACCAACCGCGTGGAAATCGAAATCGCCGCGCCGAAAAAAATCACCGGCATCGTCCGCCAGCCGGACGGCCAGCCGGCGGCGGGATTGTTGGTGAGAATGGCGAATGGTTATGGCCCCATGATGGGCGATGTCAAGACCGACGCCGCCGGCAAATTCGAGCTGGATTGGAACCAGCAGCGCCAATTTCCACAGAACAACTCCACCCCCTGCGTTCTTGTCCGCGATCCTGAACACAATCTGGCCACGGCGCAAGACATTGACGAAGACACCGGCCCGCTCGAATTGAAACTCGCGCCAGGGCTGACGCTGACCGGACAGGTTCAATGCGACGGCAAGCCTGTCACCAACATAGCCGCCACGCTGATTTTCTGGAGCGGCAACAGCGGCATGTGGCTCACCGGTTTGAGCCGCGCCACCAACACGCCGGGCCGCTTTGAAATCCCCGCCCTGCCGCCCGGACGCAAATACGGCCTCGTCGTCTCCGCTCCGGGTTACGGACAACAGTCGCTCAACGATGTGGGCGCCTCCGCCGATGCCGGGCGCATGGAACTCGATCCCATCGAACTCAAGCCCGCCAACCTCAAACTCGCCGGCCAGGTGCTTGACTCGGATGACAAGCCGGTCGCGGGCGCCAATGTGAATCTGAGCGGAGAAGGCCAAGCGACGGGGAACACGACCACCGACCGCGAGGGACGATTCCTCTTCGACCATGTCTGCGAAGGCACGGCGCAAATCATGGCCAACGGCGAGGGTTCTTATGGCAACATCTCAGCGGAAGGCGGCGACACGAACGTGGTTCTGCGGCTCGGCGAAACTTTCAACACATCCGAGGTTTCCAAGCCGCACAAACTCACCGGCACAGTGACGGACGCCGACGGCAAACCCGACCCCGGCGCGCTGTTGGCGGTGTATCCGACCTTTACGTCGCCAATCCCCTGGAAGAAGACTGCGACCAACGGCGCGTTCAGCCTCACCTGGTCGCTCGAACCCTATCAAGTGCAGTCCGGCGGAGGCGCGCTGCTGGTGGCCCGCGACCCGGCCCGCAATCTGGCGGCCACCGCGGAGTTGGAGGAGGAAACCACCAACCTCGACGTGAAATTGAAACCGGCCCTGACCGTCGCCGGCCTGGTCAGAAACGTGGACGACTCTCCGCTGCCTGGCGCGCAGGTCGGCGTGTGGCTCAGGGCAGGCAACAGCTACGATCAGTTCAACGAACAATTGGCTGCCGCCGACTCGCAGGGCCGTTACGAGATCAAGGGCCTGCCGCCAGAGGCGCAGTACATTGCCTATGCCACAGCCAAGGGCCATGGCCGCGTCCAGCAGCAACTCCAGGGCGATCCTGAAACCAACCGCGTGGAACTGCCGCCCTTCGTCCTCAAGCCCGCCGACCACGTTTTGGCCGGCCAGGTGCTGAACGAAAATGACAAGCCGGTTTCCGGGGTGTACGTGAGTTTGAGCGGCGAAGGCCAGCCGGAGGGCGTGACGAACACCGACAGCAAGGGACGGTTTCACTTCCAGGTCTGCGAAGGCCAGGTTCGCCTCTTCGCCAGCACACAAGGCGGTTACGCGCAAGGCGTTGCCGAAGCGGACGACACAAACGTAGTATTGGCCCTGACTTCCCAGATGGGCCGTGTCAGCCGGACGACGGCCCGCGCCTCGCTCAATGGCAAGCCGCTGCCCGACTTGGCGGACGTGAACCTGGACACCAACGCCGCGCCCGCCAGCCGGCCTGTGTTGCTCTGCCTGTTCGATGCCGGCCAGCGCTCCTCGCGGCACACCGTCCAGCAGTTGGGTGAACAGGCCGCCGCGCTGCGGCAGCAGGGCGTCACCGTGCTCGGCATCCAAGCCGCCATCACCACCGATGACACGCTCGACGAATGGAAAAGCGCCAGCCCCGTCTCATTTCCCATCGGGCGCGTGACCGCGAAATCCGAAAAATCAAAATGGGCCTCGGCCGCTCCGGCGTTGCCGTGGCTGATCCTCACCGACGCCGGCCATCGCGTCATCGCCGAAGGCTTCGCGCTCGACGATCTGGACGCGCAAATCAAAAAGCTGCCCAAGTGACCGCGGCGCCGCTCGGAAGGAGGCCGCGAGAATTGGCGTGAATACGGATTGAAATACCCGTTCCAATCTGTCACAATATCCGTATGAAGCAGTCCGCCGGAAACCAATCGCGCCTGCCCTCGGCGGGCGGCGCAACGGCCCGGTGCGGAGGTGTGCGGCGGCCTGGTGGCGCTCCTGGTCTTCAAAACCAGCGTGGGGCTCAACAAAGTCCCAGGTGGGTTCGATTCCCATTCACCTCCGCCATTTTCCCTGTCCTGAGATGATAAACCCAGTCCCACAGCCGCCCGTCAACCGCGCGTTGCGCGCGCGGGAAGGCCGCGATTTCTGGCCCGGCCTCGTCGTCGCGCTGGCCGGCGCGGCCCTGTTGTTTTCCGGCGCGCGGCATCTGACCACCGTGGGCACCGTGGACGGCAACACCGCGTGGGAAACACAGTTGGTCAAAGCCTTCTCCTCCGGCGGCCTGCAATACCCGGACCAGGTCCGGCCGCCGCCGCCGCCGAAGCTCGACGGCGTGGCCAACCCCGGCGAGGCGCTGGCCCGCTGGTCGAAACAACGCGCCGCCTTCCAGCCGCCGACATGGAAACTTCGTGTTGATGCCGGCGCTACAACACCCTGCCCCACTTGAATCAAGTAAATTCCGGCCACACGGCGTGGCCGCACCAAAAGGCTGAAGGCTAAATGCTAAAGGCTAAATGCTAAATGATGAAACTGACCTTGTGAGCGATAAACCGCGAGATTTGAAACCGAGAACGAAAGCGTTTGCGCTTCGGATCATCCGATTGTATTCGAAATTGCCCCAGAGCAGTACGGTTGCGCAAGTTCTCGGCAAACAAGTGCTTCGTTCTGGAACTTCGGTCGGCGCGAATTATCGCGAGGCCTCGCGCGGACGGTCCAAAGCCGAATTCATCGCCAAGATCGGAGATTGTCTCAAGGAAATCGAAGAAACGGAATATTGGCTTGAACTGCTGGTGGAAAGCGGTTGCGTTGCGCCATCCCGGATGGCCGGCTTGCTTGACGAAACGCGCCAGATCATCGCCATCTTCACGGCCATTAACAAAAAGGCTAAAGGCTAAAGGCTAAATCTAAATGCTAAAGGCTAAATGCTAAAGGCTAAAATTATTATGACTCTAACTCGATCCATTTCATCCTTCATCCTCATCCTTCATCCTTCATCCTTTAGCCTTTAGCCTTGCCCCATGCCTTCCCCCCTGCCCCCATCCACCGCGCTCGACCGCAAGCTCTCGCGGTGGCGTCCGTGGGTGCAAACCGGTTTTCTCGGCGTGTGGCTCGCGCCGGCGGGCCGGTGGCTGCATGGCATTCCGGGCTGCGTGTTCCACTGTTACTCCTGCCCGCTGTCGGCCTTCGCATGCCCGGTGGGCGTGATGGCCAACTACGCCGCGCTCCTGCCGGTGGTGGGGGAAGCGCCGTACCTGCTGATCGGCGTGCTCCTGCTCGTCGGCGCGGCCGGCGGGTCCATCGTCTGCGGATGGGCTTGTCCTTTCGGTTTCCTCCAGGACTTGCTCGGCAAAATAACGAGCCGGAAAATCCTCCTGCCGGCCTGGACCGGCTGCATTCGTTACATCGTCCTCGTCGGGCTGGTGATTCTGCTCCCGGCAATCCTCGGTTACAAAGGCATTTCGTTTGACAAACAAGTGGTTTCCATCTGCCGCCTTTGTCCGGCCGGCGCGCTGGAAGCGGGCGTGCCCTACTCCGTTCAAAGCGCGCTCGCCGGCAACGGCTGGATCATGAGCGGCTTGAAGACCGGCATTTTGTTGACATTCCTCGCCGCCGCGCTTTTCATCCACCGGCCCTGGTGCCGGATGTTCTGTCCGCTGGGCGGACTGCTTGCTCTCTTCAACCGGTTCAGTTTGTTTCATCTGCGCTTCAATCCGCAACAATGCGTCGAATGCAACCTCTGCCGCAGCCGATGCCCGATGGGCGTGAAAGTGGACCAGGCCGTCAACGTCACCGGCTGCATCCGCTGCCTGGAATGCGCGACCTGCGGCGCCATCGAACCCTGCTTCGCCCTGCCGCAAAAAGCCCCGGAACCGGAAAAACCGGTCTGAATTCCGTTGTGCTGGTTACGACTCCTGCTGCGAAAGGCATGAGCACGACGGGTGGTACAATCATACGGCTTGGACATCGATTCAAAAAGAGCCTTTTGCACCGAGGATGCCATCTAAACTGCGCCTCACCCGGACGTCGGCGGAAGGCATGATAGTGATCTTTCAAGACAGGTTACAATTTTCTCGAAAGGATCACCCGGGTTCACAGCCGTGTTCTTATAATCGGTCCACCAATTCAGCGTGAACGCTGGCCACCCAAGAGCATTACTTTCTATGCGGTATTTATATGTTCGCCGCTCGCACACAGTCAAGTATATACATTGGATGTGCTGATGCGCCCGTTTGACGCGATCAAACAACTGGCGCAGCTTTGGCAGGACCTGTTGCGAATAAGCACCACTGAACTTAATCTCAAGCAAGGCCGCAACGTCACATGGATTGTAAACGATGCCGAATGCCGGTCTTGCTTTTGGTCGAACGACAAGCGTGTCGAATTCGGTCGGGATGCCGCGAATAAACACGTCGCGCGCCGAAACGGTCAAACCCGACTTCAAAAGATGGTGGCGAACAGCTTCAATGGCGAGTGCGCCAGTCAATTTTGTGCGCTCGCGTTTAGGGATGGACGAAAAGCAGTTCGTGATTTGCGTTACCTCCTCAAAGATAGAACTCGTCTGCATAATAAACTCTCTCACGCTTCTCTTCTTTTAATCGGGGCTTTGGCAGATGCCGCGACCAGAATTGTCTTTGATTGCACATTTGTCAGGGTTACACAGATACAAGGCAATCATCGTGTAGCTCCCGTCAGCCAGTTGATTTTGATTTCCTTCTCAACTTCCTTGAATTCCGGGTCGCCGGTGACGAACTCGGCGTTTTTGAGCTTGGCCAGGGCCGCGCCAAAGCAGTCGGCGTAGGACATTTTGCACCTGGCTTTGTAAATCGCAGCCTGCCGGGTCTGCTGAAGATCGGCGGGCACAATCTCAATGGGCATGGCGGCAATTTCCCTGGCTTTTTGTTCCGCCATTTCGGGGGACGCTCCGCGCATCACGGAATAATAAATTTCCCCCCAATTCACCACACTCATCAAGAGTTTGTGCCGTTCCGCGGAGGCTTGGGTTAAAAGTTCTCCCACATCACCCGCGGCGGTTTCTGCGTTGAAAAGCGCCATGAGTGCCCAACTGTCCAGAACCTTGGTGGCCATTATAAATCCCTTTCCCGCTTTCGTTCCGCCATGAAAGTTTCCATCGCCTTGGTTCCCTTCAAGGAACCGCGCAGACTTTTGATGAATTTCGCCGTGATCGGCTTGAGCACAATCTGGCCGTTCTCAGCATATACCTGCGCCTTCGTCCCTTTCTCAGTTTCAAATTCCCGGCGCAGA
>Ga0181530_10000500_pt1 | contig 50175 bp, 40 predicted proteins | sample PEATcosm2014_Bin_42_FD_119769 | JGI IMG/M metagenome (GOLD analysis project Ga0181530, IMG submission 119769) | Peatland microbial communities from MTU Mesocosm Facility, Houghton, MI, USA - PEATcosm2014_Bin10_60_metaG | ecosystem: Environmental > Terrestrial > Soil > Wetlands > Peat | place...
AAATGCCAACCAAGCGCATCGCTACGTCCTCCATGGCAAAATCACGACGCCGCCAGCATTTTCGCCAATCTCGTACAGCCCAAAAACGCCGTTCGCTATGCGTTCATGAATAATGCAGGCTAAAGCCCGCATTGATTCCATTCCATTTACGTAGGGGTTAAAGAGGCTGCGGAAAAAATCTTGTTTTCGCGCCAAAATCCCGAGAAACGGCCCTCAGGGGCTAAAGCTCAGGTTGATTCTGAGGCACTTACGGCACGATTCGCCGCGGCGAATCGTGCCCTGATACAAAACCCTCGCGAATCCACGCTGGAACGAGTTATTCTGCAGCCTGTAAAGCCCGCATTGATTCCATTCCACTTACGTACGAGCTAAAGCCCGTACCCTTCAGAACGTCGACTCATGCAGAGATTCCCTAACTCTTGCACAGGAGCGCGGCCCATTGGCGGACGGAATCTGGAGTTATGGGCTGGCCGCCGGCCTCGCTGGCGGCTAACTGGACGGCGAAGTTGCCGATGGTGGAGCTTTCCGTCTGGCCGATTTCGACGGGGAGGCGGGTGCGCCGCGCGGTGAGCTCGGTGAGGAGCTGGTTGCGGCTGGCGCCGCCGAGGATGTGAATACCTTCGAGCTTGCGGCCGAGCATTTCTTCGAGGCTGGCGAGGGCCAAGGCATAGCGGGCGGCAAGGCTCTCGAAGATGACGCGGGCAAAGACAGGCTCGTTGCCGGCAACGTCGGGAATGGTGGCCCAGCGGCGGCGCCACAATTGATGGTTGATGCGCTCGGGCATGCTGGAGTCGAGCAGCAGCGGCTCGGCGTCGACGTCGATGACGCCGGGAAAGCCGGAGACAGCAGCCTGGGCGACGAGGTCGTCAATCTCCCAGTGACGGCCTTCGGCGGTCCAGGCATCCATGCATTGCTTGAGCAGCCACATGCCGTTGACCAGGGTGTGAAAACAGAGGTCGCCGGTGGCTGCGCCGAGGTTGGTGAAGCGGGCGTCGAAGGCTTCGCCGGTGGTGACGGGCGCGGTGACGAGGGTGCCGACCAGGGACCAGGTACCGGAGGAGATGTAAAGGGTGGAGGCGAGACTGGTGGGAATGCCGGCGATGGCGGAGGCGGTATCGTGGCAGGCGGGTGCGATGAGCTGGGTGTGGCGGAAGGCGTCGAGGGCAGCCAGCGGACCCTGCAGGGGGCCAAGGAGGGTTCCGGCGCGGACGATGGGCGGGGCGGCGTCGAGCGGAAGATCGAGCAAGCGGAAGAGTTCGGAGTCCCAGTCGCCGGTCTTGAGGCTCACCAGGCCGGTGTGCGTGGCGTTGGTGTACTCGGCCACGCGGCGGCCACCGAGCCAGTAGAGGACGTACTCGGGGAGCATGACCCAGGGAGCGTGGGGGTCGATTTTGGCGGCGCGGTCGGCGAGGAGTTGGTAGACGGTGTTGATGCGGAGGGGCAGCGCGCCGGTACGCTGAAAAAGTTGGCGGGGCGGGACGATGGCGTCGGCGGCGCTTTTGGCGGGGACGGTGCGCTCGTCGCGGTAACAGAAGGGGTCGCGCAGGGGTTGACCGGCGGGCGAGAGGCGCACGTAGTCCACCGACCAACTGTCGACGGCGATGGATGCGATGCCTTCAGGAGCTGCTTGCGCGGCCTTGCGCAGGCCCTCCTCGAGGTCGGCCAGGATGGTATCGAGAGGCCAGCAAAGCCACCTGTTTCGATGGACCGGGCCATTGGGGATGCGATGGATGAGTTCGATTTGAGGTTGATCGCCCTTCCAGCGGAGCAGGGAGACACGGCAGCTTTCGGCGCCTAGATCAATGGCAATTCGTGCAGGCTCAGGCATGGAGGCAGTTCGGTCCCTGTTGGAGTTTAACGCAAAAACCCCTCTGTGAGGCCGCCGTCTATGGGAATCAGGTGACCGGTGGTGCAGCGGGCGCGCGAGCCGGCGACTCGATTGTCCTCGATGACCATGCAGTAGACAGCGCTCCAATTCCGCTCCCAGCGTCAACCTTTCTTGGCGCCAGGAGCGCTCTTCTCGATATAGCCGGTCCCAAGTTCGGCGGAGAGCCGTTCATGGCAGTGTGGACACCGGGGCGCTGAGCCGCTCCTTTTCAAAGCGTCGACTTGGTCAGAGATTACCGAAGGACCTGTCTAAAAACCTTGGAGTTGAAGGGGACGGGCTTCAGGGGATGCTGAAAAATGGCGGAACGGGAGCGAATATCCCGGAAATCATCCCTCAGGGACTAAAGGCCACCTTGATTTTTGTTGCGCTTATGTCCGGGCTAAAGCCCGTACCCTTCGCCCAAAACCGAGTTTTCAGACAGGTTCTAATTGGTGGGCGGCGCGGCTGGCGCGGGCGCCGCGGACGGCGCCGGCGGTGGAATGGGGCGGTGTTTGGCGCGGAGCCAGGCGACCAACTGGGCGATTTGCCGGTCGGTGAGCGCGTCGGAGAAGGACGGCATCTTCTGGCCGCCGTTGAGAATCTGATGGGTGATTTTGGCCGGGGTCCAGAGCTTGTCCTTGCGCAGGTTGGTGAGGTCGGGACCCTTCTTTCCGCCCCTGCCGCCGACGCCGTGGCAGTGGGCGCAATCCTGGTCGCGAAAGAGGATGGCGCCGGCCTGCTCGTCGGCTTTGGTCTTGGAGCCGAAGAGGGCGTGGGCGGAAGTTGCGGAGCAAAGACATAGGGCAAGCGCTGCGACGGAGCCGATGAGGCGCAAAGAAGAGGCAATCACAGAAGACATTTTCGCATCTCCGGAGACGGCGGCACTCAACCTTCGGATGGATTGCGCGGGGGGCGCGGGCATGTGCCAGGCGCGGGCCAGGAAAAAGGGGGTGTAGGCTGCTGGATATGACGATGAAGGCGGGCTGGTATGCGGGGGAACTGCGGCGGGAACTGGGGCTGCGGAACCGAAGGTGGGCGCGGGGACGGGCGCATGTCGAGAGCTATGGGACGCCGCCGGTGATAGTGTATGCGCCTGAACACCCCACAGACGAAGACCTGTCTATGGGGACCCCGCCTGAACACCCCAAAGACGAAGACCTGTCTATGGGGACCCCGCCTGAACACCCCAAAGACGAAGACCTGTCTATGGGGACCCCGGCGGCGGAGGGGCGGCATGGGAACTTCTTCGATGCTTCGTATGTGGCGATTCAAGGGCGGGCGGATTGGATGCGGCGGTTCGACAAGATTCATGCGCAGGGACGGGCGCTGCCGAAGGCGGAGTCGGGGCGGCGGTGGAGGGAACTGGACTCGTCGATGAGTTCGGATGCGCTGCTGATGAATATGTTTTGCGCGCCGGGGGTGGTGGAGTCGGCGGCGGTGAGGAGTGCGCTGGGGGTGGAGGGGGATGCGGAGCCGGTGTTCGGGTGGAGGGCGCGGGTGCCGCTGGCCGGCGGGCGATTCGACCGGACCGAGGTGGATATGCGGTGGGGCGGGCTGCTGGTGGAGGCGAAGCTGACGGAGGGGGATTTTCAGACGCGGGCGGCTCGGATCGTGGAGGGGTATCGGGATTTCGATGCGGTGTTTGAGAGGGAGTTGTTGCCGAGGGTGGAGATCAGGACGGCGCGAAGGCGGACAGCGGTGGAGTTCGCAGAGGAGTTTACGCAGGAGTGGGAGGATGCGGCGGCAGATGAGGAGGTGGCGCGGGAGTTTCAGGAGGGGATTGTGGCGCGGGCGCGAGAGGCGGAGAGCGCGGAGGCTGGGTATGCGGGGTATCAGCTGATTCGGAATGTGCTGGCGGCTTATGCGGAGGAATGCAGCTTTTGCGTGGTGCACGATGAGCGGCGGCCGGATTTGCGGGAGGCGTGGTTCGAGGTGATGGCGGCGGTGAAATCGGCCCAGATGCGGGTGAGGTGCAAGGTGATGACTTGGCAGGAGCTGGCTGCGCTGGCGCCGGAGGGGTTGCAGGACTTTCTGGATTGGAAGTATGGGATTGTGGGGGCGGGGAGGGTGGCTTCGCCGGTGGAGGAGGTCCGGAATTTTGATGTGTAAGAAGCAACAGATTAGCCACCGCTTCGCGGGGATAGCGAGTTAGCAAGAGTCGCGGGTTGGAAGCTGTTGTGCCTCTTATAAAGGCGCCAGAACCTGGCGAAACTCTCGACGTCTTCCAGGTGCAATCGTGGAGGGCCTCCTACGGGGTGAGCACGATCTTGCCTATGCCACCCTTCTCGGCCAGTTGTTGCGCCTCCCGAATCTGCGAAAGCTTGAGCCTCCTGGCGATGGGAATGGAAAATGCTCCCCGCGCCACATCGCGGCCAAGCTCTTCCAGTCTGGCTGAATCGGGCTGGGCCCAGATCGGCACAACGCGCAGATCGCGTCCTTCAGCAGATTTCGGCTTGCCGAGGACCGTTGCCAGGACACCGTTCTTCCGGATGTGAGGCAGAATGCGGTCGATGACGTCGTGATCCACCATATCTGCGACGGCATCGAGTTCCGGCAAGCCGGCAATCTCCTTCTCATCGTCCAGTGCAATGATGCGATCCGCACCCAGGTCTTTTGCCTCTGCCTTCTGACTGGCGCGGACCCCTGCAATCACATGAGCTCCGTGCTCACGGGCAACATGGACGGCGGTGCGGCCGACGCCCCCGACTGCGCCTGTAACGAGTATCGTCTCGCCCGATCTTGGGCGAACGCCGAGTTCAATCACCTGGGCGCCGGTCAGCAGTACGAGAGGCAATGCCGCAGCTTCGACGCTGTCGAGAGAATCTGGAGTTCGAGCAAGGTCCTCAGGCTTGCACACAACGTATTCGGCATAAGAATGATTCACCAGACCAAAGACACGCTCCCCTACCTTCAGGCCTGTTACGCCTTCTCCGAGTACGGCTACCTGACCGGAGAGGTCGCGGCCGAGAATCGCCGGGAATTCTAGTGGCATCATCTCCTTCAGGTCGCCGCGGCGCAGTTTCCAGTCGATTGGATTCACGCTCACCGCTATGGTCTTCACCAGCACTTCACCGGCTGCCGGCTCGGGAATGGGAGCTTCGTCGTACGAGAGTCTGCCGACGTCGCCATAACCGTGCAGCAGAACCGCCTTCATCATTTTTGTCTGCATGTGCTTCCCTTTTTCTCACGCAATTGCGCCGGGTGATTGGGCCTGTGACTTAACAATGCTGTTGGATGCTGCGTCTGGTGATTGGAAGCAATTTTCTTTCAATTATTGACCGGCGCGAACGATTTCTACGGAACACTTGGCCTGGCGGGCGACGGACTCCGCAACGTTTCCCAACAGAAGATCCTGGATGCCTCTATGCCCATGCGAACCAACGACGATGAGGTCGGCCTGCCATTCCTCCGCGGTATCGAGGATGTTCATGGTGGCGTCCCCTACCTGGACAGCGGTTTCCGCCTGGAATCCCGCGCTGCGCAACTCATGCGCAATCCGCTCCACCAAAGCGCGGGCGGGCTGCTTCTGGTCTTCCAACTCCGGCGCGTAGCCTGGGGCCATTTCCGGAGGAGCGGCGAACTGAACCGGTTGCAGCACGTGCAGAACCAGAACTTCGGCGTTCTCAGTCCGAAACTGGGTGACAATAGTTCGAATCACATGTTCAGAGAATTTCGCATCGTCTATTCCCAACAGGATTTTCATGACTCTTCTTCCTTGACCAGCAACAGGATTTGCCAACAGCCGGGCGGTACGCGGGAGCAAACGCAGTCTCTTCGCGCGCCTTGCCCAGACGACGCAGCGGCATTTGGGCCTTAGGCAAAAAATCTGCATTTGCGTCCCAGGTATCGAGCAGGCCGGCGGCGGAAAGCCGGTTACAACTGCTCGTCCATGGGACTGTCGAATTATGACATATCGGCGCGTGGCCCGCGTGTCAACCGGACCCGTTGCGCCCGGCACAGGGCATTTGGAGCCGTTCGGCAGGATGTGGCGGCATTCGTTGCACATTTTATTACCCTCCCTACCCCCACCCCGTCTCTGTAAGGAAATTCCTTGTTTTCAATGGGATGGAGTGGGGGTTACGCTCTAAATTCTTGATTCTGCTGGAGTTATTTGCAGATTCTTCATGGCAAAGCAGTTCCGGGCATTTTTCCGAGTACACGCTGGAGATTTGGCGCTGACAATCGGGCCTTGGAAGCATTCGCTTCGATCTGCACAGGTTGTGAAAGACACTATGCAACGATTGTGCGCCAATGAAGCGAAATAATCTGCAAAAGTAGGAGCAGGGAAGGTGGCTTCGCCTATAGCGGAGGTTGCGGAGTAGGAGTGGGGCTGGGTTGGATTCGTGGTCTCTCCCACCCTTGCGCCAGAAAAAAGCGCAAGGATGGGGCACCCGGCTTACGTGTTTGTATCCGCGCGATTGGAGAGAGCGCTATGGAGCGGAGTTCGAGGCGCTGCTTCTGGCCGGGCGCGGCGGCCTTCGTACGTCGGCAGACGTGGTTTGGTCGGCACTTTGTGAGCAGATCTTCCCAACCCAAGGAGGCAAAATGAATCGAGATCCCCGTTCTTTTGGCGCCATTGTCAGGCACCCGAGCGCTTTAATCCCCTTGGCCATGTCACTTACTGCGCTGACGCTTTTGCTCGTTCCCATGGCCATATACGGGCCTCCCGTGCGCGAGCCAGATGAGGGGGCGCTTGCGCATTTGTGGCAGATCCTTATGGCCGGGCAACTGCCGGTGCTGGCGTTCTTTGCGATCCGGTGGCTGCCACGGGCTCCAAAAGCCACGTTGGGCGTTCTGGCGCTGCAGGCGGGAGCGGTGCTGGCGGCGATGGCGCCGGTATATTATTTCAATCTCTGAGCGGGTTATTCGCCCGCGCCGGGGATGTATTTGTACTCGATCTTTTGCGGCTCTTTGGGCTTGTCGCCGGTCAGGTCGTGGGTGTGCCAGACGACCGACTCGCTGGCGACTTCAGGGTGCTTGCGAAGGAACTCCAAAGCATAAGTAGACGCGGTGGGGTCGTCTTTCTGGTCGGCGAATTTGGCGGACTCGACGGCAGCCTTGGCTTTGTCCCCGAGACGGCGGTAGAGGATGGCGAGCTGATAGTGGGCGGCGAGGTCGTCGGGATCGACGGCTTGCAGACGGACGTAGATGTCGCGGGCCTGCGGGTAGTCGTGCTGCTGGTAATAACTGAAGCCTAACTCGCGGAGGGCGTCTTTGGCGCGGGGATATTTGACCAGGACGGCTTCAAGGTCGGCGATGGCTGCGGCAATCTGTCCGGCGTTGCGCTCGACGATGGCGCGGTAGTAGAGGGCGCGCGGATCGCCGGGAAGAAGCGCGAGGGCCTTGGCGAGATTGGCCTTGGCGTCGTCGTATTTTTCCCAGGAGATTTCGACGACGGCCATGTTGGTGAAGGCGTCGGCGTAGTCGGGGCGGAGAGCGGCGACGCGCTCGAAGGCGTGGACTGCAGGCTGGTACTGCTGGGCGTCGAGCAGGGCGATGCCGTAGTTGTTCCAGCGCATCCATTCCTTGTTTTCCGACGGGTCAGGCGGGACCGGAGCGTTTTCGCCGATCTGGAAAGGCCTGGTCTCGGAGGCAATGTCGACGATGGGCATGGGATATGGCTTCGGCTCCTTCTGGCCTGTCTGAGTTATCGCGTAGTCGATAAAGTGCTGGTTGAAGCGGCGATAGCGGACGGTGGCGGTGAGGGAGATTTGGCGGGTTATGTCTTTCGGCAAACGGAAACGGTAGCGGACCAGCTGGGAGCGGCCGGACTGGAGGGCGTTGTTGTAAGCGAGCACCCGGTTGTGCCAGATCTGGTGAAGGTCGTTGAGCTCTCCTTTGACGTTGATGAGGCGGCTGGTGAAGGAGTGGGCGGAGGGGTCGAGATTGCCGTCGGACTGGAGGAAGCCGCTCTCGACGAGGGTCTTGCCGGAGGCGTCCTTGACGGTGAAGTCGACCCAGGCCTCGTAGAAGTCGCGCTGCTCAGGGATGAAGGAGTGGCCGATGCCCTTGTTCTGGATGACGACGTCGGCGACAAGGGTTTCTCCGGGGGCGAGCGAGAAGGCGGTGAGACCGAGCGGGGCAACCAGGACTTGGTCGGTCGCGGTCGCGGCGGCGTTTTCCTTTTCCAGGGCGAAGATATCGACGTTGAGGACGCCCTTGCCGTCGGAGGCGTTTTTGAGGAAGGCGGCGACTTTTTCGGCCTGTTCGTCAAATTTGTAGTACTGGGGAATGAGAGTATTTCCGGCTGCCCAGCGGTGGGAGACGAGCTTGCCGTCCTTGGCGCCGGGGTCGATGGCGCCGGCGGGCAAGGGCTCGCGGACCATGTGGCAGGTCTGGCAGGTGGAGACTACGTCCTTGCGATAGAAGGGGAGCGGGGACTGTTTGGTGAAGCTGGCGCCCTGCCACTCGTCGTAGAGGGAGATGGCGCGGAGCCATTTGTAGTCGTCGAGGGAGCGGGGGATGGCGGCCTTGTGGCAGGCGGCGCAGAACTCGGCGGTCTGGTAGAGGGAACGCATGACGGCCTTGGAATGGCGGTCGAGATGGGAGAGGATTTCGGCGTCGGAGACGGGGCGGGTAATGGGTGCGCCGGCCTCGTCGACCAGGACGGCGGGGACGCCCATGACGTAGCTGCCGGTTCCGGTCGAGTCAGTGGAGACGATGGAGTGGCAGGTGGAGCAGGTGACGCCTTCGTCCTCAAAGGGGCGCTTTTTCGGCATGCCCTGAGACAGGTCGCCGGAGAGAAGGGCGACTGGGTTGTGGCAGCCCTCGCAGTGGCGGGCGTACTGCACGCCCTTCTCGTCGATGAGGGAGTTGACGTTCTTGAGGTACCAGGGGGCGCGGAAGCTGTTGGAGTGAACGGACTGGCGCCACTGGTGGTATGCCTCCTGATGGCAGTGGCCGCAGTACTGGGCCGTGGGAAAGCTCTTGGGGCTCAGGAACTGGCCGTTGGAGGAAGTGGCGTTGGAGGGAAGAAACGGTGTGTCTTTGCCGAAGGCGTAGTTATAGCGGAAGGCAACTGAATCGTGGAAGGCGGAAGTGGGGCCGGTGATGGCGGTGGGAGCGGAGTAGGCCGGGGTGGTGGCGTTGGGAGAGTCGGAGGAGGCGGCTGGTTTGGGGGCTGATGTGGGGGCAGCAGCGGGATCGGTTGCGGCGCGAACCATCCAGGTGACCGTGAGGGACAGAACGGCGAGAAAGGCGGTGATCAGCCAGGAGCGCAGCAGGGTTTTAAACATCGTGCGGTGATCTCCCAGGGAACCAGTCATTCTTCAACGGCGGAACTTCAAGGGAAGGCCGAGGGAACACCTGAACAGTAACAGGCGCGAGGGAGGGGTTGTCTTCCATCGAAAGGTGGAGGGGGCAGCGGGTCAGCGAGCCAGCAAGTCGGCGAGTGAGCGGGGTCTGTTGGCTGAGAGGGCTTGGCAACGAAAAGGGCAGGCGATTGCAGCGGGCGATTCACAGGATGGGATAAATGGCGAAAAAATGGATTTGGGCGGGCGAAAGCGGCACAACTCCTTAGCCAAAACCGGCCTTGAACTGGTACGTTGATTCAGAAGGATTTCATTTTCGAAGATGGCCTCAAATCCTTACTTTTCACTGGCGGTTCTGTTCGTGGCGGCGCTGGGCTTTGGGCTGACGCCCCTGGCGCTGGCGTGGCTGTGGGCGAAGGTGTTTTCGCCGCCCAAGCCGAACGCGGTGAAGAACGCCATCTACGAGTGCGGACTGGTGTCGAAGGGCGACGCCTGGATGCAGTTCCGCTCGGCCTATTATCTGTACGCCATCATCTTTTTGATCTTCGACGTGGAGGCGGTGTTTCTGCTGCCGTTTGCGGTGGCGTTTACCGGGCTGGGCGCGGCGGCGTGCGGGGCGATGCTGGTGTTTGTGCTGCTCCTGATCGAGGGGCTGGCGTGGGCGTGGGCCAAGGGCGTGCTGACGTGGGCGTGAAAAGCAGAGATCAGAGATCAGGGAGTAGGGACTAGGGACTAGGGACTAGGGAACCTTGGGGAGCTGGCGATGGCGGTGGATGAGGGATTGAAGATCGAACTGGGCAAACAGGGGGTCTTGGTAACGACCATCGAGGAGCTCTACAACTGGGGGCGGCGGAGCTCGGTGTGGCCGATGCAGTTCGGGCTGGCCTGTTGCGCGATCGAGATGATTGCGACGACCATGGCGCGCTACGACCTGGCGCGGTTCGGGGCGGAGGTCTTCAGGCCGTCGCCGCGGCAGGCCGACTTGATGATCATCTCCGGGACGGTGACCAAAAAGATGGCGCCGCAGGTGGTGCGGTTGTACAACCAGATGGCTGAGCCGAGGTACGTGATTGCGATGGGGGCGTGCGCGATCTCCGGAGGGCCGTTCAAGCAGGGTTACAACGTGCTGAAGGGGATCGACAGGTATATCCCGGTTGATGTGCACATTCCGGGGTGCCCGCCGCGGCCGGAGGCGCTGATTCAGGCGTTCATGCTGCTGCAGAAGAAGATCGATGGGCAGCATTTGACCGGGCCGGATCGTCCGCGGTTCCTGGATGCGGAGGCGCAGGGCGAGTTTCCCGTGCCGGTGCAGGGAGAGCACGATCTGGAGCCCGCGTCGAATCCCGGGGTGTGGACGGTGCCGGTGGTGATTAGGTGAAAAGAGCAGGGACTAGGGAACAGGGAGTAGGGAATAACTGACAGTTTTGAGGGAATTGGGATTGAAGACAGTAGAAGAGATAAGGGCGGCGATCGAGGCGGCTTTGCCGGGCGCGGGAGTGGAGATTGTGCCCAACCCGAGCGTCTCGGGGCAGCACTCGTTGCGGCTCAGGCCCAGCAGTGCGGTCGAGGTCGCGAAGTTCTTGCGCGACGATGAGGAGTTGGCCCTTGATTTTCTTTCGAATGCGACCGGCGTGGACTGGCCGGATAAGGAAGTAACAGAGAAAGTGAAGGTGACGCGCACGGTGAGGAAGACCGTGGACGGCGTGGAACAGACAGCCGAAGAGGCGGTGGAGGAGACGCGGAAGCGCGTGGAGCCGGGCTGTCTGGAGGCGGTGTATCACCTGTTTTCAGTGGCCAGGGGGCACGGGCCGGTGGTGATCCGGATGAAGACGGTGAATCGGACGGATCAGGTGGAGCTGCCGTCGCTGACTCCCATCTGGCGGTCGGCGGAGTTCCAGGAGCGGGAGATCTTCGATCTGTACGGGATTGTGTTTAGCGGGCACCCGGACCTGCGGCGGCTGCTGATGTGGGAGGGGTTCAAGGACCACCCGATGCGGCGGGATTACGTGGAGCCGGACGATTTTGAATACGAGCCGACGGCGCACGACGACGTGCTGAAGCGGGCTGTGGCGCACCAGGCGAAGCAGTTGGAGGCTGCGGGGACGGCTGCGGGCGCGGCGGGCGTCGGAGCGGGCGTCGCAGCGGGCCGGGAAGGGACGGGCGCCGGCGCATGAGCACTTCAGGGTTCGTTCCGGAGAAGGACAAGCGGGAGGGCTGGAACCGTCCGCCGGTGATTGAGCCGGACGGCGAAGGGGAACTGCTGGAAGTGGCGATGGGGCCGCACCATCCCTCGACGCACGGGGTCTTCCGCATGGATGTGGCGCTGGACGGGGAGCGGGTGATCCGGCTGCGGCCGGTCTTCGGCTATCTGCACAGGAACCACGAAAAGATTGCCGAGGGGATCAGCTACCTGGGGTCGATGCCGTTCACGGACCGGTTGGACTACTTATGCCCGCTGACCAACAACTGGGCGTACGCGCTGGCGGTGGAGAAGCTGACCGGGCAGGCGGTTCCCGAGCGGGCCGAGTATCTGCGGGTGATTGTGGGCGAGCTGACGCGGGTGCAGAACCACGCTTCGTCGATCGGATTTCTGATCCAGGAGATGGGCGCCAGCGGGACGCCGCTGATGTACGCCTTCAAGGCGCGGGAGAAGATTCTGGATTTGTTCGAGGAGCTGACCGGGGCGCGGATGATGTGCAACTACATGCGCTTTGGGGGCTGCCGGGTGGATGCAACAGCAGACTGGCTGGCCGCGACGCGCAAGGTGGTCGAGGGACTGCCGGAGTTTGCCGATGAGTTCGAGCGGCTGCTCAGGGGCAACGAGATTCTGATGGCACGGACGCAGGGAGTGGGGATTCTGCGGCCGGAGTTGGCGGTGAACGCCGGGGTGACGGGGCCGATGCTGCGGGCCTCGGGCGTGAACTACGACATTCGCAAGGTGGATGGGTACGGGGTCTACAACCGCTTCAAGTTCCGCGTGCCGCTGGGCGATCACTGGGACGTGTTCGACCGCTTCATGATCCGGCTGCTGGAGATGCGGGAGTCCATCAAGATACTGGAGCAGGCGCTGAAGGAGATTCCGGGCGGCCCGGTGATGGATGCGAAGGCCAAGCTTCGCGGCTTCCGGCCCAAACCGGGCGAGGCCTACGGGCGGATCGAGTCGCCGAAAGGAGAGCTGGGCTTTTATCTGATCAGCGACGGGGGACCGAATCCCTATCGCTACCGGGTGCGGCCGCCGAGTTTGATCAATTTGACGGTGCTTGAGGACATGGCCCTGGGCCAAAACGTGGCCGACGTGGTGCTGATCTTTGGAAGCGTGGATATTATTTTGGGGGAAGTGGATCGGTGAAGCAGCTAACAGCTAACAGCCGACAGCTAACAGTTGCCGGTTGTGAACGGTTAGCTGTTAGCTGTCAACTGTCACCTGTGGGAGGAGTAACTTGCTGGGCGAGGGGATACTGAAGGGGCTGGCGGAGACGGCAAGGAACTTTGCGGGGAGCTTTGTGTCTGCGGAGCGGCTGACGACGGTCCAGTATCCGGAGCAGAGGATTGCGCCGATCGAGCAAACGCGGGACTTTCCCTTCCTGGTGTACGACGGAAAAGACTGGGAGGCCGGGATGCGCTGCGTGGCCTGCCAGATTTGCGAGAAAGAGTGCCCGCCGAAGTGCATTTATATCGTGAAGAGCACGGATAAGAAGCCGGACGCGCTGGGAAAGATGCAGATTTATCCGGCGCGGTTCGATATCGATATCTCGGTGTGCATGAGTTGCCAGATATGCGTGGAAGTTTGCCCGTTTGAAGCTATCAAGATGGATACGGAGTTTGAGCTGAGCGCGACGGACCGGTTTGGCGGATTGTTGCTGGACCGCAGGCAACTGGCCAAGTCGAACGAGTACTATCATCGGATTCATCCCACCGAGGCGGCGGAGGTGGATGCGCGGCTGGCTGGGGAAAAGGCCAAATCGGACGCGAAGGCCAAGGCTGCCACTGCGGCAGCGGCGGCGAAAGCGGCGGCCGCTCCGGCCAAGCCTGCGGCGGCGCCGTCGCCTGCCGCAACGGACGCCGCTCCGGCTGCGAGTACGGCGCCTGCGGAGACGGACGTGGCGCCTGGCGGCAATGCGGCCGGCAATCCCACGCTTGGGCCGGCTGAAGGGGAGAGCCGCGCATGAGCGAGAAAGCGGACCAGATCTTCGTGCTGCTGCAACACTGGCTGGTGAGTCTCCTGCCTGCCGGATGGCAGCAGCCAGGCGGCGTGGTGCTGGCCGTGCTGGTCATCATCTGCCTTTTTCCGGCGCTGTTTGCGCTGGCCGTGTGGATGGAGCGCAAGGGGCTGGGGCGCATTCAGAACCGGCTGGGGCCAAACCGCGTGGGGCCGTTCGGACTGCTGCAGCCCATAGCCGACGGCATCAAGTCGCTGACCAAGGAAGACATCGTTCCCAGGAGCGCCGATGCGGCGGTGCATTTTCTGGCGCCGGTGGTGCTGGTGGTGACGGTCTTCATGGGCTTTGCGGTGCTGCCCATGGGACGCAACATGGTGCTGGCGGATATGGACGCCGGGCTGCTGTTCTACTTTGCGATGGGCGCCTCGACGGAGCTTGCGGTGTTCATGGCGGGTTGGTCGAGCCGCAACAAGTATTCGCTGCTGGGCGCAATGCGCGCGGTGGCGCAGATGATCAGCTACGAGGTGGTGCTGCTGCTGTCGAGCGTGGCGGTGGTGATGATGAGCGGGTCGCTGTCGCTGACCAGGATCGTGGAGGCGCAGAACCATTACTCCTGGGGCTTGCCGCACTGGTACATCTTCACGCCCTGGGGCTGCGCGGGCTTTGTGATGTATGCCATTGCGGCCACGGCGGAGACCAACCGCTCGCCGTTCGACCTGCCCGAGGGCGAGTCGGAGCTGGTGGCCGGCTATCACACGGAGTATTCGGGCTTCAAGTTCGCGCTGTTTTTCCTGGGCGAGTACCTGGCCATGTTTTCCATCTCGGGGCTGGGCACGACGCTGTTTCTGGGCGGATGGTCGGCGCCGTTTTCGTGGCTGGGCTGGGTTCCGTCGTGGATCTGGTTTTTTGCGAAGCTGATGCTGTCGATCTTCGTCTTTATCTGGATGCGGGGAACGCTGCCGCGGCTGCGGCAGGACCAGTTGATGAACTTTGCGTGGAAGTTTGTGCTGCCCATGTGCCTGCTGAACCTGCTGGTAGCCGGGTTGTGGAGATTCATGGGCGATGGATGGCCGCGCTGGGTGGTGTGCTCGGCGATCCTGGTGCTGGCTTATGTGGGCATGGGCTGGGGAGAGATGCGGAGAAAGCACTTCGGGGCGAGGAGTTATCGCTATGCGGAGTGAGGTGTGCCGATGAGTGTAGTGTTTTACCTGCTTGCGGCGCTCACCGTGGCCGGCGGGCTGGCGGCGGTGATGCTGAAGAACACCGTGCATTGCGCGCTGGCGCTGACGGTGGCGTTTGCCGGGCTGGCGTTGTTTTTTCTGGATCTGGACGCGCAGTTTGCGGGGTTCGCGCAGATTCTTGTTTATATTGGCGCGGTGGCGATCCTGGTGGTGTTTGCGATTCTGCTGACCAAGGGATCGGAGACGCCCAAGGACGGCGTGTACAGCAGGAACTGGCTGGCGGGGCTGGCGATTGCTGCGGGGGTTTTTGCGGTGCTGGGGTGGGCGGTGCTCCAGAGTGCGCGGGTTTTGCCGGGCCCAGGGGGCACCCCGACGGCGACGCCGGAGGTGACGGTGAAGGAAATTGGCAATGCGCTGATGGGACGCTACGTGCTGCCGCTGGAGATTGTGGCGCTGCTGCTGACGGCGGCGCTGATTGGCGCGGTGATTGTGGCCATGCACGAGAAAGAGGGGGCCAAATGATGGGCCACGCCACGCCGTTGACGGGATTTCTGCTGGTGGCCGCGCTGTTGTTTTCGATCGGGCTGGCCGGGGCGCTGACGCGGCGCAACGCCATCCTGGTGCTGATCGGAATCGAGCTGATGCTGAATGCGGCCAACCTGAATCTGATTGCCTTCTGGCGCTACGGGCCGCATCCGGAGGCGCTGACGGGGATGATGTTTGCCATCTTCTCGATTGCCGTGGCGGCGGCGGAGGCGGCAGTGGGACTGGGGCTGGTGATTTCGATTCATCGCCACGCGCATACCACGGACCTGGACGCGATGAACAGGATGAGGGGATGAGAGGTTGATGCAAGAGACAATTTCGTTCACCCCGCAGTTGGCTGCTTCTCCGATCACGGGGATTTTGTGGCTGATTCCTGCCGTGCCCATTGTGGCTTCGGGCGTGATTGCGCTACTCAAGCAGCCGAAACGCAAGACGGCGGCTGCGCTGGCCATTGGCTCACTGAGTTTCTCGCTGCTGCTCTCGCTAGTCGCGTTTGCGCACGTGGTGGCTGGATGGGCGCACGGCGTTGCTTCGCGCGAAACGGTCAACTTTACATGGATTCAGGTGGGCACGGCGAACGTTGACCTGGGCTGGGTGCTCGACCCACTCGCCGCGGTGATGCTGGTGATGGTGGCGTTTGTCGGCCTGCTGATCTTCATCTACTCCGTCGGCTACATGGCCGAGGACGAGAACTTCACGCGCTTCTTCTGCTTCATGAGCTTGTTTGCGGGAGCTATGCTTGGCGTGGTACTTGCTAATAGCTTGCTGCTGCTGTTCATCTTCTGGGAGTTAGTGGGACTTACTTCTTACTTATTGATCGGGTTCTGGTATCAGAAGCCGGCGGCGGCGGCTGCCGCGAAGAAGGCGTTCCTGACCACGAAGGTGGGAGATGTGTTCTTCCTGCTGGGGATGGTGTGGCTGTTTGCGCAGACGGGGACGCTGCTGTTCTATAACGGCGGGGCCGGCTCGATGGAGGCCGGCGCGCTGGCCGGATTGCTCAAGCAGCCGGCGGCGCTGGGACTGACGGCCGCGGGCGCCATCGGCCTGCTGATCTTTTGCGGAGCGGCGGGCAAGAGCGGCCAATTCCCGCTCCATGTTTGGCTGCCGGACGCGATGGAGGGTCCGACGCCGGTTTCGGCGCTGATTCACGCGGCGACCATGGTGGCGGCGGGCGTTTATCTGATTGCGCGGGTGTATCCGCTGATGCAGGCCGGTGCGCTCGCAGGTGGAACGACGACGGCGCTGACGGTGGTGACCTGGGTGGGCGCGTTTACGGCGGTGTTTGCGGCGCTGATCGCGGTGGCGCAGAACGATATCAAGAGAATCCTGGCGTACTCGACGGTTTCGCAACTGGGCTACATGATGGCGGGGCTGGGGATGGGCGGCGTGGCGGTGGGGATGTTCCACCTGATTACGCACGGGTTCTTCAAGGCGCTGCTGTTTCTGGGCGCGGGATCGGTGATTCACGGCTGCCACGAGGAGCAGGACATAAGGCGGATGGGCGGGCTGCGGGCCGACATGCCGCTGACCTTCCTGACCTATGCGATCGGAATGCTGGCGCTGTGCGGGTTTCCGCTGCTTTTTTCGCGGTTCTGGAGCAAGGACGGGATTCTGGAGGCCGCGCAACATTGGAGCGTGGCGAAGACGCCCTTTTATCTGCTGGTATTTGGCGCGCTGCTGACCGCGTTTTATATGACGCGGCAGGTGGGCTACGTGTTTTTTGGTTACTGGCGGGGCAAGAAGCCGGCGCACGAGAGCCCGGCGGTGATCACTGTGCCGCTGGCGATTCTGGCTTTCTTCGCCATGGCGCTGGGATTGATTGGAACGCCGGCGTGGCCTTGGTTCCGAGCGTTTCTGGACGGCAGGGCGGTGGGGTTCGACTGGCATGGATTTGCCGAGCCGGGCCTCGCGGGGCTGATGGCGACTTCGACGTTGGTGGTGTTTCTGGGCTTATGGCTGGGATGGAGGCTCTATGGAGGGCAGGCGCCGACGCCGGAGGAGCCGGACGTGCTGGAAAAGGCTGCGCCCGTGGCCTGGGGCTGGCTGCGCGACCGGCTGTATGTGGATGAGTTGTACGGGGTAACGGTGATTGCGTTTTATTGGTGGTGGGCGCGGGTTGCGGACTGGCTGGACCGCCGGGTTTGGGGCGGAGTGGTGGCCGGGGTTGCGTGGGCCTTCCGCGGCTGGGCGCAGTTGAACCAGTTCCTCGATAACAACGTTGTGGATGGCAGCTTCGACAAGGGCTGCGATGAACTGGCGAGCGGCGGAGGGCTGCTGGCGGCGGTGCAAACCGGGCGCGTGCAGACTTACCTGAGAATCTTGGCCCTTTCTGTGGTCGCGCTGGCGGCGATTCTGATCTGGAGCAGCCTGCCATGAGCGGAATTCCTGTGTTGACGCTGTTGACCGTGGTGCCCCTGGTGGGAGCGTCGATTGCGCTGTGGGCTGGCAAACATGCGCGCGCCGTGGCGCTGATTACGACGCTGAGCAGCCTGGCGCTGGCGCTTTTTGTGTGGACCCAGTTGCCCGCGAATGGTTCAATCGGGCTGGTGGAGCAGACTAGGTGGGCGCCGTCGCTGGGGATCGAATATCACCTGGGCGTGGATGGGCTGGGGGCGCTGATGGTGGTGTTGTCAGCCATCGTGACGCTGATGTCGGTGGATGCGGCGCACCGGGTGCACCACCAGCCGGGACTTTATTTTGGATTGGTGCTGGTGCTGGAGTCGGGACTGTTCGGATCGTTCACGGCGTTGAACTTCTTCCACTGGTTTCTGTTCTGGGAGCTGAGCCTGATTCCGGCGTTCTTCCTGATAAAGCTGTGGGGCGGGACGCGGCGTGGGCCGGCGGCGACGCAGTTCTTTGTGTATACGATGGCGGGGTCAGCGGCGCTGCTGGTGGCGTTTCTGGCGGTGTTTGTTGCGACGGGCAGCATGGACTTTCCGCACCTGACGCTGCTGGCATCGACGGGCGAGTTGGAGCAGATGGTGACGGCGCACCTGGGGCCGGTGATGATGTGGCTCGCAGTAGGCGTGCTGGCCGGGTTCGCGGTGAAGGTGCCGATGGTTCCGTTCCACACCTGGCTGCCCGCGGCTTATGCCGAGGCGCCTTCGCCGGTGACCATGCTGCTGACGGGCGCGATGTCGAAGATGGGCGTGTATGGATTGCTGCGGATTGCGATTCCGTTGTTCGGGGCGCAGATTGCCGCGATGCGGACGCCGTTGCTGGTGCTGGCGGTGGCGACGGTGGTGATGGGCGCATGGGCGGCGGCGCAGCAGAAGGATTTGAAACGGGTGTTCGCGTACTCGAGCGTGAATCACCTGGGCTATTGTCTGCTGGGGATATTTGCGTTGGCGGTTCCGGTGGCCGTAGGGGATGCGGGCGCGCTGGCGAACCAGGCGGCGGCGCTGAACGGCGTGATTCTGCAGATGTTCAACCACGGGTTGACGGCGGCGACGCTGTTCTGGTTTGTGGCCATCATGCAGACGCGAACGGGCGGGCACCGCGGCATCGACGACTTTGGCGGCCTGCGCAAGCCGGCGCCGGTGCTGGCGGGACTGATGGGGATTGCTCTGTTCAGCTCGTTGGGGCTGCCGGGGCTGAACCAGTTTGTGGGCGAGTTTTTGATCTTCCGCGGCGTTTTCCCACTGGCATGGGTGGCAGCCACGGTTTCTGTTCTTGGCCTGCTGGTGACGGCGGCGGTGATGCTGACGGTGATTCAGAAGGTTTTCTGCGGACCTCTGCCGGAGCATTGCGTAGGTTTCCCTGACCTGCATCACGGGGAGCGGATGGCGCTGGCTCCGGTGATTTGCCTAATGTTTCTGGTTGGACTTTTGCCGCAACTGATTGTGGACACCGTGAACCCAACGGTTCAAAACCTGCTGGCGCACTGGAGATTTTAGATGTTGGCGTGGACGATCTATCTCTCGTTTGCCGGGGCGCTGGTGCTGGCGCTGTTGCCCAAAGGGCGGCCGGCGTTGGCGCGTTGGCTGGCGCTGGCGGTGGCCGTGGCTGGGCTGGCGCTGGCGGTGCAGGGGTTTGTGGCCGGGATGGGGCCAAATCATGCCGCCCGCGTGACGATTGTCGATCTGCCCTGGGTGCCGTCGATGGGGATTCACTACCTGCTGGCGGCCGATGGAATCAGCCGCGTGCTGGTGCTGCTGACGGGGCTGGCCGCGGTGGCTGGAGTCCTGTTCAGCTGGAACATCGAGCTGCGCACGAATGAGTTTTTTGCGTTCTTCCTGGCGCTGATCGGCGGCGTCTACGGAGTTTTTCTCAGCTTCGACGTGTTTCTGCTCTTTGTGTTCTACGAGGTTGCGATCGTGCCCAAGTACTTCCTGATCGCGATCTGGGGATCGACGCGGCGGGAGTATGCGGCGATGAAGCTGGCGCTCTACTCGTTTGTGGGCTCGGCGATGGTACTGATCGGGGTGCTGGCGGCTTATGCGACGGCGGGGAGTCACTCGACCGGCCTCATTGCACTGGCTCATGCGGGGCTGCCGGTGAGCTTCCAGATGTGGGCGTTTCCGCTGGTGTTTGTGGGGTTCGGGATTCTGGCCGGCTTGTGGCCGTTCCACACCTGGGCGCCGACGGGCCACGTGGCCGCTCCGACGGCTGCGTCGATGCTGCTGGCCGGGGTGGTGATGAAGCTGGGCGCTTACGGCTGCCTGCGGGTGGCGATGGGGTTGTTTCCGCACGGGCTCGATCCGTGGGGGTTCTCGTTCATCGGCGTCGGTTCGTGGCGGGACGTGTTTGCGGTGCTGGCGGTGGTGGGGATTGTGTATGGCGCGCTGGTGGCGCTGGCGCAGACGGACTTCAAGTTTGTGATCGGGTACTCCAGCGTGAGCCACATGGGGTTTGTGCTGCTGGGACTGGTGACGCTGAACCAGATCGGCGTGACGGGCGCGGTGCTGCAGATGTTCTCGCACGGCATCATTGCGGGACTGCTGTTCGCCATTGTGGGGCGCATCGTCTACGACCGCACGCACACGCGGCAGTTGGCGGAACTGGAGACGATGCACTTGTCGAAGCGATTGCCGTTTGCGGCGTGGGCCTTTGTGATTGCCGGAATGGCGTCCATGGGGCTGCCGGGATTCTCAGGATTTGTGGCCGAGTTGCAGGTGCTGGTGGGGGCGTGGATCGCGAAGCCGTGGTGGACGGTTGTGGCGGGCGTGGGGATTGTGGTGGGCGTGGCGTACACGTGGAGGGCCATGCAGAAGGCATTCTTCAGCGATGCCCTGCCCGGCGCGCATGTGCTGGAGCAGGAGCAAGGCCATGAGTTTGCCGCGATCACCTGGCCGGAGGTTACGGGCACGGTGCTGCTGGCGGGGGTCAGTCTGGCTGTAGGCCTCTATCCAAAGATTCTGCTCGATGCCATCGAGCCGGCGGTGAAGACGCTGCTTCTGGGAGGGGGACAATGAACTACGCGGATATCTATGAATCTTTGAAACAGGCGACTTACTCTCAGGTAACATCAATGTCCAAATGAATTACAGGCCGGCGGAGACGTGCAATCTCTCCGAGTGCCACGAGCCGCTGATCGGGATGGTCCGCGATCTGACCGAGAACGGCCGCAAGACAGCGGAGGTCGTGGCCGGCCGCGTGGAAGACAGGTTCGGTGCGCGGCTTACGCGCGCGGGGCGGGGTCGAGGTGGGTGCCGGATGGAAGGATGCCCGGACAGCTACGGCGACGGTGCGAGCGCTCAGTTCCGGCGAGCACCAGTTCCGTCCGCCAGCCAACTTCCGCTTCGTGCCCGTCGCGGAAGCGAAGCCGGAGCCGGACGGCGCAATTACACTACGCGTCGAAAAGGGAAGAAGTTACCGGCTGCAGGCCACGCCGCCTTAAACCGGGCCTGCATAACGGGGATTAGTGCAGTGATGGTATCGCCTATAATCTCGTCTTGGTAGAAAGTGCCTACGAAAGCTGCCGGTGATGGTTTCATCCTTCGGCGCTCCCGTGCGACTCGCAGCAGGGCCTTCTCCCAGCGGAGCATCCAATGAGCATTTCACGCCGGAAGTTTCTCACCACGTTTGCCGCCGTCGGCGGCGCAGTTCTCAGCGTCCCCGAAACTTTCGCGGCGCCCTATCGGGTTTCAGTGCGGCGCGACAGTGGAGCCGCAGCGGGAGCGGGTCAGGAAAGCAGCGCATCCGGCCCCGATAAACAGGGCGTGCCGCTCGCAATTCCTTCCACCATGCCGATGGGTTCGGGCGCGCCGCTGGGAGGCATCGGGACGGGGTTTGTAGAGATTCGCGCCGACGGCTGCTTCTATGAATGGCAGATCTTCAACTCCGGCCCCTGGTCGCAGAATGCCCGCTCTACCACTGCGCCGCCTCCTCCGGGGCCCCAATATCTGCGCTTTGTGCTCCGTTCCAGAAAGACTTCCGACGCGATACCTCAGGTGCGACGGCTCTATCTCCGTTCCGATGAGAACGACCTCTACACACTGCCATTCGTTCAGGATGTCGAGTCCATCGACTACTACGCCTGGTTTCCAATGACGGGTCTTCGCTATAACGATCCGTCTATCCCCGTCCGTGCATCGGCCCATGTCTTCTCGCCCTTTATGCCGGGCAAGGCCCGCGACTCGGGCACTCCCGGGTTCCATGTTGTCTACTCTCTTGAGAACGTCTGCGAAGAACCTGTGGAAGTGTCGCTGGCCGGCTTCCTTGACAATCCGCTGGCTTCCGCGCTGCCCGAGCGCCGCCTGACCAATACGGTCTCGCAAAACCATGGCGTTACCAGCCTGTTTCTTGACACCGCGGCTGAGGCCGACTTTCCCTCAGGGCTCGGCAACATGTGTCTCTCGGTTACAGGAGGCGAGCACTCCTACATTGGGGGCACCTTTCAGGAATACGCGCTGCCCGGCACCTGCCGGTGGAAGACACCGCGTGTCAATTACATGCTTTTGAGCGTCATGCATGAGTTACTGGCGAGTGGCCGCCTGCCGAACACAAGCGGACAAACCGACCCCAGCATCGGATTGCCGACGATGGCCCAGATCGATGCCTTCTCCGCCGCCGAAATTGAAAACAAAATCAAGGAACTAAGCTCCGATGCACTGCTGGCGCGCGTTTTCTTGGACGCCCGCCTGGCCAATGCCGGTGGGGAAGGGAACGATCGCAGGAATCTGCTCAAGGAAGTCCGTAGCAATCTGCTCGGGAAAGACGGCGCTCGAAAGCTCGCCTGGGGGACAGGAGCACTGGCTTCAAGCGTCCAACTTGCGCCAGGGCAGAAGGTCGAGATTCGTTTCACCCTGAGCTGGTTCTTTCCCCACCACCTGACAACGGATGGCCACGAAATGGGGCATATGTATGCTAACTGGTATCGCGATGCAGCCGGCGTCAACAGCTACCTTTGTGCCCATTACAATGAGCAGCGCGCCGCGACGGAGAGTTTTGCCCGCACCATCGCCGATACGTCCTGTGGCGATGCGATGTGCTTTGCGTGGTCCAGCCAACTTTCGACCCTGGTGTTCAACACCTGGTGGATCAAGGACGGCAGTTATGCGATTTGGGAGGGGCTGGGCTGCTGTGGCTTGTCGACTACCGATGTGGATTATCAGGGCAGCTTTTCCATTATCGCTCTCTTCCCGGAGCTCAAGCTCTCGCAGATGAAGCGGATCATTGCCCTTCAGAACAAACTCGGACAGGTACCGCACAATTATGCGGGCAACTTCGACCGGGTCGATGTCCCGGGGTTTGCGCGGGTCGATATGAATCCTCAATTCGTCATGATGGTGTACCGGGATTACCTGTGGACTGCAGACAAGGAATATCTCGCCTTCATGTGGCCGCATGTCGTCAGGGCGATGGCATTCACTGAGTCGCTCGACACCAATGGAGACGGGCTTCCCGACCGCGAGACGGGCTTTCAGACCTATGACCAATGGCGCATGAAGGGAACGCCTTCCTACATCGCCTCCCTGTGGCTCGGCGCTCTGCGCGCTGCCGTCAGGCTTGCCGGGGACGCAGACAAGCCCGGCGAGGCCAGGCACTGGTCGGACCTGTTGGCCAAAGCGTCGGCCAGTTTCGATAACATGCTTTTCAATGGCGAATACTACAGCCTCTGGGTGGACGGCAAGAACCGCGATGAAATGTGCATGACGGACCAGGTCTCCGGCGAGTGGTTCACTCATCTCATCGGCCTGCCCACGACAATCTCGGAGAAGAACCTCAACCAGTCAATCGACAGCATTTTCACTAACAACTTCAATCCGGAGTTTGGCCTGCACAATGCTACCGCTCCCAAGCGGGGCGCAGGTCTACTGGCGCTCAACAATCTGCAGGCCGGCGGACTCTGGTCGGGAATCGAGTTCGCCTTTGCATCGTTTCTGATGGATCATGACCGTTATGCCGACGGAGCAAGGATTGTGGAGGCGATTCACCAAAGATATCTGCGCGCCGGCCAACCGTGGAACCACGTGGAATGCGGCGGCCATTATTCGCGCGCAATGAGTAGTTGGGCCACAATGCTTGCCGCCACCGGTTTCAAGCCCGATATGCCCAATAAGTCCCTGGCGGTCGTCCCAACGGCGCCTGGAGACTTCCGTGCTCCATGGGTTACGGCGTCAGGCTTCGGCACGATCAGCCGTTCCGGCCGGACCCTGTCGATCCACTGCGCCTCTGGAACGCTCAATTTGAAATCTCTCCAGCTTCAAATGGCCGCTCAATCCGCCCGCATGGGAGCACTTACGCTTTCCACAAGTATCACCACAAGAGAAGGTGGCGCGATACTCGAGTTTTCTACTCCTTTATCTCTCACCGCAGGTCAGACACTGACCGTTGTGTAGAGTCGTCTTGCCGGCCGATCGATGCTCATCGAACGGCTAACTGCGTCCTAACTGTTTTTGCCAGCCTGGGAAACAACCGCGACCTGCGCCAACGGCCACGCCGCATCCAGCCCATTGCACCGCAGGCTGCCAAGGGAACAGCATTTTTGAGGGAACAGCATTCATGAGAATGAAGGCCGGTAACCCTACTTAGCCGTCGCCAGGCTCCTGGCTGCTGCTCCGGTCACGCCCTGCTTTCTCTCAGTGGAGGCACGGATCACGAGTTGAGGCTGAAGTATAAAGGTCTTATTACGTGGACGCGTCTTGGACTCCAGGAGCGACAGGGTCAGCCGTGCCGCACGTTCTCCGATCAACTCGGTCTGTTGATCGATGCTGGATAGAGGGACGCGGAGTTCAGTATCATAATGGAGATTTCCGGACCCTATTACAGCGATATCTTCGGGGACCCGCAAGCCTGCATCGAGAATGGTATGAATGGCTCCAATTGCCATGGGATCGTTGTAGCAGAATACGCCGTCGGGACGAGGATGGAGGGTGAGCATCTGGCGCATCAAATCGGCCCCGCTTTCCCTGCTTTGAACATCCACCAACCGCTGTGTGGAAACATACCCAGGCAAAGGCGTCAATTTGCTTTTCGCCAAGGTATTTAAATATCCCTTGAGACGGCCTATGCCGGGACTGGTCTGCGGTCCACGTAAATGGGCAATCCTCCTGCAGCCCACTTCAATCAGATGCTCAGTCGCCAGGATCCCGACCGCCTCGTCATCGACTCCCACGAAATTTGCGTGGAGATCGGGAAAACTGCGGTCGATCAAGACAAACGGAGGACCCTGCTTCTGGATGCGCTTAAATAGCTCGGAAGTTGTGCATGACGAGGCAATAATCAGAGCGTCCAGTCCGCGACCGAGGAGCCGGTTGATTTCACGCTCCTCCAATTCGGGATCCTCTTCCGAAGTTAGGATCGTGAGGCAATAATCCTTCTTCAGAAGGGCCCCAGAGAGGGATTTTGCTATCTGGGCAAAAAACGGGTGCAGCAGGTCGGGCACCACAAGACCAACGAGATATGTCTTTCCTGTAACCAAACCGCGCGCCGCAAGATTCGGAGTGTAATTGAGTTCCTTGACGCGGTCCAGAACCCGCTTGCGAGTTTCGTCACCAATATCCCGGTGATTCCGCAGTACCTTTGAAACCGTGACAACGGAAACCCCAAGATCTCGGGCAATGTCCTTCATGGTCGTGGGCATGGCCTAAATATACAACATTTCTTTGATGTTGCCTGTACCCGCGTTTGGGCCAGCCAGCGGGACAACCGCGGGGCGGTTACACCCATCCGATTTGGATTCCGCCTGCTGTGCCCAATGCTATTCCTGGCACTGCCGTCTTCAATAAAATGACTGCCGGAAGCTGGTGGCAAGATAGATGACATGGCCCATTCCATGCGCATTTTCCGTGATCGCGGGCGGGCTATCAGGAGATTTGTGAACCTGGCGAGCGTCCTTGCCGCGTGAGGCTCCAAAAGCTCATAGAAGTGGATGGAAGCTGGCCGGTTTTGAAGTCTGCGTGACGCGGCGTATGATGGCGTGAGCATTGGCGAGTATGCCCAGCTTCAAAGTCAAAAGGGAAGCTTCCCATGAATGTGAGAGTACAGTTGCACCGGGGTCTTGTCCTGTGTTGCCTGACGTTCGTCCCGTGCCCGCATTCCACCGCTCAACAAGCGAAAGAGGCTCAGGACGCGGGTACCAGGATTGAAGTCAACGTCAACAGAGTGCTGGTGCCGGTTGTGGTCCGCGATAAGCAGGGCCGTGCAGTGGGCGACCTGAAAAAAGAAGATTTTCAAGTCTTCGACAACGACAAGCCGCGAACTGTCTCAGCATTCACGGTGGAGAGGCGCGGGGGCCTGGAAGCGAACGCGGCCGCCAGCCATGAAAGCGCTGCGCAGCCGCCGGCTTCTGCGATTGCCGCGCCGCAATCGCCGCTCCTGCCAGACCGCATCCTGGTCTTCCTATTCGACGACATGCACATGAGCTTTGAAGACCTGGCGCATGCCAGGAAGGCCGGCGTGAAGGCGCTGGACGGGGCATTGACCGGCTCGAATATGGCTGCCGTGGTTTCGACTTCAGGAAAAACCAACAGCGGATTGACACGCGATCGCGCCAAGCTGCAGGCCGCGATCATGAGCCTGCTGCCGAGCCAGACCGACAAAGCCGATTGTCCGAATATCGACTACTACCAGGCCGACCTGATGTTGAACAAGCACGACGCAGCGGCGGGACAGGACGCATTGGCCCAGGTGCTCAATTGCAACCCCGGCATCAATCCGCAGACCGACCTTCCCGCAGCTGCCAGGCTGGCGGAGTCGGCAGCCAGGCGTGCTCTGGCGATTGGCTCTCAGGATGTTCAGGCAACCTTCGCTACTATCTCCGAGATTGTGCGCAGGATGGCCCCACTCCCAGGTCAGCGCACGCTGATCCTGGTGTCGTCCGGCTTCCCCATCGTCGAGCAGGAGTCCAGGACCGCGGAGTCGCGGATCATGGACCTCGCGGCGCAGTGGAATGTCACCGTCAGCGCGCTGGATGCGCGCGCGTTGTACACGACGGCATTGATGGCCAGTGACGATACACACGTGGTTCCGGTGTTGACAAAGGGTGAATTCCGCGCCAACGCCATGAAGGCGGCTGAGAACGTGATGGCGGAACTGGCCGACGGCACCGGCGGCACGTTCTTTCATAACAGCAACGATCTGGACGCGGGATTCAACGCCCTGACGGAAGCGCCGGAGGTTGTCTACGTGCTCGAACTCTCACTGGACAACGTGAAGCCGGACGGCACGTATCACCGCTTGAAGGTGCAAGTGGATCGGGACGGCCTGGAGTTACAGGCGCGCCGCGGTTACTTCATGCCCAAGCCGGAGAGAAACAAGAAGTAAAAGCTCGATTCCCCGTCCGCGGGATACTCAGAGTTACTGCGGCGGCGCCGGACCGTTGAGAATCCGCGTGGTCGAGGCGAAGCGATGGTAGCCGGTGAACAAAGTCTCGTTCAGCCACTCGGTCGGCGCATCTCCTGAGATGGCTTCGGCGCCGGCGACCGCCGTGGAGAAAGCCAGGCTGCGTACCGGGCAGATGAAACTGCTGCCGCCTATCTCGACCGGCCCATACTTCACCAGAATCGCGGCCCGCCGGAACGGAGCGCTGTCTTTCGCGTCGGCTTCCATGGTGATGCGGAGAATGGTCCCGGTGGCCGGGTCCAGCCAGACCGAACCGTGATAACCGGGCCTGGTGCGAATGATCGAGGTGTTGGTAGAACTGACGCCGCTCGGTCGTACTCCAATGCCCGCAATGCCCCTGGAGCTGGAGCCGGCTTCGGTCGTTGCGTGGCCCTCCAGGGCCGCCTGCCGCTGCAGCGACCCGATGATCTCGAAGTGCGAGGCGGACTTCGGCACCGAATAGTGGAACACCGCGGTCGCGCCCGCCGCGCTCTGTTCCCAGTGGCTCCAGGTCACCTTCCCCTGGACTGTGTCGGCCAGGATCATGCCCAGCGTGGAACCGAACTCACCCCCGGAGATCAGTCCAATCTGCTCCTTCCACACAGCGGAACCTTGCGTGGGGGGCTGATTTTCCCGTTCGTCGCGGACAGAGACTTCCCGGCTCGAAGTGTCCACCAGGTGCAATCCCGCCCGAACCGGCCAGGCGCCTTTCCTGACCTCCTGGGGGCTGTCGTCGTAACGGTTGATGGTCCGGGTGGCCAGGAAGTTGGGCAATCGCGGCAACGTTTGCGCTACATAGCTGCGCGCGGCCGCGAGCATCCGCTGCTGGGCGGCCTCGTCGGGAGCGGCTGTGGCCGGCAACTCGCTTGCCGGCGGATCAAGAAACGCCGACTGATCGGCCAGCAATGCCAGGGCCAGCTCCACTTCGGATCCCGCATTCAATCGCGCGTCCAGCCGTTCCGCCGTATCCTCGCTGAGCCGCTCGGAAAGCTCCATTCCGGCAATCAGCCGCACCATCTCCCCGGCAGGCTTGTGCGCCGCACTTGCCGCGGCCAGCGCCTGCTCCAGTTGCGCCACGGTCACGCGTTTTGCGGCCCCGGCCGGAAGAGCCATCGCCGCCAGAAGCCCCAGAAGAATCAACCGTCGCATTGCACCGTCCCCATTCCGCATCCGTAAAGGAGAGAACCGCAATCGTTCTCACCCGAGGGACACGAAGATTCTAATCCCAGTCAGGCGGAGTTGTTCTGTGCAGTGGGCGGCGGAAGCGATTCTCCGCCTCACCTGCCCACGTCAACTCAGTGAAAGGCCGCTTTTACTTTTTGCCCCAGCGACAACGAGCCGAGGCATGGGACGCCGGAAAGGAAGAGCCGGCAAACGAAGAAAAACTGCGCGGCATGCAGGGGTTGATTTGGCCGTGCGATGCGCCTCATCAAGTTCCTTCGCGACGCACTTCGAGACGTCCGCCTGTGGCTGCGGCTGATTGTAATACCGGGTGCGGGTGCGGGCCGCCAGCCCTGGCTTGCCGACGACTACCTTCAGGTCGCGACACTCGTCCGGATGGTTTGCGCGTGGCGTCGAACGACAGGGTGCAGCAGGCTCCGGCGTCCTCAACACAGCTATCGATCTGGCCTGCCAGATCGTTGCTCGGGTCCAGCACGCGCTCATCTGGATTCTGCGATTGTGCCCATTCTTGCGCCTGCAATGTTTAGCAACGGGCTTAGTGCCGATGGCAATCGAGGTCAAGGTTGCGGCTCCCTCCATGAATCCTTCCTTCCCTGACCGCGGTTGTAGAATGAGATTGTCATCCTGGAGGAGTAGATGCCTTCAACGGTTGAGGGGCAGTTGCAGGTGCGGACATGAAAGAAAAACCTAGAAAGATTTCCAGGGTTGGAGAGTTGAGTTTCATCGCCAACGGTTCACACAAATTGCGGTCTGCATCTGAAGCCGGAAACTGCCGGTATCTTCTTGGCGCCCTCGGAGTCGTCGCGGCGCTGATTTGCGTGTCAATCCCGGCGGCGGCTGCGCAGTACGCTTCTCCGCAGCACTCCGTTGGGGTTACGATCCAGGGCAGCGTCCTCAACTCGGCCGGGAAACCGGTTGGCGATGCACAGGTGCGGCTGGAACAAGAGGGTGTTCCAGGCGGCTTGGAGACGAAAACAAGTGGAGCGGGTGTCTTTACGTTTTCCGCGCCTGGGACGGGCAGTTATAACCTCAGCGCGGAGAAATCAGGACTGCGCAGTCGCGCCGCTGCCGTCGTTGTATCGTCCTTGGGAGAGCAAAAGCAGGTAAACCTGGTCCTTGAAGATTCGACGCCGGTCCATGCAGATTCCAGCGCTTCTTCAGTGCCTTCAACCCAAGTGATGGAATTTGCCGATAAGCCGACTTTCACAATCGCGGGGGTCACGGATTGGACCGCGGCGGGGGGCCATGGATCGGATACCAGCTTGCGAGCCAGCGAAGCTCTCACGCGTGAAACGCTCAAGCTCAAAGCGGACGGTCCAGGACACAACGCGGCAGATTTGAGCGGCGATGCCAGTGCAGCGAACGAATCTGAAAGCAAGTTGCGCGCGGCTCTTGCCGGCGCCCCGGGGAGTTTCGAGGCCAACCGTCAGCTGGGCGATTTTTATCTCCGCGCGGGCAGATACAGGGAGTCCATTTCTCTGCTTCAGACTTCATACCAGATCGATCCCGCGAATCATGACAACGAATACGATCTGGCGCTGGCTTTGAAGGGAGCCGGCGATATCTCGCAAGCCCGCGAACACGTGCAGAAGTTACTGGCGCATGGGGAGAACGCGGACCTGCACCGCCTGGCGGGCGAGCTTGACGAAAAGTCGGGCGATCCTTTGGCTGCCGTCCACGAATATGAGCAAGCACTCCGCCTGGATCCGAGCGAACAAAACTATTTCGAGTGGGGCTCAGAGTTGTTGTTTCACCGGGCTATATGGCAAGCACAGGAGGTTTTTGGAAAGGGGGCAAAGGCATATCCGCAATCGGCCAGAATGCTGGCTGCGCTGGGTACCGCTCTCTTTGCCAGCGCCCGCTACGATGAGGCGGCCCTCCGCCTCTGCGATGCTTCCGACCTGAATCCGGCAGACCCCGAGCCCTACATCTTCATGGGCAAGATAGAGATGGCGGCGCCCAACCCATTGCCGTGCGTTGAGCAGAAGCTGGCGCGATTCGTGCAACTGCAGCCCGGAAGCTCTGTGGCGAATTACCTTTACGCGATGGCCATCTGGAAAGGGCAGGCGCAGCCGGCGGACCCGCTGGCCTTGCAGCAGGTGGAGACGCTGCTTACACGAGCGGTGACGATCGACGCCAAATGCGGCGAAGCTTACCTGCAACTTGGGATTCTCTATTATTCCCAACGCAACCTTGAGAAAGCGATTGGCTATTACACCAAGGCAATCGAAGTGAACCCACAGCTAGACGAGGCTCATTATCGGCTGGGGGTGGCTTATGATCGGATCGGCGAGCCGGCCAAGGCCAGGCAGGAATTCCAGTTACACGATGAGATCAAAAAGCTACAGGCAGCAGCTATCGAACAACAACGGCGAGACGTTAAACAGTTCCTGGTAGTTGTGCCGGGGCAGCCGGCCTATCCGCTGGCGCATTGAAGGCGCAAGCCGCTCAATCCGCCAGGCCATTGACCGCGGCGCCTTGATCCGGCCAACGCAAAGGGCAATTGATTCGATGGTCTTGCGAAAGCGCTCTACGCCGATCGCGGCTTGAAGGTCGCGACTATGCCTTCGCCTTCGCGAATGGTGAGTATCTGATTTGCTTTGACCTGCTTGAACTGTTCGATCTTCTGCGTGGTCGGCCACTTGACTTCGATCAAATCCACGGTCTCGACCTTCCCAAGACCGAAGTGAAGACGCAGGTCGCTCTGCGACATAACGCTTGTGCCGCTATGCACTTCGTCCATCTGGGTGTGTGTGCCCGCGGTAACTCGCACGCGGGCTCCAATGGCGGTGCGATTGCACCTGCTTCCCAGGAGCTTTATCTTGATCCAGTTCTGCTTGTTGCCCCCGACATTGTGGAGGAGGGATGGCAGATCGTTCATATTCAAGATCAGGACATCCATGCCACCATCGTTGTCATAGTCTCCGAATGCGGCCCCGCGGCTGGAAAAGCGCGCGCTGATGCCGGGGCCCATCTCAGCGGAAACGTCCTTGAACCGGCCATTGCCGAGATTCCTGTAGACCAGCCGCGGATTCTTGAAGGTCTCCCCGAAGTTATAGTTGTCGATCTCCGGGTAGACGTGTCCATTGATCTGAACGATGTCCGGCCAGCCATCGTTGTCGTAATCGATAAAGCCGCAGCCCCACGCCACATAATTGTTGTTGATCCCGACGCCGGAGCTGAAAGCCAGATCGCTGAAGGTCCCGTCGCCATTGTTGTGGTAGAGGTTGCAGGTGTCGTCCACGAAGTTGGTTTTGAAGATGTCGAACCAGCCGTCGCAGTCGTAGTCGGCAACGGCGAGGCCCATTCCGGCCTGCTCGTGACCGTCTTCGTTGTAGGCGCAACCGGCCATGACCGCGACATCGGTGAACGTGCCGTCATGGTTGTTCTGGAATAGGATGCTGGGTTCGGAGTCCACCGCGACATAAATGTCCGGCCAGCCGTCGTTGTCAAAATCGTAAGAAGTAGCGGTGATCGAGTACCGCGGCCCGGGCTTGAGAATGCCCGCCTTCTCAGAAACGTCGGTAAAAGTGCCGTTTCCGTTGTTGTGGTAGAGAATGTTTGTGTCCCCCGGCAGACCGCGCGGGCCGCACATGGTGGGAACACCTTTCCACTGGCAGAAACTCATGTCGTTGGCAGAGGGAATCTTGTCCGGGTCCAGCTTGACGAAATTGCATACGAAAAGATCAAGGTGGCCGTCCCGGTCATAATCGAGGAAAGTGCAGCCAGTGCCCCAACGGACTTTCTCCTGGGAAAGGCCGGCCTTATGGGTAACATCGGTAAAGGTGCCATTGCCGTTGTTATGAAAGAGAATGTTATGGCCCCAGAAGCAACAAAACAGGTCGTCCCATCCATCATTGTCGAAATCGCCCACGCAGACGCCGGTCTGCCAACCGGTACGCCCGAGCCCTGACTTTTCAGTAACATCGGTAAAGGTGCCGTCACGGTTGTTCTTGTACAAGTGAGAGATCGGTTCCTTTCCAGCCGGCCAATGCGCATCGAGACGATTTCCATTGCTGAGGTAGATGTCGAGCCAGCCATCATGGTCGTAGTCGAAAAAGGCCAGTCCGCTTCCCTTGGTTTCAATGATGACCCGCTTGCGGTCTATACCGCCCCACACGTTGGGAATGTTCAACCCGGCTTGCTGAGCCACATCGAAAAACTGAACCGGAGACGAAGCGGGCTGCGATGCAGCGGCTTGCACAACGAGCGGATTCTTCCATTTCGAAAGTGGAGTCGCCAGAGCGTCGGTGAGTGTGCTGCCGAGCACGATAAGAGATGATCCGAGGAAGCGGCGTCGCGAAAAAAGCATAGATGGCAATGATTATAGCGACAGGAAGTTGTCTTGGGAAAGACTGCACCGGCCGGCAAGCCGATGCAACCGCTGCACCTGCCACGCTCAGCTTTATCGGACGGGAACCTTCGGAAACGGACGGAGAACGATTCCCACGCTTTCCTTGGCCGCAATGATCTTATCGACGTGAACATCAGTTAGGGGGTCCTGAATAAGCGCTTACGGCGAGTCAACATTCCCTCGGGGGCTAAAGCCCGCGTTGATTCTTCTGCATCTGCGGCGCGGCTAAAGCCACACCCTCTAGTACCACGACCACGTGAATTTGTACTTCCCAGGTCTTCCGCCGCGGCGGACGAGACGTGGGGCACCCAGATCCTCATCGTCGACATTTCACAATCACACGGTCACGGCACTACCGCCAATTGCTCAGCGTAGATATCGGGACCTATCGCATGGTGTAGATCTGGAACGGAGCCCAATAAAATGGTATGCGAAATCTACTCTGCGAATGCAGTAAAGCGAGTTTGGCCTTGCGGAGCGAGACCGCGGGAGCGTAGCCGTCTTCAAGGCCTTGATAGAGAGTGTCCATCAGGCGCGGCGTGGAGTCGTCACTCACCTCCCACAATGCGCCGATTACGCTGTGCGCGCCGGCGCGAAGAAATGCCCAAGATAGGCCCACCAATCCTTCTCCCGCATAGGAGCGCGTGCCGCTGCCATAGCAGGCAGAGATGGTGACGAGCCGCGCATCGATGGGATGCTGGATGATGTCGCGGGCATAAAGCTTGAAGGAATCCTCGCCTGCCTTGGAGGCAGAGAGGATGATGGCTGAATCCAAGGGGTCGGTGCGACTGGCAACAGCATGAGAGACAAAATGAATATAGGAATACCGGGACGGATTGCTGGAAAGGTAGGCCGCGGGAGTGGCTTGCTGCCCGGCGAAAACGGACAGGTGCTGTGGGGCGAAGTGCCTTTCAATCCGGGTCATCTCGAACCCGAACAAGGGAAGGCTTGGATAGTCCTGACCGGGCGAAACCGGGTTGCCGAGCAGGAGCAGGCTTCGATCCGCATCCCGAACAGGTTTTGCCGAAGCGAGCATGGCCAGCGATGGGGCCGAGAGCAGGGTTGCGTCATCGAGCAAGTAATGCATGTCCGGACCGGGATCGGAACTCTGGCCGGCTTCCGGGCTCGGGCCGGGAACGAGCAGCGTTTCAAAGTTCAATTGGCTAAGTGCTCCATCGGCCAGGATCATGACCGGGGTATTGGGGCGAAGGAGTCCCGATGCTGGAGCTACAAGCAACTTATAGAGCGCCTGCCCATCTTCATTGCCGGCTTGCAGAGGGTCCTCAAAGTCCAGCAGAGCCTTGCGGTAGCGCTCGACACGGGCGCCAATCTCTCGCTGCGCGGGCAGCGGAAAAAGCGTAATCTTGGCCGGCGTGATTGCCCAGAGGTAGGATTGCTTCTCCCCCAGCCAGTAGAAGAGCAGCGTTGCGCCAGCCTTTTGGGCGATCTGGCGGGGGTTCAAAGCCGCAGGCCGCAAGGAAGCTTTGCCCACGGCCACGCCCAGGCCTTGCGCCAGCGTCCTGGCCCGGCTCTGGTCGGCTTCAGCCAGGGCCTCATCGCTCCTGCCTTGTTGCACCAGCAAGTGGATGTAGTCGTCGTAGATGCGCGTGGCGTTGGCGACGAACGGAAGTTTCGATTCTTCGTTCTTGAGTTGTGCCCGCGCCGAATCGAAGGTCGCCAGCGTGGTCTTGTACATTCGTTCCGCACCCTGGGTATTGCCTTGCAACTCAAATAACCCGGCCAACTCATAGCCCGCGTCCAGCCGCGTTGTGGTTGGGCTCGCCGGATCGTTTTGGACGGCGCGAAAAAGCGACTCCGCCTGCCGGTCCTGGCGCCGCGCAGCCGCCAGCATGCCCTGCGTCAGCAGCACATTGGCACTCAATCGATTGCCGCCCGCGAGCTCCATGGGAGTTACCTGATCGATATAAGCGCTCGCATCCTCGAGCTTTCCGGTGTCCACCGAAACCTGGGCCAGGTCTTCGAGCGCATTCACAATGTCTTCCTTGCTGTCGATCTGCCTTGCCAGATCGAACGCCTGGCGATAGGACTGTCTGGCGCGGGTCAAATCGCCGCTATCCCGATAAACATACCCGGCGGTACTGATCCATTTGAGTTCCATGCTGATGTCGCCGAGGTTTGCCGCGCTCTTTTCCGCTTCAAGGTACTGCTCCAGCGCCCTTTCGCCGTCCCCCAACTGGTAAAAGGCCCAACCGAGATTTCCTGAGGCGACTTGCGCCAGATCCTCCGCACCCAACTGTTCGGCATCCCGGTACGCGGTCCTCGACCAGTCAACGGCTTCGTCAAAATGGCCGATCTGAAGTGCGGTCCACCCAAGACTCAAGGATGCGTTTGTTTCCAGGAACCGGTCATGATGGGTTCGGGCGAAGGTAAGCGTATCGAGGAAAAGCTGTAGCGCCTCGGCCAACTTTCCTTCCTGGACGGCCAGGATGCCGCGCGCCTGGAGCACATCGCCACAGGCCGCATGCGCCTCGTCCTTGCAGAGGACCTGGGCCTGCGCAAGTATTTGATTGGCCGCGGGAAAATGTTGCTGATGGGTATAGATGGCGCCTTCAATCGCCAGCTTCTTGATGTTCCCCTCCCGATTGCCGGAATCGGGGTACCCATTGAGAAGGCGCAGAGCATCGTCATACATTCCGCGCCAGACCATAGCCTCCGCTTCAAGGAGTTGGAATTTCGCTGCCCATTCCGGGTTGGAGGCCTGGAATTCTTTGTATCCCTGTTCGGCCTCCTGCTGACTATCGGCCAATCTGCCATGCTGGAAGAGCTTCCAGGCGTGGTCATAAACAGACTGGGCGCTCCCTGGGTGTGTGTCTTCGAGAGGAATCAGCAAGAACAGCAAGAGCGCCCATGCGCCGGGGAATGCCCGGAGCCGGAAACCCCGCCACGCGCTGCCAAACCATCTGCGGACGCCCGCCAGGCGCGAGGCAACACTCATCGTCCAGCGGGCATGCAGAGGGCTCGTTTGCGCTATGGTTTGGTTCCGCCGTTGGTAGAGAGGGTCCCGATCAGCACGCTCCCGGCGATGGCGCAGCCCAGTTGGAGATCGATCATCGTCAGGCGGACGGTTGTCTTCTCGGGGACGCCCGTCTCCTGCTTGAAATCCTCGTGCGTGAGGGTCAGTTTGGCCAGGATGATCTTGCCGAAATCGGGAATCGTGATCACGTGCCCAAAGCAGAGCCCAGGGTAGGCGCCAGCCGCATGATTGACCAAGGAGCATTTGACCGCCTCCCGGCTCCCAAGAGTCGAGGAAAGTCGATTGTACCGTTCGAGCAGGTCTGCCGGAAGGTCCTGGTGCTCACGGATGCGGTCGTATTGGCGGGAGACGCGGCCTACAACGGCTGGATCCAGGGTGTAGGCCGCATCGTTTGCAGGTTTGGCGCCAAAGAGGTCGAGATCCAGGTTCAGCTCGACCGGGTGGCCGGCGATGCGCAGATTCTCAAAGCGGGTGCCCAGAAATGAGATCGACGGCACGTAGCCAACGAGGGGATGCCCGGTGATGATTTGCCCCACGACGCGGTCGGCCGTCAGCACGTCCAACACATTGAGCCCCTCGATGGCGGTCGTTGTCAGAGTGGCCCAACCGTGGCCAGGCTTGACGTCCCGGTTGCCCGCGACCTGGGTGTAGGCGGAGCGGAAGGAGATGACCCCTTCGAGCCGGTAATTCTCCGCGCGCTGGGCGATGTACCCGCCTTCATCCGGGAGTTTGGCGTGGGCCTGGGGTTTGATCTCCTGGGTGAGGGGAAGCCGCAAATGGCCCTCAAGGACCGTTGCTTCCGCATGGTACGTGTGCGTTCTTCCGTTCGTTTCCGACATTGGCATTCTCGCTTTCCTTCACGTGATTGCAGGAATTCTACGGCATTTTGACAGGCTTTGTATTGTCTTTCACAGCTTGCAAAAGGACCGCATTCTCATGATTGCGCTCGTGAACTCCCAGATCACCAGATCAAGAGTTGTGATGTCGCTCCAAGGTGCTTTTGAAAATCCGTCAATCGGTCAAAAGAAGATCGTAGACGTATCGTTCGATCACGGTGCGTTCCCCATGAGGAGCGACGCCGGAGACCGCGACCGAATAAGCGCCGTTCCGCAACATCGCGCCTGGAATCACCAGCGAAAACGGTTGGTCGCCTCTTGCGCCTTCGCCGGGGGCGGCGACGACGCCGGCGAAGGCAAGTCTCCCTTGAGGATCGTACAGGTCAATGGAATAGGAGATGTAGTTGGCAATGCCCGGCTCAAGGGGAAGATCGACCGGAAGCGCAACCCCGTGCTTGCGATCGGCGGTTACAGTCAGGTGAGCGGCGCCCCGCGTGGCCCCGTGCAGCGGAGCCAGGGGAACGAGGCGCGGTTGGTTTGCCGCCGTGCGCAGGGCCGGAAACGTGACCAGATTCTGGTAGCCGAGAACAATCAGCAAGGCGGCGAAAGCGGGAGCGGCAAAGGCCGGACGCCACCACGCAAGCCAATGATTCCTTTTTACCTTGGGTCGGCCGGTTCCGGCCCGCGCCGGCGCCGGCAAGCTCGCCATGATCTCGGGCAACTGGGCTTTCGCCTCATCCACAAATGCGGCGCCGGCGCGGAGATCGAGGGCGCACTCAGGGCAATCGAACAGGTGCTCCTCAAATGCCTCGCGAGCATCGGGCGTCAGCTCATCCAGGAGGTATCGCTCTGCGGCCATTTGTTGTACTGCTTGGCTATGATCCATCAGCTCAATCCCCCAGTGCGGTCCGACCTGTGAAATAGTGGCCGCGGCCGGCAAATCGTTTCAAACCTCTCAGGCATTCGCTGCAAGGGGCGCCTGATTTCCGATGCGTTTCACATACTCGGCCTTGAATTCCTGCTTGGCCCGGTGGAGCAGCACGCGCAGATACTGGCGGTCCACACCAAACTCCCGACAGACTTCGTCGCGGTCGCGCTCGTCGAGAAAGACGGCTTTCAGCAGGGAGCGGTCGCGCGGGGACAAGTCGAGCAGAATCTCCCGGACTTTTTCCTTGATTTGCCGGGCCGCCACAATGTCCAGGGCGTCGGCGCCCAAGGCGGGGAGCTCGGGCCGGCCTTCCGCATCAAGGGACTCGCTGCGGCTGGAAGAGCGGTATTGCTCAAAAAGCACATGGTTGCAAACAGTGTTGACAAAGGCGCCCAGGCGCTCCGGTTGGCGCAGACCGCCGTCCTTGCGTAAAACCGTCAGGACCCGCGCGAAAGTCTCCTGGCGCACGTCCTCGATCGCATGCAGGGACTGGAGCCGCGAGCGAAGCTTGACCTGGAGCAATGCGGTAAAGTAGCCAACGAAATGCTCTTGTGTCCGGCGGTCTCCTGCACAGAGGCTTTGAACGTAACCTGCATCGAAAGAATGAAATTGCAATGCTGCCTCCGCCGACCCGAGAGGAGACGAGTATAGCATCGCGTGCGTTGCCGACGGATGAAATCTGCGTGCCCTGACGGAGGACAGAGCGGGCCGCCGAGCGCCGGGACCGCGCTGAAGAGCCCCAGGATGGGGTATGGAGCTCACCGGGAGAGCCTGAATAACCGGCTGGCCAAGAGGAATTGCGCGTCTCTCGGATCGACCGGCTGGACCGGTTGGACGGGTGAGAACGGGTAGACATTCCCGGTGACCGCTCCGCGCACGTACACCTGCGGCTGGCCGGAGTAACGAAGATTCAGGACGGAATTCTGCGCCGTTTCATTGGCTTTCAATGCGCTTCGCTTTTGACCACAGCACATGATGGTTCTCCTTCAAAGACATCGGTTGCCGCAAGATTTCCGGGGAATGCGAATTGAGGTTTCTGCGTCACCCTTTCAAGCAGGCAAGCCGCACCGGAGAGTGCCTGCCAGTGGATCAGCAAAGCGATCCAGCCGCTGCTCAGCCAGATGGCCAGAGGCAGCGAGACCCAAACGCTCAAACAGTAGAAGCAATCCATGAGGCGGCCAAGAACGCCGGAGCCAAGCCTGGCTCGAAAGCGCGCAATCAGATCCCACGGACCATCCTCCTCCGCCAGCAGATGAGTCACCCGCCAGATGGCGAGAGCGGACAGGACAAAGCGCCAGATGGAATTGCTTTCGTTCATCTCGATCCTGCTCCATTCGGCAAAAGCCGCAGACGGGACCCGCTCCGGGGAGCGGGCCCCGTCTGCTTTGGGGAAGCCGGGCGATTCCGCTAGCTGCTTGCCTGCAGGCAGAAGCCGGCCGAGGCGTAGTTCTCGTTGGAAGTTACGCCACTGTCAACGTTGGTGCGGTCCCACACATAAAGGGTGAGCGAATAGCCGCAGTCATCCATGCCCGTCGTATCGAGCGTGAAAGCCTGATCGGTTACGCCGGGGTCCGCAATCGCTCCGCCAAGTTCGACGGAGTATCCCGACGCCGGTGAGGGCAAGACGCCGTTTGCCGGCCCTGACGGAAGGATCTGGAAGTAGAACTGGCCGAAATCCGTGGCCGTTGCCGTGAAAACTCCGCTGATTATGTCTCCCGGAGATAGCTGGCCGCATTCCCCGAAGGTTGGCGTTACCGATGCTCCAGGAGCCTGGTTGTTCACCAGGACCGTCACCACGTTGCTGTGAATGTCGTCGGCGGGATTGCCGTTTACGCTCAGGTCAACGCGCAGGTCATAGGTATTGCCGGTGTCGGCAGGTCCCGAGGTCCAAATGCCCAGCAGATTGCCGACGACGGTTTGATTGCCGGCGTTCTGATAGGTGTAGTAGCCGTTGGTATCCGGATAAATCGAAATCTCGGTCTCGCTCGGCACTCCACCGCTCACCGTGATGACGCTGAGAGTGAGCTGGCCAGTTCCGTTGATGACCGGCGCAAAGCTTCCGGAGCCATGCAAGGCCTTCATGATGCGATACTTCGAACTCAAAGTACCGTTGACGATGACGCCCGCCAGCGAGATATTCCCTCCGAAGGGTGCATCCACATAGGGGCCAAAGGCGAGGCCGGTCAAAGCGTTGATGGTCGCATTTGTGATCCGCCCATCGCTGCCGATTTCCGTTACGTCGACGGCGCCGACGGCGGCAAGGAACGGAACCTGATTGCCGTCAGAGACCGCCTGGCCGGGAGGAATCAGGATCAATCCATCCAGGCTGTTTCCCCAAACCACCGGTGCATTGGGGTTGGTGGTCGAAGGAGGCGTATTCCAGGAAAGCACCCCGCGTACCGTGGCGGTCTTTGCGCCGTCGCTGCAAGGCTGCGCGTGGGAGAGAAGATTGACGGGCAGAAAGACGTTGTAGTCCAGGCCGTCCGCGGGAATGCTGCTGAAGTCGTGCACATTCACAGAGGTTGTTCCGACGTACTGGAATCCCGAGCCCCAGTCGATCCAGAAGGCGACGAATTCCGTGCTGCCGGAGGTGCATGGGCCGCCGGCGTAACCGCTGCTCTGCTTCACCTTCAGGATGCCGGTCAATTGGCTGGTATTGGGGTCCAGCCCGATGCACTCCAACTGCTCGTACGCGGTGTCCCCGTTGGTGCTCAGCCAGGAACCAACCAGGCTGGAGAGATCGATATCGGAGATCCCGGCAAAGGATTTGGCCGGCTTGGGCGCGGGCGCCGGAGAACTGATTGCCGCCGCTACCGACGAGGCCAGATAGCGATGCGGCGGAACGGATGTGCCGGAGTAAAGTCTATGCAACTCGGCAGGACTGAGAGCCTTTGGCTTGGCGGCCTCGATGGTTTGGCCCAGATCGACCGCCTGTTTGATCTCTTCCGGCAGCTTGAGGTTGGCTGCCTCCAGAAAGACGGGAAACGGGATGATCTCGAAGCCATCGATCTGAATCTGCGCGTCCAGCACATCGCCCCATACCGGAGTCCACGCAGGGGTGTTCGCCGGCGGAGGAGTGCTCCACGACAGAATGGCGCGGACCAGCGGAAGATTCTGTTCAAAACAAAAATCTTCCTTCGGGCTGATATTCAGGGTGACCGCATACTCGAGCGGCTTTGGCCCAGGCACGTCGAAGACGTTGACGGCAGCCATTCCCTGATCCAGCCAGGTTGTGCCCCCGTCATAGGAGAGATAGAACCGCACATACTCATCGGAGCCGGTGGTGCAGATGCCGCCGGAGTAGCCGCTATCCCGCTTGATGTTGATGGTGGCGCGCAACTGCTCGAACTGCGGGTTGTAGCCAACGCAGCCGAGGCTCTCGTAAGCCGTGTCTCCCTGAATGTCGAGGACGGGCTTGAAGGCGCTGCCGGCGAGGTTGCCGAAGTAGTTGGGGTTGGCCAGCAGCAACGCATGAAAGTTGCTGCGTGCCAGTTCGGGTGACAGCTTGGCGAGGGCGTTGGAGCCCTTTGCCGCAAGATTGGCCGAAGCCGCGCTTTGGTCCTTTGGGGAAGCCACGGATGTTCCTCTCGGTGCGTGAAATTTGATCGCGATGTGCGCCCTGCGAGGCCGCAAACATGCGACCCTGACAACTCATCAAGCCCTTGGACGCACGGTGCTGCAGGGGCCTTCGAGGCGCGGAACGCTGGAATCTGAAGTCATCGCACGAGGAATAGTGCAAATAGGCTCAGAATCGTTTCAGCGTATTGTGAAGAATTTCAAATCACGAGATCGGGATGGGGAAGGTGACGGCTCAGTCCCGCTCTTCCCGCCGGGGCAGGCGCGTCTATACTTGTAGAGACATGCTGCCTTATATACATCTCAATTTGTACTTCTGGCACCTGAGCGTGCCGACCTTCGGGCTGATGCTCTGGCTGGCTTGCGTGGCGGCGGCGTTTGTGATGGACCGGAACTTCAAGCGGGCGGGGATTACGGCGGACGCGGTGGGGATGGTGGCCGTGGCCGCGCTGCTGGGCATTGTGGGCGCCAAGTTGTGGCACGTGATCGACACGCCGGTGGAGTTTCGCGAGTACGGATGGCGGGTGCTGTGGGATACGGCGGGGTTTGCGTGGTACGGCGGGCTGATCTTCGGGATTTCGGCCCTGGTGTTTCAAGGCTGGTGGGAGAAGATCGGCGGGCTGCGGACGCTGGACCTGGCGGCTCCGGCGGCGGCGATCGGGTACGGGATGGGGCGGATCGGGTGCTTTCTTTCCGGGGATGGGTGCTACGGTATCCCGACGAAACTGCCCTGGGGCATGAGCTTCCCGAACGGGATTGAGCCAACGCTGGTGCGCGTGCATCCGACGCCGCTGTATGAGATGGCCGCGGGGCTGCTGATCGGCTGGTGGCTGTGGTGGCGCGGGGGCAAGCCGTACCGGACAGGGGCGATTGTGGGCGAGTACCTGGTGCTGACGGGAGTGGCTCGCTTTCTGGTCGAATTTGTGCGGCGCAACCCCAAGATTCTGTGGGGGTTATCGAATGCGCAACTGGCCAGCGCGGGGTCGGCGATGGCGGGGGTTGCGCTGATCTGGTGGGCGGCTACGCGGCCGCAGACCGGGCCGGACGAGGCGGCGGCGGCCGTGGAGAAGGCGGCGTAATTTAGCTCGGCTGAACAGGATCGTCATTCAAATGTGGGAATTGGCCGGGAGGATCTGCGGCGGGGCGGAATTTTCAAGTTCCGCGCCTCCCAGTCATACTCCCTTACCTCCTCATCCTTCATCGCCGCAGGGCTGCTAAGGCTTGCTGAGAAGCGGAGGAATCTCGGCGGCGAGCCGCACAAGTCCTTTCATATCCTGACCGGGACTATGTGTTAGCCCAAGCCGGACGATCACAAGGTTTTCGGAGGGAGCTATGAAGATGCGTTGTCCAAGGTTACCGGAAGCGTAGAAGGAATCGGCAGGCATGCCGTCTTCAATGCGGTATTTGGCATCGCCATGCTCACCTCGATTGGTCCAGAATCCAGCGCCATAATCCGTGTCGAGGGTAGGGGAGGCTGAATAGTTTACCCAGCCCACCGGCAGAATCCGCTTACCGTCAATCACGCCGTCATTCAGAAACAGAGATCCAAACCGAGCCCAATCTCTCGCTGAAGCGAGTATGTACATGGATCCTACGGGGGTGCCGGTGGCGTCAAATTCTATTGTTGCGGTCGTCACTCCCAATGGTCCGAACAACTCCCTTTGAGCGAACTCGACGACGTCCTGCGCATGGCCGCCAACGGCATCCCGGATGATCCTTGAGAGAACCAGCGTATTGCCGCTGGAGTATTGCCACTTGCTCCCCGGAACCGCTTCAAGGCGAGCACGCTCGGCAAATCCCGCCATATCGGATTCAAGGAACAACATTCGCGATACGGGATCAGCTCCGCTGTCGGATTCCTCAAGAGCCAGCCCCGATGTCATGCGCAAGAGCTGATCGATGGTAATCGCATGGCGCGGGTCGGAGGGATTGCTCCAGGCAGAAACTGGCGCACGCTCCGCGACGGATAGCTTTCCCTGTCGAACGAGGATGCCAATCAAGGCATTCGTCACCGACTTGGCCAGAGAATATCCCAGGATCGGAGTATTGGCGTCATAACCAGGCGCATAGCGTTCCCCTACAACTCTTCCCTTATGCAGTATGAGGATCGCTTTTACCTGGCGCGGTGGCTGCTGAGAAGATTCCGCAAAGGCGCGATCAAGCGCAGATTCGATGGCCGGGTTGGGTGGCTGGACTTCAAATGCAGTTGTTGCTTTTGGGGATGCGACGGCTCCCGGCATTCCTGCATTCGGAGTGTAAGTTGCCGCATCCCTGTTCGTGGGGCCGTGGAGAATCATGCAGCCGAGCCCGTCACGATAAACGGCGCGACTCATAAAGAGACCAGCCCACGTAACAGTAACTTGCCGTTCTTTGCGGTCAATCTGGTATTTCAGGTGTTTCGAGAGAAGATTCTGCCCGAATCCCGGCTCAACCGCCTCGGCATAAAGTCGATCCGGATCTAAACCGGACACGAAGACGCCGGAGCACAGCGTATGACTCACGACGCCTGTGCCCACCTGAATGCCGCGCAATGGCGGAGCCAGCAGCCAGGAGCCGGCCCAGGCAGCCGCGCCAATTGCTGCCAGAACGACGATCGTTTTGAAAAACCGCTTTGCGGCCATCTATTCCCCTGTACAGCCACATTCTACTCAGCTCGGTTCGGCAGTGGCCGGAGCGCCGCATACGATTACGCCGGGCCCAACCCCCATGATGGATTTCAGTGCGATGCGACGGAAATGCGAAACTCCCGAAGATCGGCATTTTGCATGTTTCTCTGACGCCCTCTGCGGCAAGCCGAATGCTGCCTGGGCGTTGGACGCCAGTCCCGGACGAGTGACGGCAATCCGGAAGCCGGCGCAGTCGCCTGCAGCGGGCGGATACCGCTTACAGGCGCTTGATGAAGGCGAGGGCCTGGGCGAGTTGGGGGAATTGGGCTTCTTCGGCTTTGAACTCGCGGGAGTGCACGCAGCGGCGGATACCGCGCAATTTGACGGGGTGCTTGAGGTGAAGCATCTCGTGGTAGAGGAGATATTCGAGGGCGTAGCGGGGGCTGGAGGGACGGTCGAAGACGCGGCTGACCACGATGGTGTTGTGGGCGGCGTCGTAGTGGCCGAGGGAGCGCTTGGACAGGTGCTCGCTCCAGGTGAGCTCAGGGCGGCCGAGGAGGCCCGAGAAGAAGCGGACGTTGAGGGAGTCGAAGACCTCATCGAGGTGGTAGTAGCGGCCCTCGGGGCCAAAGTAGCGCTTGCTGCCGCGGGCGTGGCGGATGAGCTCGGTCTGGCGGGTGACGGCGGCCGAGGCGGCGAAGCGCTTGTAGCGGAGGTTTTGGGCGGCGCTGATGGGCTTCTTGTAGAGCTTGGCGAGGAGAATGTGGGCGATGGCGCGGACCACGGGCTCCGGCGCGCCTTCCAGGAGATCGGAGAGGTTGACATAGATCTGGCCTTCGCGGAGGCGGATGGTGGTGTTGAGCGAGGTAAAGCGGCGGAAGCGGACCGCGATGGGCGGCATGGGCGCGCGAGGGCGGAGGGCCCGGTACTCTTCTTGGAAGATGGAGACGAAGTTGGGGGTCACCAACATGGAGGGTAGCACACCAGGGAGCAGGGAATAGGGAACCGGAAACAGGAAACAGCAAGCCGGCGGGTTAGCGAAGGGTTTCGGGGCGACCTTCAGGAGGAAGCCCGGAAGTTGTTTTCGGCTCCGCCGCCCTGTTTCCTATTCCCTGTTTCCTATTCCCTAATTCCTATTCCCTATTCCCTATTCCCTGTTCCCTGTTCCCTGTTCCCTGTTCCCCGCATCACTTGGGTTCGGCGCGTTGCTGGCCTGCTTCGTCTTTGTGGAGGTTGAAATACTCGGTTTGCTCGGCGAGGAGGCGCTTGGCCTGGTCGGCGAGGTCTTCGCCGCTCTCGATGGCCTCCTTGCGGGCGAGGTCGAAGCCGGGTTCGCCGGCGAGTGCGCGGAGGATTCCAAGCCAGCGATCGGTGGCTTCGGTGAGAGGCTTGAGGGCTTTGCGCATATCGGCGTGGCGGTCGGAGTATTGGTCGAGGTTGGAGCCCAGCTCGTCCATGAGGGAAGTGAATTCCTGGAGTTCCTCGTCGAGGCGGCGGGCGCGCGTGATGGATTTGGAACGGTTAGTGAGGCCCTTGATGACGTCGGCGTGCTCGTTGAGGAATTTTGTATAGAGGTTGATGCGGCCGGGGGGATCGATGCCGGCTTCGCGAATCTCCTCGATCTGGGTTTCGGTCAAAGGCTCGGGTTTTTCCTTTTGGGCAGACAAGGGTGCGGCAACGACAAGGCAGATCAGAATCGGGGCGAGATAGCGCAGCGGACGCATCGGGACAGAAACCTCAGCGCTTCCATTGAAGCACATACCTTGGCGCCGGGAAAGGTGCATAGCAATCCTGTCTCGATGGCGGAAATCTGCCGGGAGGGTGTGGTGCTGGTGCGGAAGGGTGGTTATTTGCGGAAGACCTGCATCATGGCTTCATTCTGGGCCTGGTTCACCTGGGCAAGGGTCTCCGCGACCAGGGAACGGTCTTCAAGGCTGCTGTTGCGGAGCATTTCGTTGAGGCGGAAGGCGGTGTGGCGGAGCAGAATCTGGGCATCCTTGAGCCGCTTGTTGTCTTCGGACATGGTGAGATGGATTTTATTTGCCAGCAACTGAACCTGTTTGAGCATGGCGGTGGCTTTTTCCGCATCGCCGGCGGCGTATTGGCGCAGGCTGACCTCGGTCATCTGATGGACCAACTGGGCGTAAAGGAAGCACTGCTCGCGGGGTTGTGCCTGGAGGATCTTGGCCTGGAGAGCGTCGATGCTCTGCTGGTCGAAGGTCTTGTCATCGAGTCCGGAGGCGCGCGCCGGGACGGTGGCCACGGTGAGGAGGACGAGGACTGCCAACGGAACCTTGGACTGCATGAGAAGCCTCCGCAGTTGCCGGTTAACCCCAGGCCGTGATTATGGGAGCTTTTGTGAGATTGCGCAAGAGGAAAGTTTTGCGTTCTCACGGGCTCGATGGTCGCGGCTGTCTGAAGAGTCACCGCATTCTGGTTCGCATCATCGCCCATCTCAGGGTTTTTTAGTGAGCAATAAGAGACGTTGGCGAGCCTGCCATTCCTGATCTGGAAATTTGCCGGCAGCGGAGTCCAAAAAGTGTTGGTAATAGGCTGCAGCCTCCGCATTTTGGTGAAGCGTATCGTAAGCGGTGGCCCAAAGGAAGTAGGTAGAAGGTACTTCTGGAAGGTATTTTGATCGCATGGTAAGGGCGTGCAGTGTGATGGAAGGCTGATTGGTTCGGGAGGCGGCAAAGGCCAGGCCGCTCCATCCGTCGGGGTTGGCGGGGTCGAGCTGGGTGGCCTTGTTGAAGGCTGCAAAGGCCTCAGCGTAGCGGAGCTGGCGGATGAGGTTCTGTCCGTGGCCGATGAGGAGGGCGGGGTCGTTGGGGGTGGCGGCGAGCAGGCTGACGTAGAGGTGGTCGGAACCTGGGTAGTCGCCGGCGTCGGCCAGGACTTCGGCCAACATGCGGGTGATGGCGGCGTCGGCGGGGTGGGCGTCGTGGAGCTTCTGGACGAGTGGGAGGGCCTCGGCTTTGTCCTCAGCGGCGAGCACGGTGGCGAGTTGGGCGTTGAGGGCGGGGTCGCCGGGGGATTGCGCGAGGGCAGCGCGAAGCAGGGTTTCGGCCTCGGGATATTGTTTGCGTGCGATCAACAGGTGGGCCAGGCCGGCGTTGGCGGGAGCGGAGTTGGGGTCCTGGGCCAGGACGCGGCGGTAGGCGGTTTCGGCGGCGGCGTACTCGCCGGACTGGTCGGCCAGGTTGGCGGCCAGCAGGGTGTCGGCCGTGGTTTCAGGAGTGAGCTTGAGGGCTTCGAGGAGATCGTTTGAGGCTTCGGTGGCGTCGCCTGCACGGTCGGGTCCAGGCTGGTCGATTTGGGCCAGTGCGCGCCAGGCGCGGGCTTTGACGGCGGGTCCGGCGTCACCGGGGTCGAGATGGGTGGCCGCGACCAGCTCGGGACGGGCGTCGGCAAGCTTGCCCTGGCGGGCCAGCAGCAGGCCAAGGGAGAGATGGGCCTCAAAGGATTGGGGATTGGCGTCGAGGGCGCGGCGGTAGAGGGCGGCGGCATCGTCGAGGCGGTTCTGGGCGTCAGCCACGTAGGCGGCGTCGAAGAGGGCGCGGGGATCGGCGGGATGGGCAGCCAGCCAGAGATCGAGCCTGGCCTCGGCGCTCTTCCAGTCGGCTTTGACGATGGCGGCTTCGGCCTCTGCCACCTGGGCGGAAACGGGCTGGGGGACGGACTGGGGCGCGGAGCCGACCGGGGGTGCGGTTGCGGGGGGCTGCGCTTCAGGATTCTGTGCAGGTTGCTGGGCGAACGCGGCGACCGGGGCGAAGAAGAGGACGAAGAAGGTGAAACGGAACACGGAATACCTCGCAACCAGTTTACCGGGGCAGGGCTGGAGAGGAACGGATGGGGACGGCTGAGAGCGTTTCCAGGAATACTATGCCCCTATGGATTTCGATCAGGGTCGCCGCTCGCTGAGGCTCGCGTCGACTCAATAGGATCTGCTCCGGGGTACACCATTCCTGGAAACGCTGAGGGTTCGACGCAAGGGAGCTGTGGAGGAAATCGAGAGGGAATAGTGCCGCTCGTCAAGGGGCAGGTCCCAGGCTTGGTTTGTTGACCGATCGGTAAATGAAAGCATGAACAGAATGAAGAGGGGTGAGTTTGGAAGGGCGCAAAGAGGGGTGGATGGAGTATTCTCCTGCCACGGCAGTTCAAGACAATTTCCAAGAAAGGTACGACTGAAATGCGCGCTCTTAAATCCTTCGCTGTGGCAGCGTTTGCGCTGCTAACCCTTTTGCTGCTCCTGCCGGCGACGCCGGCAAAGGCCCAATTCCCCGCGTATCTTCACGCCATTTCCGACCTGCGCACGGCCCGTGCGTACCTGCAAATGAACGCCCGGCCGGATTCGGCCGGCGCCCGTGAATATGCCATCAAAGAGATCAGCCGCACCATCGACGACATGAAAAAGGCCGCGGTGGACGATGGGAAGAACCTGTGGCGAACGCCGCCGCCGCAGAGCGGTGGAAACCCGAGTTGGCCAATCCACTCGGCGGTGAAGCTGTTGAAAGAGGCGCGTCATGACGTTGATCACGGACAGGACGCACCCGAGAATGCCGGGCTGCGAGTCCGTTCGCTCGAGCACATCGACAAGGCGCTGCAAGCCTTGACGCCTTTCCTCTAAGAGACGCAAAACAACAGATGTTTTAATCCATGCGGGGAGGCAGCGCGCCGATCGGTGCGCTGTCGCCTCGTTTTTGTTTGGAAGAGGTGCGGGGTTGTGAGTTGGCGGGTTTGCGACGGCAAGTGCTTGGCGTGCGCCTCCCAGGTGCTGATGGGGCTGGCGGGGGTGCTGGACCGCAAAGAAGAGGTCGAGGAGCCGAATATGTTCCTGATTCCGGCGATGGCGGCCTGAACTCCGGAGATTCCGATGATCTGAGGCATGGACGGAGTTTGTCCCTGTCTGGCGGTACGGATCGGCTTGTATTAGATTGGCTTGGTCCGTCGCGTCCTATAATGAAGAATGGCCGGTTGCGCTCTGAGGGTCGCTGAGGGGATAGGGACGCGGCTGGACCACTTCTTGCCGGTGCTTTCCCTTTGAATGACGCCATCATTATCCGCGGAGCGCGGACACACAACCTGAAGAACATCTCCTGCGAGATTCCCCATGGGAAGCTGACGGTGGTCAGCGGAGTTTCGGGGTCGGGGAAGTCGTCGCTGGCCTTCGACACGATCTATGCGGAGGGACAGCGGCGGTATGTGGAGTCGCTGTCGTCGTATGCGCGGCAGTTTCTGGAGCGGATCGAAAAGCCGGACGTGGATTTGATCGACGGGCTGGCGCCGGCGATCGCCATCAAACAGAAGAATTCGACTCGGAACCCGCGGTCTACGGTGGCTACGGCGACGGAGATCTACGACTACCTGCGCCTGCTGTATGCGCGCTGCGGGACGGTGCATTGCGTGCACTGCGACGGGCTGGTGAAGCGGGATTCGATGGACGAGATTGCCGCGGCGACGCTCGCGCTGGGCGAGGGGACGCGGCTGCAGGTGCTGTTTCCGGTGGGGAGTGCGGCAGCGATTGGGGAAGTGGACGCGGGAGCCAAGGCGGCGGCTAAGACCGTGGGACGGACGGCGAAGTCGGCGGCAAAGGGCAAACCGGTTGTGAGTGGCGGGGATTCGCCGCACACCGAGACGCTGAAGGCGCGGCTGACAGAGTTGCGCGCGAACGGGTTCAACCGGCTCTACCAGCGGGGCAGGATCTTCGAGTTTTCGACGCCGGAGTCGCTGCTGGACCTGGACTTCACACTGCGCGTGTTTGTGCTTTTGGACCGGATCGTGGTGAGTGAGGAGAACCGCTCGCGGATTGTGGACGCGGCGGAGATTGCCTACCGCGAGTCGGGCGAGGTGATCTTCGAGGAGGTTCCGCGGGAGGAGACGGCGGAGCGGAAGCGGCACCGGTTTTCCGGGGCCTATGAGTGCAAGAGCTGCCACCGGCCGGGCAAAGAGCCGGAGCCGCGGCTGTTCAGCTTCAACAATCCGTTCGGGGCGTGCCCGCGCTGCCAGGGGTTTGGCAATACGGTGGACTTCGACCTGAACCTGGTGATTCCGGACAAGGGACTGAGTTTGGCGGACGGGGCGATCGATCCCTGGAATAGACCGAAGTACCGGCCGTGGTACATCGAACTGCGGAAACAGGCGGCGGAGCTGGGCGTGGCGCTGAACGTGCCCTGGCGGGAGTTGCCTGAGGCGGCGCGGGAGGCGGTGCTGCGCGGCAAGGGCAGCTTTGTGGGGGTGTTTGGGTTTTTTGCGCAGATGGAGCGCAAGAAATACAAGCTGCACGTAAGGGTGATGCTGAGCAAGTATCGGGGGTACGCGGAGTGCCCGGATTGCCGGGGGCAGCGGCTGCGGGCCGAAGCTCGGTCGGTGCGGATCAACGGGAAAAATATCTGCCAGGCTACGGCGCTGACGATTGCGCAGGCGAAGGAGTTTTTTGGGGCGCTGAAGCTGACGCCGATGCAGGAGGAGATTGCCGGGCCGGTCCTGCACGAGGTGCGGCAGCGGCTGAATTTTCTGGATGCGGTGGGGCTCGAATACCTGACGCTGGACCGGCTGGCTTCGACGCTGTCGGGCGGGGAGGCGCAGCGGATTCAACTGGCAACTTCGCTGGGGTCGCGGCTGGTGGGGGCGCTGTATGTGCTGGACGAGCCGTCGATCGGGCTGCATACGCGGGATACGGCGCGGCTGATTCGCATCCTCAAGGAGTTGCGCGACCTGGGAAACACGATTCTGGTGGTGGAGCACGATGCGGATGTGCTGCGGGCCGCCGACCATCTGCTCGATTTGGGCCCGGGGGCAGGGGAGTTTGGCGGCAAGCTGCTGGCCGAAGGGGTTCTGGCGGAGATCGAGGCCAATCCCAACTCGCTTACCGGGCGGTATCTTTCCGGGCAAGTTGCGATTCCGGTGCCAACGCGGCGGCGCGCTCCGG
>Ga0181530_10000501_pt1 | contig 50165 bp, 40 predicted proteins | sample PEATcosm2014_Bin_42_FD_119769 | JGI IMG/M metagenome (GOLD analysis project Ga0181530, IMG submission 119769) | Peatland microbial communities from MTU Mesocosm Facility, Houghton, MI, USA - PEATcosm2014_Bin10_60_metaG | ecosystem: Environmental > Terrestrial > Soil > Wetlands > Peat | place...
CTATGCTATCGGATATGAAAGCAAAAACAAACGCCTCCATGCAAAAACTCCAGGAACGGATTGCCGCGCTGAAATCCCAAATAACCCAATTGGGGACCATGCGCCCCGGCAGTCTCTCCCGCCAGTACAACGTCTGCGGCAAGCTGGGCTGCCGCTGCAAAGACCCCGAAAAACCGCGCCGCCACGGCCCCTACTATCAGCTCAACTACGTCTATGGCGGGGAAAAAACCTCCGAGTTCGTCCGGCCTCCCAACCTCAAAGCGGTGCGCACCCAACTGGCCAACTACAAGCAGTTCCGACGGCTGGCCGACCGATGGGTCGGTTCAGCCCTTAAACTCGCACGCCTGGAATTGGAAAAACGACCCGATTAGCCTCGCTCGCGAAGGAAGAACGTACCACTGTCCAGTACTGGATTTGTTAACCGTTTTGTGTGGAGCAAACAGAGTTTTTGAATAATTGGATTGCATGTCGTCGCAAACGAAAGATCCGACTCGGATTGCTGTTCTTCGTGTGGGTGGATGGGAAAACTGGGTTGAAACAGTAACTCATTACCTCTCAAATCAGGGCTTTGAAGTGACCCCGTTTGTTTTTGAAGTGGATTCTGACCGCCGGATACCGCTGGATTCTAGTCTGCCGATCGTTCATGAATTGGTTACCCCAGGTAAATTAGGAAAGATCGGCATCGTGATCAAATGGGGAACCAAACTCCGCAAACACCTCGCCAAAGGAAGGTTCGACATTCTTTACGTTTTCGACAGTTGGTCGATTCCCACTCTTTGCGTGGCCACAGCAGGCCGACTGACCCCTCCTACTGGCAAACTAGTCTATCACACTTTTGAGTGGCTTGACCCTCGTGTTCATAACCAAATCCATTTGCGGTTGGAAAAAATGATTTGTCGCAGGGCCGACTTAGTGGTGAATATAGATCGCACCAGAGGCCGCCTCCAGCAAATGCTCTACAGTTTGCCAGCCTGTCCGCTTTGGGTGCGCAACTCTCTTTCACGCGACTACCCTATTCCAGCGAGGTCAGTAGAGCGTCGTGCAGAGTTGCTTGGAAGAAACCCTCCCTCGAATTCCGTTCTGATTTTCGCACCCTCAATCACCAGTCAGGAGCGGCTTACGCTGCAACTCGTTCAAGCCGCCGCCCGGATGCCAGACCACTATCGGGTCGCAACCATTGCCGGTGGCGATGCTTATTTTAACGAGTGTGTGGAGACGGCCAAATCTCTCGGCATTGCACACCGAATGGTATTCTTGCCGACAATGCCTTTCCGCCAACTAATGGAATATGTGGTTTGTGCGGATATTGGCGTGGTGCTCCACGATGGTAGCAAAAGTATTGGCAACTATTTGGCAAGTCCAATGCGTCTTTCCGTTTTTGCAGCTGCGGGAGTCCCTTTCATCGTGTCAGATTTGCCAACGCTGGCAGGTGAGGTATATCGTTATCGTTTAGGGGCTAGCTGTAATGAGCAAGATCCAGCCTCAATTTGCAATGTTTTGAGGGAATTGGTTGAAGCGGATACGCCGATGCCGGTCTGGAAACAGCGGTCACGTCAAACATTTGAAGAGAATCTCAGTTTTGATATACAGGGAGAGCGTTTGGTAAATGCACTGGTCCAACTTGGCGAGGTCAATAGAGAAGGCATATAGCAACGAATGGACCAAACACAGTTTATTGTGGCACAATTAGGCGCGCGGATGCATTATGCGGTGCCTCGGGTATTGTCCGAAGCTGCCCTCCTGGAGCGGTTCTACACGGACTTTTGTGCCAGCAAAGGCTGGCCGAGATTGCTGCATTTGGTGCCGAATTCAATGCGCCCCGATTCGGTTCGCCGTTTGCTCGACCGGTCACCGAAAGGAGTTGATCCGGCGCGGATCGTTGCTTTCAACGCCTTTGGCCGCGAATACGCCCGGCGGAGGCGAAGCGCGACGACGCCCACCGGGCAAACCGCCTCCTACTTATGGGCTGGTCGGGAGTTTTGTCGCCTGGTCCTTGAAGGGGGATTGGACGCGGCGCTGGGGGTTTATTGCTTCAACAGCGCCGCACTGGAAATCCTACAGCGTGCGAGACTGGAAGGCCGGCAAACGGTGCTGGAACAAATAATTGCGCCAAAAAGGATTGAGCGCCAGATACTGATGGAGGAAGCGAATAGCTTTACGGGTTGGGAGACAGCCCAAGGACGAGATGCACTCGCTGATGATTTCATTGCCCGCGAGGAGGCCGAATGGGCGGCGGCAGACACCATCTTGTGTGGGTCACAATTCGTCGTGGACAGCATTCGCCAACTCGGCGGCCCGGTGGAGAAGTGCGTGGTGGTGCCGTATGGGGTGGAGTTGCCGGGACACAGGGGAGAGGACGGACGGCAGATGGCAGTGGGCGTAGCGGAAGACGGAAAGCAGAAGGCAGAAGACAGAAGGCGTCCTCTGCGTGTGCTGACGGTCGGGGCGGTCGGTTTGCGCAAAGGTTCGCCGTATGTACTGGAGGCGGCGAAGCAGTTGAAAGGCCAGGCGGTGTTTCGCATGGTGGGCAGCATTGCGGTGACGCGTGAAGCCGAGACTAAGTTGCGCGAGCATCTGGAATTGACCGGGGCTGTGCCGCGCAGCGAAATTGCGAAACATTTTTTGTGGGCAGATGTTTTCTTGCTGCCTTCCCTCTGCGAAGGTTCGGCCACGGTTACTTACGAGGCCTTGGGATACGGTCTCCCGGTAGTTTGCACGCCCAATACAGGCAGTGTGGTGCGAGATGGGGTTGAAGGCTTCATTGTTCCGGCGCGCGACGTGAACGCCATGGTAGAGCGACTGCAAACTCTGGCGCAGGATTATTCTTTGCTCAAGCAGTTACGCCTGGATGCCCGCATGCGCGCTGAGGAATATACACTTGCCGAATATAGCCACCGGGTCGTGGGCACCTTGCAAGGGCAAAGTAGAAACTCGGAAAGTTGAAACTTGAAAGGCGTGGGAAAAGCAGAAACTCGAATTCAGAAATCCGGCACTTTTCAAATAATTTTCTATTTCAGCTTTCCAAATTCCACCATTCAGCTTTCAGGTTTTCAGCCTTTTAGGATGTCCCGCAGTCAGTAGTCCCCTTCACCCTGATTCCCATTTCAGCTTTCAGCTTTCTCAACTTCTGATTTTTCACCCGGTCCATGTTTTTGACATCATCAACCACGGGAAATTGGCTGCTGCTTGCGATTGTGGCCATGATTGCCGCTCATTCCTGGCATCTCTACCGTCAAGGCCGATGGATGATGCTGGATCCATTGAATGCATTCTGGGCCGGCATTTTACTCTGCTATGTGCAGCAGCCCATGTTAGCGTCGGATATTTTCATTTCATGGCATAACGAAGACATCTTCGTTAAAACTCTTTTTGCAACTCTTACTGGGTTGGTGTTTGTAGTGCTAAGTTATGAAATGAACTGGGGCGGATCAATTGCCAGAATAATACCGCAGCCGCCGGCCCGGCTGAATTCTGAAAAACTGCTGATAGCGGCTTGGAGCATAATCGCGCTGGGTTTGGCCGGATACTCTTATATAATCAACTTATCGGGCGGCTTGGACCAATGGCTTTCGGTCGGTCGAGGGGGCACGGATTATGACAAGGTTCAAGGATACTGGCCGATGTTGATAGATGCCCTTCCAGCGGGAGTGTTTCTACTGTTATTTCGATCCAGCGCCCATCGAGTTTCACGGTTGGGATCTGTATTAGCCTATATTGCGGTCGCGTTGATGTGGTGGTGGTTCCTTTATCTCGGGACGCGCAGCCGCATCATTAATCTGACGATTTTAGTGTTGGCGGCCCTATATTTGCCGAAACGACGCAATCCCAATTTTGCGTTGGCTTTGGGCATATTCGTAGCGCTGCAAGTCATAGTTGATTTTCAAGCTGCGTACAGAGGGAACTTTACGGGCCTTTCCTTCAATATGGGGTCTATAGACAAAGGGGAGATGTGGCGCACGATTCTGCCAGGTGTCCTCGGTGGGGATCGCCAGGATAAGCGCGCCCAGGTATCACAGGGAGCGGAATTCAACTGTGCGATGGCTGTGATGGAACTCGTACCTCAAAAGGTGCCTTACAATTATGGATATGGCTTTTTAGAGTTGCTCACCAGGCCAATCCCTAGGGCAATTTGGCCGAACAAACGGTATCCACATTTGGAATCGGTGCAAGGAGTCCTTTTCGAGGGACATCTGTCAGATTCTATTAATCCCAATGTGAGGAATGAGGAATTGTTAATGGGCCCGTCATTTGGTTTTGTGGGACATTGGTATTATGTAGGTGGATTCGTAGGACTCGTTTTAGGTGCTTTGATGACCGGAACTCTATTGCGTATGATTCGTGAGTTCTACAATGTGGGAGAACGAGGAGAGGGAACCATGATTACTTATCCATTTTTGGTCAGCATCGGTTTTCTGGAGGCATCCGCTACTCCGTTGTATTGGGTATATAACTTGCCGTTTGTTTTGCTTCCCTTTTTCGTTATGTTCTATTTTTGTCGGGAAGAAGGCATCCAGGCGCGCTTAAGAGCCACAAGCCGGTAATTTTAGGAGTGTAGATTCCACGAATGCCGAAATCGGCCGCTCGAAGGACGTGGGTGAAGCGTGATCGTCGTCATATTTCATCGGCTTGGCCCGTATCATTGGGCAAGATTGCAGGCCGCCAGTCGGGAGTATCCGCTTCTGGCTATCGAACTTTCTGCTGAAACGAGCGAGTATCCCTGGGATAAAGTGGAAGCGGAGGCGGGGTTTAAGCGGGTTACCTTGTTTCTTGAAGGCGACAGCCGAAATGCAACTCCGCGGGAACTGGCAAAACGCCTCATTGCCTGCCTGGAAACTCACCCGGTCAAGGTGGTTGCCATTCCGGGTTGGTCCGACAAAGGAGGACTGACGGCGTTGCAATGGTGTGTCCAACACAAGGTTCCTGCAGTGGTTATGTCCGAGAGCACTGACTGGGATGATCGGCGAGTGCTGTGGAAGGAATGCATCAAGCGAAAACTAACAGGGATGTGTGCCTCGGCATTGGTCGGCGGTAAGCCGCACAGAGATTATATGGTGAAACTTGGGATGCCGGCGGAACAGAGTTTTTTGGGTTATGATGCAGTGGACAATGGCTACTTCTCGGCCATGGCCGAGCAAAGTAGAAAGCGGAAAGCAGAAAATAGAAGGAACTATGGTTTGCCGGAACATTATTTCCTCGCATCCGCGCGATTCATCGAGAAGAAGAATCTACGGCGACTTATCCAAGCCTACGCTCGGTACCGCCAATTGGAGCAGACCTCTGACCTCCGACCTCCGACCTCTGATCTGTGGTCTCTGGTCCTTCTCGGTGACGGCCCACTCCGCCCCGACCTCTGTCGTCTGATCTCTGACCTCTCTTTGCAGCACTGCGTGCAACTGCCCGGTTTCAAGCAGTACCCCGACCTTCCCGCCTATTATGGCTGCGCACAGTCCTTTATCCACGCCAGCACGACGGAACAATGGGGCTTAGTTGTGAACGAAGCGATGGCAAGCGGCCTCCCAGTGTTGGTCTCAAATCGTTGCGGCTGCGCTCAAGACCTCGTTCAAGAAGGCGTGAACGGCTACACCTTCGACCCCTACAACGTCGAGCAAATGGCTGAATTGATGCTGAAGATTTCTTCAGCTCATGAAATGGCTTGCGCTATTTCCCCTGGCCTGGCCCGTGAAGCAGCGTCGCCTCTTTCACCGGGCAACTGTCCACTTTCTGCTTTCGGCGCTTCAAGCGCACGCATCGTATCGGAGTGGGGTCCCGACCGCTTCGCAAACGGCCTCAAACAAGCAGCAGATTGTGCCTTGCAAGTTGGGCCAGTTGAACCAACTTTGCTTCAAAGAACGCTTTTGAGAGTGCTGCTTGCTCGTTGAGGCATCAGCATGCACGCATCATGGTTCATGTTTTTCACACCATTTCAGTTTTCTGCTCTCAGAATTTCAGCTTTTGCATTTCTAGTTTCCCCTGAATACAGTTTCCATTGTGGCATCCGTATCCCGCAAAGCTGGTGGGCTATTTGAAAGTGTCCGGAGGCTGCATCAGTCACTGGCTGAGCTTCCCGATATTTCTGTGAATGTCATGGCAGCGCAGGATGAATTCACAGCAGCAGACATCGCTGCTTGGTTGCCGATTAAGCCGAAAACCTTCCGGACTTGCGGGCCGTGGCAATTTGGCTACGCCCCCGGCCTCAACAAAGCCCTTTTTGCACTGGAAGCGGATGTTTTACATACGCACGGAATCTGGATGTTTCCATCAGTGGTAGCGCGTGGTTGGCACCGCAACACAGGCCGACCTTACATAATTTCGCCGCATGGCATGCTTGATCCGTGGGCCGTTAATAATTCCGCGTGGAAAAAGAAAATAGCATCGCGCCTTTTCGAGCGAAATCATCTTGGCCACGCAGCTTGCATCCGTGCGCTATGTGAATCGGAAGCCGACTCGATCCGCGGCTTTGGACTGAAAAATCCCATCTGCATCATCCCAAATGGAATTGACATTCCGCAAATCGGAAACCAGAAAGCAGAAAGCAGAAATGGATTTCAGATTTCAGATTTCAGCGTTTCAGCTTTTACAGAGGGTCGCAAGGTGCTTTTGTATCTCGGAAGAATTCACCCCAAGAAAGGACTGGTGAATTTATTGAAGGCATGGGCGGCGGTGCAGAAAGCAGAAAATGGAAAGCAGAAAGCAGAAGAATGGGTTTTAGCAATCGCAGGATGGGATCAGGGCGGGCACGAAGCGCAACTCAAGCGCGTCGCCACCGAACTCGCCATCCCCTGGGCAGACGTTCGCGAGCAAATTGGAAAGCAGAAAACAGAAAACAGAAATGAATTTCAGCTTTTCTCGGCCCGTGAAATGGCTACGCCTATTTCACCGGGCAGAAGTCCGTCGTCCGCCTACCGCCCTCTGTCGCCTGCCATCCTGTCACCACCCACCGCCCACCTCCCTCCGCCGTCCGTCCTCTTCCTCGGCCCCCTCTTTGGCCCTGACAAGGCATCGGCCTACTCGCACTGCGACGCCTTCATTTTGCCTTCCGTCAGCGAAGGTTTGCCGATGGTGATTCTGGAAGCCTGGGCTTATGGCAAACCAGTGCTCATGACTCCGGAATGTAATTTGCCAGAAGGTTTCACGGCGAACGCCGCCATCCGCATCGGCCCCAACGTCGAAAGCATCGTGCAGGGTTTGGCACAACTGCTGCGATCTCCGTCCTCCGACCTCTGCTCCCTTGGCGCGAATGGCCGCCAACTGGTTGCCGAGAAATTCGCCTGGCCCCAAATTGGTGTGGATATGAAATCGGTCTACGAATGGGTTTTGGGTAGGGGTCCGAAACCAGCGTGTGTTGTTTAGGCAAAACAGAAATCCGACTTCCGATCTCCGATTTCTGATCTCAGACCTCCGATCGTCGATTTCAACTTCCAGATTTCTAATTTCCCTATTTTGAAGGTTGACGTCTCAGATTGTCCAAGCTCTCACTCGACCCGCAACAAGCTGGGACGCGCGCTTTGGGGAATCGTCTGGCTGCTGCTTTACCGACCCAGCCCCAAGCCTTTTCACGCGTGGAGGCGGTTTCTACTCAGGTTGTTTGGCGCGAAGATCGGTCGAGGAACTTTTCCGCATTCTTCGGTGAAGATCTGGGCGCCCTGGAATCTGGAAATGGGCGACCACAGTTGTTTGAGCCACGATGTGGACTGTTATTGCGTGGCACCTGTACGATTAGGGCCGCATGCGACAATCAGCCAATACAGTTATCTCTGCACGGCGACGCACGACTTTGAAGAGCCCAGCATGCCGCTGGTGACTTCACCGATTGTCATCGGCGAAGGAGCATGGGTGGCCGCGGATGTGTTTATTGGGCCGGGCGTAGCCATCGGCGAAGGTGCTGTGGTCGGAGCAAGGTCGAGCGTTTTCAAGGATGTGGCGCCGTGGACTGTAGTTGCGGGCAATCCAGCAAACTTTATTAGGAAGCGCCTGTTGCCGGAGAAATCTGACACTTAACCGATTTCCCAAAGATGAACGAAGCCAGAAACGCGCCCCCCTCTTTCGTCCAAAAGCCGAAATGCCCGATTTGCCAGGGGGCGACAACTCGTGCGAGCCTGCATCAACCGTATGCCTACTGGCGCTGCCGCGAGTGTGGGACGGCGCACTTGAACCCTCAGCCGTCAGCCGAGTTTCTCGAGTCCTTTTACGAGACCTTTCACGGCAGGGCCAAAGAAGGCGCGTTGTTTGCAGAGTTTGAAAGCCGCACAGCGGCCGATTTCCCGGCGAAGGCGCGCATTGTCTTGGAATCTCTTCGGGGTGCTATCACTGAACAAGGCGAGCCTCATCCGACTCTGGATGTTGGGTGCGGCAAGGGTTTGTTTGTCCGGGAGATGGCGGGCCTTGGATTCATGGCAGAAGGGATTGATGTATCACGAGCTGGGGTGGAAGCTGGACGCCTTTTGGGCATTGGTGGGCTGCACGCGGGCCAACTTGAGCATCAAACTAACTGGGCCGGACGGTTTGACGCGGTGACCGCCTGGGCCACCATCGAGCATCTGTCTTCCCCGCGAGAATTTCTCAGCGCCGCACATCGAGTCCTTCGACCGGGGGGGCTTCTATTCCTCGACACCGGCTTGGCCGACGATTTTGTTGATCGCATGGCTCCGGGACTGGTGCAGTGGTTCGATGCTCCCCAACACCTCTTTGTGTTTAGTGCTACCGGCTTGAAGAGATTGCTAGATGAGGCAGGTTTTTCAGTTCTGAAAGTAGATCCAAATTTTGAGCGGAGCCTTGTGCGGCGAATTGCCAAACTCACTCGGAACCGGATGCTCGCCTTAGCCGGTCAATGTCTGTTCCGCCCTGCGTTGGGGCGTCAAGTTTTTCAGCGGATGCGGATGGAGACCAAGTTACCGTTTGGCTCGCTGATATTTGCCGTGGCGGCCGCCGAGCCAGCATGATGAGAATTTCCATCCTCATCCTGACGCTCAACGAAGAGAAGAATTTGCCGCGCTGTCTGGAGTCGCTGCGCTGGAGTGACGACATCGTCGTCATGGATTCATTCAGCACAGATCAAACCCTGGAGATTGCCCGTGCTGCCGGCGCGCGCGTGGTTCAACGCAAATTCGACAATGAGCGCGACCAACGCACCGCCTCATTGAAATTGGAGTTCAAACATCCCTGGGTCTATAACCCGGACGCGGATGAGGTTACTCCTCTTGAATTGCGCGACGAAATGCTCCGGGTTGTGCAGGATAAAAGCCGTTCGGAAGTGGCGTATCGGGTGCGTTTTAAGACGATGTTTATGGGGCGTTGGATTAAGCACAGCAGCCTCTACCCGACATGGGTTGTGCGTTTGTTTCGACCTGAAGCGATCTCATTCGAACGCACAATTAATTTGCGCTGTGTCGTTAATGGACTAGAAGGCAAGCTCCAGAGCCACTTTGAGCACTACACGTTCAACAAAGGATTAGACGCCTGGTTCGACAAGCACAATCGCTATTCTTCTCAAGAGGCCAAAGAAAACCTCAGGTTGATTGAACGAGGCGGCTTTTGCTTTGGCAATTTGTGGAGCGTTGAGCCCCCAAAACGCCGCCGCGCGCTCAAAGAATTGTCCTTCCGTCTGCCATTTCGTATGCCGCTTCGGTTTTTCTACATGTATTTGGTGCGTCTGGGTTTTCTAGACGGGTTGCCCGGCTACCACTATTGCCGGCTGCTGACAATTTACGAATACATGATCGTGCTCAAAATGCGCGAAATCCGACGCCGGCAACAGGGTTTGCCGCTATAGATGGCCGGCCACTTCAGCGCTGCTTCTATCAGTGTCGTCTTTCATTTCGAACCTTCGGCGCGGCTGGCTGTGGCGTCGCTGGAAACGGCTCCTGTGTTCGTTTTTGGCGTTCTTGGCCGGCGTTTCCTTTTTGGCCGTTGCCGCTTATAAGGATTCACCGCGGCTGCTGACGATCGAATCGGGCAGGTCATCCGCGGGCGCCATAGTAGTGCTGGGCGGCGATCCTTCCGGCCGACCGGCGCGCGCGGCCGAGTTGTTCGCTGCTCACGAGGCCCCATTGATTTTTGTTAGCGGTGATGGAGATTGGAATGATGTTGAGTTGACGCTGGAGGCCCACGGTGTTCCAGCGGGAGCCATCCTGCTTGAGTCTAAATCACGGACTACCCGGGAGAACGCTGAATTTTCCATTCCTTTGCTCCGTGCCCATGGCGTTAAGAGCGCCATCATCGTCACCTCCTGGTTCCATTCCCGCCGCGCCCTGGCCTGCTTTGAACACTACGCGCCCGACATCAAATTCTATTCCCGACCTTCCTACGCTGGATTGGACCGCGCCGAATGGTCACGGAACGGGGTTGGGTGGCATATTCGTGCCGAATACGTCAAATTGCTCGGCTACTGGGTCCGCTATGGCATTTGCCCGCTGTAAATCCAAAGCAGAAAATAGAAATTTGGAAAGTGGAAAGTTGCCCGGTGAAATAGCAAGCCGATTTCACGGGCCCAGGAAACCTGAAATGCTGAAACGCTGAAAGAGGAGGTAAATATAGACCCGAAAATCTGGTCGCTGGTGTACAGGTTTGAGGACGCCATCAACTCAGGATGTTTCCTCTGCGGCCCGATTCCAGATTACCTGGCATGGGTGAACGAGATCTTGTGCGCTGAAATCTGCAATTGTTCCGAGGAGCGTGACAATTCCGCCCTGAGCGACAGTGAACGCGCCGCATGGCGCGTTTTTCACGATGCCATCGAAGCAACATCAAGGTTGATGGAGCTTTACAAGGAAGATGGCGCGCTTTTTCGCCAAATTGCGAGCACACTCAGTGTTCTTCCCTGCCTGATGTCCTGGCATCCGAACGCCGCCGCGTTCAATCGGCAATTGCTCAAACTCTCCGGCTCGGGCGAAAACAGCCTCTGCGGCAACCTCGCGCACAAGGCGGCGCACCTCGCGCGCCAATCATGGCCCGTGCGATATGCTTACGCGATCATTTCGACCATTGAACTCACCTTGGATACCGACAGCGAGAATCTGGCTGGTTGGGCAGAAGTGTACAGCTACGGCGTGAAGTACGAAGTTGATCCCGCCGAAATCGAAGCGACACTCGCCAGGATGAATTGCAGTGAGGAGAAGAAGCAGGAACTGCGCGAGGAGCACAAAGGCGCCTACAGGATTCTTCCGAAATGGACGAAAGGTTTGACGGATATATCTCAGCCGATGACGTCAAGCAACGTTCTCTCCTATTGGCGCAAGGGGAAGGAGATGATTTTGGAGGAGATGCCGGACTTCCACCTTCGGCCCGAGTGGAAGAAACATCGCGATGGGCGAAAGTACGCCAATGGGGCGAAGAAGGGAGCCATTCAGCACGCCATTTTCAAGGACATTCTGGTTGCTATGAAAACCATAGCTAAGACGAACGAAGCGGATTCAAACCCATACGCAATCTTCATGGACGACGCTCCTTAGGGGAAAGCGGATTGCCGTTTTCCCTAAAAGGAGTATTTGCGCTAATTCTGTTGCAGGGGTAGTGCTCCATTATGAGCATATTTATTGCTATGATTCCGGTGAATTCATCCGCCATCCGCGCCGTCGGATACGATGGCAGCACCTTGACGGTCGAGTTTCATAACGGACGCGTTTATGATCATCCGAACGTGCCTTACGGCGTTTATGTCGGCCTGATGCACGCCAGTTCGATGGGCGCTTACTACAATCGCCACATTCGCGGGAGGTACAAATGAGTGATTTGCCTGGGGACGCGCCCATTTCAACGGCCGCATCGAGCGCCAGCGCCAGTTTGCCTGAGCCGCCTCCACCGCCGCCCGATGCAGCCGAAGAAACGGACACCGCCGAAATACCGCAAAAGGATTCGACCAGACCCAACTTCAAGATGATGGCCGAAATACGCCACTTCATGAGCAAGATGCGTGATGATTCAACCTTCAATCAGCTCACGCCGGAACAGCGCGAAACAATGGAGGGCTGGTTGTTTGACGAGAATCTCGGTTACGCCAAAACGCTGGAGCGGGTCAAGCAGGAATTCGGGCTTGAAGCCACCATGTCGAGCCTGGGCCGGTATTACCGGCGGCGCGCGCGCGACCGGCAGGTGGAAGAATTGCTGGACGCGCAGGCAGCGGCCTTTGAGGTGAAGGATCTGCCGCTCAGCTTGCCCGTCATGCGGGAAGCCCTGGCAAAGATTCTTTACTGCGCCGTCCTGAAGCAGGCCACCGAAAAGCCGGGGGAAGTGGAGCAACTGGCGGCATTGACCAAGCTGCTGCTGGACAGCGAGGACATTGATATTCGGCGGTCACGGCAGAAGCTGGCCGAGAAATGTTTTGAATTGGAGGCAATCGCCGCATCGCAGAAAGAACTGCCGCAGTTGCGGGCTTATATGAACGTGACTGGAAATGATGAGACCCTGAGCCACGAGGAGAAGATGGCGCGCACACACAAGATTTTGTTTGGCTGGGATGGTTCAAAACTGAACTGGGATTTGGCGGATAAACCCAAGGAAGGGACTTGAATGAAACTCCGTTCGCTTATGTTCGCTTATATCCGGCTATATCCGCCTTATCCGCGAAATATATTTCAGTTTTCTGCTTTCCCAATTTCAGCTTTCATCATTTGCCTGATGAACGCCAGTTCGATGGGCGCTTACTACAATCGCCACATCCGAGGGAAGTACAAATGAGCGATTCGACAGCGAGCCACCAGGAGGCTATGGCCGAGGTGCGGCGCGTGGTGGCCGAGGCGAAGGAATTGAGCGGGCTTGCCGATGGCGCGCTCACCGACAAACTGGCCACATGGGTGGCCGGGCGCTACGCCATCGCCACACGGCAGTTGGGGGCGGACAACGGGAACGGCTCGGTGGATTGGAACTTGTTGCGGGCAATGTGCCATGACGTGGTGGATCTCAGGCGCGGCGATCACAGCGCCGAGTGGTTGCGGATTGAGCGCGAGCGGTGGGAATCGGAGCAAGCGCAGAAGAGGGTGGATTTGGAAAAGCAGTTTTGGGAATGGGCGAAGGAAAACCGGGAGCAAATCTGCACAGGCTTTATGACCCAGGCCCAAAAGATAGATAAACTCCGGGAGGCCATGTTTGGAACTTTGGCGGAGGACGACCCGCCGCAAACCCAGGATAACGGTGGGTAAAGGTCAGTAAAGGTCAGTAAAGCTCAGTAAAGGCAAATATTTTGCTTATATGACCCGCCACGGTAAAATCGCCCGGTTGCCGCACATGGTCCGCGAGCAGATCAACCGCCGCCTGCAAAACAGCGACGAAGGCGGCGAAATCCTCGAATGGCTGAACGCGCTGCCCGAGGTCAGGGCCGTAATGGACACGGAGTTTGACGGCCAGCCCGTCAGCAAGATGAACCTGTCGAATTGGAGGCTTGGCGGATACCGGGATTGGGAAGCGCAACAGGAGGCGCTGGCAGCGGTCCGGCAGTCCGGCGCGAACGCGGCCGAGATCAATCAGGAGGCCGGCGGCCAACTCGCCGATCAATTGGCCATTTGCGTCACGGCGCGCATTGCCGTCGCATTGCAAAAGCCCCCTTCCACCGCGGATGATCCCGCCGCCGAATTGCTGCGGCTGCGCCAATTGTGCGCCGATCTTGTGGCGCTCCGCAAAGGCGATCACAATGCGATGCGTTTGAGGATTGAACGCGAAAAATTGGATTTGGAACTGAAAAGAGCTGCGGCGGAGGAAGCCCTCCACAATTGGGAAATCGAAGAAGCCAAGAATCCCCGAAAACGCTGCATTACCAGAGAAATGCTCAAGAAAATTGAAGAGGAGTTTCATATTCTTTGATCCAACGCCCTCGAATGAATGAGCCAACAACAAATTGCACGAGTCGGGATGCCATGATTGCGCGGCTGCCGCAGCGCGTCCGCGACCAGATCAACCGCCGGCTGCAAAATGGCGAAGCACGCAAACAAATCGCCGAATGGCTCAACACATTGCCGGAGGTGAATGCTTTGATGGCCGCGGAGTTTCACGGCCAGCGCATCAACGAGACGAACGTGGTCAGTTGGGAGCTTGGCGGTTACCGCGCCTGGGAGGCGCACCGGGAGGCGTTGCAAGCCGCCCGCCAGTTCGGCGCGGACGCGGCTGAACTGGCGCAGGCAGCCGGCGGCCAACTGGCTGACAACCTTGAAATATGCTTGACAGCACGCATCGCCGTCGCCTTGCGGGAACCGGATTCGGGCGGGGATGATCCCGGCTGTCAACTGCAACGGTTGCGCCAGTTGTGCGCGGACCTGGCAGCGTTGAGGAAGGGCGATCACAGCGCGCAATGGCTGAAGATCGAACGCGAAAAATTGGATTTGGAATTGAAGGAGTTCGAGAAGGAGGAAGCCGCCCGCCATAAGCAAATGAACAAACCAAAAATAGACCTCAGCACATGGCACCCCTCTCAGGAAGCCCGCGACCGCTTTGCAGAGGAATTGAAGCGCCTATGAACCCCAACGATCTGCAACGCGCGAGCAACGCCGCCAGCCGCCTCTGCCCTCCGTCCTCCCTGGCCCGTGAAGTGTGGAGCTACTTCACAGGGCCGTCCTCCGCCCTCCGCCCTCCGACTTCTACTTTCTGCTTTCCCAATTTCCCGTTTGGTGTTGCCCGATCAGCCGCGAGAGGGTAACTTGATCCGTATGCAAGCGATTTCAGAATTGGCAAAAGACGCCGTGGAATTGACGCCCGTTCAACGTCTGGCATTGGCGCAACAGGCCTTCGAGCGCTTCCACTCCCGTTGTTTCTGGTTCATGCGCCGGGATGCGCAAATCACGGAGCAGGAAGTCCCTTACATTTGTGAACGATTGCGGGCGGACGGCGGCCGGCCCGGTTTTCTGCTGGCCGCTCAAATATGCCGATAGCCGATTTCGAAAAAACTGTTCTCCGCCTGTTGGCCGCCAACCGGAACCCGGAGAGCTTTGTGGCGGGGGCAACGGTCTTGCTGCGGGAAGAAAACTCCCACCGCTGGTCGCAGGACATTGACCTGTTCCATGACATCTTGATGTGCTCCACTTGCACCGGCAGCAGTTAAGCCTCGGCGCGCTGGCGTGGGCGGCATGCGGAAAAGACACCGGCTACACCCCGCAATTTCTCATCGAGGAAGCGCAGCGGTTGGCGCACTATCCCGCTTCGCTGCTGGCCGATCTGGCGTTGCGCGAGCCGGTGGATTTGGTGGGGTGCAAGAAACAATGGCTGGCTGCCGTGCGCGAGGCCCGGGCCCTGTTCGACCGCCTTCCCGCCGAAGAGGTCGGCTGCCTTTATCTCGATGCCGGGGGGAAGCCGGTGACGCCCGATCCGGCGGCGGCGGAGTTTCCCGCGCTGCGCCGGCATTTCGGCACGGTTCGTGGCGCCTGGCCGGTCATCCGGGAATAATTTAAAAAGCTGAAAAGCTGAAAGTTGAAATTGGGAAAGTTGAAAGCAGAAAACAGAAATCTGGGAATCTGAAATTAATTTCCGCTCTCTGTTTTTCCAATTCCCAATTTGGTTTGTTCACTTGAATTGGATTGAAGTATCGTCATCTGGAATGGCCGGAGAGGGCGGAGGTGATGAGCCCTGATTGTTAAGGGCGGCGAGCAAGAGGTAGACGAGGCCAACGGCCAACACTGTCCCCAGCGCAATCCGAAAGAGGCGGCGAAACGGATGTTTCCGTTTGCACCGGACGCGAACTCGTTCGACCACATGATCGGGCATGGCGGGACGATAAAGCCCCGGCGCCGGATTTGTCAACGGGAAACTGAAAGGCAAAATTTGGAAAGTTGAAAGCAGAAAGCAGAAATCCGTAAAACCGGAATGGAACAAGATAAAAATTAGAAATTGGGAAATCGGGAATCAGTTTCGACCTCCGGCCTCCGAGTTCTAATCTCTTGATTTCAACTTTCTGCATTCCCAATTTCTGCGTTGCCTTGGAGCTTTCAGTTTTCAACTTTGGTTTTTGATTTGTGCTTTCTGCTTTCTAGGTTTCTGCTTTTATCTTGATGTGACCTTTCTTTTGCTCAATCAGACGTTTTACCCGGATGTGATGGCGACGGGACAGTACTTGAGCGAGTTGGCGTCGGCACTGGCGAGGCGGGGGCATGCGGTGACGGTGGTAACTGGACGGCAGGCTTATGATGGGAGAAGAGCGCAGGGGCCGGAGGACGGAGGACAGAGGGCAGAGGGCGGAAGACGGAGGACGGAGGACGGAGGACGGCCCGGTGAAGTAGCTCCACACTTCACGGGCCAGGGAGGACGGAGGGACGTGGCCTTCGCGAAGCGGGAGATTTGGCGCGGGGTGCGGATTCATCGGGTGTTCTCCACGAGTTTTGGCAAGGAAACGAAATGGCGAAGGGCGGTGGATTTCGGAAGTTTTATCTTGTCGTGTTGCGGCCGGATGATCCTGCTGCCACGGCACGATGTGGTCATTGCGCTGACCACCCCGCCGCTGATTTCATTCATCGGCGCATGGCGGGCGAAATTGTGGCGGGCGCGATTCTGTTACTGGGTGATGGACATGAACCCGGATGAAGCCGTCGCCGCCGGCTGGTTGCGGGCCGATTCGTTCATGGGAAGAACTCTGGAGCGGATGTCGCGCTTCAGTTTTCGCCGGGCGGATTCCATCATCGCATTGGATCGGTTCATGCGGGACCGGATCGTGGCAAAGGGGATTGCGCCGGAGAAAATCGCGGTGATACCGCCGTGGTCGCATGATGACGAGGTGCGGTTGGATCCGGTTGGGCGCAAGCAGTTTCGCGAGGCGCACGGTTTGGGTGGGAAATTAGTGGTGATGTATTCGGGGAACCACAGCCCGGTGCATCCATTGGACACGCTGCTTCGGGCGGCGGAGAAACTGCGCGGCAATCCCAACATCGTGTTTTGCTTTATTGGTGGCGGGAGCGAATTTGAGCGTGTTCAACAATGGGTCAAAGACGGGAAAGCAAATGCGGTGTGTTTTCCATATCAGCCCCTTGGGCAGCTTGCCGCGTCGCTTTCGGCGGCGGACCTCCATGTCGTGGTGATGGGTGAAGCGATGCTGGGCCTGGTTCATCCGTGCAAGATTTACAATATTTTGGCGGTCGGGGCGCCGGTGCTCTACATCGGGCCGAAGCCAAGCCATGTGACGGAGATTTTGGATCGGCTGGGAGAAGTCTATCCTTGGGCATCCTGTCCGCATGGCGATGTAACCAATGCGGCAGACCAAATCCTGAGGTGGGTGGATAGCGCGCGAAATCTGCAGCGAAAAGTACCAATGGAGGCGGCGACTGCCTTTTCGAAGAGTGCTTTGCTGCCGCTAATGATAGCCGAACTGGAAAAGCTGAAACACTGAAATCAATTGCTGCTTTCTATTATTCCGTGGTTACAAGCCCTCAGGCGGCCGGAGTTTTGGCGTAGTAATCCTTGTATTTGTAGTAGTAGTAATCGCCGCCGTGGCTTCTCACGCCGTTGAAGACAATCCCCAGGACGTTGGCCTTGCGCAAGTATAACAAATCCAGCGCGGCGCGCGCCACGCGGCCGGAGGTGTAATTGGCGCGGATGACCATCAGAACGCCGTCCACATGCGGCGCAAGGTTGGAAACGTCATCCGCCGCCATGATGGGCGGGGTGTCCAACAGAATAAAGTCGTACTTGCCGCCGGCCTCCTTCAGGAACTTTTGCTTGATGGAATTGACGAACAGTTCGCCCGGATGGCGTGGCACGGTTCCACGCGGGAGGATGAACAGATTGGGAACGGAATTCTGGGCGACGGCGCCGGGCCATGCCTGCTTTTCGGTCAGGACTTCCGACAGCCCGGGGGCGGACGGCACCTCGAATTGCTTGTGGATTCTGCCCCGGCGCAAATCGGCGTCCACCAGCAGCACCCGCGCGCCCGACCGGGCCAGCATGACGGCGAGGTTGGCCGCCGTAATGGATTTTCCATCGCCCGGAATCGGGCTTGTCACCAGGATGGTCCGCGGCTGCTTTTCGGTGGCGGTCTGGAGCAGGATGGAGGAGCGAAGATTCCGGTAGGCCTCGGCAAATGCGTGCCGCTCATCGTCCTCCGTCAGGATGGGAATGCCGGCCTTTTTGTCCTTGACCCGGATATGAGGGATTTGCCCCAAAACCGCTTCGTCAAACAAGTCTTGCAACTCACTAAAAGAATGCGGGCGGTCATCCAGACGATCCAGGAACAGGAGCACGGCGACTGCCAAGGCAAGGCCCACTACGGCTGCAATGGCGGCGCGATGGACGAATGGAGGAGCCGCCAGAACGCCGGCGGTGGCCGGTTCCAGGATGGAAACGCTTTCCGGGCTGATTTGCTTTTCCAAATCAACGGTGTTTTCACTGGCAAACAGGGAATCGGACATATTCTGCAGCCGTTGAATTCTGTCCCTGATCTCCTGATAATCCGCCATCTTCTTGCTGATTTCAACCGTCTTGACTTCCCAGACCTTGATGTCCGCTTCCATATTCGCGATCTGTACTTCGAGCGTATGTTCCCGATCCTGCAATTGATCCTTGGTTTGTCCCCGGAAAATATCCAGCAACTTCTCCATTCTGTCTATGTCTTCGTTCAGGGCAATGATCTTGGGATGCTTGGGGCGCAGGTACTTTCCGAGGTCATCCCGTTGGGCCTTCATCAGCAGGATTTGTTGCTTGGCTTTCAGGTAATCTGTTTCACTTCCGACAAGGTTGGCTTGGCCTTGATCGTTCGGCTGCGCGACATTGGCTGATGGGTTGGGAGTCGCGGACCCTGGTTGCGGGCCAACCGGATTCGGCCGCATATTGACAGGGTTGGAACCGCCGGCCTGTGGCGTCCCCGCAGTTGGCTGGGCGAGAGTTTGCGCAGCCAGGTTTTGTTGCGCCTGGGCCTGTTGCGCAAGGCCCTGGCCGCCACCGCCGGTCTGAGCGCCGCCTTGCGGCGCGAGGGGTTGCTGCGCCAAACCGACCAGTCTCTCGACGTTTTCGTCCAGAGTCAGCGTTTTGAGCAATTGCAACTCCGATTTCAGATCGGCCACCTGCCGGGTCAAATTGGCCAGATAGTCGGCCGCGCCATTTCCTTGCTCTTGCACATAGACTTCCCGATTGGTGTCGCCATATTTGATCAATTCTTCCTTGGCGCTTTTCTGATTGGCGCTTAATTGAGCCAGCACTTGCTGTAGGCCGGTTTTGGTCGTATCCGAGGTGTCCCGCAGCATCTCCTTTTTCAAGACGACGTATTCCTCCATGACACTTTGCAGGAAGGCGGCCGCATAATCGGGATCTCCACTGACGGCCTTGAGGTTAAAGATGCTGGTCTTGGGTGAAACGGTAACGTCGAGAGAAACCGGAGCCGGACGCAATGCCGGTTTTTCCGTTTTGAGACGGACGAGCGCCCGGTTTGAAACCACGTCGCTCTGCAACAAACCGACCTGCGTGCCCAGGAAGTTGTTTAATTCTTCGCTGTAAGCCGACGCATTGGGCACCGATATCTTGGCGCCGACGATCATGCGCCCAACGGAAAAGTAAGACGGGGGCGTATGGCGCAAGTGGTATATTTCGACGCCGGCGGCGATACACATTCCCAGGGCCAGAACCCACCAGCGGGTGCGCAGCAGGTTGAAGGTGCGGTGGACACGATTGAAAAACTGGGTCGCAATCGTTGCGCGGTTTGGGCTTGGAGGCAGAGCTTCGGTGTTCATGAGAGTCTAAAAATTAACGGCTCGCGCCGGGACGATGATGAAATCTTCCGGTTCCAGTACGACATCCTTGTCCGTTTTATTGTTCTCGAGGATATCCACCATATCCACCTCGAAGGATTGTGTAGAGCCCGTGCCGTTGTTTGAGCCGCGAATGATCTTAACCTTTTTCTTGTTGGCAAAATCGCCAAAGCCGCCCGCCATCAGGATCGCCTTGCCCGCCGTTAATTTTTGATCGAACAGAAGATCCACCGCCCCCTGGTTGCGGACCTGGCCCCAGACATAAACCTTGCCCCGCACCTTGTTGACCGAATTCAGTCCCACGATTACGGTTGCCTGGTAGTAATACTCCTTTTCGAGAAGGGTTTTCAACTCCTTGGCCAGTTCCTTGCAGGTTTTGTCCGCCACCGAGATGCGGCCAATGTAGGGAACGTCCAGTTCGCGCGAGTCCGCCACGACCAGTTGGATGGACGGGTCGCGATCCTCCAGAATTTGGAAGCTGATGATATCGCCCGGCTCCAAAACGTGTTTGTCATCCAGAACATAAGCGCTGGTGGCGTTCAGGATGGTGTTGGCCACCAAGTTGCTGCCGGACGCGCCGGGAACCGCCGGCACGGAATTGGATGCTACCTGGGCGGACGCCGCCATGGCCCAGGCGAAGCCGAGGGCAACCAGCACCCGGAGTTGGATTTTTGTTCGCAGAGTTTTGGAAATTCTAGAAATCATAGGTGAAATCGAGCAGGACGCGGTTTTGAGTGTAGCTGTAATTTGAAACATCGGACTCCTTTTCCAAGAAGGCGTACGAAGCGCTGGCGAGGAGCTTGTCGCTGATGCGCCAGCCGAGTGTGATGCCCGGACCGTATTGGTCATACGTTTCAACCGTCCCTCCGGAAGTGGTGCCATGGTCAAAAGAGAAATTGAATGTCGTGAAGACGTTTCGGATGAAAGCCCAGGTTGCCTGGTAATTGACAAAATAATCTTCGGTAAGCTCCGAGGTGATTCCCAGTTGAATCTTGCGCCCCGCTGAAAGCGATTGGGAAAATGAGGCGTTGAGCTGGTGGATGACAGATGCGGAGGCGTAATAACCATTGAAATTACTCACATCTTCCACAGTTCCATTGTGGGCAAAATCATACGAGGCGAAACCTGCGTGGACTTCGCCGCTGAGATGCGGCGTGAACTTGGCCTGGTAAAACGGCCCGACACTAAAATGTGTGCTGTTGTCGAGGACGTTCTGATCGTACCGGGTCATGCCGCCCCCAGCCTCGAGGCCCAATTGGCTGGTGGGCGACACGAGAAAAGCGGCTTTCCCATTGAACAATTCCGAGGCATTGTCGCTGTATTGATAGTTTCCACTCAGCGAATCGTATGTGTCGTGGTCATAGCCGGCGGTGAGCACCAGCATGTTGAGGTCCCAGCTTGCCGCCACCCCGGGGGTGTTCTCCAACCGGATCAGGCTGGCGCTGACCGACGGGTCCTGGGTCTGGTAATCCACGGCCGAAAACCGGTCATGCAGGTTGAATAGGAAATCGCCGGAATAGACATTGAACGCCAGACCCGAATCTGAATTGATATTCAGGTGGCTCAAAGCGGGGTCGTGGATGTATTCCACATACCCGGCGCCCATGGAAAGGGCCAGGGTGTTTTGCTCCGTCACCGGCCAATCCGCCTTCAGGTTCAAATTCGGGCGGAAAGCCATGTCCTCGTCCGGCGCCGTGCTCGAATAATTGGCATTATCGTTCAATTCAATCCCCATCTCACCTTGAAACCGCAGATAAACCGGGCCGACATGAATGTTGTAATAGTTGTTGGTGAGGGCAGTCTGCTGTGCCGCTGCCGCTTGCTCGCTCGCGAGCGACATGCGGATGGCGTCCTGGCAATGACCTCTGGTTGACGACATAACGATTAAAATGCCAAACCGCAATGCAACTTGGACGCCCAATCTCATTTTTTCACTGTTTCAAGCTTTTTATCCTGCCAGATTTCGCGTCTCTTGGCAAGAACTAAATAAACCCGCCGCCAAGCCGCATTTTGGATGGTCCACAGGTTGATTCCCGTCCGAAGCTCAAATCGGCCACTTTGAAGCAATTCTTAAGCCAAAAAACGCCCTCCACGCCATTTTCAGCTAACATGTTGCTCTTCAGCAGCCGCTGTTTCGCGGAACTGGGCCACTCTGACGGCTACAGCTTGATTTGTCAAGTCCGATTTTTGCGGTTTTTCGCCCACCGGCAACGGGGACGGTCCTAGCTGTCGCTACCACGCCGGCGGCGGGGGATGGAACATTTTGAAATATATTGATTGCTTTTATTCCATTGGCCGGTAGAATCGCTCATATTCGATCAAATATCATCAATGCCGAATTGGACCAGAAAGCGCTGGCGCCCCAGCGCTGGGAGAATCTGCGCGCCTTGATTCGCGACAGCGGGGTAAACCGCGTCGAGGATCTCTGCCGCCGGCTCAATGTCTCGGCCGCAACCGTCCGGCGGGACTTGTACCTGCTGGAGCGCGGCGGCGCCATCCGCCGGGTGCATGGCGGCGCGGTCAGTGTGGAGAACCGGCTGGACGAGTCGCTTTTCGAGGACAAGACGAATCTGGCGGTCGAAGCCAAGCGCGCCATTGCGGAGGCCGCCCTGGCATTTATCGAGCCGGACGATACGATTTACCTGGACGGCGGCAGCACGGTTCTGGAACTGGCGCGCCTGCTTTGCGAGCGGCGCAACCTGACCGTCGTCACCAATTCGCTGCGGGCCGCCCACGAGCTGGCCGGGCGCGGGCCGCGGCTGATTGTCATTGGCGGCGAATTGCGGCGCTTGAGCCAGACCCTGGTCGGGCCGCTCACGCGCCTGATCCTCCAGGAACTGCATCTGGACAAGGCTTTCATGGGGACGATGGGATTCGCCTTGAAGGAGGGACTTACGACCACCGACCCCAGCGAGGCCTTCACCAAGGAAGCCGTCATGGGCCAGGCCCGCCAGGTGATCGTTCTGGCTGACAACAGCAAGGCCGGCAAAGTTTCGTTCGCAAGCGCAGGCCGCTGGGAGAAGATCCACGTTTTGATAACCGACAAGCCTTTCGATTTTGCCAGCGCCTTGACCGGCAAAGGCATTAAAATAGTCCGGGCCGCCAACCCAAAGCAAAAGAGCAATAGAAAGTGATAGATGAACCAATCAACTACATACCTCAGCGATTCACGACCCAAATTCACCCCCTTTGAAATAGACTGCGGCAGAATCCCCGCCTATAGCTGCAAGGGCACTCTGCAGAGCGAACTCAGCGCCGGGACCGTGTCGAAAACGGAAGCGGTGGCGATTCTCGAAGACATGCTCATCATCCGCGAGTTGGAAGAGATGATCGTCAAACTGCGGTCCGGCGCCTACGACCCGATCCGCGACTTCAATTATCGCGGCCCAACCCATGTCTCCGTCGGCCAGGAAGGCACCGCCGCCGGCGCGTGTTGCGCCTTGCAATTGCCCGACAACATCACCAGCACCCATCGCGGCCACGGGGAAAGCCTGGCCAAGGGAACCGTCGCCATCCGCCAAATGACCGACGCGCAACTGCGCCGGCGCGTTCCCAATTGCGAATCCTCCCGGCACGAGGACCTGATCCAGGCCGCGCTCGAAGAACACGTTTATCGCACGATATGCGAGCTGTTCGGCAAGGACGACGGCTATTGCCGCGGGCGCGGCGGCTCGATGCACATCGCCGATTTCAGCGTGGGCCATCTGGGCGCCAACGCGATTGTCGGCGGCGGCGTGCCCATTGCGACCGGCGCGGCCCTGGCCAACCGCTACCTCCAGCGCGGCAACGTGGTTTGCTGTTTTGCCGGCGACGGCGCTTACGCCAACGGCGTGGTGTTGGAATCCTTGAATTTCGCCGTCCAGGCCCAGTTCACCAATCATCTGGCATCGGGCCGCAAATCCGGTCTGCCGATAATTTTCCTGGTTGTCAACAACCATTACGGCATGACCCACCGCAGCGATGACGAAGTGATGGGCGTGGACCACATCGCGCGCCGCGCGGCCGGCTTTGCCGACAACAACATGCACGCGGAAATTGTCAACGGCATGAATGTTCTGGCCGTTCGCGACGCCGTGCTGCGCGGGGCCAAACTTTGCCGCGAAGGCAAAGGCCCTGTCTTCCTGGACGCCAGTTGCTACCGTTACTGGGGCCACTCCCTGAGCGATCCGCGCAACGAATACCGCACCAAGGAAGAGGAGGCCGCATGGAAAGCGATTGACCCCATCCAGGCATTCATGAAGGAACTGCTCGATGCCGGTGTGCTTGACATCTCCGGCCTCGAGGCCGTCGAAAAGCGCGTCGTCGCCCGCAACGCTTCCGCCGCCAAACGCGCCGCCGCCGCCGCCGATCCCGACGCAAAGGACGTCCTCAAGTTCATGTACACCAACACCAAGTGCGAGAGCGTCCCGCCGGAATTTGCCACGATCGAGTTGTGCGGCCCGCTCCCGCAAATCAAGCGCGTCAAAGGCGAACTGACCTACAAGGACGCCCTCAAGGAGGCGCTCGTCGAAGAAATGGCGCGCGACCGGCGCGTGATCTTCTATGGCGAAGACGTGGCCGATTACGGCGGCGCGTTCAAGGTCACCAAGGGATTGCTCGAGGCCTTCGGACGGGATCGCGTCTTCAACACCCCCATCAGCGAAGCCTGCATCTGCGGCACCGGTTGCGGCGCGGCCATGAACGGTCTCCGGCCCGTGGTCGAACTGATGTACTTCGATTTCGCGCTGATGTCTTCCGACCAGATCAGCAACCAGGCCGCCAAATGGCATTACATGAGCGGCGCGCAAACCGAAGTCCCCCTCGTCATCCGCGCCTCGGCCGGCGCGGGCAAGGGTTACGGCGGCCAACATTCCCAGACGCTCGAATCCGTTTTCTGCCACATCCCCGGCATGTATGTGGTCTATCCCGCGACGCCCGCCGATGCCAAGGGGATGCTCAAAGCCGCCATTCGCGACAACAACCCCGTCCTCTTCGTCGAATCCCAGGCGCTCTATTCCCTGAAAGGGCCGGTGCCCGAAGGGGATTACCTCGTGCCGCTCGGCGTCGCCAATGTCGTGCGCGAAGGCGCGGACATTACACTTGTGGCCTGGGGACCGCTGGTTCACGACTGCCTCAAAGCCGCGGACCAGTTGCAGAAGGAGAAAAATGTGAGCGCCGAAGTGATTGACCTGCGCAGCCTCGTGCCGCTGGACATCGAAACGGTGTTGCGCTCCGTCAAGAAGACCGGGCGTTGCGTCGTCGCCAGCCAGGCCATTCAGATCGGCAGTTACACCGGCGAGATCGCCTCCGCCGTTTCCGAAGCCGCGTTTGATTACCTGGACGCGCCCGTCCTGCGCGTCGGCGCGAAGAACGGCATCGCCCCGCAGTCGCACATCCTCGAAGCGGCCTTTCTGCCGAACGCGAACGATATTCTCGCCGCCGCCAACTCCATCCTATAAGACTTTATGCCTATACCCATCATCATGCCCAAGTTCGGGCAAATGACCGAAGAAAGCGCCATCGTGGAATGGCTGAAAAAGGAAGGCGACCCTGTGGCCAAGGGCGACATTCTCTTCACCGTCGAAACCGACAAGGCAGTCATGGAGGTCGAGAGTTTTGAGGCCGGCACGCTGGCGAAGATCGCCGTCGCGCCGGGAGTCACCGTCCCGGTGCAGAGCGTTGTCGGTTATCTCTCCAGGCCGGGCGAAGACACTGCCGGTGCGCCCGCGCCTGCGCCCGCCGCACCGGCCGTCGCAAAGCCCGCGCCGCCGCCGTCACCTGCGCAAACGGGACCAACACTCACAACTCAGACCTCGCCACTCACAACTGTCTCCCCGCCTCCCGCGCTTTTCCGCATCAGTCCGCGCGCGGCGGCGCTGGCGGAACGCAGCGGGATTGACCCCTCGGCGATCAAAGGCTCCGGCCCTCTGGGGCGCGTGGTCGAACGCGATGTCCGGCAATTCTTGGAATCGCGCGGAACGTCCGCGGCGGCAAAGGCGGAGTTGGCGCGCGCCCCGGCTCAGCAGGAGCTTCGCCCTACCGCCGAACAGACGGCCGGCAAACCCACGCCGTCCACGCCGTCCATGCTTCGCCCTGCCGCCGCACAGACGGCCGGCAAGCCAATCCCGATGTCCAGGATGCGGCAGATCATTGCCCAACGCTTGACACAGAGCTTCCGCGACACGCCGCATTTCTACGTCACCGTTTCGGCGGACATGACCGGCCTGGCCGCGTATCGCCAGGAACTCAAAGCGGCGGGAGCGCCTTACAGCCTCACCGACTTCATCTCGCAGTCGGTTGTGTTGAGCCTGCTGGAGTTCCCGACTGTCAACAGCAGCACCGACGGCAAGACGACGATTGCGCACGGCCAGGTCAACCTCGGCCTGGCGGTCTCCATCGAAGGCGGCCTGGTCGTTCCGGTGATCCCCAACGCCGGCGCCCTCACGCTGCTGGACATCAGCGCCGCTTCCAAGCGCCTCGCCGACAAGGCCCGCGCCGGAAAACTCACGCCCGACGAGATGACCGGCGGCACCTTCACCATCTCCAACATGGGCATGCTCAACGTCGAGAACTTTTTCGCCATCATCAATCCCGGCGAAGGCGGCATCCTCGCCGTGGCCAGCGTCCTGCCGCAACCCGTCGTCCGCGGCGACGGGATCGCCATCCGCCAGATGATGAAGATGACGCTCTCCGTGGATCACCGTCTTGTTGACGGCGCGCTGGGCGCTCTATTCATCAACGCCATAAAGGCCAAACTGGAGGACATGGCACTATGGAAACGGCTGACGGCGTAACGTTATTCTTTGATTAAGAAAACACCAAGGAGCGGCAGTCATAGACCGCCGCTACAGCAAACTTATACTTGACTCCGCCCTGCCGGAAGATTACTTGGCGTAGATGGCCATGATCTTCTTCAGGAATTCCACCGCCTTGTCCTGTTTGCGCTGGAAGGAATTGCGCCCGATGATCGAGCCAAAACCGCCGCCGTCACGGATGGCCGTGGCTTCCTGGAAGACTTTCTCGTCGTCCGCCGCCGCGCCGCCGGAGAAAATAACAATGCGGCGGCCGGCAAACGCGCACTGCACAATGTGGCGCACGCGCTCGGTCAGGGTGCCGATGGGAATCTTCTCCTTGTCATATACTTTCTTCGCCTCCGCCTGCTCGATGTGGCTGGAGGGGAGCTTGACTTTGATGACGTGGGCGCCAAGCTGGCCGGCGATTTGCGCGGCGTAACCGCACACGTCAATGGCCGTCTCGCCCTCCTTGCTCAGGGAAGCTCCGCGCGGGTAGGACCATACGACCACCGCCAGCCCGGCCTTCTTGGCCATCAGCCCCGCCTCTTTGATCTGCTCGTACATCGTCACCCGATGCGCCGAGCCGGGATAAATGGTGAATCCAATCGCGGCGCAGCCCAGGCGCAGGGCGTCCTCCACCGAACTGGTCAGCGAGGAGAGCGGGTCCTTTTCGTCCTGTAACACGTCGTGGTTGTTGATCTTGAGGATCAGCGGAATTTCGCCGGCATATTCGCGCGCGGCGGCTTCGATGGAACCGAGCGGGGCGGCGTAGGCGTTGCAGCCGGCGGCGATGGCCAGTTCGATATGATAGCGCGGATCGTAGCCGGGCGGGTTGACGGCAAAGCTGCGGGCCGGGCCGTGTTCAAAGCCCTGGTCCACCGGCAGGATGACCATGCGGCCGGTGCCGCCGAGCGTGCCGTGGTTGAGCATCCGGGCGAGGTTCGCCAGCGTTCCGGGATTGTCGCCTCCGTACCAACTCAGTATTTCTTTGACTCTTTGTGTTGCCATATCAGTGTTCTTTCAATTTTCGTTTAACGGTTTCGTTTTCGTTTTTCATTTTCCACCCGGCAGTTCAGATGACCGCGTGTCCTTGTTTGCCCGCCGGGTGGCGGAATCAATGGCGCAGAGGATACTGGATTTGGCAAAAGCCGCAAGCCGCATAATAAGGCAATTTAATCCTCGGCCCGTCATCGCAATGGCGTTTCCTTGTCGTATTCCGGGTCGTAGATTTCGGTGCTGGAAATGGGGCCGTTGGGCGAGTGGCCGCCTGCGATGAGCACCTCTCCATCGGGGAGCAAGGTGGCCGTGTGCCAGAGGCGCCCGGTCGCCAGATGGCTGGGGAGGAGGGTCCATCGCCCGCTGACTGGATCGTATAATTCGGCGCTGGAGAGTGTGTCACGATGCCCGGGTGGCAATTGCAAACGCCCTGCCTGACTCTTGCCAAAGCCACCAACCGCAAGCACCTTCCCATCGCGCAGAACAGTCGCCGTGTGGTCGCCGCGCTGCTCGGTCATTGACGCGGCGGCGGACCAGGTTCCGCCGGCAGGATCGAAGATCTGATCGCTCGAATCAGGATTGAGGTCATTCTGCTCGCCCACGAAGAGCGCCTTTCCGTTAAACAACAAGGTCGTGGTATGAAAACGGTTGTCAATCATGGACATTGCGTTGGAGATGGTCTTCCATTCGCCGGAGGCGGGATTGTACAGTTCCGCGCCGGAAGGATTGCCACTAAAGAGACCAATTCGACCGCCGAGAAGCTTCCCATTGCCGTCGCGGCTATGCAAGGCGCCCGGCGTCTGAGCCCCTGCCAGCAGCACCTGGCCATTCTTGAGCAAGGTGGCGGTCGGCCATCGGAAGGTGGTTTTCATCGGGAGGGTCTTGGCCCAGGTTTCTGTGGCGGGATCGTAGATTTCCGAGGTGCTCGGGCCCTCTTGAGTGACTCTCTGCGCCGCCCGCTCCTCGAAGGTCGCCTTGCTGGCCAAATCCACGCCGATTTCCTGGTCACCCGTTGCCAGAACCTTGCCATCGGGGAGCAAGGTCGCCGTGGTAAAAAAGAAGCTTCCCGTGTGCAGCGCGCCGGTAAGCCGCCACTTCCCCGTCGCGGGATCGTATAATTCGGTTTCCGGGCTGGCAATCCACTCCGTTTTGCGGCCGCCTCCCACCACGAGGACCTTGCCGTTGTTGAGCAATACTGCCGCGTGGTGGGAGCGTGCGGTACTCATGGCCCCGGTCGCCGTCCAATTCCCGGTGGCGGGGTCGTACAATTCGGCGGTCCCGGTCATGTCGCCCCCCGCGACGAGGACCTTGCCATTGGGCAGCAGGGTCGCGGTGTGGTTGCAGCGCACGGTGAGCATCGGGCTGCCTGGGAGGAAAACGCCGGCCTGCGACTTTGGAGGGCCGCACAAACTGAGCGCCAGCGCGGCGAAGGCGCAGGATTTCAACGCAAAGGCGCGAAGGCGCGAAGGCGCAAAGAGACAGCGCGGCAGAGGCCCAACGATAGGGGGGAGTCTGAATTGAGAATTTGTCATTGAGAATTTGTCATTTGTCATTCGGGTCATTGCGGCGTTGCCCCGATTTTTCACACTTTCGGGTTCGGAGCGCCGATTTTCAATCGGCTTTCAGCCTAATCGTGGCGGCAAAGCCGATTGCAAGTCGGCGCTCCGAATTGTTGGCGTTTCGTGCAACGTATGGAATATCCGGGGTAGCGCCTTTGCGGCTTTGCGTTATCAGCATTTTTCATGGCTGCTGATTAGACGGCGGCGAGCGGTCTATAGTTACGTGGTTTGTGGTGATGGAACCGGCGTTGGTCAGGATGTCGTCCAGGCGCACGCCGTGGAAGGCGCAATCTACAAGGCGGACGCCGGCGATGGTGGAATTGGTTGTGCCAACAACGGAGAGGACGCGCGGGCTGTTCGCGGCGGTGACGTTTTGCATGAGCACATTGCGCACCACCGGCGGGAACGGGCCGGAAGTGACCCGCGAATAGACGAGGTCAATGGTCAGCACTTGTTCCTTGACGCTGCCGATGGCGATGTTGCGCATGAAGATGTTTTCAATGACGCCGCCGCGCTGGGCGTTGGATTTCAGGCGCAGGGCGCAGTTCAGGTTCGGGCTGTCCATCTTGCAATTCTCGGCAAAGACGTTGCTCACGCTCCCGGATTCTTCGCTGCCCACCACCACGCCGCCGTGGCCGTCCTTCATTACGCAGTTGCGCACAATGATGTCCTGCGACGCGACATTGACGCGGCGGCCGTCGGCGTTTTTGCCGGACTTGATGGCGATGCAGTCGTCGCCGGTGTCAAAGAGACAGTTCTCGATGAGCACGTCGCGGGAACATTCGGGATCGCAGCCGTCGTTGTTGGGGCCGTGGCTGGAAATGCGGACGCCGCGCACGGTGACGTTGGTGCAGAGAACGGGATGGATTTCCCACATGGGCGAATTGGTGATGCGCACGTCGGCGATGAGCACGTTGCGGCAGCGATAGGGCTGGATGAAATTGGGCCGCAGCCCGCCGCCTTCGCCGAAAACGCGTTCCGCGACCGGCACGCCGGCGTCGGCCTCGGCGATCAGTTTTGGCGGGCCGCCGCCCGTGTCGCGCGCCCGCAAGCCCCACCACGTTTGCGCGCCGGAGCCGTCGAGCGCGCCCGAGCCCGTGACGGCGATGTTCTCCTGGCCGAAGGCATAAATGAGCGGCGAGTAGTTCATGCACTCGGAGCCTTCAAACCGCGTGAAAACCACGGGCAGAAATTTCGCGCGGTCGGGACTGAATTGCAGCGTCGCGCCCGCTTCGATGTGCAGGTCCACATTGCCCAGCAGCCGCACCGCGCCGGTGAGGAACGCGCCGCCGGCCACAATGACCCGCCCGCCGCCCGCCGCGTGGCAGGCTGCGATGGCTTTGGCGATGGCGTCCGTGCAATCGGTCGCGCCGCCGGCCTTCGCGCCGAAATCGGTGATGGGGAAATCGCGCGCCGGAAATTCCGGGGCCTTGACGCGGGCGAGGATGGCGGGAACGGCGCTCCAATCGGTCGCATCGGCGGCTTGGCCCGGCGCGGGCGCGCTGAGGGCTACTGTCAATAATACTATAGCAAGGCTTCTTTTCATATTAAAATGGTATCACCTTTTCCGAGGTTGTCAGCAGTTGAACGGGGCCGAGGAGGCCGGAGGCCATCAGGGGCGTCTGGCGGGTGAGCTTGCGGATGTTGGTCTGCGTGACGCGCTGGGCGGCGGGCAGGGATTGGTCGCCAATGATCCGGTTGGGCCAGAAGTTGGTGACGCGGACGACAACTGTGTTCTTTCCGGGGCGGGCCGCGCCGGTCAGGTCCACGCGCCAGGGCGGCTTCCACAGGATGCCGAGGTTCTGGCCGTTGAGGATGACTTCGGCCAACTCATGGACTTCTCCAAGATCGAGCCAGAGGCGAAGGCCGGCGGCCAGGCGGTTTGTGTCAAGATCAATTTCCCGCGTGTATTGGAGCGTGCCGGAGAAGTACTTAAGCTTCGGATCGTCGAACTCGGTCCAGGATTTCAACGCCGGCAACGGCATGGGCTGTGTTGCCAAACTGTCAAGTTCATGGAGTGGGGCGTCCAGGGTCCAGCCGTCGGCCAGCGTCACAGGAGCGGGCAACGGCGCAATGGTAATCCGGTCAATGCGTCCGGTTTGGTCAGTGAGTTCGTAGAGGCCGGATGCCCCGGTTTGAAAGATGGATTGGGTGTTCGGTAACTGGCAGGCTTGCACCACGCCGGAAAAATCCCGCGCGGAACTCGTGATGAAAACCGACTCACCATCCTTGGTGGCCTTGACCACCGCCGGCAGCGGAGGAATACCGACCACGATCGCCGGCGGGCGAAAGACGACGAAGACGGAGCCGTAAGGTTCCAATCGCACGGGAACGACCGCGCGCCCATCCTTCCCCTCGAAGATGGCAGAGCGGATTTCCCCGGTGTCCGGCAACCACAATTCCGGGTCTCCAGCAAAATCGCGAAAGGAGCAGGTGACGTTTTCCCAGTGATTGGTTGGATTGGAGACGAAGTAAATTTCGTTGTAGCCATCGCGGCGATGGATGTAGTCCAGCGCCACGCCCGGAGTCGCGCCGCTAAACTCGAAGTCGGGCTGGATGCCATCGTCGAGGAGAACCTGGCGGGCGGTCTTGCCCCAGATGACGCAGCCTTTGCCAAAGGAATGCACGCCGATCGCGGCGCTGTTGGTTTCGCCCAGATGTTCGCGAGCCAGCGCAGCCGGACGGCTCGGCGAGCCGTCCCTGCCAAGGTTGGTTTCGCCCCAAAGTTCGCGGGCCAGCGCGGCCACTTCGACATCGCATTGGGGATAATTCTCCAGGCTGGTGGCGGCCACGGGGCGCGGGCCGATTACGGTCGCCCCGTCGTTCACGAGAGACTTGATTTTGCGCAGGGCCGGGAGGGAGATGTGATCGTAGTCGGGCAGGACGAGCAGGCGGTAGCTCATGCCGTCGGGCAGCACAATGCGCCCGTCCCGCGCCGCCATGCGGGTGAGGAGGACTTCCTCGGTGGCGACGTCGTAGTCGAAACCGGGCAGGACTTTGGCGGTGTTGGCGCGCTTGAGCTGGGTGAAGTTTGGGACGCCGTTGCCATAGTATTGACATGCGTCGGCGACAAATTGGCCGCGCTGCATGAGGAACTGGCAGCGGTTAAGGTAGGTGAGAAACGGAGCGGCGACGGGCCACCAGGTGGTGTTCGGGTTGATATGGGTGCCGGCGAAGTATTGCTGGCCGGGCAGGCCCATCGCGGCCGGGGAACAGACAAAGGCATGCCAGACAAGGCGGTTCAAGCCTTCGCATAAGGCGCGGTCAAAGGTCGGCTTGAGGTTGTCCCAAAGCGTTTCCTGCCAGTGCAGGCCGATGTCCGTAAAACCTTCGCCAACGACCAAAGGGCGGCCGTAGGTGTGGGCCGCGCTGGCGGGCTGCTTGATGAAAAAACGGTCGGACTCGGCGATGCGATGGATGGGCGAGCGCGCCCAGAACTCGGACATTGGGGCGTCGTCCATGCCCAGGCATTGCAGGGAATCCACGGGAACGGAGTGCGGGCCGCCGGATTCGGGGTGGATTTCCATGCCGTGCCGGTGCGCGCCCTCGCTGAAGAGCTTGAAATGATTGTCAATGGCGAGGTCGCCGATGGTGCGGCGGAAATCCCAGAGAAAGCGGTCGCTGGCCTCCCTGCTGTCAACTATATAACCGGCCAGGACCGGCAGGAAGGGCAGCAAATCGTAGCCGCGCCGCCGCTGGAATTCCGCGCGCAGGCTCGGCGTCCAATTGAGCACTTCGACTTCCCAACTGTCGGTGTGGAGGTATTTGAACGTGTTGCCCGCCAGCGGCCCGGCGTCGGCGATCAGCGGTTCGACCACCTGATTCCAGTAGGAACGGAAGATGTCGCCGTCAATGGGGTCCAGCGCGTAGCCCTGCCAGGTCTGGCTGCTGGTGGAAACGCGGCTGTGGTCGTTGAGCGTGTAACCCAGGCGCAGAACCAGCCAATCCCCCGCGGGCGCGTCCCAGCGCAGCACGCCGCCGGCGCCCATGAGGGCGGTGATGTCAAGCACATTAGTCGAATGGGTGTCCTCCTCGCCCGGACGCGCGGGCAGTTCCTTCAACAGCGGCGCGCAATCCGGCGTGGACCAGCCCAGGCCCTGGATGAGGGCTTTTTCGCTGTAATTTTGGAGGGGCGGATGCGGATTGGCGGATGGCGTCACCGGAAAAGCCAGCACGCAGACATCGCGATACAGTTCCGGGGCGTGCTTCGGCTCCGCAAGGGCGTTGGTGAAAAGGAGCGGGCCGTGGACGCGGGTTTCCGACCAGGCGAGCTTTTTTGGCGCGTCTTCCGCGCGGATCATTGGGCCGCCGAGATTCCAGCCGCTCTGGATGTTGAGGCTCATTTCCAGGCCCAGGCGGTTGGCCTCCTGGAGGGTGAATTTGAAAAGCTCGCGCCATTCCGGGCTGAAAAAAGCGGGACCGGCCGGGACCTGGGCGTTGCCCTCCTGCTCCGCGCCGCCGGCGTCGGTGATGATGGCGCCGCCGAAGCCCTTGGCTTTCATCTCTTCGAGATCGCGGGTGATGGCGGCTTTGGTGACGTTGCCATTGAGCCACCACCAATAGGCGCGGGAGCGGGCCTCCGGCGGCGGGTTGGCGAAGCCGGCGGCCAGGGTGTCCTGCGCGGAGGCAGTGAAGCAGGTGGCAAGCAGAAGTGCGATGGCGAGCGGGATGAATCCCGGGTTAAAGTGGCAGAAGCGGCAAAAATTGCCGGGTCTGGGCGGGTTTGCGGTTGGATGGCTGGGATTGAGAGTCATAAAATAACACGATTAGGCTTGATCAGGCTTGATTAGGCTTGATTGGCCTTGGACGGCGGTGACTGGGGCGATGGAGTGATGGAGTGATGGGAAAACCCAATACTCCAACACTCCAACACTCCTTTGGGTTGTTTGGGAGCGTCGCCCCGCCGGAAGGGAGGCTCCGCGGGAGACGCCAACCACCACAGGTGCTGCATAGTCCCAAGGAACCCTCAATATATTGGAGGATAAATCTTGTGCCATGCGTCCCTTGCGTCCCTTTCGTCCTTTTCGTCCCTTCCGGATTCCTTGGAAGCGTCGCCCTGCCGGAAAACAGGCTACGCGTCACCCTGCCGGAAGGGAGGCTCCGGCCCGGCTCAACTCCGCCTGACCTTCCTGGCATTGCCATTTTCACTTGAGCCAGATTAGAACTTAAGCCCGTGAAGGTCAAGCGGAAAATGGGGAGTTCCTGGCAATCGTCCCGGAGGTTTCACGGATAGGCTTCCATTCCCGCCTTCAATGCGCCTTCAACTGTTCCGTCCACGAGCTCCGCGCCAGGAAACCAACATTCATACGGGTCGTAACAGTCGGAGCTATATTTGTAGATGGCCATTTCCCACGGCACCTTGCCGCCTTTGTATTCCAACCGGCAAATGCGGCCAACCTGGCCGAAATCTTCGCGGTACAAATAAAGGTATTTTCCCCGAAAGCGGGCGAGGTAGCGGCAATCCGGACTCGCCAATTTTATCCGGTTGAATCGTTCGATGGTTTGCAGAACCTCTTCTTTGACTTCGGCTGGGATTGTCTTTCTCTTCATCTTTGGAGGTAATTTCCAACGCGCTGGTTCATAAAACACTGCTGCCGGAATGCCAGCCAGCCAACGGCGGCAACAAGACAGAGCGTGAGCGATAATTGGAGCGCGATGCCAACAAGGCCATCCGCACAACAACAAACGCCGAGCACAACGCAGGCAGCAAGACCCATGACGCTGTAATTGTAAGCTTGAAAACGCTTCCGGTACTCGGGGTCGTCTTTCATCAATTGCTTGTGAGCGTCCCGCCAGGCGGCAAATCGTTCGCTCTTGGGATAGCGTTCAAGTCCGGGTGTCGAAGCATAGGTTTGAAGTTTCATATAGAGTGTGGCGTCATTTCTTCCAACGAGTGGCTCACCGTGCCGGCGAAGCCGCTTTCGGCCGGGCGTCCGGGTTGCCGCCCCTGGTTTTGTTTAACCAGGCGAACCATGCCATAAGGACAGGGAAAAGGCAGACCACCCAATAGACCCGGCGCGGCGACGTCATCAATCGGGAGTCAATGACCGGCAGGAGCAGGAAATGATCCGCGGCGAGGATTGCAAGGAGAGTGAAGACTCCGATGGTTGCGAGGAGACACTGAATGGCCGGGTAAGGCGCGAGCTTGTCGCGTTTGGTCCAAAGAACGCAGCCCACGATGTTCGGCGCGGCGGCGCAAAATGCCAGCAATGCGGCGGCGGAAGGCGACTTTGGAAACAGCATGCAAGCGGCGGCCGCAAGCCAGAGCGTTGAGCCGAATTGCGAGCCAAACCAGCCGCCCGCATTCCACTGAAAACTGCCAGTGCCTTGTTTCGCGTTCATATTAGCTCTGAACAGCAAGACGATAATGTTCCCCAACTAGACTGTCAACCTGATTTACCGGGCGGGGGAAATGCGGGAGGCAGGACAAAATTCTTCGCCTTCCAGGTAGGACAGAGCTGCCGCTCTGCCATGAATTCTCGGGCGGCTCCCGATTCAGAATCGGGACGCCCTACCGGGAAAGAGTCAGGACTTTGCGCGCTTCGGCTTCCGGGTTGGTTTCTGTGCGGTGGAAAAGCGTGTAAGTGGTGAGGAGATCCACTGTCTGGCCGGGGGCCAGCTTCGTCAGCGGCCCAAAACATTCCAGTTCCACGTAAGGGGCTTCCGTGCCGTTGTTGCCGTAGAACACGGTGTTGCAGCCGCCGTTGGGATAATTGGTCTTGGACAAACCCGGCGCGCGCGGGGCGTCAATGCGCATCGCCGTGTCGCCTCCAACCCAGACCAGCGAATCGGCGTCGAACCCCAGGTGGCGCTGCGCCGCCGGATCGCGATTCAGCGAAATCAAACCGTTGGCGTTTGTGAACTGGGCCGGCAACCCCCTGCCAAGCTGGAAATAATCGGCCGGGGCGAAAACGGACTGCGCAGGCACGGGGACAAAAATGCCGGCCGGATCGGCGACTTGCGTAATGGTCCAGACCGAGACGGGATTGGTGCGGGTGGCGCCGCCAAACCGCTGGAAAACCGTGCGGATCCGCATGACGGGCCGAAGGAGGTCCAATTGGATGAATCGCGTGATTTGAATTTTGTAGCCGCTGTCAATCGGGCTTGAGATGGTCACGACGGTGTTGGTGAATCCATTGGTCGAACCAGACCGCACTATCAGGAGATTGGTGATTCCATAGGTGTAAGGCGTGCCGTCAAACCCGGTCGGCGGCGGCCAACCCGTGCCCCAATCCGACTGCGGCGCGGGCCACGATTTGTCGCCGCCAATGGCGCCCGTGGTGCTCCAATTCGCCGCCGAGGAGGGCTTTCCGTAGAGCCTCGAGTTTTCCCAAAACGGCCCGTTGGTGCTGCCAGCGAACCGGAACTGCATGACCCGCCCGGCATCGGGAACGACGACAGCCTCGACCTGTCCGTTGCCCAGGAGAATGGCGTTGGTCCAGCCATGATAGTTGTAGTTGGACACCACAACCGGCGGCGTCGCGAGTTGGGCCATCAGCGGGGTTGAAAAAAGAGCCAGACCGGGAGCCAGAAGCCGGCACAGCAGAGTCTTGGAGCGATTGAACATGCACCGAGCGTCTCACGGCGACGCAACCGGTGTCAACTCCGCCTTCCGCGGAACCCGGAAGGGACGAAAGGGACTTATGGGACTTATGGGAGGAATGGGGGTAATGGGACGAATGGCATAAGCCCGCGAGATTTGGGCCGGTCAAGTCCCGCCGGACTAATGCCGATGTATTTGGCAGTGTTCTAATTGAGCCTAAGCCATGTTCGGTTTCCTAAAATATCTCTTCTCGAAACCGGCCGCGCCGGAGCCGACTCCCATTGCGGCCGCGCCGGCGCAACCACCGGCGCGCAGCGCCGACGCTACACCATCGGCGCGGAGCCCCGACCCCACACCATCGGCACGGAGCGCCGACACTGCGCCGCCGGCGGGAATAGAACGGGCAGCGGATCCGGACGGAGTGCTTCTTCTGCCGCTGGCTCCGATCCTTGAATCGCTTCCGCCGGATTTGGCGGCGAAGATCGCGTCGCCGGCGAGCGGGACCTTCTCCCTGCCGGTCAGGAGCGCGGTGGCGCAATTAGCCGCCGGGGCGGTCAAGATTTCATTTGGGCAATTGCGGCAAGGCTCGCCGCCAGGCACGTTTTACGACAATGCGACCCTGGACGGGACTCCGGTGAGCTTGCCGTTGCCGCAAATCCTGGTCCGCCTGGATCCGTCGCTCCTGACGCGCCGGCCCGGCCAAAAATGGGTTGCCGTGCCGGAAAGCGTCACCAGCGTTTTTGGCCAGGGCCGCAGGTTGCAGGCACCGGTCTGCGCCCCTCTGCAAGCCGCCGAACCGCAAGCCGTTCCTCCACAACCGGCCGCCCCGAAGCCCGTCCCGCCGGACGCTCTGGATTGGTTGCACGCTCCGGTCGCCGCCGCGCCGCAAATCGTCCGCATGCGCGCTCCCGCGTCCTTTCCCAAGCCGCCGTTGCCGGAGCCTGGGACTTCGCATTTCGCCCGCCCGCCGGTTACCGAACCGCTGCCGTTGCCCGCGCCGGATGCGGTTCTTGCGACGGCCATAGACCGCCGCAACAGGGCGGCGACGCCGCCGGAGGCCGGCCCGATTGCGGAAAGTGAATTCGTGGAGGCCGCCCTTTCGGCCCTGTCGGAATCGTGGCCGGCGGCGGTGCTGGAGGCCATCGCGGAATTTAAGTTGCAGGGCGCGACGGTTTGCCTGCCCATGAGCCGGCTGGAGCGGGGCCTGAAAACGGGCCGCGTGGTATTCACATGGGGCGAGCTGTGCCAATGGCTCCAACCCCCGTCGGCGGAGAAGCCATCCGCCCATGGCGAAGTGCCGCTGGAATTGCCCTTGAAAGTGGTCGCTCCCCTGTTCCTGGCTCGGCGGCGTCCCTGGGCCGCCCCAAAGAAATTGACCGGCGCGGCGGACATTCCAGACAGCATGCCGGCCGTTTTCGACCGGGCGGCCGGCGCTCCGGGAACGGAGGCAGCCGCCCCCGCCGCAGCGTCCCGCGTTGCGGAAGCGCCGCCCAGCGCGCTGGGGGAAATTTTTGGGCTTTCGGGCCGGATCGAATGGACGCCGGCGGAAATCTGCCGGAGGATTTGCGCGCTGGAGGGCGTGACGGGGAGCGCACTGGCAATGTGCGACGGACTGGTCGTGGCGGCGCAATTGCCGCCGGGATTCAACGGCGAAACTGTGGCGGCCTTTTTGCCGCGGATTTTTGGCCACGCCAGCCAGTCCGCCGGGGAGATGCAATTGGGGCCGTTGACGGGCGTGGCGCTGGCGTCCGGGCGTGGGCGCTGCGCGATTTACAAGGCGGGCAAACTTTATTTGGCGGCAATGGGCGATGCCGGGGCGGCGTTGCCGGAAGCCACGCTGGGGCGGATCGCCGCGGAAATAGGAAAACGCAACCCATAAACTTATGGCCATCATCAATCAAGCAAGCAAAGAACTGCATCTGAAAATTGTCTATTACGGTCCGGGCAAGGGCGGCAAGACGACCAACCTGGAACAGGTCCATGCCAACCTGGGCAGCGTGCAGGAGAAGGGCAAACTGATTTCGCTGGCGACCAGTTCGGACCGGACCTTGTTTTTCGATTTCCTCCCCATCGAAGCCATGGCCATCAAGGGGTTCCGAACCAAGTTCCAGCTTTACACCGTTCCCGGCCAGGTCATTTACAACACCACCCGCCAACTGGTTTTGCGCGGCGTGGACGGCCTGATATTTGTGGCCGATTCGCAATATGAAAAAATGGCCGAGAACGCGGAGAGCTTTCAGAACCTGGAGGATAATCTCAAGGCGCTCAAGCTCGACCTGGCCGGCATCCCTTATGTCCTGCAATACAACAAGCGCGACCTGGCGTCGGCCGCGCCGGTGGATTACATGGAGTTTCTGCTCAACAACCGCGACGTCCGGGTCCCGTCCTTCACCTCCGTCGCCTCCAAATGCGAGGGCGTGTTTGAATCGCTCAACATGATCACGCGCATGCTGCTCAACAAGAACATCAACGAAGGCTCGCGCAAAGCCGCTTAACATGGCGGGTCTCCCCCAACTGATTGAAGACGACCTGCGGGAGCTGGATGCCGCCGTGGACGAACTGCTGCGGCTCAGCGAGGCCGGGGCGGCGCTGCTGATTGACAAAGGCGGCCCGCTCATCAGCCAGCGCGGCGCGGCGGACAAATTCGACGCCGCCACCGTGGCGGCCCTGGCGGCCGGGGCCTTCAGCGCCACCGACATGATGGCGCGCCATCTGGGCGAGACCAGCCTTTCGCACATCTATCAGCAGGGGCGCCAGGCCGGCCTGCTCATCAGCAACGTGGATGACAACCTTCTGCTCGTCGTCGTATTCCCGGCGGAAACGGGCGCCGGCGCTGTCAAGTACTACGCGAACGCCGCCGTTGACCGCATTTCCGCCCAGATGCAAAAAGCCGCGCAACGCGACCCCGGGGCCGGCCTGGACCTGGTCTCCCTCAACACCCTGGACCTCTCCGCCGTCTTCCGCAAACGCGAGTGAGCCGCGGGGACCCAACGGGGAACCCACGGGGAACCCAACGGAGTGATGGAGTGATGGAGTGATGGAGTGAACCTCACAGATATAGATCTCTGTTCACCTGTCAATCTGTGGCCAATCCGCAATCCGCAATCCGCAATCCGCAATTTCAGAGGCTCTTATGGCTTCCGTCGCAGAACGGCTTGGTCTTGGTGTGTTTGCAAGCGCACCAGGCGACGGTTTTTTTCTCCTTGATTTCGGTCTTGAGGGGGGAGAACTCCGTGCCCTTGTGCGAGCCGTCGCACAACGGCTGCGTTTTGGAGCGTCCGCAGGCGCACCACCAATAGACTCCCGGCTCCACCGGTTGCACGATGGGGAATTTTTGAAAGACAATGGGATCAGGCATAATTTCGTTGTGCTAATTGTTGTTTGTGACATGGTTTCAACTTCGACCTCCACATTGTAAAAGTAATAATTGCGGGGCGCAATTTTTTTCGGGCCGGGCTTTTTTAAATTGGCTGGCAGGGCGAGTCTGGCCTGGCATCATCTGGGCGGCGGCGGGCTGGGGTCAATTTGCTGCAAGGCGCGAATGGCCTCAGCGCGCAACTCAGGGTCGGGGTCGTTGGTCAAGCTGCGCAGTTTGGGCACGGCTGCCTTGGCTGCGGGGCCAAACGAGCCGAGGTATTCAATCGCGTTGTTGTCGTCCCGCTTCGCGTCATCTAATGCCCCGATAAGGGCCGGGATCACGAGATCGGGTTGCCCCTTCATTTCACCGAGGGTTTCCACAGCATCGTAGCGAATCGCACCATTTGAGTCCTTGAGGTCTTGGAGAAGGCGCGGAACAATTTTTCTTGCGGTTGTTTCCGGAGAGATTTTGCTCAAGGCCAGCGCCGCTTCTTCTTTCACGGTGTAGTCGTCTGGGGGAAAAAGAAAAACAGCGACCAGACCCGGAATGGCGTTGGTGGCGCGCTCCCCGAAATCGCCAAGGGATACCACGGCGATCCATTGCATGCCGCGGTCTGGATCGGCGAGGGCTTTAGTGAGAGCCGGAACCGCGAGGTCCGCCCGCCGGCCAATGCACCCCAAAGCGTCCATCGCATTCCGTCGCGTATCCGGGTCATCCAGTGCTTCCGCGCGCTTATCAGAATCCGTGTCATCCAGTATTCTTACGAGAGCAGGCACTGACGGTTCCGCCGCGGCGCCTATCAGTCCCAGAGCCGCCGCGGCCCGGCATCTCAGCCGGGGGATGGGGTTGGTGAGCATTTCCATCAAAGGCGGAACACTGTCCGCCCCGATTGCCGCCAAAGACCAAGCGGCGATTTCGCCGTCCACCAAGAACGCACCACTTAGCGCGATCATCCCTCTGGGCTTATGGGGTTGGTCAGGCGCATCATAGGTAACACTTTCATCCGCAATCTCCGCGACCCTTGCCGTGTCCTTCCAGAAACCAATATAGGGCACCATGCTATTGGAACTTGGATCATGGGCCAACTTAACCAGGTCGGGGATGGCGGCCTTGCCGAGTGGGCCGAGAGCTTGAAAGCCGAGGTAGGCCTTCCAGTGATCCCAGCTTGCCGGAATCTTGGCGGCGGGGTTGGAGTTGGTGGCATGGAGCAGTTCCAAGAGGCGGGGGGCCGCGCTCACCCCGATGTGCCGGAGGGCGTCATCGGCCTCGGGGCTTGGCTTGTAGCCGCCCGGGCCGGCGCCGTATTCATCCAGCCAAGCGCCTGTGGTTTTCCCGCCATAGGAGGGTTCCGGCCAGTCCAGTTGCGCGGGCGCTGCCGCGACACTCAGCGCCGCCAGGAGACTGCCAGCCAGGAGTCTGAGAGGATTCTTCATGGATCAATCCAAACAGTGGCATGGCGTTCCTGCCGGGTCAAGAGAGTTAAATCATTAGCGCGAAATCTAATTTGACCTTTTTGCATAAGGTGTTATACTAGAGGCGTAACGACATAAACGAAATGAGCGCCAGAAAGACTACCGCCACCGACTTGCTCGCTTTCGAGCCAACCGCCACCCAGTGCCTCTCCTTGCCCGCCGAAGCTGTGCGCGTCCGCAAGAATGGCATCGAATTCCGCAGCAGGGATTACTTCCAGCCCTGGACGGAAATGACCCTCAGTTTGCAGCGGACCGGCGAGAGCAAGAAGATCAACTGCACCGGCGTCATCGTCGCCTGCGACGGCAATCGCCATCAGGGCTACACGGTTTCCATGCTGTTCACCAACCTCTCCCGGCAAACCCAGGCCCGTTTGCTGGGGTATGCCTGAAGCCGGTCCATTTCTGACTGGCTTTATGCTCCGCCGGCCCGGTAAGATGCGGGGATGGAAACTTTCCGTAAAATTCTTGTAGCCGCGGTCGAGGGCGGCGCGTCGGATGTCCACCTGAAAATCGGTGCGCCCATTGTCTTTCGGATCAACCGGCGGCTGGTGGTGGTGGATGGGCCATACCCGGCGGAAGATTGGATGAACATGGTGGTGGAGAACATCCTGCCCCGGCATCACAAGGCGCATATTGAAGAGTTGAGGGAGGTTGATTTTTCCTATTTTCTGCCCGGCACGGGGCGGTTCCGCACCAACGTCTTTCATCAGCGCGGGCAGTATTGCCTTGCCATGCGCTATGTCAAGACGCAGGTGCCCAGTTTCGAGGAGTTGGGTTTGCTCCCCCAGTTGCGGCAAATCGCCGAGAGTCCGCGCGGCATTGTCCTCCTTGCCGGCTCGACTGGTTGCGGCAAATCCACCACCCTGGCCGCCATGGTCGAACACATCAACGCCAACAGCCGCAAACACATCATCACGCTGGAGGACCCTATTGAATACGTCTTTGAAGACAACCAATCGGTCATCGAACAGCGCGAAATCGGCCTGGACACGCTCTCCTTCGAGGAAGGGCTTAAACACGTTCTGCGGCAGGACCCGGACGTGATTATGATCGGGGAGATGCGCGACTCGACCAGCTTTACCGCCGCCATGGCGGCGGCGGACACCGGGCACCTGGTCCTTTCCACCTTGCACACCACCAATGCCGCGCAGTCCGTGGGCCGCATCCTGGATTTTTTTCCATCCGAGGAGCGGGAGCAAATCCGCCGCCAGATCGCGAGCACTCTGCAGGCCGTTGTCTGCCAGCGCATGGTCCCCGCCATCGCCGGCGGGATGACCCCGGCGCAGGAAATCATGATGAATTCCGGCACGATCCGCAAACTGATCGAGGAAAACCGCCTGGAGCGGCTGGCTGCGGCCATCGAAACCGGCAGCGAAGAAGGCATGGTCAACTTCAACCAGTCCCTTTTCACACTGGTCAAGGACGGCAAAGTGAGCCGGGAAGAGGCGCTGGCCAAAGCCACCAATGCGCAGGCGCTGGAAATGAACTTCCAAGGCATATTCTTGACAGAAGGCAAGCGCATCCTCGGATGACCCGCGGCCCCGGGCTGCGCCCGTCGCGCCCGCGCGCGCCCCAGAATGACCGGAACGCGACATGAACAACGAACCGACGCCACTGGCGGAGCGCCCCGCGAAAAAAGGCCGCAAAATGACCTTGGGCGGGCTGCTCGCGCCCTCGATGGACGCGTTTGGAATGAGCCGCAACGCCGCGCTGACCGCCTTTCTAACCATCGGCGCGGCCCTCCTTCTGGCGGTTTTCTGGTTCATGGAATCCGCCCCGCCAAAAACCCTCATCTTCACCAGCGGCATTGACGGCAGCGCCTTCCAAACCAACGCCGAAAGATACCGCGCCGATCTCGCCAGCAACGGCGTCACGCTGAGAATCGTCCGCTCGCAAGGCTCCTTGGAAAACCTCCGGCGCCTCAAGGACCCTGCCTTTCCTGTGGACGCCGGCTTCGTCCAGGGCGGCGTGACCAATGTCACCGGCGGTCTCCAGCTTGTTTCGATGGGGAGCGTCTCTTATGAACCGCTGTTTGTCTTTTATCGGGGCGCCACGATGAGCATACTGTCGGAGTTGGCGGGAAAACGGCTGGCCATCGGCGCCGCCGGCAGCGGCACGCGCGACCTGGCTTTGGCTCTGCTCAAGCTCAACGGCATCGAACCGGGCGGGGCGACCGAACTGTCGGATGTGGAAAGCGGGGCCGCGGCCAGAGCACTTCTGGACGGCAAGGTGGATGCCATATTCCTGATGGGCGATTCCGCCTCGCCGGCCCTTATCCGCCAATTCCTCCAGTCTCCTGAAATCCACCTTTTTGATTTTGTCCAGGCCGATGGCTATACCCGGCAAATCAGCTACCTTTCCAAGGTGGTTCTTCCCCAAGGTTCCATTGACTTTGGGAAAAACATCCCCGCGCATGATGTCAACCTGGTCGGCCCGACTCTCGAAATCCTGGCGCGGCCCGATTTGCATCCCGCCCTTTCCGATTTGTTGCTGGAGGCGGTGAAGGATGTTCATGGAAAAGCCGGCCTCCTCAAACGCCGCGGCGAGTTTCCCGCTCCGCTGGAACACGACTATCCCATCAGTCCCGACGCCAGCCGCTTCTACAATTCCGGCAAGAGTCTTCTATATCGTTCCATGCCATATTGGCTGGCCATCATTGTTCGGCGCGTCCTCCTGGCGTTTGTTCCCATCGTCGTGCTGTTGATTCCAGGGCTGCGCGTCCTGCCGGCGCTCTATCGCATGCGCATCCGGCTGCGCCTCTACCGATGGTATCGCGCCTTGCTGGCCCTGGAACGCAGTTTCTCGGGCACATCCGGTTCGGAAAAGCGCCGCGAACTGCTCGCCAAACTCGATCACATCGAAACCGAAGTCAACCGCCTCAAAGTGCCGGCCTCCTTTGCCGACCAATTCTACGGCCTGCGCGAGCACATCCAATTCGTGCGCGGCCGCCTGACCGAGAGCGCGGAGTCGCCATGAGAGGGGGCGCATCCATTTTCGGGGTCTTCTCTTGATCTTAATCTTAAGCTTAAGCTTAATCTCTATGAATGGAGGAAGAGATTAAAAGTAAGATTAAGATTAAGAACCGATAAGATTACGAACCGAAAAAACGCCCTCGACGAACGGCTGGGCATTGGTTACATTTTCCGCATGAAAAGTCCGGCATCCACCTCACGCCTTTCGGAGAAATGGCTTGACGGCGCGGGCAACATCTGCTTGTAATCATTCATCATTAGATTTGCTCCGGGACAGGACACCGGCCCCGATTTGAGGAAGGAGAACTAATTGCGATGAAAATGAAAATGCCCGCGCGGAAGTGGCTCCCTTTGGCAGCCGCCGCCTGCGTCTGCTGCGCCCTGAACCTCGCCGCCCAGACGCCCCCCACCATCACCACCCAACCTCTCAGCCAGACGAACCTGGCGGGAACCACTGTCGCGTTCACTGTGGCTGTGAGCGGCGCCGGCCCGTTCGCCTACCAATGGCAGTTCAACGGCACGAACCTCCCAAACGACCTCATCACCACCGTGGCGGGCAACGGCACTGCCACTTTCACGGGGGATGACGGCGCAGCCACCAACGCCAGCCTGGCGGACCCTTATGATGTCGCCTTCGACGCCTTCGGCAACATGTATATTGCCGACAAAGGACATCAGCGCATCCGCGAAGTGAGCGCCAATGGCATCATCACCACCGTGGCCGGCAACGGCGGCACGGTCTTTTCCGGCGATGGCGGCGCGGCCACCAACGCCGGATTGTATAATCCCTCCGGAGTGGCCGTGGATGCCGGCGGCAACCTTTATATTGCGGACACTTGGCATCAACGCATCCGCAAGGTGGACACCAGCGGCGTCATCACCACCGTGGCCGGCAATGGCGCGCCCGGCTATTCCGGGGACGGCGTCGCGGCCACCAACACCAGCCTTTATTATCCCGCCGGTGTGGCGGTGGATGCGGGCGGCAACGTTTATATTGCGGACACCTACAATACCCGGATTCGCAAAGTGGCCACCAACGGCCTCATTTCCACTGTGGCGGGCAATGGCCTCCTGGGCTATTCCGGCGACGGCGGCCCGGCCACAAACGCGAACCTGTGGCAGCCCGGCGGCCTGGCGTTGGACGGCTTGGGCAACCTCTATATTGCCGACGAACAAAACGACTGCGTCCGCAGGGTGGGCGCCAACGGCATCATCACCACGGTCGCGGGCAATAATGCCGAACCGGGCTTTTCCGGCGATGGCGGCACGGCCACCAACGCGAGCATGGATGATCCGGAGGGCGTGTGCGTGGATGCCTTTGGCAATCTTTATGTTGCCGACACCGGCAATCAACGCATCCGCCAAGTGACCACCAATGGAATCATCACCACGCTGGCCGGCGACAGCAGTTTCGGCTATTCCGGCGATGGCGGCCCGGCCACCAACGCCAGCCTGTTTAATCCTTCCCGCGCGGCCCTGGACGCCGCGGGCAACCTGTATATTGCCGACGACGGCAACGGCCGCATCCGTGAGGTTCATCTGGCTGGATTTCCAACGCTGGCGCTAACCAACCTGGCGTCCAACTTCGCCGGCAACTACGCGGTCATCGTCACCAGCCCCTACGGGAGCGTGACCAGCAAGGTTGCGACTCTGGTGGTGGCGATTCCGCCCTCGGTGACCACCCCGCCGGCCAGCCAGACGAACTTGGCGGGAACCACCGCGAGCTTCACTTCGGCGGTGTCCGGCACCGGCCCCTTCACCTACCAATGGCAGTTGAACGGAACCAATCTTCCAAACAACATCATCACCACTGTGGCGGGAACGAACAGCTACGGCTTTTCCGGCGACGGCGGTCCGGCCGCCGCCGCCACCTTGTACTATCCCTACGGCGTGGCGATGGATTCGTCGGGCAACCTGTATATTGCTGACACCGACAACTACCGCATCCGCAAGATGGACACCAACGGCATCCTCACCACCGTGGCGGGAACCAACGGCTCCGGCTATTCCGGCGACGGCGGTCCGGCTGTCAACGCCATGTTGGACGAACCTTCCGGTGTGGCCGTGGATTCCTCGGGCAACCTGTATATTGCCGACACCTACAATCAACGCATCCGCAAGGTGGCCACCAATGGCATCATCACCACCGTGGCGGGAACGAACGGCGCCGGCTTCTCCGGGGACGGTGGCGCGGCCACAAACGCCATGCTGTATTATCCCGAAGGCGCAGCCGTGGATTTGTCGGGCAACCTGTATATTGCGGACACCGACAATCAACGCATCCGCAAGGTGGCCACCAACGGCATTATCACCACCGTGGCGGGAACGAACAGTTCCGGCTATTCCGGGGACGGCGGCGCGGCCGCCAATGCCTCGCTGTATTATCCCACCGGTGTGGCTGTGGATTCCTCGGGCAACCTGTATATTGCCGACACCTACAATCAACGCATCCGCAAGGTGGCCGCCAACGGCATCATCACCACGGTGGCGGGAACCAACGGCTCCGGCTATTCCGGGGACGGCGGCGCGGCCATAAACTCCACGCTGTTTTATCCCGACGGCCTGGCCTTGGATGGGTCCGGCAACCTGTATATTGCCGACACCGACAACAGCCGCATTCGCAAGGTGGCCACCAACGGCATCATCACCACCGTGGCGGGAACGAACAGCACCGGCTATTCCGGGGACGGCGGCCCGGCCACCAACGCCAGTTTGTATTATCCCTTCGGTGTGGCCGTGGGTTCTCCGGGCAACCTGTATATTGCCGACACCGACAACAACCGCATCCGCATGGTCTTGCTCTCTGCAGAGTGCCCGAGGCTCACGCTCAACGCGGTGGGCGCCGCCAGTGCCGGCAACTACGCCGTCGTCGTGACCAGCCCTTACGGGAGCGTGACCAGCGCCGTGGCCCGGCTGACGGTTTTATCGCCGCCCTCCATTGTGGTGCAGCCGGCCAGCCAGGGGGTTGTGAGCGGGAGCAACGCGACCTTCAGCGTGACGGCGGCGGGTAATCCGCCCCTCTGCTACTCGTGGTATTTTGACGCGACCAACCTGGTCCAGAGCGGCACGAACAGCACGCTCACAGTGCAGGACGTTTCCACGAACAATGCCGGCAATTACACGGTTGTAGTAACGAACGCTTACGGCAGTCTGACCAGCAGCGTGGCCGGCTTAACGCTGATGGCGCCTCCCTTCATTATCTCCGGCCCCTCCAACCAAACCGCCTTGCCGGGCGCGACCGTCAGCTTCAGCGTCACCGTGGGCGACACCACCGGGCCTTTCATCTACCAATGGCAGTTCAACGGCGCCAATCTCCCCACCAACATCATCACCACAGTGGCGGGCAATGGGAGCACAACTTTCTCAGGCGACGGCGGCCCGGCGATCAACGCCAGCCTGTATTCGCCGATGGGAACAGCCGTGGACGCTTCCGGCAATGTTTATATCGCGGACCAAGGCCACAATGTCATCCGCAAGGTGGACCTCAACGGCATGATCACCACGGTGGCGGGCGGCGGGACCAGCAGTTTGGGAGATGGCGGCCAGGCCACCAACGCCAGCTTGAATTATCCAATCGGCGTGGCCTTGGATACAAATGGCAACCTCTATATTGTTGACGACCACAACAATAGGATTCGCAAGGTCGCCACCAACGGCGTGATCACCACGGTGGCGGGCAATGGCGCCGCCAACTATACCGGGGACGGCGGCCAGGCCACCAATGCGACCCTCAATAATCCATCCGCGGTGGCTTTCGATGCCCTCGGCAACCTCTATATCACGGATAATGACAACGACGCCATCCGCAAGGTCAACACCGCCGGCATCATCACTACAGTGGCCGATGGATTTGATCATCTCCACGGCATCGCCGTGGACGCTTTCGGCAACCTGTATGTTTCGGACTATTACCTCGACGCCATCCTCGAGGTGGCCGCCAACGGCATGATCACCACGCTTGCGGGCATTAGTGAGGTCCTGGCCGGGCCGGACGGCTTGTCCATGGATGCCTATGGCAGCCTCTATATTGCTGACTACGGCTACAACCGCATTTGGAAGGTGGCCACCAACGGCAACATCACCACGGTGGCGGGCAGTGGCGCTGAGGGCTTTTCCGGGGACGGAGGCGCAGCCGCGAGCGCCAGCCTTTACAATCCCTGGGGCGTGAGCTTGGATGTCGCTGGCAACGTCTATATAGCGGATTACAGCAACCAACGCATCCGCAAGGTGCTGGCTTATGGCGGGTATCCCACGCTCACACTCCTCAACGTGGTGGCCACAAATGCGGGCAACTACACAGTGGTCATCACCACTCCTTACGGCAGTGTGACCAGCGCCGTTGTGAGCCTGACCGTGGAAGCCCCGCCGGTCATCACCGTGCAGCCGGCCAGCCAGTTTGTGGCCGAGGGAAGCAGCGCCACTTTTTCGCTGGCCGCCGCCGGTTCGGGACCGTTTGGGTACTTGTTATACTTTGGCGGCACCAACCTGGTCCAGAGCGGCACGAACAGCGCGCTCACGCTGCCCGCGGTTTCCACGAACAACACCGGCAATTACACACTTGTAGTGACTAACGCCTACGGCAGCGCGACCAGCCAGGTTGCGAGCCTGACGGTGGGCTTTGCGCCGTCAGTGACCAGCCAAACGGGCGAGCAGACGGTTTTGCTCGGTTCCAATGTCACCTTGAGCGTGGCTGTGGGCGGCACCGGCCCGTTCACCTATCAATGGCAAATCAACGGCACTAATCTCCCAAACAACCTCATCACCACCGTGGCGGGAACCAACGGCTCCGGCTATTCCGGGGACGGCGGGCAGGCCACCAAGGCCACGCTGGATTATCCCTACGGCGTGGCTGTGGATGCGTTCGGCAACGTGTATATTGCTGACACCTACAATCAACGCATCCGCAAGGTGGCCGCCAATGGCACCATCACCACCGTGGCGGGAACGAACGGCTCCGGTTATACCGGGGACGGCGGTGCGGCCGCCAAGGCCACGCTGTATTATCCCTACGGCGTGGCTGTGGATTCCTTCGGCAACCTGTATATTGCCGACACCGACAACAGCCGCATCCGCAAGGTGGCCACCAACGGCATCATCACGACGGTGGCGGGGACGAACGGCTACGGCTATTCCGGGGACGGCGGCCCGGCCACCAACGCCAGGTTGTATTATCCCTACGGCGTGGCTGTGGATTTGTCGGGCAACCTGTATATTGCCGACACTGACAACAGCCGCATCCGCAAGGTGGCCACCAACGGCATCATCACCACCGTGGCGGGAACGAACGGCTCCGGCTATTCCGGGGACGGCGGCGCGGCCATCAACTCCATGCTGAATGACCCCCGCGGTGTGGCTGTGGATTCGTCGGGCAACCTGTATATTGCCGACATCTACAACAGCCGCATCCGCAAGGTGGCCACCAACGGCATCATCACCACGGTGGCGGGAACCAACGGCTCCGGCTATTCCGGGGACGGCGGTCCGGCCGCCAACGCCAGGCTGTATTATCCCTACGGCGTAGCTATGGATTCATCGGGCAACCTGTATATTGCCGACAGCGAGAACAGCCGCATTCGCGAGGTGGCCACTAACGGCATCATCACCACCGTGGCGGGAACGAACAGTTCCGGCTTTTCCGGGGACGGCGGCCCAGCCGCCAACGCCTCGCTCGATTATCCCGGCGGTGTGGCTGTGGATTCGTCGGGCAACCTGTATATTGCGGACACCGACAATCAACGCATCCGCGAGGTTCAACTTGCCGGGTTTCCAACCCTGGTGCTAACCAACGTGAGCACCAACAATGCCGGCAATTACACGGTGCTCGTCACCGGTCCTTTCGGCAGCGTGAC